>Ga0315282_10018095_pt1 | contig 10112 bp, 12 predicted proteins | sample YL17G07_20_MG_FD_203693 | JGI IMG/M metagenome (GOLD analysis project Ga0315282, IMG submission 203693) | Sediment microbial communities from Yellowstone Lake, YNP, Wyoming, USA - YL17G07_20 | ecosystem: Environmental > Aquatic > Freshwater > Lake > Sediment | place: USA: Wyoming | collected... | reverse complement strand
TCACTATTGATATCCTGGTGCTTATCGCTCTTATTCCGATTCTGATTTTGCCAGCGACAAGGTTGCTGGCGAGAAGATTTACTTAATCATGAGATGTGAGATGCTGCAGATTGAACTGGTTCCGGACCTCTCCCACTGTATTGAAACCATAGCCAAAAGAGAATACGAGGGCACTCTGAAGCAACTCCTTGCCAGAGGAGCAATGAATAAGGAACTGGAAGAAAAAGCGGAGATTTTAAGGCTTTTTCTACAGACTGCTAATTTCAAAAAGCTCCGGGCAGAATATGAGAAATTCTTGATAGAGGGTAAAGTGGTGAAGTTCGTGATTTACGCAGAACGCGGGTTACCAAGGTATGCCATGCAGGTGCTCTCTAATTCATAAGATTAGGTTCAATAGACCGCCAGTGATCAGAGCGGCAGAAATCATTATCCCGGCTGACTTCAGCATATTCACTATCCCGAGCTCTCTCAGAAGGATGACAAAGGTAGCAATACAAGGAAAGAACATCGCCAATACTACACTACCGACAACCAGTTGTTTGGCACTAAGGGCCAGGGGAGCCAGCATCCCGAGAGCCACATCCTTACGCAGAAAGCCAATAACCACCGCTGTTACTGCTTCCTTAGGGAGCCCCAGCAGATTAGTTATCACCGGCGCGGTAAAATTGGCGAACATGTCAAAAATCCCCACAAAATAAAGTACGTTGATTATGAGAACAGCACCGAGGATTATGGGAACAGCTTCCTTTAGGAAGCCGTATGCCCTCATCCACAGTTTCTGTAACACAGCCCGCCATAGCGGCAGGCGATAGGGTGGTATCTCGATCAAAAGCTCAGGGGTAAATCCTCTCACGACATGGCGGAGTATAATGCCCAGGATAATCCAGACGGCAAATAATGTTCCATAAACAATGACAACATATTGTCCTCCGTGCGCACCAACCAAGCCGAATATCATCGCTTGCAGGGCAGCACAGGGGATAGCAATGGAGATTAGTGTCGCCGCAATGAATCGTTCCCTTTTGCTTTCTAAAATACGGGTAGCCAGGATAGCCGGCACATTACAACCAAGCCCCAACAGGGTAGGGATGATAGCATAACCGTGTAAGCCCAGGCGGTGCATGAGGGTATCCATCAGAACAGCCAGCCGTGGTAGATAGCCTGCATCCTCAAGCAGACCAAGCACCAAATAGAAGGAGAGAACATAGGGCAGAACCATGGCAAAAGGTACGTAAAGACCGCTGGAAAGCAGCCCGAAGGACTGGACAAAGTCCACTTCACCCCCGATGAGTTTGCCAATTATGATATTGTGGAGGAGGCCACTGCCCCCTAAAAGGCCGCTTAGCTTCGATAACACTGGTGCCCACAGGCTGTTAAATAGGGGCTCAAGCACATAGCCAATCAGGCTCTCGCCAATGAAACGAATTACTAGAAAGGCCATAGCCAGGACAACCAAAGCGATAATGCCTCCGGTTATTGGCTTAACACTGGCATCGGCTAACCTCTCCCGCCAGGTATGGTGACGATGGGTAACCCGCTGAACCTGCTCTATGATACTGCCAATCGTCGTCCAGCGTTCATCACGACTACGGGCAGGATTACGAGCCGAGATAGCCCTTGGAATATTTCCCACAAGCTCTTTTATGCCCTCACCAGTTACCGCAACAGTGGAAATGACTGGTACTCCAAGAAGCTCTCTCAGTTTGTCAAGGTCAATCATTATCCCGCGGTGCTTGGTATCATCCCACATATTGAGGGCGATTATCATTGGGATTTTCCGCTCTGATAACTGCAAGGTCAAATACAGATTTCTTTCCAGGTTAGTAGCGTCAACCACATTGATAACCGTATCTGCCGAGCTTAACATACGAACAGCTACTTCCTCAGCATCTGAAATTGGGTCCAAGGTATAAGTACCGGGAGCGTCAAAGACCTCAACCGTCTCTCCTCCGAGCTTCATATGCCCTCGTTTGTACTCTACCGTTTTCCCTGGGTAGTTACCAACAACAACATTGATGCCGGTTAAACGGGTGAAGACGACGCTCTTACCCACATTGGGATTGCCGATTAGGACTATTTTCCTCATTATGCTGGAACCTCATCTAGCTCAACTATTATTTTACTGGCCATACCAAGACCTACAGCTATCTGGGCTCTATTCACCTCAATAGTCACCGGTCCGCGCATCAGCATAGAGCTGATCTTGGTTATTCTCTTACTTGGTATGATGCCCAGAGCATTGAGACGATTAACCAGGCCATGTCCGCCCTCAATTCGAAGTACCATGCCACTCTGTCCTGCCCGCATCCGGGCTAAAGTCACTTGCTTTCCATCAGGCATAAATTCCGTCCTTTCTGTTTCCCCTTTTTGCCCAGGTCCATCTCTGCACCTAACCTCGCAGAGAATTACCCTCTCCCCTGTCGGCATTGGGAGCAATAGCCTGTCAGGCGAAGTTCAGCACCAACAATGTCAAAATCTCTTGCTTCGGGAATACGTCTTTTAATACAGCGAGCCAGCGAGTACTGGAATTCGATCACTTTGCCACAGCCAAGACATGTCAGATGGTGATGCTTGATAGATGGCTTCATCTCGTAGTGATGGTGACGGTCATCAAGATGAAGCTCATCTATCAGCCCCGGCTCTTTTAACGCCTTCAGGGTACGGTAGACAGTTGATAGGCTCAGACGAGGCTGAACAGCACGAGCCCGGCGATAGATTTCATCGGCATCAAGATGCCCTTCCCCTTGTCGGATAATCTCGAGAATCAAGGCCCGCTGGCTGGTGATCCTTTTGCCAGATTTCTTTAGGGTGGAATGATTGGTTCTATCCGGCTGTTTTTGGCTGTGGTTGTTGCTAACGATTTTCACTTGCAACTATTATAAATCAGTGCCGCGTCACCGTCAAGTGCATACTCAAGGAAAATGGGGATGGACTTACCCACAGGTAAGATTTTGCTATTCTGACTGAAAGAGTGGTCATCCCAGGTACGAAAAGATTCAAAGGCGATTTATGGAATTAATCTCCACTTGCGCTGAATCTAGTGCCAATTTGACCTTTTGTCGCCTATACCAGTCAAAACGCAGTGCAATGCCGCAGTCGCTGGAGAACTGCCGAGGGGTAGGTATGAGTTTGATAGAATACCCTTCCTTTATCAACAGCTTCTCCGCGCGCATGACCGCTGAAGTGGTATGAAACAGGACCACCCCGTATTGTGTCATGACCGTACAACCTTGCTTATTGCCTGTATCGCTTCTTGAGCATCGTCCACGGTGGTGAAAGCTCCGGGCGCTAACCGCACTGTCCCCTCAGGGAATGAGCCGATTGTCCGGTGTGCCGCCGGGGCACAGTGCAACCCGACCCGGGAAAGCACATCATACTCCTCATCCAATCTCAGTCCTATCTCTGACACGCGCTTTCCGGTAACTGTGAAAGAGACGATAGCTACCGAGCGTTCGGGGTCAAGAGTTCCATATATCTTCACCTTTGGAAGAGCAGATAAACCATTAATCAGGGTCTGACTGAGCTTCTTTAGATGGTCCCTGATTTCACCAATCCCCCTATCCGTTATCCACTTCAAGCCAACACCAAGACCGGCAATTCCAGCCAGATTAGCCGTGCCACTTTCATATTTATCGGGCAGGTCATCCGGTTGTTCCTCTGACTCAGAACGGCTTCCTGTGCCTCCGCGCATCAGTGGCTCAATCTGTGAGACGTCAACATTGTCCGAGATAACCAGGCCACCTATACCAGGAGGACCCTGCAACTCCTTGTGCCCGGTGAATGCCAATAGGTCGATTCCCGCTGCTTGCACATCTATAGGGAATGCTCCTGCCGTCTGAGCGGCATCCACCAACAGCAAAGCGCCAGCCTGATGAGCGATGGAAGCAATTTCAGTAATCGGTAACAACGTTCCTACCACGTTGCTGGCGTGGGTCATTATAACAAGTCTCGTAGTGGAGTTCATTGCCTTTTCAAGGTCTCTGACGTCAATACTGCCGTCAGAAGCACAGGGAACTATGCTCAGACGAATGCCCTGTTTTTCCAGACTGCGTAACGGGCGCATTACGGCATTGTGCTCTATGGAACTGGTTACAACGTGGTCGCCCGGTTTCAATATCCCTCTGAGTGCAAGGTTGATGGCGTGGGTGGCATTGCTGGTGAAGATTACCCTCAAGGGGTCAGAGGTACCGAAGAAGCTGGCAATTGCTTCCCTAGTATCATATATTACCCGCGCTGCCGCAATGGACAGCCGGTGCCCGGAGCGGCCGGGGTTACCCCCAGCACGCTCCAGCACGTCGGTCATGGCTTTCAAAACCTCCGGCGGCTTGGGCCAGGATGTTGCCGCATTATCCAGGTAAATCATTTCTTCAGCACAATCCGGTAATTACCTTCGGGTTGCTCCTCAACAGTGACGGACCAGCCGGAATTCTTAGCTAAACGGGAAACGTTATCGCGGGAAGTACCGGAATCCACCAGCACCTCGATTGCCCCTTTGTTCAGCTTCTTGATGGCTTTGCTGGTCAGCATTACCGGCTGCGGGCAGGATAGCCCCCGTGCATCTACTATTTCTATATTATTTTTCATGATTAATCTCCTAAGCTTTAGCCGTAGCTACGGCCTCTCGCATTGTTAGTCCGATGATAACGCAGATAACCAGTCCCACAATGACTGTAATCGGTCCGAATGCTGATGGACCAGCCGCCGAACTGGCTATGCTGAAGTTATGAGCAAAGCCAGCACCAACAAGCATACCACCAACAAACATAGCGGAGTCGCCATCGCCTTCCCCGGCCAGGAAAAGCTGCCGACCAGGGCAACCACCCGCCAGGGTGAACGCCAGACCCGCTAATGCCATGCCGCCAAAATTCCACCACTCATTGGTTTGAGAGATTGGCTGATTGGCAAACCCGGGGTGGAACTGTCCCAGGGCAAGGTTGGTAATGAAGGCAACGACAATGAGCGCTATAATGCCATTCAACAGATGTGAGTCCTTCAGCAGTATCATGTCCCGTACCGCGCCCACCGTGCAGAAGCGGCTGCGCTGAGCCAGAAAGCCGATGAAGAGCCCCACAGCCAGAGAGATAAGTAGCGGTGCATGCTGACTGCCGGGTCCCGTTGTGGAGAAGAATATAGGTCCGGTCGGATTACCGTTAGCATCACGCCCGAACTGCGGCGCCACAATTAAGAAGACGAGCAGCGTAACCATAATGGCAGGCATCACCCAACCAACGGCTTTTGGTGCCGGACGGTTCCTGCCAAGGCTGAACCCCGTGCGCAGGAAAACGATACCCAATGCTATACCAGCTACCAGACCGAGAATACCGAAAATGGCGGTCCAGTCACCGCCGGCAAGACGCAGATAGGCACGCCAGGGGCATCCCAGGAAAACCAGGGCTCCGAAAACGGCGAACATGCCGAGCAGGAAACGTACCAGTGGTGCTGAGCCGGTGCGCGGTTTGAACTCCTTGAAGGCAAGCGCCGCAACCAGTGCACCCAGCACAAACCCGATTATTTCAGGGCGGATGTACTGCACCACGCCGGCGCGGTGCAATCCCAGAGCTCCGGCAATATCGCGGTTGAAGCAGACAACGCAAATACCCATGTTGCCGGGGTTGCCCAGCGTAACAAGCACAGGGGCGAGGATACCCACAACGGTACCGGTGATAATCGGTCCCCAGCGAGAGGTAAGAAAGCGCAGAATCGAGGACATAAAAAAGCTCCTTTTCGTTATAAATTTCGTCCAGCTACACGGAGAAACTCACAACGAGGGAGCACGCGAACTACTGGAGTGAAATGGTCACGGAGGCAACGCTATGAGCCTTCCACGCGGCAGGACATGAACAATGCGACACGCGCACTGCGCTGACACCGAATCAAATTCAGCGGTACAGCATTATCATAGCGTCACCCCCTTTCTCAACCGAGTTAGATTGGCTAAGTACCCGACAAACATTATATGAGAACAGTGCATCGCCTGCAATGTCCAGCTACTACCATCCTAATCAAGAACCTGGGCGGTCACAGAAATGGCGCATCCAGAAAGACAGAGCTAAATCTTTCTGGCACTTGCCAGGTATTTATCCCTGTCATCATCTATTTTGATATCTACAAATCCAGCGTCGGAGAGCATCTGACGCATTTCCGCTTCATCGGGAATGAGGTCATCCTGAACTTCAGGGATATGACGATGAATCTCATTAATTTCAGCCCGGCTTGAGGTATGGCAGATAAAAAGCTTACCACTTTTCCTAAGCACGCGGTTAATCTCCCGGAGGGCACTGGGCTTATCCTGAAAGTGAGGAAAGCTGGAGTAACAGACTACCGAGTCGAAGGTTTCATCCTCGAGCCGGGTACTTGCTATATCAGCGCAGACGTATTCCACATTCCCCTTGAAGCCCTTAGCACGAGCCCTGTTCAACATCTCTTCGGCAAAATCAAGGCAGACCAACCTGCCGCTCTTACCAATCTGGCTCAATAGAAAGGGAACGAACACGCCAGTACCGGTGCCAACATCAAGCACCGTGGAGCCGGGTTTGAGAGCTAGTGTCCTTGCCATATCCTGAAGTTTAACCACATTCTTCTCGGCTATGTTTTCATCCCAAATAGCTGCCTTCTCGTTAAAGTATGTCCTGGTCACTTTTGCTCCTCCAGGATTGGTTTCCCTTGCCACCCTTTTATCCTCTTTTTAGGCGAAAAAATCGCCGCCAGCATAAAGATTACCGAGGAAGTAACCACTATCGTAGCACCGCTGGGAATATTGAAGAGATAGGACAGGAGAAGTCCTATCCACCCCGAGAGAACGCCAAAACCTGCCGAAATCAGGAACATCCTTTTCATACTATAGGTAAGCTGGTAGGCTGCTGCAGCTGGATTCAGGATTAGGCTGAAGATAAGCAGTCCACCAATAGAGCGCAGGCTTGCCGTTATCGTCGCCCCGGTCAGAAACAGGATTCCATAAAGCACCAGTGTTGCCGGGATGCCTACCGATAGTGCCATATCTCGATGGAAAACGGTTGCCTGCACCTCTTTGTAGAAGATTAAAACCAGTCCGACAACAAAGGCGGCTACTATGCCCAGAAGCATGATGTCGCTCCTGGTATTGGTCAGGATGCTGCCCCATAATAACTCCAGGGCGCCTGATTTGGTGCCCGGCATCAGTCCCATAAAGAGAAAGGCTAACCCGAGCATCAGAGAAAAAATAACTCCCACTGAGGTCTCTGGATTAAGCTCGCCACGGTCAGCAAGAGGACCGATGACAGCCGCAGCCGCGAGGCTAACTGCAAAGGCACCAACTAGCGGGTTAAAACCCAGCCACAGTCCGAGCAGAGCTCCGGCGAAGGCAGAATGCGACATACACACGCCGATGAAGGGCATATGCATTAGCACCACAAAGACACCTATGGTAGAGCAGGCGATACCGCCCAGAAACGCAGTAAGGATGGCATTCTGCATGAACTGGTATCCGAGTATATCCAATCCGGTCTCCTTAACATTAAACCAAGACGTCTTCCTCTCGCCTCTTCTTTACTGCTGAAACAGGCATATCATATAAGCGACTCAGGTTATGATCGGTTAGTAGTTCCGCTGGTGAACCCGCACCCCAGATGAGACCTTCCTTCATCAACACCACCCGGTCGCAAGCGAGAGGCAAACAGCTAAGGTCATGGGTCACGAAGAGGGTGGTCAGTTGCCGTGATTCGTGAATCAACTTCACCAGTTCCAGTATTTCTGTCTTGGCACGCCAGTCCAGTGAAGCAGTCGGCTCATCAAGAAGGAATAGCTCAGGTTCTTGTGCCAGACAACGCGCTACAGCTATCCGTTGTTGCTCACCACCGGAGAGATGGCCAATCGGTCGTTGGGCAAGATGCGCCATACCCACTAGCTCCAGCATCCTATCAACCACTTTCCAATCATGGTTACCTGGTCTCCTCAACAAACCTAAACGTCCGTAACGTCCTATCATCACTACCTCGCGAACACTCATGGGCATCCGCGGGTCTATGCTCTGCACCTGGGCAACATAGCCAACCCTCTTTCGCAAAGAGCGACCATCGCCTGGAGTGATTTGGTGGCCCAGCACGCACACACTTCCGTGTATCAGCTTACCTAATCCGTTCACTATGGTCAGCAGCGTGGTCTTTCCGGCGCCATTTGGTCCCACTATGCCAACGAATTCGCCCGGTTTCACCTTGAGAGAGACACCCCGCAAGGCGATATCTTCCCGGTAGGAAACGACAGCGTTATCAATATCTATGACAGCCTTATCCATTTTCATTACCCCCTCAGTTACCTAGCTACAGCTCTCACTATCAGCTCAATATTCCGGTCTATGGCTTTCTCCCAGGTCTCAGTGTTGTCAAAACCGCCGGGAAAATTGGAAAGTATGATTCTCTTGCACTTCAGTTCCTCAGCGATGCCAGCACCAGCATTCTGCCCACTCTGCAAATTATCAATGATGAGAGCCACTTTCTTCTCTTTCCCCTTGTCTACTAGGTCTTTGACAATCTGTGGAGTGAGCGTTTCGGGTCGGCCGAAGACAGCAATAACGTTCAGTCCGGCCCACCGGACAAAGCCTTCCTGCTGGTCGGCACACATCACATTTACACTGGATAAATTCCCTTTGGATAGTCTGGCTTTTATCTCGGACTCTTTAGCCGCAATCTTGCTCTTATAGGCATTGGCTGATTCCTGGTATGTGGGGCTGTTCTGGCTATCTACTTGGGACAAGGCAGCCGTAATTTGGTCAACAGCCTCCTGCTGCACTGATGGCACCATCCAGTTGCCCATGATGTCGAGTTTAACCACAGCCAGGCCAGGGTTGTTGGCCGAAGCAATCAGCCCCTGAGTGAACTTCTCTCCCTGCCAGCCATGCAGGAGAAAAAGGCTGGCTTTAGCCAGCTGCTGAACATTCCCGGGCTTAACATCAAAGTGCCCCGGACACTGAGCCGGCGGTATAATGTTAACTACTTCAACCCTGTTACCACCCACTCTCTCCACAATCTGAGCGATAAGAGATGTGCTGGTAACCACCTTCAACTTTGAAGTCTCTCCTGTGGCACAACCGCTGACGAGACCAATCACGAAGCTGAAAGCTAAAAGGGTGGCAAGGGAAACGAAGAGTTTTCTCACGAGCGTAACCTCCTTTCGAAGTGGCATAGTGGCAACTGTATGTATTTGCAACCAGTTGCATCAACAGAGCAAAAAAATATCCAGTGTTTCAGCTAACTTTTGTGCCTGCACATGCGGCAGAGCCCGCTCATTACTACATGCTTAAAGTTGACCGGGAAACCGTACTTCTTTTCGAGTGACTGCTCGACCGATGAAAACAGGTCTTCATCGCAGTCTATTGTCTTGCCGCACTCACCACATACTATATGATGGTGATACCCTTCTTCGGCGTGATGGTAAACAAATCTGTCATCGAGCTCGCTTTTGAGCACGCATCCTAATTTCTCAAGAAGCTCCAGTGTGCGATATATAGTCGATTTATTAACACCTGGCACCCTTGAATGCACACGTCCAAGGATTTCTTCACCCGTGAGGTGGGCGGCAGACTCATGGATGACATCGAGAATCATCCTCCGCTGCGGAGTGAGCTTTAGCCCTTTTTCTTTGAGAATGGTATCGCAACTCATTGTTATTGCACCCAGTCGCAATTATAAGGGCACCGGCACTAATTGTCAATAGCAAAGCAGTCTATGAAGCAGAAGACACCATGAATCGCCTGGGCTTTAAGGTTGTAGTTCGTCTTCCTACCCAAGAGGACTGGTGACAGAAGAGGCGCCGAGACTTCACTTGTGCCTGGGAATCCTTAGGTGCTAAAACAGCTAATACAGGGGGTTAAGTGGCAAGACTAAGAGCTAGGGTAAAAGTCCTTTGTTCCGTCCACTGAGCCCTACCATAATGGTAAATTAATCACCTTGAAAGTTGAAACTGCACATTTTGGACTCTTGTTACCTGTGTAAGCCCTGTCTGTGCGGAATGTAGTTACAACTTTGGAGAGGGAGGTGGTGTTACCACTAGGCTAGATGCTACCTCTCGAACTGAACCGATTGAACATTCCGCCTGTTTGTGTAGTCCTGAGCTAGCTTGACAATACTAGTCCAACTGCC
>Ga0315282_10018094_pt1 | contig 10113 bp, 9 predicted proteins | sample YL17G07_20_MG_FD_203693 | JGI IMG/M metagenome (GOLD analysis project Ga0315282, IMG submission 203693) | Sediment microbial communities from Yellowstone Lake, YNP, Wyoming, USA - YL17G07_20 | ecosystem: Environmental > Aquatic > Freshwater > Lake > Sediment | place: USA: Wyoming | collected... | reverse complement strand
CCGGTAATCCTCTTTCAAGTTCAACAGGGCATATAGCAGCAGTGGAAATACATAGATCTGGGCGAGTGTGGCATGATATCTCGCCCTGGTCAGAGCGTACGGGCAAAACATGTATATTAATCCCATGCCCAAGGCCGCAACCCTGCTCTTAAAGAGCCGGTACCCCAGCAGGTACATCACGTAGCCGTTCAGGGTAATGCCCAGCAGGATTATCAGGTTATATAGGATAGTCTCCCCCCGCGGTAGTAGGGAAAGGACGGTCAAAGGCGTAAAGAGAATCGGGAGGGGGAAGGAGGTCTTAACCCCCACGGGATAAGCGGCGTAGGGGTAATGCCAGACATCGCCGTGTCTCAATAAGGCGCTCTCCTTAAACCACTTGAGCGCAAAAACATTGCCTATGGGATCTCCAGCTTTGCCATACACGGAACTAACTATATTGGGGAGGAGAGGCCAGGTCAGGAAAAGCGAAATGCCTATAAAAAAGAGGAAAATAAAGAAATTCTTTCTTTTTCTTATGAAACCAACAATCATGCTCCAGCCACCTTCGCCATTAATTATCAGATAAGGTTTAGGGCCGTCAACCTTCTACTCTGGGGCTTTGGGACGGTTAAGATCGATATTACCATGTGGGATTTCATGCTGTCATGAAATCCCCAACAAGCTCCTCCTCGATCGCTCTTCTGGTGCCGCTGCGCAAGTACTCCATAGGAGACCGCTTCTGAACGCAGACTGTGAGGTGAATGGGAGGCGCGCCACATATACAACATATCGGGAGCAATCCGGCATACAAATACTAAATATGCACCCTTTTAGACTTCTTCCTGGAAGGCTCCCCGCTTTTCTTTGATCGCCAGAGACATGACGACGCGCTGTAAAGACGTCTATACTCATGGTATTATTTTACTTTGAAGAATCTACGGGGAGAAATGGGAGAGCTCAAGCGATAGAAGTGTAGGTTATGCTCAACTATGCGATAGAGGTTCTCGAAAATACCATAAACAGACAAAGCACGACCTGTGTCATAATACCCACCTTTAGAAGCAAGGAAGTTACGGCAAGTACTATCTTGTCTTTAATCTCCTGCAATAAAGGAACGGATTATGATATCGTGCTAGTCGACAACGGCGGCTTTGATTACGAATACATCAAGGATAAAGCAAACGGGCAGGGTTTCAACAACCTGCATTACCTGGTCCTCAAGGAAAATGTAGGCGGTGCTGGAGCGCTCCATACTGCCCAAAAAACCTGCTACGACAGTGGTTATGAATACTTCATATTGTCAGATAATGATGCAGAGCTATTAACGAAAAATGGAATAGATATTTTGATCGAGTCGTTGCAGAAATATGATCTTGTGCTACCAACCAATATAGACAACAAAGATATGGGGAAAACGGACACAGAGCTGGAATTTTACGGCCTTATCCATTACTTGACACTCTCCAGAGAAACCATCGAAAAATTGGGTTTCCTCAACAAGGAATTTTTTCTGTTATTGGACGACCTGGATTATGTCGCAAGGGCCAATAGCCTGAAAATGAAGGTTTATATGATACACAAATGTCAATATTTCCATCCTTTTAGAAAAATATCTCTTTTCTATAATTTAACAGCATACTTTACTATAAGGAATCATCTCTTATTCATTATTAAGAATCCTAATCGTGTGGCATTAAAATATAAGCTATTATCACTGAGGTATCTTCTCCTCTACCTTGTCATTAAGACCATCCATATCATCCAGTTGAGAGATATCTCGATTTTTAAAACCATGTTTATAGCTTTCAGGGATTTTCTTTTTGAGAATATCACCTTGAACTTCCCTGAGAATAACTTTAGGTTCATAAGGGTAGAGCCCGGGGATTGGCAGGAAAAGCGAGATTTTTATGATATCAGCTTGGATAAGAACAGGGTGTTCATAAAAAGAGGATATTATATAAAGAATAGTAAGAACGGTGAAATTAGCTATTTCAGGCTGCAAAAGGACGATCATGGAGCATGAGATTGTCGTTGTTGGAGCGGGTATAACCGGGATTACCCTGGCGGAGAGATACGCGAATATCCTGGGCAGAAAAGTCCTGGTCATCGAAAAGAGAGAACATATCGGCGGCAATTGTTATGACTATTTCAACCAGGAAGGCATCCTGGTTCAAAAGTATGGCCCGCACTATCTTCATACCAATTATGATGACGTGTCGGAGTACCTAGCCCAATTTGCGTATTGGATCCCCTATGAGCACCGGGTCTTAACTCATCTTGAACAGTTGAACCCTGATTTCGGCCCACCCCGGACATAAAACCCCAGGTAGATGGATAGTGGTTTGGAAACTGTGACTGAAACTAGTGCCACGTTTAAGATAATTAATAGGGATACAAGTATTGTAATTAAGGCATAATAGCTGCTATCATCATAATGTCATGTTTGTACGAGAAAAGACCACGCAAGGCCGCACCTACCTGCAGGTAGTGGAGAGCTACTGGCAGGACGGCAGACCCCGCCAGAGGGTGATCGCCACACTGGGGAGGCTGGACAAACTGCAAGAGAAAGGCGGGATAGACGGGGTCTTGCGTTCCCTCGGGCGCTTCTCAGACAAGGTGAGGGTAACCGAGGAATACCAGGAGGGAAACCTCGAAGCCAAGCGGATATCAAAAGTAGGCCCGGATCTCATCTGCGCAAAGATATGGTCCGAGCTGGGAATGGGCCGTATCCTGGATGGGTTGCTATCCGGCAGGAAGTTCGAGTTTCCGGTGGAACGAGCGGTCTATCTGGCCACCCTTGCCTGCCTCTTTTTTCCTGGCTCGGACAGGCGGACCATCATGAGGGCACGGGACTTTCGCATCGCCGGAGAGGGCAGCCTCTCCCTGCACCATCTCTATCGGGCCATGTCCTGGCTGGGGGATATGCGGGAGAGGATAGAGGACGAGCTCTTCTTCAGAAATAGAAATCTCTTCTCCTCCCTCTCCGTGGTATTTTTCGACACCACCACTCTCTACTTCGAGGGGGCGGGAGGTGAGGCTCTCGGGAGGCGGGGATACTCCAAGGACCGGCGCCCGGACGAGAACCAGATGGTTCTGGGCATGGCCTTAGATGGGGAGGGTAGGCCGATAGCTACCTCCACCTGGCCCGGCAACACCACCGACGCCGCCACCATCCTGCCCGTGGCCACCTCCTTGAGGAAACGCTTCGGGATAGAGGACATCACGGTCGTCGCCGACCGGGGCATGGTGGGAAAGAAGAACGCACAGGAGCTTGAGAAGCTGGGCTTTACCTACATCCTGGGGGTTAAGCTGCGCCTGGAGAAGCGGGCCATGGCGGAGGTGCTCTCCCGCGCCGGACGCTTCCGCACCGTGGCCGACAACCTCAAAGTGAAGGAAGTATGCCACGAGGGCAAGCGCTACATCGTCTGCGTAAATCCGCAGGAGGCCGAACGCGACCGCCTCGCCCGGCAGGCCATCGTCTCTGACCTAGAGAGGAAACTCGCAGAGAGCCCCTCCTCCCTCATCGGCAACACCGGCTACCGGCGCTACCTAAAGCGCGGGAGCCGGCCGGAGATAGACTGGGAGAAAGTGAAATCGGGGGAGCGCTACGACGGAAAGTGGGTGCTCCTAACCAACACCGACCTGCCCACAGAGGAGGTGGCCCAGAAGTACAAGGAGCTGTGGCGGGTGGAGAGGATCTTCCGCGAGGCCAAGGACACGCTCGAGACCCGGCCTATCTACCATCAATCCGATTCCTATATCCTGGGGCACGTCTTCGTCTCTTTCCTGGCCCTCCTCCTCATGCACGAGCTGAAGCGCAGAACCGAGGGCGCATTCGAGTGGGATCAGATGAAACAGGATCTCGAAGCCCTCTACGAGGTGGAGGTTGAACAGGACGGAAAGACCTGGCTGCTCAGAAGCCCCCTTGAGGGCGTCGCCGGCAAGGTCTTCAAGGCCGTAGGGGTCGCGGTGCCGCCATCGGCGAAAGAGGCCAATCCTAATGCCACGGCCCTTTTCTGAAGGTGAAATATGCCCTTTTACCTGGGAGTCTGGAAATTCAACTGTTCAAGATGAGTTAAGCTATGTTGACGGGAAATACGTGCCTATCCCAGTAAGAGCTGGTCGGGAAAACTGGACAGGGCTTAAATGATAAACTGCTCCAAGCAAGAGACTGAAAGGAGCAGGAGAGATGATAAAAAGACCGATAAGAAACCACGGATCGGCATTCAAGGCCAAGGTGTCCTTGGAGGCGCTCAAGGAAGACCAGACCCTGGCCCAACTATCAGAGCGGTTCCAAGTACATCCGAACCAGATCATGCAGTGGAAGAAGCAGCTTCTCGAGCGGGCGGAAGAGGTATTCGCCAAAGAAAGGAAGGCTGAAAATAGACCGAGCACAAAAGAGCTAAACGCAAAAATCGGACAACTGGTGATGGAGAACGATTTTTTATCGTCTGCGCTCGGGCGCATAGAGGAGACGAGCGCAAAGAGATGATCACCCCCGAGCGTTCCCTGCCGGTAACCCGGCAGTGCCGCCTGCTCGAGCTTGCCAGATCCAGCGTCTACTACCGCAAGAAGCTGCTATCCGACCGTGACCTCGTCCTGATGCGCCAAATAGACGAGATCCACCTCGCCTATCCGTTCTACGGCAGCCGCAGGATCAGAAACGAGCTCGCCGAACGAGGCTATAAAGTCGGCCGCTCCCACGTAGCCGCCCTCATGCGCAAGATGGGAATTACGGCGATCTATCGCAAGCCGAGGACTTCCAAGCCGTATCCGGAACATAAGATCTACCCCTACCTCCTGAAAGGCCTTGCCGTAACATGCGCCAACCAGGTCTGGGCATCAGACATCGAGCGCCACGAGGCGTTCTGAACCGTGCGGTGATGAAAGGACACCGCCTCCGGCCCGTCGCAGCGGGCCGGGAGAAGCTGGGGGCAGCCCGATCCGGGGGACACCGGGGAGGGCGGGAAGCAGCCCCGACAACGACGGGACGGGCCGGTACCGCCAGACGGTTCGGGTCCGGCAAGCAAGACGGGAAGGTGTATGTGAGAAACCAGCGTCTGAACGCTCCTCAAGAACAAACCACCAGCTCTAACAGGAGTTTAATAGATAACCCCCCCCTGGATCATAAAACCCCAGCACAATAGCGGTATCTGGCCCTCGAAAAGCGTAAGACCCAACATCATACTACCGGAGACTCCACGAAATACCCATAAATAGCTGCGCAAATAGTACATATTGTGCTTGACATGTAAGACCCTACATGACCTATTGTGCACATGGCTCACTTCCACGTAAAAAAGAAACGGGGAAGACCCTACCTGTACGTGAGGGAGATAGCCCGGGTTGCGGGGAAGCCCAAGGTGGTCTCCCAGGTGTACGTGGGCTCCCCCGAGCGGGTGGCCGCCATGGCCAAGGGCGAGCTTGCCGAGGAGATAAAGCTCCGGGTGGAGGAGTTCGGGGCGCTGTGGGTAGCCAACTTGATGGACAGGGATGTTGATCTCGCAGGGATAGTGGATGCCGTGATTCCCAGGGGAGACAAGGAGGAAGGCCCTACGGTGGGAGAGTACTTCCTCTACTGTGTGCTCAACCGCATGGTGGAGGCTAGATCGAAGCGCGCCCTTCCCGAGTGGTACGCAAGGACCGCCATCTCCCAGATAAGGCCAACCGATGTATCTCAGCTATCCAGCCAGCGCTACTGGGAGAAGTGGGAACGTGTGTCGGAAAAGGAGCTAGCGGAGATCAGCCGGCACTTCTTCTCTAGGATAGCCGAGCTGGAGGAGCCCCGGGCCGACTGCCTGCTTTTCGACACCACCAACTACTACACCTACATGGCCACGCGTACCCCCTCCGAGCTGGCCAGAAGAGGCCACAACAAGGAGGGCAAGCATCACCTGCGCCAGGTGGGCCTGGGGCTTTTGGTGGAGCGGGAGGGGGAGATCCCCCTGTGGTGGTGTGCCTACCCCGGCAACCTGCACGACTCCCGCCTCTTCTCCTCTGTGATAGAGGAGTTCGCCCGCGTAGTGCAGGGCTTTGCGGGCACCAAGGAGAGGCTCACCGTAGTCATGGACCGGGGCATGAACTCGGATACCAACTACGCGGTGATAGACGAAATGAGAAGGATACACTTCGTGACCACCTATTCCCTTTACTACGCCGCCGATCTGGCTTCTGTCCCCCTCTCCCGCTACTCCCCTGCAGATACGGCGAAAAACAAGAGGCTGACCCTTAAGGGCACCCCGCAGGAGCGCCTCTCCGCCTTTCGCACCACCGGAGCCTTCTGGGGAAAGGAGCGGGCGGTGGTCCTCACCTACAACCCCCAGACGGCCAGGAAGCAGGAATATGTCTTTACAGATAAGCTCTCCGAGCTGAGAGAGGAACTCTTAAGAATGCGGGCCCTGGTGAGGGAGGGCGCCCCCCACTGGCGGGACGCAGAGAGGGTCAAAGAGAGATACGCCAGGCTCTGCGAAAAGCTGCATCTACCGACCGGCCTCTACGAAGTCTCCATCGACAAGACATCCGAGGGCCTGCGCATGGAGTTCAGGAAGAACCAGTACGCCGTGGAGAAGAGACAGGTGATGTTCGGCAAGAACATGATCGTAACCGACAACGCCGACTGGACCACGGAGGAGATCATCTCCGCCTCGCTCTCCAGATGGGAGGTGGAGGATGCCTTCCGCCAGTCGAAGGACGAGGACCTGGTCGGAGTACAGCCCATTCGCCACTTCACCGATTCCAAGATCCGCTGCCATCTCTTCTGCTGCGTGGTCGCCCTCACCTACCTGAGAAGGCTGGATAAGAGGCTCGCGGAAGCCGGGGTGAAGCGCACCGCCAAAGACGCCATGGAGGACATGCGTCATCTCCATTCCGTGCTCTCCATAACCGACCGGGGAAGAAAACCCATGCGCCGGCTGGAGATTCCCACGAAGACCCAGGCCGAAGTCCTAAAGGCCCTGGGGTACCAGGTGGACAGGCGTGGGGTCTTACAGCTTTTAAAGGCCTGATTGCCCCCTTATGCAGTCACTTTACGGAGAGGAAACCGGGTATCTCTTAAACTCCTGTCTAACCTGGCGGATCTGGGCTGGGGAGCAGCGCGCATCCGCATTGAGGTGCGGAGAACTCCTGGGCCGGTTGATGTCGCTGGCCGGGAGGCCACGGTGAAAGCCTGCGGCGTAACCGTGGCGATGCTGCAGGGGCATAGTTCGGCACCTAACCCGTCGAACGATTCAGGATGAACGTGGGAACCGTCCCAGCGGCCCCCTTCCCGAACAGCGTTTCGCTGACCGGCGGGAAGGTCTGTCGCCGGCCGATGCCGCCGGGATGGGGCGGAGGACCCGTAGTAGTACGAGGTCGGGAAAGCCGGCTGCATGGCGAAGGGGTCCAGCGGGTTCGCAGGAGCGACGCGGATCGTGGAGGACGCCGGTGAACATCGGCGCGCCGTGGCCCGACCTCAAGGAGGCCGAGCGGCGGGTACACGTGATGCAGAGCAAACTGCACCATTGGGCGACCAGTGATCCTGGCCGCCGGTTCGATGACCTGTACAACCTCGTCTATGACCCGGCGTTCCTGGTCGTGGCGTGGAACAGGGTCAAGACCAACAAGGGCGCACGCTCGGCCGGGATCGACGAAATCGCTCCGCGATCCATCCTGGCCGAGGGGGAGTTCCTAGACGGGCTCAGGCAGGCGCTAAAGGCCCGCCGGTTCATCCCTGCGCGGCTGCGAGAGAAGACGATTCCCAAGCCGGGCGGCAAGGTCCGCCGGCTGGGGATCCCGACCGTCGCTGACCGCGTCGTGCAGTCCGTGCTAAAGCTGGTGATCGAGCCGATCTTCGAGGCGGACTTCAAGCCGTGCAGCTACGGCTTCCGCCCGAAACGCCGCGCCCAGGACGCAATCGCCGAGATCCACTTCCTCGGGTCGCCCGTTCGTAACTACGAGTGGGTCTTCGAGGCGGACATCACGGCCTGTTTCGACGAGATCTCGCACTCCGCTCTTTTGGAGCGAGTGCGGCGTCGAATCGGAGACAGACGGGTCCTCGGGCTCATCAAGGCGTTCTTGCGGGCCGGCATCTTAACCGAGGCCGGCCTGGATCGGGACACGATCACCGGCACACCCCAAGGTGGTCTGCTCTCGCCCCTTCTGGCCAACATCGCCCTATCCGTTCTGGACGAGCACTTCGCGCGCAAGTGGGAGGAGCTCGGACCGGAATGGATGCGCGCCAAGCGGTGCCGTGCCGGGGTGCCGGCCTACCGCCTCGTCCGCTATGCGGACGACTTCGTGGTCATGGTAGGCAGCAGCCGCATAGACGCCGAGGCGCTCCGGGAGGAGGTCGGGGCGGTGCTCGCTCCGATCGGTTTGCGCCTATCGGAGGACAAGACGAGGGTATGCCACATCGACGAGGGGTTCGACTTCCTAGGCTTTCGCATTCAGCGGAGAGCCTGGCGAGGCCGACCCGGCAAGCGAGCGGTCTACACCTACCCTTCCAAGAAGGCCCTGGCCTCGGTGAAGGGCAAGGTGCGCAGAGCGACTCGCCGCCATCGGCATCGAACGCTCGCCCAGCTGCTGCGCCAAGTCAACCGCATCCTGCGGGGCTGGTGCAACTACTTCCGCCACGGTGTGTCCGCGCGTATCTTCAACTACCTCGACCACTTCGCGTGGTGGAGAATCGTTGGTTGGTTGCGCAAAAGACACCGCGGGCTGAACTGGGGAACGCTGAGCCGCCGCTACCTCCCGGGGTGGGAGATCCGCGACGGCAAGACCGAGATGTTCCGGCCACGAAGGGTCGCGGTCACCCGCTACCGCTACCGGGGCACGCGTATCCCCACACCATGGACGAGCGACTGGACAGGATCACCCTAACCCACGGCATGAACCCGTGGAGAGCCGGATGCGCGGAGACGTGCACGTCCGGTTCGGAGGGCGGGTCGGGGAAACGGACCGGTAGCAACGCCGGCACCGCGCCCCGGTCCGACCCTACACCTACCTGCCGATGAGAAGAGGATTCTGTTATCTCACCGCCGTAATGGACTGGGCCAGCCGCCGGGTGCTTGCATGGAGGCTCTCCAACACCCTGGACACCTCATTCTGCACCGAAGCCCTGGAGGAAGCGATCTTAAAGTACGGATGCCCGGAGATATTCAACACCGACCAGGGAAGCCAGTTCACCTCGGATGACTTCACGGAAGCCCTTTCTTCCCAGGGCATCAGGATCAGCACGGACGGCCGAGGACGCTGGATAGACAACGTGTTCGTGGAGAGGCTCTGGAGGAGCGTAAAGTACGAGGAGGTATATCTCAAGGCATACGATTCGATCAGCGAGGCGCGGAAGGGACTGGGAGACTACTTCGAGTTCTACAATTCAAGGAGGGACATCAGGGCCTTGACGACAGAACGCCCGACGAGGGTTACTGGGATACGCTGCCGAAGGTGCCGGAGGTAGCATGATGATGTGCAGTATACCACTTAAGAACAGCAGAAACCTGTCCAAAGAAACGCGACCAGCGCTGTTTTTGTTGGGGATACCCTCCTTGTGCCTTTTCACCATCCAGGTGAAGTCGCGCATAGGTTTTAGGCGGGAACGGGTGGCCCACCAGATCCACTGGTCCAGGTAACTCTCAGCCCAGGCGCGGTAGGTATAGTCCCAGAAGGGGCGGAAGGCATCCTTGAGTAGAGTCGAACGCAGGCGCCAGGCAACAGGCCCCGGGTGGATGTAATCCCCTCGCCTTTCGGCAGGAGCCTCAATCCCGGTGGCCGTACCTGGTTTCCTGCGAGCGCTCATCGAACCCGGCGTGCGCTACTAACGCACTGGGCTCTCGGACGGGATGCACTCACAAGGCATGCGCATAGCTCTTGCGAGTTAGCTTCTGGACGGACAGAACCCCCAGTTCCCCGAATACCCTCTCACCCGGTATCTTCGCGGTGCCCCTTCCGTCAATCTTCATCCTCCTTCTCAAGAAGTGACGGACCCGATCCTGCACGTAGAAGTCTACCCCGCGCCTCGTCTTCGCCATGGTTCCATAGGAGAAGTAATTGGCCCAGCCCGCAAGTCTCCTGTTGAGCTTTACCGCCACTTCCTCCCATGGGTCCATGTTCCCGGGTCGCAGGACTTCCCTTATGTGCCGCCGGAGCCTCTTCACC
>Ga0315282_10018093_pt1 | contig 10114 bp, 11 predicted proteins | sample YL17G07_20_MG_FD_203693 | JGI IMG/M metagenome (GOLD analysis project Ga0315282, IMG submission 203693) | Sediment microbial communities from Yellowstone Lake, YNP, Wyoming, USA - YL17G07_20 | ecosystem: Environmental > Aquatic > Freshwater > Lake > Sediment | place: USA: Wyoming | collected... | reverse complement strand
AAAATGTTAATTAACAGCTTGTCTTATTGCTGTGCACTTGGAAGGATAGAAAGTGAGTGATGAAGTTTCAGCTCTGCCGCCTCAAGTTCAAGAGCGTCTGGTTAAAATGCAAAGGCTTCAGCAGACGCTTCAATCAATATTGGCGCAGAAGCAACAAGTAGATGTCGAATCATCAGAGACTGAACAAGCCTTGAGTGAACTGCAAAAAATGACGGATGATGCAGTCATCTACAAGGCAATGGGCACAATTCTCGTCCGTACTGAAAGAACCAAGACGATCACTGAGCTGACGGAACGGAAAGACCTGCTCAGTACACGCATTGCGGTTCTGCAAAAACAAGAAGAGCGTTTGCGAAACCAACTGAAAGACATAGAAACACAGCTTCGACAAGACCTCAACCCAGTTTCTCCACAGCCGTAGCGGCCTGTTCTGCTTTCTAGGTGATAACCCGTGGAAGAGCTGGGCCTAGAAGAACTGGCTGACAAGCAGATAGAAGAACTCTGCCTCAAAGCAGAAGAAGCAGCACGGAAACACATTTTATCCAAAGCTCCCTCAAAAAACATAGAAACACTCAGCATAACGGCTGAGGCGGAAGGCGCTAAGCCAGTATCACTAAGAGTCGAGGTCGACCTCGAACTCTCACCATCAACCGTAAACATCAAAGTCAAGGAAATCACGGACGACGCCGTAAAAGCCGCGTTCGCTTCAGCCAAGGAATATTTGAGGGGACTCGTGTGTCATTCAAAGAAATAGCCTCTCTCCTTCAGAACGCTAAGCAGGTCACGCTGCTTTGCCATCACAACGCTGACCCCGATGCTATCTGCTCGGCTTACGCCTTCTCAAGCCTCCTGAAACAGTTGTTCCCCAGCTTGGAAGTCGAGATAGGCGCTGCCAGCGGCATAAGCCGACTTTCAAAACACATAATACAATACCTGCCCATAAACATAAAGACACAACCCAACATCAGCAATGCCCAAGCCATAATCCTACTAGACACCAACACAATACAGCAGTTAGACAACCTCGCAGCGGCCGTCAAAAACGCAAAGGTGCCAGTGATAGTCATCGACCACCACGCAAGCCACCCTGAAACCGAACAATTAGCCAAAATCTGTATAGCCAGCGAATCCGCATCATCCACATGCGAAATCGTCCTCGACTTCTACAAAGAAGCCGGCCTCAAACCCTGCCCGAACGAAGCCAAAGCTTTGTTCCTAGGCATAGCCTTCGACACACGCCACTTCGTCTTGGCCAGCTCAACCACGCTCAAAAACATCGCCGAGCTTATCGACGCTGGAGTCAACGCACAAGAAACCCTTGCACAGCTCTCCCTTCCTATGGACTTTTCCGAACGCGTAGCTAGACTGAAAGCCTGCAGAAGAACACGCCTCTTCAAACTTGACCAATGGATAATTGCGCTGTCACACGTAAGCGCTTACCAAGCTTCCGCCGCACGCGCACTTGTCGAGCTGGGTGCGCATGTTGGCGTTGTAGCGGGAGAAAAGAATGCAACCATAGAGATCAGCCTGCGCAGCTCTCTTGAATTCTACAATCAGACACATGTCCACCTAGGCAGAGACATCGCCAAACCACTAGGCGAATACTTGCACGGTATGGGTGGTGGCCACTCTACGGCCGCGGGCGTGAACGGTGTGGGCGATGTTGAAATCGGGTTGAAACGGTGTCTATGGCTTTTGAAGGGAAAGCTAGCCACAATTAAGTAGCTACTCTTAAGTGAGCCGAACGCCCGCTTGAATTAGAGGCAGGCACCGTAAAGATGGCCATAATAGAAACACACAACCTCTCTTATACTTATCCAGGCGCCACAAACGAGTCCATCAGTGGTGTCTCCATAAAAATAGAACAAGGCGAATTCACACTCATAACAGGCCCCAGCGGATGCGGCAAGACCACCCTGTGCCGATGCTTCAACGGCCTCATCCCCCATTTTTACCAAGGCGAAATGAAGGGAGACATAACCGTCGCGGACAAAAAAATCAGTGAAAACCCGATATACGAGATGGCAAAGCATGTAGGCCTCGTCTTCCAAAATCCTGAAAACCAGCTTTTCGCGCTTTCAGTCGAAAAAGACGTGGCCTTTGGGCTGGAAAACCTCGGCGTCCCACGCAAGGAAATCCGCGAAAAAGTCGACTGGGCACTCAAACTCACGGGGATCTACGAACTTCGTGAAAGACCACCGTACGAGCTTTCAGGCGGACAACAACAACGTGTAGCCATCGCCTCAGTCCTCGCCATGCAACCAAAAATAATAGTCCTCGACGAACCGACCTCATTCCTAGACCCCCTAGGTGCCAAAAAGATCTTCGAGGTCATCCGCGAACTCAACAAGAACCTCGGCATAACCGTCGTCCTCGTCGAACACAGACTCGACCTCACCGCCAAGTATACAGACCACATCATAATTATGGAAAACGGAAAAGTCATGCTCGACGGTGACCCACATCAGATCCTTCAATCAGAAGAAGCCAGACTGGTCGGGGTAGGCATACCAAAAGCAACCCGCCTCTACCAGATACTCAAGCACGAAGGCATACAACTCGGCAACACCGTTCCGCTTTCCTCCGAAGACATGGCAAAACTGTTGAAGGGGGTCCTTCAAACCCGATGATCGACGTCAAAGACGTCCACTTCAGCTACCAGAACGGCATCGAAGCCCTGAAAGGCGTTTCCCTGACCATCAAAGACGGCGAATTCATAGCCATAATGGGCCAAAACGGCGCAGGCAAAACTACACTAGTCAAACATTTCAACGGCCTCCTCAAGCCCACAAAAGGCCAAGTGCTCGTCGACGACGTCGACACAACCAAGACAAGCATAGCAAAGCTTTCGAAAGACGTGGGCTTCGTCTTCCAAAACCCCGACAGTCAACTGTTCAGCGAAACAGTCGAAGATGAAATTGCTTTCGCGCTCAAGAACTTCGGATACGAGGCAGAAATCATCGAAAAACGCATAACATGGGCGCTCAACCTCCTCAGCCTCACACAGTACAGGAAAACATCACCATTCATGCTCAGCGGCGGAGAAAGAAAACGCGTCGCACTCGCCTCCGTCCTCGCGTGGGACCCGAAAACGCTCATTCTTGACGAACCTACAATCGGCCAAGACTACGAACAGAAAGAAAAACTCAGACAATTCATCATGCAGATGCGCACGCAGCAGAAAACCATCATCGCCGTCACGCATGATGTCGAATTCGTAGCCGAATGCAACCCACGAGTACTGCTCATGCGCGAGGGCAAGGTTATAGCAGACGGCATAGCAACAAAAATCCTCACAGACCCCGAAATCCTCACACAAGCCTCCATCGTTCCACCCCAAATCGCCCAAATCTTCCTTGAACTGCCATGCTCAGGCCTTCCGAGAGACATCATCGACGTGTACGAAGCAGGAAAAATCCTGCAAAAGATTCTGGAGAAACACGACAGATGAGCGTCTTCAACGGCCTCAAATTTCGCAAAGTCTACTCACCCATCCACAACCTAGACCCCCGCATCAAATTCATTTACGTCTGCGTCATCTTCGTCATCGCCATCCTCTACTCCGAACTCATCCCTCTAATCGTGCTGTTCTTTCTCCAAGTCCCGTTCGTCCTCCTCGCCCGCGTCCAACGCGAATGGATCCGCTCAATGCGCGGAGCAGGCTACATGGCAACGCTCATCTTCTTCACCAACTTCATCTTCAAGTTGATCGCCGCAGGCTACAGGATCCTACCCTACGACGTTGAAACCACGATGGGACTGACCCTGCGTTTCGTCGTGCTCGTAGAATCCTTCTCAGTCTTCTTCCTAACCACGTCACCCGACCATCTAGGCCTAGCCCTGGAACAGACCCACGTACCTTACGAGTTTGTCTTCGCCTTCACAACAGCCGTCCGCTTCGTCCCCGTCTTGGCAGAGGAAGCGCAGACGATAATGGACGCTCAGAAAGCCCGAGGGTTGGAGCTTGAAAAAGGCAACTTCATGAAAAGAATAAGAAACTACATACCCATCCTCATACCGCTTATCGTGAGTGCCATCCGCAGAAGCCTAGAACTGGCCGAAGCCATGGAGTCCCGCGCTTGGGGAGCAACCAAGAAACGTACCAACCTGTACGTCCTCAAGATGCATAAAGGCGACTTTATCCTGATGGCCATCACAATCGCCATCCTCGTAGCCGCAATCTACGTTCGTCTGTACGTGCCAATCCCTATGCTCTACGACATTTTGGCACCTCGGCCTCCTACCACAAGATTTTTAACAATAACGCTTCTGTAAAAGGTCACTCGGGGAGACAGAAGCAGTTGAAATGGTTAACGGCGGCAGCAGAAGAAATCGTTGCGTGCATAAAAATGTCGATCGAAGAACTCGACATGAAATCCGTCGAGAAACTCATCAAAACCCTAGTCGCGTCAAAGGACAAGAAAGTCTTCACTGTAGGCATGGGAAGAAGCGGATTCGTCGCCAGAGCCTTCGCACTCAGGCTCATGAACCTAGGATTCGATGTGTACTTCCTGGGCGAAACCATAACGCCAGCGGCAGAAAAAGACGATCTCCTCATAGCCATCAGCGGCACCGGAACCACAAAAATGGTCCTGACCGCCAGCACAGCCGCCAAAGACATCGGCGCCAAAGTCATCGCAATCACAAGCTTCCCAGAATCCCCACTCGCCAAGCTTGCTGGCCTAGTCGTAGAAGTCAAAGGACGCACCAAAGCAGGAACACCAAAAGAGCAGGACTACCTCACAAGACAAATCATGGGTGTAGGCGAACCCCTAACGCCGCTCGGAAGCCTCTTCGAAAACAACTGCATGGTATTCCTCGACAGCCTAATCGTCGAGCTCATGCATCGCCTCGGAAGCACAGAAGCGGACATGAAACGCAGACACGCAACGTTAGAATAGAACTAGCACAGTTAACTGACCTTATGTAAATTGCTACGCGTGCGTACTCATGTTCTGACAGTTTTCTTCCTGTAATTCTGCGAGAGCTTTTCTGCCAGCTTGCCATCTCTCAACACGAACGCTCCACGATACCCGCAGTTTCTGCAATCCCAGATAGACCATAACTGCGGCAGGCCCGAAGCCCAAAAAATGTTGGTTGAGCCGCATTTCGGACAGAAACTGACTCCTGGCTTCTTGCCCCTTGGCTTCTCAACTCCCTCACCACGAACGCTCGGCACCTCTTGCTTTCTCTCACACTTCTTCTTAGCCTCAGATCCGTCAGCTCCGCCAACAAGCATCAGACTACCCCAAATCGCAGCTACGCTCCGGACAAACAGTCAATCTATTGACAAACAGATTTTAAACTTGCGCTCCAGCCTAACCTACACGTGTTGCCCTACAAACGTATCAAATGAAAATGTGATGCATGAATGCTTCTAGCTGCAGCCAAGTCGTAAACACCGTAAGAACAGCACCCGCTAACACTTGGCTCCAAGAGTGTGCTCCCAGCCCCTTCTCGCCCAACCAACCAGAATGACAAGAAGAAAGAAAGGACTCCACACCACTCCCAGAGAATAGACCAACGCTGTCGCAGGACCGGCTATGCCTGAAGCATGAATGCTGATCTTCCATTTCAAAGTTATGATCACCATAACGAAAGAGTTGCCAAGATAACAAAACATCACCGCAACTACTATCGAACTGGCTCCAACCAACAGGAGAACAACAGTTCCAACAAGATAGCTTACAAGCGCTCCGACAAATGGAACCCACCTCGTTCCTCTGCCTGAATCATAACAGTCAATTATGATCCTACACTTCGCAAGATAATAGAGAACAGCCAAGGGAACCACTGTTCCAAATGTCGCGGTTACTAACATGTCCAACCAGAAACGTGACGTGTTCCCAGCAACTAGGAGGGCCAGAAAAGTGATCAGGGCAACTACTGGAGCGTTCAACCCTAACGATATAAGCTCAGCTGCTTTTCTCGCATTGCCAGAGGTCATTTTTGATCCAGCCACAGGACATGCACTTCAAACACCCGTCCTCTCCTGCAGACCACGACTGCCAACAGTGCTGCCGCCATAAAGATTAACGGAACAGGCAGCATGGGTAGACGCGTACCAAATGAGGGAATTCTCACTTTTGCTGCGTGTTTGAATGAATCTGTGGAGTATTTCTCTTTTTTCGAACTAGCCCGAGAATAAGCGGCACATTCTGGGTTTCGAAGTTGTTAGTTTGCTAAGGATTGAACATGCATATACCTTATTAAGACTTGCGACATCATATATTCTGCAGATCACAACACAGTCTAAACCACGGAGAACAGTGTCAACAATGAAGGGAACAGCCACGAGAACGACCCAAACCGAAGAAAAACCAGCAGCAGCCATCACGATCAAACCAGAACCCCAAAAACCCGCCTCATTCAAAGAAGCGTACCCAATCCAGGAACCATACGTGTACGCAGCCATAATCAAAAACCCTGACACACAAAAAACCCGCTACGAAATAATCGAACCGACCATCCAGAAAAACGAAGAAGAACAGCTTAAAGAAATCAAAACACTACTCATGGAAGAAATCGACGTCGACCTCAAAGAAATAGAAACAAGAGAGAAAGCCGAAAAATACCTCAAAGAACAGACAAAGAAAATCATCAAAAAATACCACATCAAAGTCCAGTCAGAAGCCATCGACAAACTCACGTACTACGTGATCCGCGACTTCCTCGGCTACGGCAAAATCGACCCGCTTATGAAAGACCACCTCATCGAAGACATCAGCGCGGACGGCGTAAACATCCCACTGTACGTTTGGCACAGAGTCTACGAATCACTCCCCACAAACATCATATTCAAAGACGAACGGGAACTCGACTCCTTCATCGTCCGCATGGCCTACCTATCCGGAAAAAACATCTCGGTCGCCTCACCCATTCTCGACGCTTCACTGCCCGACGGCAGCCGCATCCAGCTGACTTACGGCAGCGAAGTCACACGCAGAGGCTCCACCTTCACGATCAGACGCTTCAGAGTGGACCCCCTCACAATCTCAGACCTCATCACCTTCAAGACCCTCAGTTCAGAAATGGCCGCGTACCTCTGGTACATCATAGAAAACCGGTCCTCAGTACTCGTAGCGGGCGGCGTCGCCTCAGGAAAAACAACCATGCTCAACTGCCTCAGCATGTTCATTAAACCTGAAATGAAAATAGTAAGCGTCGAAGACACACAGGAACTGAACCTTCCACACGAAAACTGGATCCCCTCAGTCGTCAGACTCGGCTTCGGACACGAAGACAAACGAACCGGAACAATAACCCTCTTCGACCTGTTGAAAGCTGCAGTCAGACAAAGACCAGACTACATAATCGTAGGTGAAGTCAGAGGCGAAGAAGCCTACACACTCTTTCAGGCAATGGCCACAGGCCACCTTGGAATGTGCACACTCCACGCAGAATCAGTCGAGGCAGTGATCAACAGGCTCGAATCCGAACCCATGAACATACCCAAACCCCTCATCGCGATGACCAACGTCATAATGATAATGTCCAGAACAGAAATCGACGGCAAACCAGCAAGAAGAGCCACCGCGACCGCCGAGATCGCCGGGTTCACACACGAAACAGGAATATCAACAGAAGAAGTGTTCCACTGGAACCCCCGCTTCGACGCTTTCACCTATAACGGTCACAGCAGCATACTCGAACGCCAAATGAAAAAGACGGGCACAGGCGAAGACGACGTCAGACGCGAACTGAACAGAAGACAAACCGTGCTAGACTGGATGACCAGCAAAAACATAAGACGCTACACAGAGGTCGCAAGCTTAATCCGAGAATATTACGCCAACCCCGACCGCATCTACCAAAAAGCCAGAGTGGGGCTCAAATGACAAAACAGAAACCCACAGAACAAATCAAGAAAATCCTGTCAAGAATAAGAAGAAAACTCGTCTTGCCTTTCCCTAGGCACAGACGAATCAAACCCCAAAATGCTGAAAAGGAACGCATGACGTTCGGGAACCCAGAATCTGTGGCATACCAACTCGTCGGTAGCAAAACAGGACGGTTTCTCCCACTTTTCAAAGGACTAGACTTGAGCCTACAGAGGTCTGGGCTGAAAATCAACTTCAGAGCATACGTCAGCCTCACAATCTTCACCGCAGGCCTAATCTCAGTCGGTGGTCTCGTATGTCTGCCGTTGCTGGCAACGACCCTGTTCCATGTTCCACTGTTGCCAGCTGTCTTATTCGGCATCGGCGGCAGCCTGTTCGCACTCGCATTCACGACGATCGCCTTCTTTATCTACCCGATCTACCGGGCAGACACTGTGAAAAGAAACTTGGAGGACGAGCTTCCGTTCACGACTGGCTACATGGCAATCCTCACAAGCGCCGGTGTCTCCCCAGAAAAAGTGTTCTATTCGCTCTCAAACATGCCTGTTCCCTTGGCAGTTTCTGCCGAATCAAAAGACATAGTGAGAAACGTCAGCCTCTTCGGGTCCGACATAATTTCTGCCCTTGAAGAGACCTCCAAACGCACACCGTCAGAAAAATTTCGTGAAATGATAGAAGGCTTCATATCCACGATCCATTCAGGCGGCAACATGCCGGCCTACCTCCGCGAAAAAAGCCGACAGTACATGAAGCTGAAGAAGCTAAGCCTCAAAAAATACTCTGACACTCTTTCAATGCTGTCTGAAGCATACGTCGCCCTACTCCTCACAGGCCCACTTTTTCTCGTAATCATGCTGTCAGTCATGGCCATGCTGGGCGGCGGAGGCCTAGGTCTTCTCAGCCCCGACCTGATGCTTAACCTGCTCACCTACATGGCAATCCCCCTAGGCGCCATAGTCTTCCTAATCATCCTAGATGCAGCATCACCAAAATGGTAGAGAAAAATGCGTAAAATAGATGCGGGAATCAAAAAAATCGTGTGGGCCGCATCCGCAACAGTAGCAGTCGCCATAATCGTCTTCGCTGTACTAGCCTATGCGGGGTCCGTGCTTTTTGACGACATGATTTTTTTCGCCGTGATCGCAGGCGTTACTCCTCCAGCCATCATCAGTTATGTCGACTACAAATGGAGAAAAACCATAGACGGACACCTACCAGACCTCTTCAGAAGCATAGTCCAAGCACAAGAAACAGGAATGACACTGGTTCAGGCACTTCAGGACGCGGCAAGAAGAGACTACGGCCCACTGACCGCGGAACTGAAAAAAATGAACGCTCAAATCTCCTGGGGAATGCCCTTCGAACAAGCATTGCTCAACATGGGAAAAAGGGTCAACACGGTGCTCGTCCAAAGAACAGTGCCCATGATTATCGAAGCAAGCAGGTCAGGAGGCCACGTTGAAAAAGTCTTCGATCCGATGGGCAAATTCATACAATCCACCCTGATGCTTGACAAGGAAAGACGTACCCAAACAAGACCCTACATCGCCATAATATACGTAGCCTTCTTCGTCTTCCTCTTCACAATCATACTCCTCTTCCGCTCATTCTTCGCAAACATGAACGGCCTATCGCAACTCGCAACTGCAGCTATCCCAACCAGTGAGATGGAACGCATTTTCTTCAGAATGACCTCGATCCAAGCCTTCTTCGGCGGACTAGTCGCCGGAAAAATGGGAGACGGAACAATAGGCGCAGGACTCAAACACAGCCTCGTCCTCATGCTCGCCGGCTACATCGCATTGAAGCTTTTCCTCTGAGGTGGCAAAATGCAGAGAAGATTTTTGAACGACAAACGCGGCGTCACGCCCGTTCTGAGCAGTCTTCTACTCACAGTCGTGGCTGTTGCAGCCATGGCCATCGCCACCACCGCCACGTACGTCATAACAAACAACCTCCGCGACACCATGAGCGAACGCGTTATCATCGAAGACATCTGGTTCAACAACCAAACCCACACGATAGACGTCTACGTCCGCAACATCGGCAAAACAGCCATACAGGTCACAGCCGTATACGTTAATCACACTTCTCAAAACTTCACCAATTCCTTCACGCTGGAAATAGGAGAGCACACGTGGCTTAACATCTACGAGGCCTGGACTACAGGCACTCTATACCACATAGACATAGTCACCAATAGGGGGACACACGTTGAGGAATATATCACGGCGACTTAAGCGCAACAGACGAGGCATAAGCAACGTCATAGT
>Ga0315282_10018092_pt1 | contig 10115 bp, 8 predicted proteins | sample YL17G07_20_MG_FD_203693 | JGI IMG/M metagenome (GOLD analysis project Ga0315282, IMG submission 203693) | Sediment microbial communities from Yellowstone Lake, YNP, Wyoming, USA - YL17G07_20 | ecosystem: Environmental > Aquatic > Freshwater > Lake > Sediment | place: USA: Wyoming | collected... | reverse complement strand
ATTGAATTGGAAGAGGGATAGAATTGGCTAAATTCTCCCGATGATCCCTCTATCCGGATCGATTTCCTCTCTCAAAAACCTGAGCTCTTCTTCTTTTGGTGGTTTTAATTCCTCAATCTTTTTACCTACCAGAGGCTCGAAGTTCATATTCTTAAAGACGTCTTCCTTACTATATTCTGGTGCCAGAGCTAAGAGCTCCATATATTTGGTTTTTTCATCAAACCCAAATAAACCCATAGAGGTCACTAATCTGTAAGGACCCGCTCCTCCTGGCAATCCTGCCTTCTCCCTTGCCCCCGGTCCATCCAGATATCCAGGTGAAGTGAGAAAATCGAGTTTCTTCACGAACCGTTCTTTCTCATGTTTCATAATCGTGATCGTCTTCCAGCAATATGAAGCGACATCATTGGCACCGCCACTGCCGGGAAAGCGTACCTTTGGCCTCGAATGGTCCAATCCTATTTGTGTGGAATTGATGTTTCCGTAAGGATCGATTTGAGCGGCTCCAAGAAAGCCATAATCGATGTATCCTAAACACGCATGAGCGAACATGGTATTCATATAAGTCCAGGCGACTGCCCGATAATTGTTCCTGGAATCAGAAAACATACCCCGCCTGAAAGGAGGTACAACCTCGGGACCAATTGCCCCAAACTCATAGACCTGACAAGCATTCGGGGCATAGAGCTTCTGAGCCAATATGATCACAAGCTGAGGTATTCCGTATCCGATAAAACACGTCGTTTTATCTGGAATGAGACGGGCCGCAGTGCAAATCATCATTTCTTCTGGGGTATATGCAATCTTCTTATTCATAATATCCCTCCCTGATCTCTCTTTTCTTCAACTCTTCTAATTTCGACTTTCCAATCTTATCTAAATATTCTCGGTGATTCTTGCAATGGTGGACATATTTATCCAAATACTTCTCTATAAGAGCGGAATCCTTCTCCGCCTTGAAGAACTCGTTTATATGCTCAAAATCAGCATCGTATAGGCCTGGAACAGCTCCCGGATGTCCTCCGAAGGGAGCGAGGACCACCGCGTCAACCATGTAATAAGGGATCGTCGTCTTGGCAGGGGCTTTTCTTATTTCTTCAATATCGATGATCTCTTCAGTAGAGATGATTACCCTCTTGGACGCTGTGGCCACCTCGATGGGAGTGCACCCAGGCCCAAAAAGACGGGCATTTCCGTACGCGTCGCACTGATTGGCATGAATCAAAGCGACATCAGGGTTTAGCGCTGGTAAAAGAGTTATCCTCTTTCCAGTAAATGGGTCGATCGCAATCTTAGCAGCGGAATGCTTAAATGTCTCTGTGCCCATTAAACCCCTCCACGGAATGAACGGCAGCCCTAAGGCTCCGGCAAGAAAACGTGCACTGATGGTTCCATTACTCCATTCGATCACCTCAACCTCGCCCCTCTCAATTGCCCTGAAGTGCGAAGCCCCTCCACCCATGAAGCCACAATCGATTCTGGTCACACATCCCCCCGCTACGAGAAGAGCACAGTCCAAGAAGGAGAACTTCCCCGCTAAAAACAGATTCTTTTTTCTCTGCCTCACAATTTCCCGTTCCAAAGAGGAAGGACCTCTAACCAGTAGAGCTAAATCGAAAGCGAGATAATCCCCATCCTTTACAAATCTCTCGATGGCTTCCTGTTCAGTCATCAATTTACTTTCAAGAAATCGTGATTTCTTATCTCGCACCCACTCCCGCATTTCGTCGGGATCAGTAAATTTGAACGAACCCATTCCCGATTCTTCGATCTTCATTATCATATCCTCCGCTGAGAAGCTGCTTACCCATTACTTTTTATAAAATGGTCTTTGGGGAGCTGATGACAAAATGTGAATCCCCTAAAGACAGATCATGAGGCATCATATCCCATAGCGATCTGGATTCTTCCTCACCTCTTCAATAAAATCCGCTACCACCCTCTCAAAATTGGGATATCTGGACTCCCATCCCCATTCTTTTCTGGCTCTGCCGTCGTCATAAACATCCACATGAAAATTCTTGTAAAACTCCATCGCTTTTGGATCGGGCTTATAGGTCACTTGAAAGTTAGGAACGAATTTTTTAATGATCGTCTCCAATTCTTTCGCGGTTTGGATTGGCGTCACCCCAGCGACATTATAGTTTATCGTTTTAATCTTTTCTTTCTGCGCCTGATAGAGCAGGTCGATGCAAATGGCTGCATCTTTAAAATACATGACAGGGGATTTGGTCTCTTCTGTCACGAAACATTCATAGGACTTACCAAGCGCCGCATGTTCTATCATCCATGGATTGTATTGAGCGACCCCTGGTGTTTTGACGCCCGGCCCGATGACAGAGGGATATCTGACCGAACGAAAATCAAGGCCAAAACGGTTTCTATAAAACATACCCAGATGTTCACAGTAAAGCTTACCGATCCCATACATGGTAGTTGGACGTTGGAGCGTAACATCCGTATACATAGGGGGGATATCCAGATTATAAGTGGCAATTGAGCTTGCAAACACAACCTTTTCAACATCAAAAAGTCGCGCAGCTTCTAACACATGGAGAGTACCGCAGATATTACTCTGGAATGAAGCCCAAGGATTCACGTTGGAAGGGGAGGTAAGCATCCCACCGAGATGATAAATGCCCTTAATACCATGATCTTTAACCACATTGAAGACTTCAGAATAATTGGCCAAATTTCCCATAACGACCTTTACTTTGTCTTCGATTCCTCTAATACGGACAGCGTTCGTTGCAATATCAAATAGGACAACCTCTTCTCGGCGATCGAGGAGCATCCTCGCCAATTCTGCCCCGATAAACCCTGTTCCTCCAGTGATCAGTTTTGCCATAAGTTGATCCTCCTCCCTATCCCCCTAAGTACGCGGCCTTCACCGCTTCATTCTGCAATAACTCCCTGGTGTCGCCTTCCAAAACGACAACTCCGGTCTCTAAAACATAGCCTCTATAGGCAAGTCCGAGAGCCAATTTGGCACTCTGCTCAACGAGGGGAATTCAAACAGATATGTCACCCTGAACCAAGTCCTGAATTTATTTCAGGATCTAACGATTTCAGGTCTCTCGTCAGAGATTCTGAAATCGAAGACCCTGAACTTGTTTCAGGGCACGGCTCAGAATGACAGAATGCAAACAAACGTAGAGATTTTCACATCCGGAATTTACGTTTAAAGGATTAACTTTTTCTTGAGGTTTTTACTTGAAAACCAGTAATCAGCTGTTCTAATTTTTTCGCCCCGCATTTTGGGCATTTCGCCTTCCCAGCATCGTGTTCTCCGATGCTGAGTATCGCAGTAAATTTCTTATTGCATTTGGGACATCGATAGTCGTAGCTGGGCATCCTGCCTCCCTCCTTTCTCAATCCGATTGATCTCATTCTACCAAAAAGTAACCGATTATCAATATAGAAATTTGGGAGGAGACTGTCAATACTTAACCTTCGCTTTTAATCGCCACATGATTAAAGGTCCCCCCAATCCTCCGAGTCCAAGCAGGGCAAAGGCCCAGCCCCAGTTAGGAACGTATCCGAATCGGGTCAAAGCATCCGGAGGGTTAGTCAGATCCAGAATATACCCAAAGAGAATCGGTGAGATGGAGGCTGCACCAAATCCCAACAGAGACTGAAGTGCCATCGTTCTGCCCAATCCCTTTGGATGCGCTAATTCTGTGACACCGGCTGAGAGTACAGAGGACTCGCCCGTAACCAAGAAACCATACAGGATGGAAAGAATAAAAACCAGAGAAAACGGGAGAACCCGCGTCCACCCGATCAGAAGGGAGAGTAGACCGCTTCCCAACATCACTACAATGATGGTGTTCTCCCTGCCGTACCGATCGGAAAGTATGCCGCCCAATGCATTTGAAATCGCCCCGGCCCCGACGACCAGACCCCCGATGAGAGCGCTAAGGCTGACCGCACGTTGCAAATTGACCTGAGCCGTCAGGAGGCAGGCCGTCAGGAACGCTACCATCCAACCTCTCATCCCGAACATCTCCCACATATGGGCAACATAACCTCCGATCATCATTAAGACGGGTCGGTTTCGTAAAACCTCACCGAGAGATACATCCTTCCCCTCTTCTTTTACTCTCGTTATCTCCCCCAACTGAAAAAATGCAATGATCCCTCCTGCGATGGGTCCTAAGGAGGTAAGGAAAAAGGCCCATCGCCACGAAAAAAGCGAGTGGATAAAGCCTGTCAGGAATAGAGACACGGAGACACCGAGGGAGAAAACCCCTACATAGATCCCGACTGCCCTTCCCCTCTCGCGAGGGGAAAATTTTTCGGAAACCATCCGCAGCCCGGGCATATAGGTTCCAGCAAGGCCGATTCCTGTCAGAGTTCTCAGAATCAATGCCGATTCAAATCCTTTGGCCCAAAGGGAAAACAAAATACCGCAGACTCCTGCCCAAAGGGCTGTGAGGATGTAAATGTACTTAGGAGAGGTATAATCCGTAAGAGAAGTTAAGAAGACAACAGCGAGGATATACCCGATTTGATAAGAAGAAAAAACCCAACCCGCCTGGCCATTCGTGAGACTCCACTGCTTTTGAAGAATGGGAAGAAGGGCGGAATAATTTGAGAAGACCAGCATTGTCCCGATTTCGCTCAAGGACATCCATATCAACCATCGGTACCGGTCATCGAGGCGCATTCAAAACCTTCTTCTGCTCCAGTCTCTGTCTCCTGTGTTGGAGAAGTTCGATCTCCCCTTCTTGATGGGACGGAATCAGTTCTAATGCCTCGTTGACATAGCCCATTGCCCGATCCCAATCTTTGAGCCGATGCTCATGATATTTTGCCAATTCAACGTAAGGATAGACATCCTTTTTATAAGGCCAGCCTACCATCTCTTCCCAGAGAGACCGGGCTCTCTCACCCTGCCCTGTCTTCTTAAAAGCCATGGAAAGCCACCTCATCACTTCCCAGGAGAGATCGTCATCACACCGCTGGAGAGCGATTTCTAAACAAGGGATGGCCTTCTCCCGTTGACCGTGCTCCCAAAAAAGCCTCCCTAACGCAAAATGCTCGATCCCTTTTCTGGGTCGGGCCGCCTGAGGGTCGTGATAGACGAGGTGGATCCTCCCTGCCAGCGCAACCATGGAGAGGATATCCATCTGGTTGTGGTAGAAAACTTGATGAATCTTCGTCGCATCCCCGGTCTGGATATAATCGAAATAGAGATAGGGAATCCATTCGGACGGAATATCATCCGTTCGTTCTACTCCCAAGAGCTGCGATTCAAGGGTAACGAGCCGACAGTTTTCATAGGCCCCTTTCCAAATCCTCCGAGAGGGGTAAAGGAGATCGAAATTTGGCATCTCTCTGATCTTTGAGCCCATACGAGACAGAATGAAGCGTGTTTCCAGGAGCGGGATATCATATTGCCGTCCATTGAAGGTGACTAAGAATTGAAAAGAATCAACGATATTCTTGAGCAGGGAGAGTGAAGCCCTTTCCTCTGAATAATCTCTCATAAAGAATTGATGAATCAAAAAATGATCCTCTTGGAAAAAACCCAATCCCACCATAAAGGCAAAGGTCCCGGTCCCTCCGGCGAGACCAGTCGTCTCCGTATCGAGAAACAGGGCCCTTCGGAAGTCCAGTTCCTTAAGTCGTTCGTCTCTTGAGAGAAGGTGGGCGGGATAAGTGGGAATGGCGAGGATATCCGACAGAGCCATCTCTCCATACTGGAAGTCGGAGGGAAAATGCTCTTTTGTCAGGAAGCTGTCGCCTTCAGGCGTGGAAACGACCTCCCCCTTCACCAGCTCCTCAATGGGAACGATCGTTTTTTTTCGATAGGCCTTCTTCGGTTCGAGAAGCCGGTCCAGCCTCTGCCTCAAGTCGCCCCCTCCCTCACCCTCCCCCTTGAAGGGGGAGGGGTGGGTGGGGGTGGGCTTGGAAATTGAGGTAAGACGGTTGAGACGTTCTTTGAGGTCCATCGTGAACTACTCAAATTCGAAATTCAAATATCGAAACTCCTGCCTCCGCCGAAGCGGCTTCGCGAAGGCAGGGATTTCGTGCTTCGGATTTCAACGGATAATTTTTATTTCAATATTTCCCTTAAAAGTGCTAACGCGACTTCTTTCGATTTCTCGCCCACTTCCTTCGCGGGCCCAACACAGGATGGACAGCCGTAACGACACTCGCACTTAGAGACGAGCTTCATCGTTTCTTCAAGAAGCACCCGTGTATCATCAAAGAGCTGGGGGCTGAAACCCATTCCCCCCGGATAATTATCGTACAGGAAGAGAGTGGGTTCAAAGAGGTCCATCCCCTCCAGTTGAATTTCATTCGGAGCATTGAAGTTCGAAGAATAAACCCCTTTCGAATCCCTCGAAAGCCTTAGGAACCATTTTGCACCCCGGTCTCCGACACAGCGGTTGAGATCGTGAGGATCGCACATCAGGTGAAGGGCTGCCACAGAATGAAGCGCATAACCCAGTCCCAAAACCCCATCGATGACTTCGAGACGGGCGTAAGGAAGTCGCTCCACCAAACTTCTCTTAAACGTGATCCAATAGGAGGTAGTGTGAAACTGAAGGTCCGGGAGCTCAATCTTCCCATAACCCAAATTTTCGAGAGTATAGAACTTGATCTTTTTATACCCGACCACACGGGTGACTATTTTCACCTCACCGTGTTCAAAGAATGTATCCACTCCCTGCTTTCTCTCAAATCCCTCCAGGATGGAGACATCGGTGTAATCAATCGCGTCGGTATAATAGTCCCCTTCGGTCTTCTTCACATACGCCCTGCGATTGGGGTAATCGAGCCTCTCTACCGTATAGAGCTCTGACTCACAGAGATAGACAGCCCCTTCATAAAGGGTCGTATGGGCGCCGGTGAAGTCGACCTCTGCGATGACCTCTTCTTTCTTCTTCGTGGTATCAACCACTACAAAATTCTCCTCCGAAGCGGAACGGAGGCTGACCTTCTCCGCCGGATAGGCATCCTGCGTCCAATACCAGTTTTGACCCACATGGTGAAGCGTTCCTTTTTCCTCCAGGTACTTCAACATCTCGTTCAAATCTTCCCCTCCGAAGCGCTCCCCGTCTCTGAAGGGAAGTTCAAAGGCGGCGCACTGGACATGGCTGAGCAGAATGAGGAGGTTATCCGGATTGATCAATCCGTGTTCCGGCGATTGTCCGAAGAAATAGTCCGGGTTTTCGATGATGAATTGATCGAGAGGCTGGCTTCGTGCGATGAGAACGGCCAATGATTTTTCCGATCGCCTTCCCACCCGTCCCGCCTGCTGGTAGGTGCTGGCAATGGTGCCGGGATAACCTGCAATCAAACAAGCTTCAAGATCTCCAATGTCAATCCCGAGCTCGAGGGCGTTGGTGGAGACAACCGCTTTCACTTCTTTCTCTCTCAATCCTTTTTCGATCTCCCGGCGCATCTTCGGAAGATAGCCTCCGCGGTATCCTCTCACCTTTCCTTTATCCTCCAGTCTCTTTTCAAAGCGATCTTTCAAGTATTTCGTCAGGACCTCCACATAGAGACGACTGGTCGCAAAAAGGATGGTTTGAATCCCTTGTTCGATGAAAGGTGAGGCCAGACGTCTGGCCGCATGAATGTGGCTCCCTCGAATCCCCAATTCTTTATTGACAATGGGCGGGTTGTAGAAGATGAAGATCTTCTCCGGCGAGGGAGCACCGTTCTGGTCGATCAAGGAGACTTCCCTTCCGAGAAGCTTTTCCGCTAACTCCTTGGGGTTGGCGATCGTTGCCGAGCAGCAGATGAATTGAGGTCTCGATCCATAAAAACGGCAGATACGAGTCAAGCGCCTCACGACATTGGTCATGTGTGAACCGAAAACCCCTCGGTAGGTATGGAGCTCGTCGATCACCACAAACTTCAAATTTTGAAAGAAGTTCATCCATTTCGTGTGATGGGGGAGGATACCTGTGTGAAGCATATCAGGGTTGGTGATCACAATATCCCCCTGGGTTCGAATCGCCTGTCGGGCATCCTGCGGGGTGTCCCCATCGTAAGTGAAAGTAGTAATCGATTCTCCGATCCGTTGAATAAAATCCTGGAGTTCGAACATCTGATCCTGGGAAAGTGCCTTCGTGGGGAAGAGATAAAGCGTCTTTGAAAAAGGTATTTCCAGTTTCGTGTTTAACACAGGGAGGTTATAACAAAGGGTCTTCCCGGAAGCGGTCGGGCTTACGACAACGATGTCCTTTCCTTCATGAACCGCCTCGATCGCCTCAACCTGATGGGAATAAAGTCTCTCGATTCCTTCTGTTTCCAGAGCCTTCCGGATGCTGGGATGAATGAACTCAGGAAAAGGGCGGTACTGTCCCTCTCTCTTCCTGAAGACTCGCAACTCCCTGATGCAAGGTGAGATGGCGCGGGAACGTTTCCAGGACTCGACAATCTCTTCAATCGACATCCAATATACTCCGGGTGAGTCATTGAGTGATTAGGTCATTGGGTTGTTGAGTTATTGAGTTATTGAATCAGCTCAAAGTTCGAAGTGGAAAGCGATTAAGCTCAAAGGGATTTGGTTTCAGCTTTCGCCTTTCAGCTTCCAGCTGCGAACTTCTAGATCTCTCCTTCTTGATAGGCCTGGATGAAAGCCTCCACCACTTTCTCATCAAACTGCGTTCCGGAGCATCTCTTCAGTTCGTTGATCGCTGCTTCCTTCTCCATCGCCTTTCGGTAAGGTCGGTCTGTGGTCATTGCATCGAAGGTATCCGCAACCGCCACAATCTTCGCAAGGACCGGAATTTCCTCTCCCTTCAAGCCGTTGGGGTAACCTTTGCCATCCAGTTGCTCATGATGGGACTTCACCCCTGGAATGCTTTCCCTGAGTTGTCGGACATGTTCAATAATCTCGACCCCTATATTACAGTGGTGTTTGATCATTTCAAATTCCTCAGGATTCAGCCGCTCTGGCTTTCTTAGAATTCGATCCTCGATTCCGACCTTTCCGATATCATGAAGCACAGAGGTAATCTTTAGCCATTGCCTCTCCAAAGGTTTCAATGGGAGGTACTTGGCAATCGCCGAGCTATATCGAGTTACCCTCTGGGTATGTCCTCCTGTATAAGGATCGCGCTTCTCAATCGCATCGGCTAAGGAGTCGGTTGTTTGAAAGAACATTTCTTCCAATTCCTGATAGAGCCGAGAGTTGTCCAGTGCAATGGCCACCTGATCGGCTAAGGAAATGAAGAGGGAAAGATCCTCCTTAGTAAACCCTCCTCTTCCTTGTTTATTGATCGCCTCCAAGACGCCGACGATCTTCTCTTTGACTTTTACGGGGACACAGATGATATTTCGCGTTTTAAACTCTGTCCTCTCATCCACCCCCTTGAAAAAACGAGGATCCTTGTTGGGAGAATTTACGATCAATGGTTTCCCGTTCTGGGCCACCCATCCAGCGATTCCCTCTCCAAAGTTGAGGGGGATCCTCTTAATATTCTCCTCCCGATCCCCCAGTGCCACTTCAAAATAGAGCCGCCGTTTCCCCTCATCCACGAGGAGAAGAGAACCCACCTCAGCTTTCATTAATTGAGTGGCTGCTTCCATTGCCCTCCTGCGAATCTCTTTATGATTTAATGTGGAGTTTAGAATTTGGCCCAATTGGGAGAGCAGGGCGAGTCGTTCAACTTTCTCCTCGATCTGTTTTAATTTGCCCATCCATCCGCCGAGATCGATCTTCTTCACTGGCATTTTTAATCTCCCATGACGGGGTTAACCAATTTTATTCTCTTTGTCAATAAAAATCTGCGTCAAGGGAACGCTTCGGATGAAACGACCGATAAGATAAACTCTCATCCTTTTTTGAACCGTTTTCTGATCCTTTCCCTCCAGACCTCCACTTTTTCATGGTACTGCGGATAGCGCTCCTCAAGATATTTCAAAAAACGCTTGATCGTGTCACTTCGAGAAGAAAGGATGGCCAGCCCAATCAGGATGAATAGGATGCCCTGAAGGATAGGGAGAAAGAGACCAAGAATTCCTAAAACAATAAAAAACCAGCCAATGATCAGTAATCCAATTCTCTTAATCGACTCCACGACATTGATCCCCTTCGCTGAGCACCCTTCTACCAACTCCTACAAAATGCCATCTATAGCTATATCAAA
>Ga0315282_10018091_pt1 | contig 10115 bp, 8 predicted proteins | sample YL17G07_20_MG_FD_203693 | JGI IMG/M metagenome (GOLD analysis project Ga0315282, IMG submission 203693) | Sediment microbial communities from Yellowstone Lake, YNP, Wyoming, USA - YL17G07_20 | ecosystem: Environmental > Aquatic > Freshwater > Lake > Sediment | place: USA: Wyoming | collected... | reverse complement strand
GCAATTCTCGCTTGGTCTGCTCTTGCTTTTCACAAAGGCTGCCGGTCAGGTATGCGGTGAGGACCAGGAAGGACCCCCAGGCGGCCAGCGCGGCGATGCGGATGAGGAGGTTTCGGGTGTCGCCGCCAAGAAAGTCCGAGCGCGCAACGGCCAGGAAAACCACGATCAGGATGGAGAGCACGGCCGACATCACCGCCACCCGCCGGCCCAGGAAAAAGGCGGCGACGACCACCGTCATGTTGTAGAAATTGAGAAAGGCGGTATCGGTGATGACCGCGTAATTCAGCATGCCTGCTACCACCAGGCAACTCAAAACCAGGAGCGCCTCGCGCATCATTCCGTGGGGAAGGAGTCTCTTCAGGCGCCGGAATTGGCTATTCATGACCTTGTCCTCTTTGGGGGGTGAACGGGATTATACACCCTGGCCGGATAGTCCAATACCAATGAACGCCCCGGCACACGGACCAGGCCAGGTGGAGCCAGGCATCGGGGACAGCGGCACGCCGGCCGGGCAGAGGGCTCCGACACCGTAACGCCGCGTGACAGTCATCGAGCTTCATCGCCGCCCTGGCCACACCAGGCCGGGACCGGTGGAAACGTCCTTCCGTCCAAGGAGCACCCTACGCCACGTGCCACACCGGGATGTCGATGCCAGGCCGGCGGAAATGCTCAGGCGTCTTCTCGCTGCCGCACATCCAAGCCCTTGCACAATAGTGACTTAGCCCGCCGCCGCGCGGTACGGCCGGCAACTGGCAGCCATCGGCTGTTTGGTCAAACACATGCTTCGTTTTTCTTCCTGACGGTGGTAAGCTTTGGCGCGGCAAAACTCCGGCACTGGAGAGGAACGAAGATGTTTCGTTGGACAAGAATTGCGTGCGTGCTCACGATGATCGGGACGCTGGCGGCGGCGGGGCAACAACCGGCCGCGCAAAAGCAGCAACCGGCAGCCAAGAAGCAGCCGCGGCCCGCGCCCGATCCCAAGCTGTTCGGTCCGCAGTGGGTGGCGTTGTTCAATGGCAAGGACCTGACCGGCTGGGTGAACATCGGTGAGGAAAAATGGGTGGTGGAAAACGGCACCATCTATGGAGAGGGCGTCTCCACCAAGTACGGCTACCTCGCCACCGACAAGGATTACAAGGATTTCGACCTGAGCCTGCAGTTCAAGTGCGAAGGCCCGGGCAACAGCGGCGTTTACATCCACACCCGCTTCAAGCCGGGCACAGTCGATGTTTCCGAGGGCTACCAGGTGGAAATCGACCGCAACCTGAACCACCATACCGGCGGCCTGTACGGCGACGGGCGCGCCTGGTGGGTCTGGCCGGCGGCGGAAAACGAGACCGTGTTGCGGCCCTACGACTGGAACGACATGCTCATCCACGTGGTCGGCAACCGCACCTGGGCGCGGCTGAACGGCGTGCTCATGGTCGATTATACCAACCCCATCCCGCAATCGACCGACGGCGTCATCGCGCTGCAGTTGCACGCCGGCGGCGAAGGCAAGATGCGTTTCAAGGACATTTACATCCGCGACCTCAGCATCCGCTGACGGGTGACGGACCGTCGGCTCTGCGTGCTGGAAGGAACCGGCGGCTGGCAGGTGTTTGAGAATCTGAGGCCGCCTCCGGCGATCGTGCCAGCCCTGAAGGCCGCCGCTACGGGGCCGCCGAGCCGAGCCCATTGCGGCGGATCAGATCATCGCCCTTCCGTAGCCTCAAATCAGAGCACATCTCGCGGATGCAGAACCGTGATACCGGAATAACGTGCAAAGTCGCCCGGATTGAGTGTGAGCAGACGGGTGACTGCGTGTGCGTGCATGGCTGCCACCAGGCGAGCATCGTGCACTTTTACTCCCGAGATGGAATGGGTCACGACAAGCCGACGCCACTCGTTGTAGACAGCCTCGCTGTCCGGCAGGAGGAGCATGCCCTTTTCGATGGCTCGTACTTGCCGGTCTGTGTCGGCGACTGACAGCCCGAAACCATTGCGATCGGCGGGCCGCGTGCACACATTCCAGAATTCGGCCATATTCTGATGGGTGTAGTAGAGCCGGGCGCCAGCTTCGGCGAGTCTGGCAAGCGCAGCATCGACCAGGGAATGGTCCGGGGCGTCCCGCCGGGCGATTCTCAACAAAATATTGGTATCCACCAAGTGAGCGGGGACGGCCATTTTAGTCGTGGTTCTGGTAGATCATATCGCGCGTAAAGGTTTCTCCAGGAATGGGCGGGATTTTGTCAGAAAACTGAGCCAGCTCGTCGAGCCAAGCCCGAATCTCCTCGCCCTTGCGCCGCCGATCAGCCGGGCTGAGCGCCTGCTCTCGCGCCAGGCGGTCGGCGAGCGCCTGTTCCACAATGTCGGCCGGGGACCGGTCGGGGTGCCGATCAAGCGCGGTACGAAGCAACTCTTCGCCCCGAGGTGTCAGTGTGATGTTCATCGGTTCCTTCTCAGCTCGGTGTCTCATTGACCCGAGTACAGTTTACCTTCTTGGGGCCGCAGTGGCAACGGAGCCAGCGGAACATCTATCCCAGCCATCGACGCAATCCTCGAGGCTGGGGCCCGGGCGGCGGCGCTCCGTCCTGCACGTAGGCTCGCCGCATCGGATGGATAGCCGAAGAGCGGATTGCGCGCCTGGTCGCTTGCGTGGTACAACTTCGTCCCAACAGGGAGAACAAAAAAATGACAGTTCGATCGCTTCATGCAGCCTGGGCTGTTGCACTATTCGTGTGTGCGTCCCTTGCGGCGCAGGAGTTCCGCCCCGGCCTTTCCGGCATTGTCAGGGATCCGCAGGGCGCGGTAATGCCCGGTGTCCGGATCGAAGGCAGAAACCTCGACACCAACCGGGTAGACCGGACGACGACGAACGAGGCCGGCTTCTACGTCTTCCCGGTGCTGCCCGCCGGCATCTACAGCGTCACGGCTGCGGCGGACGGATTCAAGAAAGCAACCCGCGAAAAACTGGAGTTGCGCGGCGGCGACCGCGTGCAATTGGACTTCGAACTGGAACTGGGCGCGGTCGCCGATCAGATCACCGTTACCGGCGAGCCGGAGTTGCTCGATACCGGCTCGGCGTCCGGCGGGCAGGTGGTTGATTCCGACAAGGTCCGCGATCTGCCGACTGTGGCCCGGAACACGTACCTGATCGGAGTGATCGCGGCGGGCGTCATGTTCGATATCGGCGAGAACCAGCTCAGCCGCTCGGCCCGCCCTTTCGACGCCGGCAATAACGTCGCCGAGAGCATGTCGGTGAACGGCGGGCGGCCGGGCGCCAGCGATCTGCTGCTCGATGGCGTGCCCAACACCAGCACCGAATCAACCAGCCCCGCGAACATGGGCTATGTCCCTTCACCCGATGCCACACAGCAGTTCAAGATCCAGACCAACACCTACGATGCGCAGTACGGGCGCACCTCCGGCGGCGTCATCTCGGTGAGCCTGAAATCGGGAACCAACAAGTTGCGCGGCACGCTGTATGAATACTTCCGCCACGACGTGCTGAATGCCAACCTGTTCCAATCCAACCGCGTCGGCGCTCCCAAGACCGGTTTTCGCTGGAACCAGCCGGGCCTCGAGGTGGACGGGCCGGTTATGATCCCGCGCTTGTACGACGGCCGCGGCCGGACCTTCTTCATGTACGCCTGGGAGGCCGTCCGCAGCAGCATCCCCACCCCGGTAACCGCCAGCGTCCCGATGCCGGAGCAGTTGAAGGGAGACTTCACAAAGACGTTGCAGACCAACGGCCAGATGGTCGCCATGTACGACCCGCTCACCACGGTGCAAACGTCTCCGGGCGCGTACTCGCGGCAGCCGTTCGCCGGCAACCGGATTGCCCTGGAGCGCATGGATCCCGTGGCGCTGAAGATGATCCCCTACATCACGGCCCCGAACATTCCCGGCGCCACCACTCAGAACCTGGTGGTCGGCCCCAATCCGCGCCTGGATGTATACGACTCGCACACCGTCCGCATCGACCATATTGTGAGCGACCGCAACCGGTTCTTCTCGCGTTTCGTCCGGGGAAACCGCCATGAAGTGAACGGCTACGGCGCGTTCCAGGGCCCGGCCTCGCAAGCCTACCGGCACCAACGGCAGAACCAGGGAGCGAGTTTCGACCTGACCACCATGCTTTCCCCCTGGGCGCTGCTGACCACGCGGGTGGGCTGGAGCCGCCACAAGTACAATATCGAGCTGTACGCCGGCGGTTTCGATCCCACCCAACTGGGCTTCCCTGCCTCTCTCGTGAATCAACTCCCGGCCAAGACGTTTCCCCAGGTCCAGATGACCAACTACTCGTCGTTCGGGGCGGGACGCAATCAAGGCGACGAGTTCAGTTTCAGCAATACCTGGTCGTGGTCGGAGACGGTGAACAAGACGATCCGCTCACACTCGGTCAAATTCGGCGGGGAATTCCGCGTCAACCTGAACAACCAGAATGTGCCCACCTCTAATTTCGGGACCTTCGCGTTTACCAACACGTTTACGCAGGCCAATCCGCTGAGCGGCAGCGCTGCCTCGGGTAACGCGGTGGCCTCGTTCCTGCTCGGCATTCCTAACAGCGGCACGATCAATACCAATGCGGCCAAGGCCTACGCCTACCGCTACTACGCCGTTTTCCTGCAGGACGACTGGCGGATTTCGCGAACCGTCACTCTCAACCTCGGTCTTCGCTGGGACTACGAGTCTCCCGTCACCGAGCGTTACGACCAGCAAAATGCGGGTTTCGACTACACCGCCGCCAGCCCGCTGCAGGCGCCCGGCTACAACTTGAAGGGCGGCTTGCTCTTCACCGATAGCAAGCACCGGCTGCCTTACCAGCGCGACCTCAACAATGTCCAGCCGCGCATCGGGCTGGCGTGGAGGCTGGCGCCCAAGACCGTGCTGCGCACCGGGTATGGCCGCAGCTACTTCGCCACCTTCACTACGGCCGGCAACCAGGGCTTCAGCCTCACCACTCCCTATGTTTCGACCGACGGCGGCGTTTTCCTGAACAGCAACCGGCTTCCCAATCCCTACCCGGAGGGGATTCGCCAGCCCTATGGACGCACGCAGGGATTGGCCACCATGATGGGGCAGTCGATCACCTTTACCATTCCCGATCGGGTAATCCCGCACATTCACCAGTTCTCTTTGGGGCTGCAGAGGGAATTGCGCTGGCGAACGGTGGTGGAGGTTTCCTACGTAGGCAGCCGCACCATCGACCTGGAGACCTCGCAGAGCATCGACGACGTGACCGCGCAACAACTCGCGCAATACGGCAACACCCTGTCGAGCAGCGTGCCCAACCCGTTCGCGAACTTGCTGCCCGGCACCAACCTCAATGCCGCCACTACCACCCGGCAACAGCTTCTGCGCCCCTATCCGCAATTCACCGGTGTTACGCAGCAGCGCAATCCGGCCGGGCGCGCCTGGTACAACTCGCTTCAAGTGCGCGTGGACAAGCGCCTTTCGCACGGCTTGAACTTTCTGCTGAGTTACACCCGCGCCAGGAACCTGGAAGCCGTCGGATACCTCAACCCGCAAGATCCCATCGACCATCCTTCCCGCTCTTTAGTCGGCACCGACACACCGCACCGGCTGGCGGTGAGCGGCGGCTGGGCGCTGCCGATTTTCAGCCGCGCCAAGGGTATCCAGGGCCTTCTGCTGAAGGGCTGGCAGTTGAACACCATCTTTGTCCGGCAGGTCGGTTTCCCGCTGGCCGCGCCCAGCGGCTACTACTCGAGCGGCATCGACCCCTCGTTGCCCGCCTCGCGACGCACCAATACCCGCTACTTCAATACCTGCGTGCTGACCACCTCGGGTGTCCGCCAGAATTGCGCGAGCCCTGACGAGCCGGTGGCCTTCATCCAGCAACCGGCCTATTCGTTGCGGACGCTCAGCGGGCGCTTCCCTACCATTCGCCCTCCCAGGGTCCCGAACGTGGATGTTTCGATGTTCAAGATGATTACTCTCCACGAGCGGTTCAAGCTGCAATTCCGAGCGGAGGCCTTCAACATGACCAATTCGCCCCAGCTCGGCAACCCCAGCACGAGCCTGGGCAGCACCACGGCCGGCCAGCGCAGCTTAAGCCAAAGTAACGACCCGCGCAGCGTTCAGCTCGCGCTGCGGCTGATGTTCTAAGCCCCTGATTGAACCACCAAGACACAAAGACACCAAGGACTTGGCGCCTTTGTGGCTTGGCGGTTCAATTCCAGGCCCAGCTTGGACGGCGGCCCTTCCTTGCCGCGGATTTCGCGGATCTGCTATCATCAAAGCAGCGGATTAACTCTTCCCCCGGAGGGACCCGATGGCTACTGACATGGGTGCTGGACGGGATACCACGCCGGCTGGCGAACAGCGCCTGACTACCGAAGTCGCCGAACTGTTTCCCAGACAAAGAGAATGGACCGAGGACCTGTATTTTCAACTGCCTGACTCACCACGGATCGTGGAGCTTTCGGAAAGACAGCTTATTATGCCTCCCCATCCCACTCACACACACCAGCGAACCGTTGCGAGGCTGTTCGTGCCTCTGAACTCTTTCGTAGAAGCACGGCAGCTTGGTGTTGCTCAATTCTCGGCTCTTCCTGTCAGATTGTGGCCCGGCAAGATTCGGGAGCCGGATATCCTGTTTTTGCTGCGCGAACATGCGGATCGTATTCACGAGCAATACTGGGGGGCGCCGGATCTGGCCATCGAAGTCATCTCGCCCAACACCCGCAAGACCGACCGCGAAGACAAATTCCTGGAGTACGCCCAGGCCGGCGTACAAGAATACTGGCTGGTCGATTCGGAGGCGGAAACCATCGAGGTGTACGCGCTCCGCAACCAGGCCTACGAACTGTTCTCCAAGGCCGGCAAGGCCGAAACGGCGCGCTCGTGGTTGCTCGAAGGCTTTCAGGTGCAGGTAGACGAGGTGTTCGCGAAGTGAACGTTTACCCTTGCTGCGAGACGAAGGGGTAAACTCGCCTGTTACCGCCGTCACGGCTGAGGAGGTTGTTATGCGCAGACGAAACCTTGGGGCCCTCGGATTGACTGTGGTTGCCGCGCTGTTCCTTGCCCAGTTGCTTCCCGGGCAAGCAGCGAAAACTCCGGCGCCAACGGAGGCGAAAAAGGGCCGGCCGGCATCGCGCAAAGCGGAAACCGACCCCGGCGGCCTGGCCTACGTCTGGATACCGCCGGGGACGTTCATGATGGGCTGCTCACCCGGCGACAGCGAATGCTCCGGCGGCGAGAAGCCCGCGCATGGTGTGACCATCAGCCGCGGCTTCTGGATGGGGCAGACGGAAGTCACCGTCGGCGCCTATAAGCAGTACACGCGAGCAACGAACCGCGCCATGCCGAGCCAGCCGACGGGGAGACAACGACGCGGGGAGGCGGTATGATCGACGTGATGACCGTGCATATGACAGAGGCCGAACTTGCGCGCGACGTGCATGCCGTGCTGGAGAAGGTCCGGCAAGGCATTGAAGTTGTCATCGAACAGGACAACCGCCCTGTCGCTGTCCTGAAAGCTCCCCGGGGCAAAGGCCGGAAGATCTCGGAGGTGATTGCCGCGCTCGAAGCCAGCGGAGCCAGCGCGGTCGTCGATGAGGACTTCGGGCGCGACGTGGAAGAAGGCATAAAAGCCCACCGCAAACCATGGAACCCCCCATCCTGGGATTAGTCCTCGACTCCAGCGTTTTAGTCGCCGCCGAGCGCGCCAAACTCGCCGATCTCATTATCGGCGCTTGCGCTTTGGAACTGGGCTACGCCATTGCGACTGAGAATGTCCGCGACTTTTGCCGCATCCCCGATCTCAAGATCGTGCGACTCTGAGCGGCACGTCTTCCCCCTCCCCACTTCTTGCTCATGATCGCACGCGGTTTCAATCCGCGCACTCGGTCTTCTGGATCGCACCTCCCCGTCCGCCGGGAATCGCTCTTCACCTTCGGCCCCGCCGGGCGTATAATCCCGCAGTTCAGGAGGAATGGAGATGAAGCTGAAATCGCTCGGCTTGGTAGTGGCGGCGGTCGCGCTTGTCGCGGCCGGTATCGCCATTTATCCGCAGCAGCGCAACAGCAAGGAAACCGACATGCCGCAGGCCGTGGCCTTCCGCATCCTGCTCGGCGTCGGGGACCGGGAGCCGACCGTGTGGGATGGAACCATCACGGTCACGCCTGGCAGCGTCCAGCGCATTCAGGGCTGGCGCTTCCGCGGCGACGAGGCCACCGACTCGAAGGCAAGTTGGAGGGCTTCCAGCGGCAACTCCCCCGGCCAGGTGGGCCGGCTGGCTGCCGGGCAGCCATTGCCGCTGGTCGAGAACGGCGTCATCGTCTCCACCGCGACGCTCGATCCCGGCGCACGCTTCGACGTCAAGACCAAGCAGGGCGATTTCTCCTTTCAGGCCCAGGATGTTCCCTGGGGCGCCAGGATACGGTTCCTGGACGGCCGCGTGGCCGTGGATCGCGTCCCCAACACCCTGGAACTGGCGGCTTCCAAAGAGGACGAAGACTTCCCGGCGATGGCCCAGGGCGAGGACGCGGTTTGGGTCAGCTACGTGCAATTCACGCGCGGCGACCGCGCCCAGCACCGCTGGGGGCAGATGGGCGCCGACCCGCCCAAGAACCTGGATTTCGTGGCCCGGCCCACAGGCGGCGACCAGGTGTTTTTGCGCCGCTACTCGAAGGCGAAGAAGAGCTGGGGCGAGGCGACCGCTGTTTCCGATCCCAAGCAGGACGTGATGCGCACCGCCGTAGCGGTGGACGGAAAAAAGCGCGCCTGGGTTTTCTGGTCGGCGAACCGCTCGGGCAACTTCGATGTCTATGCCAGGAGCTACGCGGACGGCCGCTGGTCGCGCGAAATACGCCTGAGCAGCGACCCCGGCACGGATTTGAACCCGGTGGCGGCCAGCGATTCCTCCGGCCGCGTCTGGGTGGCCTGGCAGGGCTTCCGCAACGGCAACCTGGAAGTGCTGGCGGCGGCGCAGGATGGCGACCGCTTCACGCCCGAAACCGCCGTTTCATTCTCCAAGGCCAGCGACTGGGACCCCGCGATCGCCACGGCGGCCAACGGCGAGGTGGCAGTCGCCTGGGATACCTACGACAAGGGCGATTACGACGTGTACTTCCGGCGGCTGCGCATGCAAGGCGGCATCGGCATGGACGAACCGGTTCCGGTGGCCGCCAGCCTGGCCTTCGAGGCCCGGCCCTCGATTGCCTACGACCGGCAGAACCGGCTGTGGGTGGCCTATGAAACCGCCGAGCTGAAGTGGGCCAAGGATAACGGCGCGTATGCGCACAAGGGAGTGGGCATCTACAGGAACCACAACGTGGCCGTGAAGTGCTTCCAGGGATCGCAAGTGCTCGACCCGGCCTCCGATAGCCTGCAGAGCGTGCTGCCGCGCGCCGCGACCCCCGCGGCCGCCGCGGCCGCGCCCGCTGGCGAACGGCCGCAGGGCGCACAGGCGCAAGCGCGCGCCGCGGCCAAGGCCCAGAAACAGCGGGCGCAGATGCTGGCGCTGGCGCAGGCACAGGGCCAGCGCCCGCCCGCCGGACCGCAGTCGCTGAACACCTTCCCGCGCCTGGCCGTCGATCTGGAGGGCCTCGTCTACCTGGCCTTCCGCACCCGCCAGCTCCCCGGACGCTCGCCCGCCGGGACGGTATGGGTCGAGCAGATGGTGTATTTCGACGGCGCGCAGTGGAAGGGCCCGATCGTCATCCCCAACGCCGACCAGTGGGTCGACAGCCGCCCGGCCATGGTGGCCATCGCGCCGGGCGACCTGCTGATGGCCGTGGCCGGCGACCACCGGCTGTCGGAGACCATCTTGCCCTCCCGGCGCGCCGCTGGCGGCGGCATGCAGGGCGCTCCCGAGTCCATCAACAGCGACGTCTATGCGGCCGAGATGCTGGTGAAGGACCGCGCCCAGCCCGCGCAGCTTCGCCCCATCCCGGCCGAAACCGCGGCTGCGGCCGATGCCGACGCGACGGCCGAGAAAGACCAGATCGGCATGATGCGCGCCTACCGCGCGCCGCTGGCCGGCCGGCAACTGCGCCTGATGCGCGGCGAGTTTCACCGCCACACCGACCTCTCTTACGACGGCACCGGCGACGGCCCCATCATTGACGCCTATCGCTACATGATCGACGCCGCTTCCATGGACTGGG
>Ga0315282_10018089_pt1 | contig 10116 bp, 14 predicted proteins | sample YL17G07_20_MG_FD_203693 | JGI IMG/M metagenome (GOLD analysis project Ga0315282, IMG submission 203693) | Sediment microbial communities from Yellowstone Lake, YNP, Wyoming, USA - YL17G07_20 | ecosystem: Environmental > Aquatic > Freshwater > Lake > Sediment | place: USA: Wyoming | collected... | reverse complement strand
AGGCATTGCGAGGTACAACAACACTTCGCGAAACACTGAAAAATAAGCTCAATTAAAAAATAAAATGACAGAAGCAATAAAAATACTTGTTGATGAACATCAGAACATCTTAAAAGTAGCTAGTGCACTTGAAAAAGAATGTAATGCAATTGATTCTGGTAAAAAAATAGATAGGGATTTTTTCAGAAATGCTATTGACTTTATAAGAAATTATGCCGATAAATTTCATCATGCAAAAGAAGAAGACATCTTATTCAAGGAATTGTGCAAACCAGAAGTAAATATGCATTGCAATCCTGTAGACCAAATGTTATATGAACATGACCAAGGAAGAATTTTTGTTATGGGGATGGTAGGTGGATTGGAAAAAGATGATAGAAGAGAATTAACAAAAAATGCAAGGGGATACTCTAATCTAATCAGAGAACATATATTCAAGGAAGATAATATTTTGTACCCAATGGCAGAAGAAAGTTTGGGAAGTAAAATGGCAGAGATACTAAAGAAATTCAAAAAAATTGGCAGTGATAGAAGAAAAGAAGTTGAAAATATATTAAATTTGTTAATGGTATAAATTAAAATGAAATTTGAATTACCTAAATTAGAATACGCTTACGACAGTCTGGAGCCGTTCATAGATGAAGCTACGATGAAAATTCATCATGACAAGCATCACCAAGCCTACACAGACAAATTAAATGTTGCATTAGAGAAACATCCTGAATTGAAAATTAGGGATGCAGAAGAATTGCTCAAGAATTTAAAACAGGTTCCAGAAGATATCAGAACTGCAATTAGGAATAACGGCGGGGGATATGTTAATCATAATTTTTTCTGGGAAATTCTTAAGAAAGATGTAAAAATAAAAGGAAAGATAAAACAAGAAATTGAAAAGAGATTTGGAAGCTTTGAAAAATTCAAGGAAGAATTCACAAATGCTGCTATTGGCTTGTTTGGAAGCGGATGGGCTTGGCTTGTTGTCAATAATGGAAAGCTGGAAATAACAACAACACCAAACCAAGATTCTCCAATCAGCGAAGGAAAAATTCCTTTATTGACTATTGATGTATGGGAACATGCTTATTATTTGAAATATCAAAATCGAAGAGCTGACTATGTCGCTGCGTTTTTCAATGTGATAAATTGGGAAAAGGTAGAGGATAATTTTGTCAAGAGCATAATGAAAGGAGGAAATAAATAAAATGGTTTCAGAACAATTATACAACTGCCCAATGGGTGGAATGATGTATGGATTTTACGGCGGATATGGAACAGGAATGATGATTTTTTCCTGGTTAACAGGTTTGCTTGTGATTGGCTTGCTTGCAGCAGGAATTTATTGGCTTATCAAATCTGCGAATAAAAAAGGCAAAAAGTAGTTTCATTTCACAAGTTTTATATAGCATTGTAAAAAAATATTAGTATGGAAAACAAGAATGTTGGATTTCTTATCGTCGGAATTGCTGCTGTAATGATAATTATAGTTCTAATATTTAATTCTACTCTTAAAACTGTATCTGGATTGAGTTGTGATATGGGACCTAGTTGCACGATGTATGATACAATCAGAACACAAACTTATTTGAGTCTAAGCATAATTGGTGTTGTCTTAATTGTTGGATTTGTAATCATGTTCACTAAACCAAAAGAAAGAATAATCATCAAGACAAGAAAAGAAAAGAAAAAGAAATTGAATACTGAAGGGCTGGAAGAGAATGAAAAGAAAGTCATAGAAATTCTTCAAAATGAAAACGGGGCAATTTTCCAAGGCACATTGATGGAAAGATTAGGAATTGGAAAGGTTGGAATAACAAGACTTTTGGATAAATTAGAATCAAGAGAATTAATCGAGAGAAAACGTAGGGGAATGAATAATATTGTTGTTCTGAGAAATTGAAAAGATTTATAATTAATATTTTCTTATAAGTAATATAAAAGAGATTGAAGATGAATAAGAAATTAAAGTCATTTATTCCAAAATTAGTTTTATTCAGTTTAATTGCTGGAATACTCGTGGGCGTATCTGAACTTTTCATAGGGCATAGATTTATTCTCGATCCGTTATTATATGACAAAGATCCAGGATTTGTCTATGAATCTTATTTCGCTCCAACATATTATGGATTAACTAAATCAATAGTTGTAGCAATTACTTTTTTCCTAGTTTACCTCGCTGCATTCAAAACTAAATTAAAACCATTAATAAAATCTGCAATTATTGGGTTGACAGGAACGATTATATTTGGAATATATTATTATCTCACATTTCCTCACACCTCTTCTTCTTCAAGCTGGATTATTGGTGTTGTTCATTTTTCATTCATAGCGGGAGTGTCTTATCTGTTTGCTAAATTTATAAAGTTAAAATGAAGACAAATTTAATTATAGTCTTGGTGATAATTGCAGTTTTGGTAGTCGGAGGAGGAATTTATTTTCTTATCCAACAAAACAAACCAGTTGCAAATATTCCACAAGGAGGAAATAATATAGAAATATCTAATTTTGCATTTTCTTCTTCAATATTAAATGTGCATGTTGGAGATACAGTGACGTGGACAAATAAAGATGTTTCTTCGCATACAATTACTTCTGATAGTGGGAGTGAATTAGCTTCTCCACGAATTGGGAAAGGAGAAACTTATTCTCATACTTTTACTGTTGTAGGAACATTTAATTATCACTGCTCAATACATTCAACAATGAAAGGAGAGATAATTGTAGAATAAAATGATAATATTTGGATTACCTTTAATGGCGTGGTTGGGAATGCTGACTTTTGCTTGTTTAGTAATTACATTAAATCTTGGACTTGCGATGCATGTTTACAAGAAGAATGTTTTCAAATATCATAAATTTTTTGCATTTACGACGATAACAATTGCAACAGTTCATCTTGTTCTAACAACTTTATATATTTTCTTCGGAATTTATATCTGAAACTAGTTACGTCAAAGTGTTCTTAAATATAGTTTTTCTAAGTGATTAATGAAAAAGGTTTTTAAGATAAAAGGAATGCATTGCAATTCTTGTTCTATGCTTATTGAAAAGGAATTGGAAAATAAAGTAAATAAGATAAAAGTCAGTTATAGTAATGAAGAAGCAGAAATAGATTTTGACGAGGACAAAATTTCAGAACAGGAAATTAAAGAAGCGATAAAGAAATTAGGTTATGAAATTCATGAAGAGAAAGTTCGTGAAGAGAAAAAGGAAGAAAAGGGAGAGAAAAAGAAAAATAAAGCTGGCTGGGTTGTTGCATCTATATCTGTTGTTTTGTTTTTAGCTGTTCTGTATTTTGTTGTATTAAAAAATCTTAACATAAAACTTCCTGATATTCAAGTTCCACAAATAGGAGAACAGGCAAGTTTGATATTATTATTTGTTGCAGGACTCTTGGTTGGATTCCATTGCATTTCAATGTGCGGTGGATTTGTTGTTTCTTACACTGCTAAAAATGCGATAAAAGGACATAAGAGTTTCAAACAACATTTAGTATATGGTGGAAGCAAGGTTGCTTCTTATGCAATAATTGGTGGAATCTTTGGACTGATTGGTGGTGTGATTGCATTCAGCACTAAGCTTAGGGGATTTGTTGCAATCTTCGCAGGAGTGTTCATGCTATTCTATGCATTGAGTATGTTTGGATTTAAATTCTTTAGAAAGTTTCAGATTCATCCTAAATTTATGACCAAAATGGCAACAAAAGAACAAAAAGGATTTTACAAGGGACCATTTTTCACTGGATTGTTGAATGGATTGTTTATTGCATGTGGCCCATTGCAGGCAATGTATTTGTATGCAGCAGGAACAGGAAATTTCTTCTCTGGAATGACTGGTTTGGCAGCATTTGGGTTGGGAACTCTCCCAATAATGTTTGGATTTGGAAGCTTAACAACTGTAATCAGCCACAAGACAACTCAAAAAATACTGAAAGTGTCTGCAATTATTGTGCTAATTCTCGGAATTATAATGCTAAATAGAGGACTGACTTTGGCTGGAAGTCCTGTTAATTTTGATTCAATAAAAACAGGAATAGTTGGGGGAATTACTGGAAATGCTATTGCAGGAAGTTCTGCAGGAGATTCTGGGAGTGTTGTGCAAAATAATGGGGTTCAAGAAGTAAACATGGATGTAGGCGCATCTGGTTATAATCCCAATTCGTTTGTAATAAAACCAAACATTCCTGTGAAATGGAATGTCAATGTAAATCAATTAACTTCATGTAATAGTGAATTAGTAATGAATGAATATGAAATTGATGTCAGATTAAAACAGGGACTGAATGTTGTTCAATTCACTCCAACAAAAACAGGAACAATTTCTTTTAGTTGTGGAATGGGAATGTTAAGAGGAAGTTTTATAGTAACCGATACAGGAACTGCAACACAACAACAAGTTGCAGCAGCGACGCCAAAAAAAGGAATGACTTGTGGTATGAATGCTGGCGGAGGTTGTGGGTGTGGGGGATAAAAATAAATAGTAAAATCTACTCACACTAAAATGAAAAAAATAAAAATGGAAATATCTGGAATGCATTGTGCCTCGTGTGCAGCGAATATAGAAAGAAGTTTGAAAAAAATCCCGGGAATAAAGGGAATTACTGTCAGCTTATTGCTGAAAAAAGGAACTGTAGAGTGTGAAGATAATGTGAGAGAAGAAGAAGTCAAACATGCTGTGAAACGAGCAGGATACAATGTAGAAAGGATGAGTCGCGAATAATAAAATGAATCAAGAACATATGATGCATGAAAAACATAAAAGTATAGATGGACATCACCATGACACTCCTGTAGAAGATAAAGAAATTTCTGACTGGAAAAAAAGATTGATAGGAGCTTGGATTTTAGTAATTCCAATAGCGATTATTATGCTGAGCGATAGAATTTTCGGATTTAATTTTTTTATGGGACTTCCTGATTGGGTTATGATTTTATCTTTGTTGATAATTGGATTTCCTGTTATTTTTATTTTCGGATGGCAGACAATAAAGGCAGGAGTTAGGGGATTGTTTACTTTTTACTTTAACATGGACTCTTTAATTTCTCTTGGAAGCATAGTTGCTTACGCAACAGGAATTTTTGCTATTTTCTTTAATATTCAAGATTATTCTGGAATTTCTGCAATGATTATGGGATTTTACATAACTGGAAAATATGTAGAAGCAAAAGCAAGAGGAAGAGCTTCACAGGAGATAAAAAAACTTCTGGAGTTAGGAGCAAAAAAAGCACTTGTCTTGAGAGGCAAGGAAGAAATTGAAATCCTTATAGAAGAAGTAAAAATTGATGATATTTTAATTGTAAAGCCAGGAGAAAAAATTCCTACTGATGGAATTGTTTTCAAAGGAGAAAGTTCTGTTGATGAATCAATGGTTACAGGAGAGAGTTTGCCTGTTGATAAAACAAAAGGAAGCAATGTTATTGGAGCTACGATAAATCAAGACGGAATTCTTTACATAAAAGCAACAAAAGTTGGAAGCGATACTTTCTTGTCGCATATAATAAAATTAGTTGAAGAGGCACAGGGTAGCAAAGTTCCAATTCAAGTTATGGCAGATAAAATAACGGGAATTTTTGTCCCTGCAATTTTAGTTCTTGCGGCATTAACTTTTGCAGGATGGTTTTACTTTACAAAAGATTTGGGAAAAGCAATTGGCACTGCTGTCGCTGTTTTAGTAATTGCATGCCCTTGTGCTTTAGGATTGGCAACTCCTACTGCTCTAATGGTTGGAAGTGGAATGGGAGCGAAGAGGGGAATTCTCATAAGAAAGGGGGAGGCAATTCAAACAATGAAAGAAGTCAAGTTCGTTGTTTTTGACAAGACAGGAACAATAACAAAAGGAAAGCCGGAAGTTACGGATATTTTTTCTGTTAGTGGAGAGAGTTATTTGCTTGAGATTGCTGCTTCTGTTGAAAAATTGAGTGAGCATCCTATTGCAAAAGCAATTGTTGCAAAATATAAAGGAAAAAAATATCGAGATGTAAGCAGTTTTAAAATTCTTAGAGGAAGGGGAGTTGAAGGAAAAATGGGAAAAAAGAGCATAATTATAGGAAATCAAACTTTAATGAAAGAAAAAAATATCCCTGTGGAGAAGTTTGAGAAAACAATCAGAGGATTTGAAGAAAATGGGAAGACTACAATGATTGTTGTTGAAGACAAGAAAGTTATCGGAATAATTGCTGTTGCCGACGCTATAAAAGAAGATTCTGTTATTGCTATTACAGAACTTAACAGACAAAATTACAAGACAATTATGATTACTGGAGATAACGAAATTACTGCGAATGCAATTGCGAAGCAAGCGGGAATAAAAGAAGTTATTGCAAATGTTCTTCCAGAAGACAAAGCGAAAAAAGTTTCTGAATTGCAGAGAAAGGGAATGGTGGCTTTTGTTGGAGATGGAATAAACGATGCTCCTGCATTGAAACAGAGCAATGTAGGAATTGCAATGGGAACAGGAACAGACATTGCGATTGAAGCTGGAGATATTGTTCTTGCAAGAGGAAGTTTGAGAGGAGTTGTTGCATCTATTAACTTAAGCAAAGCAACTTTCAAAAAAATAAAGCAGAATTTATTCTGGGCTTTTGCTTATAATATTATTGCTATTCCTCTTGCTGTTATGGGATTTTTGCATCCTGTTATTGCAGAGATAGCAATGTCAACATCTTCTATAACAGTTGTTACAAATGCGAATTTGCTGAGAAGGAAGAAGATTTAAGAAGATTTTAAAATGGTTTCTTGTGTAATATAAATATGGAAGTTGAACAAAAATTCAAGCAAACTCTTGAAAAAATAAAATTATCAAAGAAAGATAAAATCTTAGTTGCACTTTCGGGAGGAAAGGATTCAACTGTAACGGCTTATCTTTTGAAAAAATTTGAATATAACATAGAAGGATTTCATATTAATTTGGGAATGGGTGGATATAGTGAAAGATGCTTGGAAGCAGTAAAACAATTGTGCAAACAACTCGACATAAAATTGCATTTATACGACATAAAAAAAGAAATGGGAAGTTCTATGTGTTATATTCGAAGCGCAATTCAGCATGAGAAAAAAGGACTGAAGAACTGCGCAATTTGTGGAGTTATAAAAAAATGGATTATGAACAGAGAAGCAAGAAAACTCCATGTTGATAAAATTGCGACAGGACATAATCTCGACGATGAAGCACAAACATTTTTGATGAATGTGATGAAGGGAAGCCCACAATTAAGCGCAAATTCTGGAGCAATAACTCAAAATGTTGCAGATAAGAAATTTATAACAAGAATAAAACCATTATTTTACATAGCTGAAAATGATGTCAGAGAATATTCTAAGAAAATGAAACTTCCTGTTGTCTACGAGCATTGTCCTTGTGCAATTGATTCTTACAGAATACAAATTAGGCAATTCATGAATACGTTAACAACAAAAGAAAAAGAAAATATCATGAAAAATTTTGACGGGCTTTCAAGCAAAATTCAGAGATTAAAAACAGAAGAAGGATTAAAATATTGCGAAATTTGTGGCGAACCATCAAGAAATAATATCTGCAAGATGTGCCAGTTAATGAAGATAAAAAAATAAAATTATTTTCTTCTTAAGGGAAGTGTTTTAGAAAATTCTGTCAGGCTAGCAAGATTTTCAAACTTTAAATTATAAAGTTCCTGAATTTCATAATTTGCATTAAACGCTTCATTTATTGGTTTTATTGCTTCAGCATAAGCAGAGGCTTTTATATTATCTTTGAGATAATTATTCAATAGAAGACGATGTTGCAGGTATTTAACGATCTCGTCCAATTCTGTCATTAAAATATTATATAATTACTACTTTTAAGAATTACTATCTTATCTTCTTCTTTTTCTTCTCACTTTTCTTCTTGGCTTTGCTTTCTTCATTTCAGAGAATACAAAGATGTAAAGTATTTCCAATATTCCTAATGTATTTACCAAAGCTAAAACTATAAACCATACCCATGAGCCTTTTCTTGCAGATTTCCATAACGCGAGAATTTTCCAAACTGCTGACCAAATTAATATAATTACCAATAATAGAACTGGAATTCCAAGCTGATCTACCACCAATTTTAAATATTCATTCATAAATTAATTAAGATTTTATTATTTAAAAAGCTTTGTGATTAAGATACTGGAATATTTTTTATTTGTTGTCCTTCAAGGACATAATTGTAAATTCCATTTAGAATTACTCCGACCGATGATATGGCATTATTCTCGTCGGTTATCCCTTCGCTCATTATACAATATAAAATTCTCTCTTTTCCATTATATATTATCCCGCAATCATTAAAAATTGTTAAATTACTGTCTGTTTCTTTAGGATAAAATAATCCATACTTATGAGAAATTATAATATTATCGGGTATATTTGCATAATAATTGATATCCAAGCTTGTGTTAGTAAGAAAGCTTAGGATCATCTGGGAATCATCTGGATTTAATATTGTTGATGAATATAAACTAAGGAAAATATTTGATGCCATTTTTGGGCTAATATTATTCACATCGTAATTCAAGTAAGAAGAAATATAATCTAAGTCTTGGACAGTTAACTGCTCTTGAAGAGTGTTGAATGCAGTATTATCTGATTCTTTTAACATATAATACAATAAATCTCTCACTGACATTTGAGCTTTATTGGTAGTATAAAGACTTCCAGACGAAGGATCTCTGTCAGAATCTTTTATTGAAAGTATAGTATCTAAACTTAATTTCCCTTCTTCCACTTTCTTTAATATAAGGATTGCTATTGGTAATTTATTGAAACTTGCAGGAAAATAAGTCTTGTTTGAATTAATCCCAAAAGTGGCTCTACTTGGCAAATCAAGAACATACATCGAAAGGTCAAGATTATTTTTCTCAATGTAAGTATTTATAGTGTCTTTCAGCGGCTCAAAGTTTAATATAAGATAATTTTTAGAATCGAGAATTCCAGAATTTATACTTGGAGATAACAAACACATTCCTGGTTGATAAAGATATTTATTACAATAAAAAGATTCTTTAATAGAGTCGGCTGTAGAGAAAGGATGAAAGACTAATAAGACTAAAAGAACAATTATAATAAAGATCTGTACTAAAGCAATCACCTTTAATTTATTCATTTAAGAAATAATTTTTATTACCTTAAAGATTTATTGTTTACAGACTTTCTTGTATATTCGTGTTGTTCTGTTTGAGTGGAAATAAATGTTTAAATAGTCCTTATTTCATTACTTTCTTGCTTATACAATAAGTAGCAATAAGAGGTTGCTTAACATACAATATCTTGTATACTGGTTGTATATGCGAGGACACCTTATCGGTTTCCTTCGCTTAACCTTCCCTTTAAGATACTGTTCAAGACTGATAAAAATTAAAATGGATTGCCCATATTGTTCGCATAAAGAATTAAAAGTAACAGACAAAAGAGAGTCTCCTGAAGGAATAAGAAGGAGACGTGAGTGTCTTAAATGTGGAAAAAGATTTACGACTTATGAAAAAGTCGCAATAGAAGATATTTACGTGATAAAAAAAGACAACAGGAGAGAGAAATTCAGCAGAGAAAAATTAGAAAGTGGAATTAATAGGGCTTTTGAAAAACGTCCTGTTGAAAAAAACAAAATAGACAAAATGATAAACGAAATTGAGGAGCAAATAAGAAAAACAGGGAAAAAAGAAATTAAGAGTTCTGTTATTGGAGAATTAATCATGAAAAAAATAAAGAAAATTGACAATGTTGCGTACATAAGATTCGCATCTGTATATAGGGATTTTCAAGACATAAATGATTTTAAACGTGAGATGAGAGAATTATAAAATGGCGACAAAAGAGAAAAAAGGACTTGGTGTTGGAAGATATTTTACAGAAAAAGGAAAATCTGCAGAGAGTTATTTTGAATGGGAAAAGAGTGACACAGATATAAATGACGATAATGGAGTTAGATTATTTATTCAAAAAGATGTTGAAGTTCCAAAACAGTGGAGTCCTTTGGCTAGAACAATGGCGGCTTCAAAATATTTTTTTGGAAAACAGGGAACTCCTCAGAGAGAAAATTCTGTTAAGAGTTTAGTTGGAAGAGTAAGTTCAACTATGGCTCAATGGGGAGTGAAGCAGAATTATTTCTCTTCTGAA
>Ga0315282_10018088_pt1 | contig 10116 bp, 8 predicted proteins | sample YL17G07_20_MG_FD_203693 | JGI IMG/M metagenome (GOLD analysis project Ga0315282, IMG submission 203693) | Sediment microbial communities from Yellowstone Lake, YNP, Wyoming, USA - YL17G07_20 | ecosystem: Environmental > Aquatic > Freshwater > Lake > Sediment | place: USA: Wyoming | collected... | reverse complement strand
TCTCAAGACCGAGTATCTGGAAAATGACATTACCGCCAAGCGCAAGGAACTGCTGGCCGAGATATTCAAAGAAGTCCCTGCCGGCGTAGGCAAGGGCGGAGTGACCAAGCTGAGCCGGAGCGTGCTCAAGGAAATACTCGTCAAGGGCGCGGAGTGGGCGATCGAACACGGTTTTGGAACGAGAGACGATCTGCAGATGACCGAGGAATACGGCCGCATGAGAGGCGCCGACCCCGGCTTCATCTCGGACCGGGCCCTGGAGCGGGGCATTCCCCAGCTCGGGACTCTGGGCGCGGGAAACCACTTTCTCGAGATTCAAAAAGTCGCCGAGATCTATGACCAGAATGTGGCCGAGGTCTTCGGTATCCATTCGGTCGGCCAGGTAACGGTCATGATCCACTGCGGGAGCCGTGGCCTGGGCCATCAGGTGGCCTCGGATTATATTGAGCTCATGGAGAACAAATTCGGGACAAAAGGACTTCCCGACCGAGAGCTGGTCAACGCTCCCATCAAGTCCGAGCTGGGCCAACGCTATTATAAGGCGATGAGCGCCGCGGTGAATTATGCCTTTGCCAACCGCCAGATGATCGCCCACTGGGTCCGCGACGTCTTCAAAAAAGTGCTGGGCAGCTCAGAGGGCATGAGCCAGGTCTATGATGTCTGTCACAACGTGGCCAAGATGGAAAGGCACACGATCGGCGGCAAAGAAAAAGAGGTCTGCATCCACCGCAAGGGGGCGACTCGGAGCTTCGGCCCCGGCCGGCCGGAAATTCCCTCCGCTTACAGGTCCAGCGGGCAGCCGGTGATTATCCCAGGGAGCATGGGGACCTCGTCCTATATTCTCGTCGGCACTCCGGAAGCGGAAGACCTGAGCTTCAGCTCCACGGCCCACGGAGCGGGGCGGATCATGTCCCGCCACGAGGCCCTGCGTCGCTTCCGGGGCGAGCAAATTCGGGACGACCTGGCCCGAATGGGTGTCGAGCTTCGCTCCACGAGCTGGAAGGGAGTGGCCGAGGAAGCGGCCGGCGCTTACAAGGACGTCGATGAAGTGGTCAGGGTCTCACACGAAGTCGGCCTCGGACGGATGGTGGTCAAGGTTGTCCCCGTCGCCGTCATGAAAGGATGAGAAATGTCTATCTTGTCGGTTTGTGCTAAGGCTGCAGCTCAAAGACGATCGAGGGAGATGGGGCCCCGCGACGGCGCTCCGGCCTGCCCTGAAGACGCGAGCCAGTTTCGGGCCCCTCCCTGATTGAGGGAAGGGTAGGTTAATATCACTAATTAATATTCCGGGAACGCGTCCTCAGAAAGAGACGATATCCCGAAGACGCGCATTCGGACTCTCAATTAATAATCTTCCATCCCCCTACCCCCCTCCTAAAATAGGGGGGATAGCATGGAGGCGTCTTCGGTCAAGGTCGGGTGGGGGCCTCCACGCCTGCCCCCCATCTCCCAATGAAGTTGATTAATGACGGAGGACGGAGGAGGGGCCGACGGTTCGGTACGGCCGAACTCCGCGTGATGGTCGCTGCAGCCCCTTTCAAAGCCCTTTTATCACAAAAAAAGAAATGCTTGTCAAAAAGACATGGACGAGATGGACGGGAAGGGAGATAATCTTTTACGTTACATATCTTAGATGTTGGACGAGACAGACGGTCTTTGTGAAAGGATCAAACCATGACTCAGAAGATTATGCGAGCGAGTTCTTTTATTATCTTTTTTCTTATCTTTGGACTATTAGCGTTTTCCGCCCAGCAGGAGAAGGGAGGTTCGCCCGAGAAAATATCAAGCCTGGGGAGATATCAGGGATATTCGAAGCCCATCTGCACTGAGTGGGTGAGGACATCTCTCTACGTCCCGGCGCGGGACGGCACGAGGCTCGCGGTTGATATCCTGAGGCCGAGCCTCGGGGGGAAGGCGATTTCCGATCCCCTCCCGGTCATCTGGACTGACAATCGCTATCATAGGGTTATGTATTCACCGGAAGGGAAATTGATCACGGTTTTGGACCAGATGCCCTGGCTCAAAACGATCTTGCAGCACGGTTATGTTGTCGCCTCTGTCGACATCCGAGGCAGCGGTGCTTCTTTCGGCTGGGTGAAAGGGTCGTTTACTCCGGAAGAGGCGCAGGACGGCTATGACATCACCGAATGGTTTGCCGCTCAGCCCTGGTGCAGCGGGAAGATCGGTATGTTCGGCATCTCTTATCTGGGCATCACCCAATACATGATCGCGAGCACGGCCCCGCCGCATCTCCGGGCCATCATGCCGGACATGGCCATGTTTGACCTCTATTCGTTCTCTTATCCAGGAGGTGTTGCCCAGGGGCAATTTCTTCAGGAGTGGGGCGACCTGGTGAAACAGCTGGACACAAAGATCCCCGTGCCGCCCGTGGACTCTGATCCTCGGTCAAAGCTCTTGGCGCAGGCCATCAAGGAGCACCAAAAAAATGTCTATCCCCAAGAAGAAGCTAGTGGCGCCCCCTTCCGGAACAGTTGGGACGAAAGGGCCCAGGTCCAGCCTTATATCGATTGGAGCCCCCACAGCTATCTCAAGGGCCTGCAGGAAGCCGGCTCTCGCGTTGCGATCTACCATATCGCCGGCTGGTTCGACATGTGGCCTCGGGACGCTCTGACTTGGTTCAACAACCTGAAAAACCCGCAAAAGATTCTGATCGCTCCCTGGTCTCACAGCCATCAATTCGCGGCTGGATGGAAAGAGTCCGTGGGCCCGCTCCTCCAGGGCGAGTTCAATTTCGATCTAGGAGCCGAGCAACTTCGTTTCTATGATTACTGGCTGAAAGGCATCGATAATGGCATCATGAATGAGCCGCCCCTCAATTATTACGTGATGGGAGCGCCAGAGGGCAAGGCCTGGAGGCAGGCCGGCCAGTGGCCGCTGCCCGAGCCTCAGCAATCCATCTTCTATTTTCAGGCGGGCGACTCAGGGAGCGCCAAATCCGTGAACGACGGCCTCTTGGGTCAAGTGCCGCCCAAGACAGATTCGGGAGCGGATGAATATACCGTCGATTATGGGACCACGACCGGCAAGTCGACGCGATGGTACAACGGCCGGGGAGGGCAGTTCCTTTACCCCGACCGGGCCGCCGAAGATGCCAAGGGCTTGACTTATACGACCGCTCCGCTCCGATCTGGCCTCGAAGTGACCGGCCATCCGGTCGTTCATGTCTGGGTGACCTCGACGGCGGAAGACGGAGATTTCTTTGCCTACCTCGAAGAGGTCGATGAGAGCGGATATTCTCATTATGTTACCGAGGGGCTCCTTCGCGCTTCTCACCGCAGACTCGGTCACGCACCCTATGAGTATATGGGGCTTCCGTACCACCGGAGCTTCGAGGAGGATATCGATCCGCTGCCGGCGGGGAAGCCGGTCGAGCTCGTCTTCGACCTCCACCCGACCTCCAACGTCTTTGATGCTGGCCACCGCATCCGGCTCACCGTGACCTGTACGGACCGGGACAATTTTCAAACCCCTAAACTCTCCCCGGCTCCGAAGATCACAATCCATCGAAACCGCGAGCACCCATCGAGCATCCGGCTGCCCGTTAGTTCGCAACAGCCGAAGGAGAAGGAGGGGGAGCAGGCCAGGGGTGCTGTTTTTTTGATCGCCACCCTGATCGTTCTGGCCATCATCATCGTCATCCTGGCGCTCTTCTTTTATCTCCGAAGCCGACTCAAAAAATAGGGACTCCGGTGAGCACTGAGCCGTGAGCAGCATCAAAACAACCTGATTCTGTTCTTTGCCCGGGTCACCCACAACCTGGCCCGAGCGAAAAAAAGTCTTGACAAACAACATTTCATTTCCTATATTAGTTGTATGTTGCAATTATTTCAATATGCAAGAATTTGGAAATCAACGAAATAGGCTCATGAAGAACAGTCAAATCCAATTGGTCAAGGAAAAAGTCCGGCATCTCGAACGAGTCCTGGCCCGGGAGGTTCTGAACGAGACAGAGTGCTGCGGAGTGAGCCTGCCCCAGCGCCACGTTCTTCTGGAAGTCTGGCGAGGGAAGGAAATCTCCCTGGTCGACCTCTCTGCCATCCTTGGGTTGGACACGAGCACACTGAGCCGGACCGTCAACTCGTTGGTCAATCTTGGCTTGGTCAGCCGGGTCCCGAACCCGAAGGACAGGCGCTATGTCCTGATCAGCCTGACCGAGCAGGGCAGGGCCGCCTGCGATCTGATCGAGCGTTCGAGCGATAATTTTTATCGCCGGGTCTTCAAGTCTCTCCCCAAGGACAGAGAAGAGCAGATCATCGAGAGTTTGGTCATCCTGGTGGATGAGCTCGGGAGACTCCGGGAAGCGCCGGCTTGCTCGGATTCTGGCAAGAACAAAACTTGAAGGAGAGGAAAATGGGCGACAAAAAGGAAATGTCTTGCTGTTGCGGGCCGGGTATTCCGTTGAACGAGGAAATCACGTACTGCAAAGAAGCGTCGTACATCTCGGGAGCGGCGAAAACAGCCGCCGGGGACATTCCCAGGGTGGCCACGGAATTGACCCGGAGAGACAAGCTCGGCACATGGATGGCTCGCTGGGGCATAAGAAGGATGAGTTACCGAGTTCGGCCCGGTCTCTATGCTGTCGGGAATCCGGACGGCGGTTCTCCCGTGTTCGTTACGGCTAATTACAAGATGAGCTTTGACCGGCTGAGAAAGGAGCTCAAGGGGATCAACGGCTGGATCATGGTTCTGGACACAAAGGGGATCAATGTCTGGTGTGCAGCTGGGAAGGGGACATTCGCCACGGCCGAAGTCGTCCACCGAGTCTCCAGCGTCCGCCTTCCCGAGGTGGTGACTCATAGAAAACTAATTCTTCCTCAGCTTGCGGCGCCGGGTGTCGCGGCCCATGAGGTGCTGAAGCAAACGGGCTTTAAGGTCATCTTTGGCCCCGCGCGGGCCGAAGACCTCCCGGCCTTTCTCCGAGGGGGCCTGAAGGCGACCGAGGAGATGCGGAGAGTCAGGTTTGGATTCAGGGACCGGCTTGTCTTGGTCCCCGTTGACCTGGTCGGGACTCTCAGGTTCGCCCTCCCCATATTCGGGGTCCTGCTCATAGTCGAACTCTTTCTTGCCAAACACTCCTCCTTCACCCTCACCAATCTGGTGCCGTTCCTGGGGGCGATCATCGCCGGCAGTGTTCTGACCCCTCTTTTGCTGCCCTGGATTCCCGGACGGGCCTTTGCTTGGAAAGGCTGGCTCATGGGCCTGCTTTGGGCGCTCGCTTTGGGTGCCTGGCATGGCCACTTTGAACCAACCTCGTTGCTCATCCTCCCCGCCTTGTCGGCGTTCCTGGCCATGAACTTCACCGGGTCTTCGGCCTACACCTCGCTCTCCGGCGTGCTCAGGGAAATGAGAATCGCCGTGCCCCTGATCATTATCTCTGCCGGGGCGGGAGTCATCGTTTTTATTGTTCGTTTTTTGCTGAGATCTTAGGAGAGGTTATGAAGATGATAAGACATCAATATCTCAAGAACGTCGTCACCCTGGACTATGACCGGGAAAAATGCACGGGCTGCGGGATTTGCCAACAGGTCTGTCCCCAAGGCGTCTATAAAATAGAAGATCGCAAGGCCGTCATTCAGGACAAGGACTGGTGCATGGAGTGCGGCGCCTGCGTCCGCAATTGTGCCTTTGCAGCGCTTGGGGTCAGATCGGGAGTGGGCTGTGCCTACGGGATCCTGATTGGCAAATTGAGAGGCACCGAGCCCTGCTGCGACTGAAATATCAAGTTACGACTTTATCGATATCCCGCTCCGCGTAATCCTCAAATTCCAGAGCCATGGCGTGCTCACTCTTGAGCATCTGATAGTGGCTCTGCTCGACCTTGCTGAGATATTCAAGGATCTTCTTCTTTTCGTCTTTGACCTTCCCGGCCAAGCCGAGATAAAAATCCCGGGCCGACTGCTCGGAGCCCATCGCCTGGTAAATGATTTCGGCAAACGAAGAAGAGGGCTTGATCACCACCGCCGGCAGAAGCGCCGGGTCAACGGACCCGGGGACGACCATGCGGTCTCCCTCGTAGAGGACAAAAAAGAGCTTTTCGAGCACTTTTCGGTGCTTCTTTTCTTCATAAGCCAACAGATGGAATTTTTCTTTGAGCAAGGGGTTCCCGACCCGGTCGCCCAGCTTCAAGTAAGTCTTGTTGGCATCGATCTCGGCACGAGTGGCCATCCCGAGCAGGGCCTTGATTGAGCATTTGGCAAGATTCATCTGCTTTTTCTCCTTTCAATATTAAAATTATACCATATTGACCTGCAAACGGCTGCGAGCGGAGAAAAAACGCAAAACGTGAAACGGAAAACGCAAGAAGCTTAATATAAACATAATGCTCAAATCATACTCCCACATTTCTCCTTTTACGATTTGCGTTTTACGATATCTCCATGGCCGGGCAGAGACCTCCAGCTCGAAAAGGCCAGCGAAGTCGTCCTGGATAAGATCAAGAAGAACCCGCTGAACTTCGCGCCAGGCCGGCCGGAGGGCTCACCTTCGACTCAGGCCGTGGCCGCGTTGGCGTGATAAACCGCCATTCGCGATTCGGACATCTGGGCCCTGGCGATCTGCAGGCCCATCGACGGCTTGTACAGCCCGCCGCGGTTGTTGATCGTGTCGCGAGCCTGGACCAGCCAGTGGTTGACGCCGGGGAATGTGGGCAGGTGGCGCGTGTTGTTATCGATGGGGTAGAGGACGTATTTGGCCGCCCAGTAGTCGAGGGCCACCGGGTCCTGGCCGGCGACAAGGGTATTGGCCCGGAAGGTCGTGTTCTCGGGGTAGCCCGTGATCGAGGCGTGGGACACCCAGATGGCGTCGATGATATTCAGGACCGGCGTGCGGACCGCAGCCACCATCTTGCCGCAGGTCCGGCCGAGCTTGGAATAGTGCCGAATGTCGCTGTAGCCGTCGGACATGGACACGACCCCGTAGAAGTGTTTCAAACTGGCAGTGATCTCCGACCCGCCCTGGTCGTGGTGTTTGAGGACCGGGACGTTGATCAGCTTGAGCTTGGGGCTGTAACCGCTCCCCGTCCACATGCCTTCCTTGAGCTCAACGCGCCGGCCGCCGTTCGTGGTGAAACAGGGGTAGGAAACGTTCTCAAAATGGCGGAAGCCGTCCTGGACATGGTCGCCCTTGGCCAGGAATACCCCCCGGGCAGGGTCCATCAACTTGGCCGACACGCGGGGGTCGTTGAAAACCGAGTTGACCAGGTACAGAAACGACTGGCTCTCGTCGTTGGCGTTGGCATGGACCTCGGAATTCCCGTAGGAAGCCGATGTGTCGCAGGCCAGGCTGTCCCTGCCCTGGCCGTTCTCGAACATGACCACTTCGCCCCTATACCCGTCGGGGTGGTCGAGGATCCGTTGGATGAGCCCGCGGATGACGTCCGAGTTGGTTGTGCCGCGGTATTTCCACTGGGCGTTGACCTTGATCAGGACGACATCGTCGCTCGCGATCAACCCCTTGGGCTCGCCGAGCTCTTCATAACACCTGCCGCCCGGCTCAGGCTCGGTCCGCCCAAAGAAGTCTGCAGAGGCATCACGGATTATAGATTTAGACCGGGATAAATCAAATAATCAACCCGGCACGACGAAGTTTCGCGACAGGATATCAATTTCCCCATTTCCGGCGCGCTCATAGATGGGGTACGAAATAGGGAAAATGATATGGCGTCACCGGTTGTTATGATAGAATCTGGGCCTCGGATTGAGGAGAGAACAATGGAAAGACGGAAATTTTTGCAGACCTGTTCGGCGGGCATCCTGAGCCTTCCGGGCGCGCTGGCCTTGAAGGGCTCCGGAAAAAACTTGCTCGGAGAAGCCAACGGGGAGCCGATTCCGAAACGGCCCCTCGGCCGCACCGGCGAGAAGCTTTCGATCATCGCTCTTGGCGGCCTCGTCCTGGCCAAAGAAGAGCAGGCGATGGCCGACAAGCTCGTCCGAGAGGCGATTGACCACGGCGTCAACTATTTTGACGTGGCGCCGAGCTATTACGACGCCCAGGACAGGATGGGCTCTGCTCTCAGACCCTTCCGTAAGAACGTTTTTCTCGCCTGTAAAACTCTCAAGCGCGATAAGCAGGGGGCCGAAGAAGAGCTCAACGAGTCGCTCGCCAAACTGATGACCGATCACGTCGACCTTTACCAGATGCATGCACTCACAAAAATCGAGGATGTGGAGCAGGTGCTCGGTCCGAATGGAGCTATCGAGACCTTCCTCAAGGCCAAAAAAGAAGGGAAACTCCGGTTCATCGGGTTTTCGGCTCATTCAACCGAAGCCGCGCTTCTCGCTATCGATAAGTTTGACTTCGACACGGTTCTTTTCCCGATCAATTACGCCTGCATTCTCAAAGCTGATTTCGGGCCCCGGGTCATCGCCAGGGCAAAAGAAAAAAAGATGGGCATCCTCGCCCTCAAGGTGTTGGCCCGGCAGACGTGGTCCGAGGAGAACATGCGCAAGGAATACCCGAAGTGCTGGTACCAGCCCATCCTCGACCCGAAGGAATCTGAACTGGCCTTCCGGTTTACCCTCTCCCAGCCCGTCACCGCAACGGTGCCTCCCGGAGACCCCCGGCTCTTCAAACGGGCCCTGGAGCTGGCTCACGAATTCACACCGCTCCGTCCCGAAGACGAGGCCAAGCTCCGTGACCTGGCCGCGGGCCTCAACCCCATATTTGGCCAGAAGCCCGCATGAATAGGAACCGCAAAGCCGGGGCCAAGTGGTCGATCATTACTATTCCCGTCACTCTGTTCTCGGGTTCGCTCGCCTTCGCCGCCGATGAAGACCCGCTCTTGATCGCCGTTCAGTCAGCCAAGTTCATGCCGATTAAAAAAAAGCAATCGCCTGGCTCGACGCCAACACGGCCGAACTCGATAAGCTCAACGACGAGATCTGGGCTGCCGCCGCGCCAGCATTTAGCGACAAAAGATTCGCGCCGTTTTGAGCGGGATGGGGATGGCAGTCATCGGTTTCGACTGAAGCATGCAACAGATGATTTTGACAAAAATTTGTCTGTGTCTGCCTCGGTGTCACACCGATGTCCGGTTCTAAGTATCATTTTAGTATAGCGCCGCAGGAAACATGCTGTTTTATAGGAAATGTGCTTTTTTATAGGACAACTTTTTAGGCGCGAAAACAGCTCAATTCGTCTGACCGGAGGTTTTGAATTGCTGGTCACCCGAAATTCCGTCCTTTTTCAGATAGGAGATTTTTTTGCGTGGTTTCTTTTTCCGTCCGGTGGATTTTTCATGACACTCTGAACGCGGAAAGATTCTGGCATGAAAATTGCACTTAGATAGGTAACTTCTCCCGAGTCCATCGTGCCGTCCAAGAACGGCAGGGAGCAGGACAGCGAGAGGCAAAAGGAAAAAGAGAGGTCAATATGCTTTGGACAATCTTAGTCATCCTGTTTATTCTGTGGGCTCTGGGACTTTTTGCGTTCCACGCCGGCGGCCTAATCCACGTTCTTCTGGTCATCGCCGTGATCGTTCTGATCGTCCGACTGTTACAGGGACGGAAAATCCTTTAACGGGGAAAACGTCAAAATGATTTGGCCGAAGGTCCAGGCCTCAAGACGGATAGGGGGATTCCTCGCAGGTCTGTGGCTGATGACCCCCTGTCTCTTTTCCGCTCAGATTTTCAAATACCAGAAAATCAAGCCTGAAAATGGATATTTGATCCAGACGGTTCCCTTCGAAAAATGGCTGGAAAGAAATTATTGCGGCCCGGCCTGCTTGGCGATGGTCCTCAACTACTGGGATGAAACGCGATCCTTCAGCCAGCGGAAAATCACGGATGAGATCTATGATTCCGAAAGCCAAGCGACCTATAACTCCGAGCTGGTCTTCTATCCCCGAACCAGAGGATTTAAGAGCTACTCTTTCCAGGGAAACCTGCAGATCTTGAAGGATGTGATCGGGAAAGACATCCCGGTGATCGTCCTGACTAAAACCATAAAACAGATCGCCAAAGGACACTACCGGGTGGTCATCGGGTTTGATGATGACGAGGACCAGATCATCTTCCACGACCCCTATTTCGGAGACCGTCAGGCCATGACGTCCAAGGATTTCATGAAGGTCTGGGAACTGGGAAAGGGGCGGAACCA
>Ga0315282_10018087_pt1 | contig 10117 bp, 5 predicted proteins | sample YL17G07_20_MG_FD_203693 | JGI IMG/M metagenome (GOLD analysis project Ga0315282, IMG submission 203693) | Sediment microbial communities from Yellowstone Lake, YNP, Wyoming, USA - YL17G07_20 | ecosystem: Environmental > Aquatic > Freshwater > Lake > Sediment | place: USA: Wyoming | collected... | reverse complement strand
GCTACGTGGGAGAAGGTACTACACGCGCTGCAACCGTGGCTGGTGCGGCTAGTCGGACAATGCCCCTGCTGCAAGACACGATTTCCCCAACAGCCCCTTGATTCTACATAACAAAGTAATACTAGGGACGGATAGGGGAGGGGAAGTAGAGGACCGTGACCGGGTGGCGGGTCGGGCCCGGGCCTGAGTATGTTTCGTAGCGCTGGCCGAGGTCAGGGAGCCCGCCGGCCCGGACGAATTGCTGGTAAAGGTCGACGGCCTGCTCGACGGTTACGGGTCGGGCAACGGTCCGGGTATAGAGGCTTTGAATGGTCTTCCTCACGCCCGGGTACTTGAGTCCGATTAGGGCCAGGCTGTACCGGGCCGGGTCAGTGGTCGTATCCGAGGGCATGCGGAAGACGACAAGGGATACTTCACCCGCGGCAGAGCGTTCGGCCGCGTACCGGCTGAGGCTGTCGGCGTTGTGGAACGCATATGGATTGGCAATGGTTGAGAAGTAGCTCAGGTCGGGCAGGAGTTGGTAGCCTGAGTTGAAGAGGTGGTTGAACAGCACGCGGAACGTGTTGACCGGAGTGATTGAGTCGTAGAAGAGCGATGTGTCGCCGGGGAGCAGGCAGGCGTTGAGATTGGCCATGCGCTCGGCAATCTGGTCCGGCTCGGGGTCGTCCCAGTTGAGTATCGAGCCGGGCCCGTGGTCGCCCTGCAGGATGATGACGGGCGGCCGGGGTGATGCGGCGAGGATGCGGTCAACCATCCGAGTGACTTTGGTGTTCAGGAACTCAAGCTGGTTGCGGTAGTTCTCGACGTACTCTTCGCGCACGCGGTTTCGGTCCACGGCCTGGAACTCGCCTCCTTCGGTCAGCGAGAAGCAACCGGACGGGTTGACCTTTTCGCCGTGCGCTCCGAACACGAAGGGCGGGTGCGGGCTGAGGACGTGGCAGAAGACGAAGACCGGATGCCTGGCCCGGGCTGCTTCGGGCAGGCTGCGCAGCTCGAAGAGAATCCGCTCGCGGTGCAGGTCGTACTGGGACCGGTGCATGATTCTCTGGATGAGCGGGGGCAGGGGCGTGGTGCCGAGCAGGATGTTCTGAAACTCGCTGAGCGCCCAGCGCGGGGCGATGAAGACGTCGGCGCGGGTCAGTTCGGTGCCGGTGTAGCCCGAGGCAAAGGCGACGGTCGTGTAGCCATGCTGTTTGAGGATGGACATGACCCGGTTGTTCTGAATCAGGTGGGCGAGCGGCACGCGGTTGCCTGAGCCGGACCCGACCCGGGCCGCGAGCGAGTCGAGGAGCATGAAGTTGAGCGAGGATGCAAGCGAGAGGTAGGTCTGGGAGTAGTTGGAGCGGCCGCGCGCGGCCACGCGAAAGCCCCGGGACTTGAGGAAGTCGATGAAGGGCGAGTTGTCGTAGCTGTAGACGGTCTTCAAGATGTCGGCCCGGGCATAGCCGTCCAGGATGACGTAGTAGATGTCGGGGAAGGCCGACTCAGCAGTCCCCTGGGCTTGGGCGCGGACAAGACGGCCGCGCTGGTTTTTAAGGAATGCGGGCAGGCCCGCGGCCGTGTTCGTGGTTATGACGCCTGCCGCGGTGATGTTCAGGAGCACGGTGAGCCCGCGCAGGCTGCGTTTCGTGCGCGCTATGAGCCAGAAGCCGACAAGCCAGAGAATGAGCCACAACGGCATGAGATACCGGTGCCGCGCGAGCTCGCGCACGGCCGGGGATTTTGCCAGGGCGGTGAAAGCGCCGCCGTAAAGGAAGAAGAGGAGCAGGAAGAGGGACGTTGCGATGCCGGCCTTGAGCCGGTCGCGCAGGATGAGCGACAGAACGAGCAGGAGCACGAGCGCGAGGGCAAGCGAGGCGGCCAAGGGCAGCTCAAGCTCGGAGGGCTGCACCGGCAGGCTGGCTGCGTTGTGGCCGAACAGGAACAGGACAGGCGAGGCGGCGAAGAGGAAGGCGTGGGCAGGGAAGGGTTTCTTCATTCAGCGCACCGAGTCAGGAGGGGTCGGAGGGTAGAAGAACAGGGCGGTGACCGGTACGCGGTCAGGCCCGCGGCCAGCAAAGCTGTCGCATTCGGTGCCGAGGTCGGGCACGTCCCCGGACTTGACCGCGTCGCGGTAGGCCTGGTAGGCGCTCTGGACTGAGAGTCCTTCCGGTCCGGCGCGAACCTGCCTGAAGCGTATGCCGGCCACGCGTCTCGCCTCTCCCGGGTAACGCAGGCCGGCGAGCTTGCGGGCGTAGCGGCCGGGGTTTGCCAAGGCGGGCGTGCCGGCCGGGCGGAACGCCAGGATGGTGAGCGGGGCGGCGCGCTTGTAGCGGGCAGCCTCGTAGGTTTCAGGGTGGTCAGCATCGAAGAATCGGAACGGCCGCTTGAAGGTAGAGAACCAGCTCTTGTCCGGCAGGAGCGGCAGGGTTTCGCCGAACACGCGGTCCAGGACCATCCTGAAGGTGTTGACCGGCGAGATGGAGTCGTACCATGCCGGGCCGGAGGACGCCTGGGGAAGCGTGTACGCGTTGAGAATCGCCATGCGTTCGGCAAGCTGGCCCGGGTCCAGCTCGTCCCAGTTGCGGAAGGAACCCGGGCCGTGGTCGCCCTGCAGGATTATCACCGGAGGCCGGGACGACCGGGCGAGGATGCGGTCCACGGTCTCGCGGGTCTTGAGCGTGACGAACGCAAGCTGATTGCAGTAGCCCTCGATGAAGTCCTCGCGTACCTTCTGCTCGTCAACGTTCCCGGACGGGCTGCCTTCGATGAAGGTGTAGAAGTCCTTAGAGTTGACCTTCTCGCCGTTGGGCCCGAATATGAAGGGGGGATGCGGGGCGACGACGTGGCAGAAAACGAAGACCGGGGGCCGGAGCCGCGCCGCATCGGGCAGCCGTTCGAACGCGTAGAGGACGCGCTGGCGCTCGAGGTCGTCTTCAGATTGCCGGAACGCGAGTTTGAGGAACAGGGGCAGCGCGGTGGTGCTGATGAGCACGTTCTCGAACTCGCCGAGCGCCCAGCGGGGAGCGAAGTGGACGTCGGCGTCCGCGAGCTCGGTGCCGGTATAGCCGGAGGCGAACGAAACGATGGTGTACCCGTGCTGCCTCAGAAAGCCCACGACCCGGTTGTGGGCAATCATCCCGAGGAGCGGGGAATGGTCGTCGGATTCGGGGCCGACTTCCTGCGCCACGGAGTCGAGGTAGGTCATGTTGAGGGAGGAGGCGAGCGAGAGGTAGGTCTGGGCGTAGTTGGGCCGGCTGCGGGAAGCGACGAGAAAGCCCTTGCTTCGGAGATAGTCAGTGAAGTCCGAGTTGTCGTAGTGGTAGATTCGTTCGAGCACGTCCTGCCGGGCGTAGCTGTCGAGGATGATGTAGTAGATGTCGGGGAACCCCTTTGTCCCGGGCAGGGAGGCCTCAGGCGACTCGGATGCGGGCATCCGGGGCCGGAGCAGCGGGGGCACGCCGGCGACAAGGTTGATGGCGACGAGCGCTGTCGAGACGAGGTTCAGCAGCACGGTGAGCCCGGAGAAGCCGGAGCGCCGCCGCACAGCGAGCACGACGCCGCAGGCGATGATGACTGCGCTCGCGGCCAGCAAAGGGGCGTGCCCGGTCTTCGCACCGACCGCGTTGAACACGTGGCCGTAGAGGAAGAAGAGCACCAGGAACAGGGAGACGACCAGCGCGGCCCGGCGCACGCTGCGGAAGAGCGGGCAGAGTACGAGCCACAAGATGACCGTTGCCCCGAGGGAGACTGCGAGGGGCAGGAGCAGCTCGGCCGGAGAGATGGGCAGTTTGGCCACGTTGTGAGAGTAGAGGAAGAGGATAGGCGCGACCGCAAACAGGAGCGGATGGAAGGGGAGAGTGCGCTTCATCGGGCCGCGGGCTGCGGCCCGGGCGACGCGGAGTGCAGGCCGGTCAAGGGCGATTCTTCTCCATGAGGTAGACCGTGCGTTCTGAACCCTGGAGCGGCTGTGAGTCGAGAATGGCGAAGCGGCGGCTGAAGTCGCGCTCGAATGCTTCGCGCACGTAGTTCGGGAAGACGTCTTCTCGCGTGGCGAGCAGCCTTTGGACCTGCGAGTCTGACTTGGGCACGAACTCGATGATGAGCGTGCGGCAGATGCCAGAAAGGAAATCCGCGACCATGGGCAGGGGTGAGTTATTGCCGATGGCGAGGTGATGGACCAGCGCCAGGGCGAGCGCGGTGTCACACGGGCCGCGTTCGCTGAGTGACATGCGTTCCTTGTTCCGCCAGCCGATACCGGGGCTCGGGTTGGTGAGGTCCATGACCAGCGGCAGCATGTTCCCTTCGTCCCGCTGCCGGCATTCGTGGTAGTTTCTCTCGACCGCGGCCGGGTCAATGTCAAAGGCTATGGTCAGTGCGCCGGCCGCGGCCGCGACACGGCTGAAGAGACCGGTGTTGGCGCCAAGGTCCCAGACCGTCGCCGGCTTGGTCCGGCCGAGGTACGCGGCTATGACTTGCTTTTTGTGCTCGAGGCCAGCATCGGAGTAGTTCGTTTCGTCATAGTAGTCGGCCCATTCGGTGCCGGCCGGCCGCCACTTCAGGCCCCGGACCGTCTTTTCCAGACTGTCCAGCAGCCCCATGAACGAGAGCCTGGTCATCCTGCGGCGGCCGGGCTTGACGGCCTTGTCCGCGTACCGCTGCTGGGCTCCGGCGTGGAGGTGGACATGGGCGGCGAGGCCGAACGACCAGCGCGTGCCTCGCGGCAGAAGCCGAGCGGCAAGGTCGAGCGGGATGCCGTCTATGTAGACGCGCAGGAGTTGGCTGAGGCGCACGTCTTTTCGGCTCATCAACGCGAGCGGCGCGACGAAGTGCTGGCAGAACTGGCGGTAGGCGACCCAGGGTTCACCTTCGCGGTACTTCTCGAAAGAGAGCGTATCAATCAACACCGGCCTGCCCCCGAGGAACTGGACGTTGTAGGCGCTTGCGTCCTTGAGCGACATGCCGTGCTCGAGGGCGGTCTTCGCGACGGCCAGCGTGGTAAGGGCTGCGTCCTTGAGCTGGCTGAAGCACCACTCGTAAGGATAGGAGATGAACGGGATTTCCCGGGGTTTGATTGTCTTGTGGCCTTCGGATGAGGGCAGTTCTTCGTGGGACAGGAGTAGCCCGGCCCGGACAAGAGCCGCATGCAGGCCGGAGGACATCAGGAGGTCATAGTCGTCCCGGTAAGAGGTATTGACCTGGCGGTACAGCACTCCGGCGCGCCGGAACACGAAGCCGCTCGGGTCCCGGAACGAGCCGGGCTGGACCGAATCAGGTTCCGGTGCCACCGTCGCCTTTGCGCGGCGAGAAGGTGCGTTTGACGAAGGTCACGACTTTCTTCCAGAAGACACCCAGGGCGAAGATGCCGCCCAGGAGCCCGCCGATGAGTAGCTGCAGGATGTAACTGCCGGTGCCCGGGTCAAGATAGCCGTAGGCCGGCTGGAGTAGTGCGGATATGAACAGCCACAGGAAGACGAGCGAAATCACGCAACGCGGTGAACGTCTCAAGACTGATTCCTCACGATTCGGTCCAATCGAACTGGAATGTCAATCTGGATAGGATTCTAGCGAACGGCGAACCGGTGTCAACCGCGCTGGCACGTCGTTTCGGGAGGGGCCTGGCATGACAAGCGTAAGAGGCCGGCACGGCTCGGGGCAGGAGGCCGACGGGACCGCAATCCAGCGACACGCATAAGGTGTTGATTGTCAGCGTGTTGCGGAATGCCGGGAGAGGTACGGCAAGCCCCGAGTCAGAGCATTTTCCGCGTGCGAGTCCAGCTTGACTTTGCTTTTTGGTTAATTAGTATTCAACAGTAGGCTAATCCCTACGAAGACAATTTGCTCTTTGACAATTTGGAGAAGAGGCAGGCTGATATTCATCTCAAGCTACTAAGAGCGCATGGTGAATGCCTTGGCAGTTGGAGGCGATGAAGGGCGCGGTAAGCTGCGATAAGCGTCGGAGAGCTGCACACAAGCTTTGACCCGGCGATTCCCGAATGGGACAACCCGTACGGAGTCATGTCCGTACATCCCGGAATGAATACATAGTTCCGGGAGGCAAACCCGGTGAAGTGAAACATCTCAGTAACCGGAGGAAAAGAAAGAAACTCGATTCCCTCAGTAGTGGCGAGCGAACGGGGAACAGCCTAAACCGATTCCGGTGTCAAGCCGACAGGCGTTGCCGGAGCGGTGTCGCGGGAGCGCTTTCGCTGACTGTCGTGAAGCGGAGGAGTCAGAAAGGTCGGGGCCTAGTCGAAACCCACTGGAAAGTGGTACCAAAGACGGTGAAAGTCCGGTAGGCTAAAGGCTTCGGTTCTCCTGAGCGTTTCCCAAGTACCACGGGACACGAGAAACCCTGTGGGAATCCGTGACGACCACGTCACAAGGCTAAAGACTACCAACTGACCGATAGCGTACTAGTACCGTGAGGGAAAGGTGAAAAGAACCCCTGGCGGGGAGTGAAATAGAACCTGAAACCATGTGCTTACAATCAGTGGGAGCAGCCAGACGCCTTTCCGCAAGGTTTGGCGTCGGCTGTGACCGCGTGCCTTTTGCATAATGATCCGGCGAGTCTACGTACGTAGCAAGGCTAAGGCTCTATGAGCCGTAACCGCAGCGAAAGCGAGTCCCAACAGGGCGATCAGTTGCGTGCGTAGGACCCGAAACCCGTGTGAGCTACCCATGGCCAGGTTGAACTTGAGGTAACACTCAAGGGAGGACCGAACCGGTGGACCTTGCAATATCCTCGGATGAGCTGTGGGTTGGAGTGAAAGGCTTATCAAACCGGGTGATAGCTGGTTCTCTCCGAAATGCCTTTAGGGGCAGTCTGTGGCGTTCAGTTGCGGAGGTAGAGCACTGGATGGGCGCTCTCCCACAATGTGGGAGAAAACCCGACCAAACTCCGAATACCGTAACTCTAGAGCCATGGAAAGAGGCTCTGAGCTCTAAGGTCCAGAGCCGAGAGGGGAATAACCCAGACCGTCAGCTAAGGCCCCGAAGTGTAGGCTAAGTCGAAAAAGAGGTGAGGTTACTCAGACAGCTGGGATGTTGGCTTAGAAGCAGCAATCATTTAAAGAGTGCGTAACAGCTCACCAGTCGAGTGATCTTGCGCTGAAAATTCATCGGGGGTCAAGCCTACCGCCGAAGCTGCGGACTCGGGACGCAAGTCCTGAGTGGTAGGAGAGCGTTCTGTAGTAGGTCGAAGGCGTGCCGCGAGACACGCTGGACGAGGCAGAAGTGAGTATGCCGGAACGAGTAGCGTTAAAACAGGTGAAAAACCTGTTCACCGAAAGCCCAAGGTTTTCTGGGGAAGGTTAATCCGCCCAGAGTTAGTCGGTACCTAAGTCGAGGCTGAAAAGCGTAGGCGATGGAAATCCGGTCAACATTCCGGAACCACCTTGGAGTCGTTACGAGCTAAGGGGTGACGCAGGAGGAAACGCCCGGCCCCGTGTTGGATCGGGGTCCAAGCCTTGAGGGCGGCGCGCTGGCAAGTCCGCGCGCGTAAACCCTTGAGGCGAATGGGATGCTCCCGCAAGGGAGCGGAACCGGGCCGGACCGACTGCCGAGAAAAACCTCTATGCCAGACTTCAGGGTGACCGTACCGTAAACCGACACTGGTGGGTGAGGAGAATATCCATAGGTGCTCGGGTGATCTCTTGTTAAGGAACTCGGCAATCTAGCCCCGTAACTTCGGGATAAGGGGCGCCGGCGCAAGCCGGCCGCAGTGAAGTGGCTCTACCGACTGTTTAACAAAAACACATGTCTCTGCTAAGCCGTGAAGGCGACGTATAGGGACTGACACCTGCCCGGTGCCGGAAGGTTAAGGAAGCGGGTCAGCCGCAAGGCGAAGCTCGCGACCGAAGCCCCGGTAAACGGCGGCCGTAACTCTAACGGTCCTAAGGTAGCGAAATTCCTTGTCGGGTAAGTTCCGACCTGCACGAATGGTGTAACGAGTGGAGCGCTGTCTTGACAAGAAGCCCGGCGAAACTGTAGTGGCGGTGAAGATGCCGCCTGCCCGCGATTGGACAAAAAGACCCCGTGAACCTTTACTATACCTTGTCATTGGATTTTGGCAGGGCATGTGTAGGATAGGTGGGAGGCTTTGAAGCCCGGACGCTAGTCCGGGTGGAGCCAACGGTGAAATACCACCCTTGTTCTGTTGAGGTTCTAACACCGTGCTGTAATCCAGGCGGTGGACAGTGGCAGGCGGGTAGTTTGACTGGGGCGGTCGCCTCCCAAAATGTAACGGAGGCGCTCTAAGGTCGGCTCAGCACAGACGGTCACTGTGCGTTGAGCGTAAGGGTACAAGCCGGCCTGACTGTGAGAAGGACGCTTCGATCAGAGACGAAAGTCGGACCTAGTGATCCTGTGGCATTGCGTGGAAAAGCCATAGCTCATCGGACAAAAGGTACTCTGGGGATAACAGGCTGATTTCGCCCGAGAGTTCACATCGACGGCGAAGTTTGGCACCTCGATGTCGGCTCATCGCATCCTGGGGCTGAATAAGGTCCCAAGGGTTGGTCTGTTCGCCCATTAAAGCGGTACGTGAGCTGGGTTCAGAACGTCGTGAGACAGTTCGGACTCTATCCATCGTGGGCGCAGGAGACTTGAGGGAAGCTGCCCATAGTACGAGAGGACCTGGGTGGACGTACCTCTGATGTACGAGCTGTATTGCCCAATGCATGGCTCGGTAGTCACGTACGGAAGGGATAACCGCTGAAGGCATCTAAGCGGGAAGCCCCTCCCAAGATAAGGTCTCCCCTGTGCGCTTCCGCAAGGAGGCGCACGCTGAAGGCTCCTGGAAGATTACCAGGTGATAGGCCACAGGTGTAAGCGCAGCAATGCGTTCAGCCGAGTGGTACTAATCAGCCGTGCGGCTTGAGATTTCGGTCTGCTTCTTCTCCTTAAGTGTTTTTCCCGGCGGTTTTACCGGAGGGGCCACACCTCTTCCCATTCCGAACAGAGACGTTAAGCCCTCCAGGGCCGATGGTACTGTGCTGGCAACGGCATGGGAGAGTAGGTCGCTGCCGGGTTTTGCTTGACCTTGCATGGATAGGGAGCGTGTCAAGCCGCTGGTGCGGAATCGATGCCGGCTCGGGTGCACCAGGTAACGTCGGGCGGCAGCGTTACTTAACGATACAAGCCCCTGCCGGTCGTGGCGGCCTGGCAGGTCCGTTGACAGGACGCCCGGGGGGGTGTATAATTTCTCCGAGCAGAGGAGACTGAATGCGCACCCGAACCCTTTCCGACAACATGCCTGAAGAGGTCCGAGTTCGTTTTGGCCTCGGCTGCTCATCTATCCCAAAAAAGAGAGGAGGTGAAGACCAAATGAAGAATAAGGGCTTCACACTAATCGAACTGCTGGTAGTCATCCTGATTATCGGTATCCTGCTTGCCCTCATCATCCCGAACTTCGTGCTGTTCCAGGAGCGCGCTCGTCGCAGCTCGGTGAAGAACAACATGCACGTTGTCCAGACCGCCCTCGAGGCGTATGCCGTGGACCACTACGGCAACTACCCGACTGAGGATGTGTCCTGGGACCTTGAGGATGAGTCCGGTATCTGCCTGTGGTTTCCCGGCGGAGACCCGGTGGGCATCAGCGGCTCGCCGAAGACGGGCAACTTCCCGGTTAACCCGTACAGCGGCAAGCGGTACAACATCGAAGACGTGGACCTCGACTACCTTGATAGCTGGTTCGGCGAACTCGACCCGGGCACGGCCCAGCAGTTGCGCGGTGACGACCCCGATTGTCCGTATCTTGATGCCACCGACCCGGAGTTCCCGGGCGGCATCGGGATCATGACCTACGTGATGGAGGTCGGCGGCATGGACGTACCGCAGGAATACGGTATCTTCGGGCACGGCCGTGACTATTCACAGCCGATGTACGACCTCGACCCGGCTTGCGACGATCCTTCGGATTCGGACTACTGGGTTTTCTTCGTCCTCGCCAACTAGTCGGTTCTCCGGATAGTATGGGGTGGGGCGCACGCCCCACCCTTTTCGTTGCCCGGCGGCAGAAGAATCGAAAGCTCTGCATCTGAGCGTATCTCAACTGGTTAGCTGACAGCGGCCGCGGCTTTATGGCCGGAGCCGATTTTCTGCTTGACTAGTACCAGTATAATTGTATACTGAGGGG
>Ga0315282_10018086_pt1 | contig 10118 bp, 7 predicted proteins | sample YL17G07_20_MG_FD_203693 | JGI IMG/M metagenome (GOLD analysis project Ga0315282, IMG submission 203693) | Sediment microbial communities from Yellowstone Lake, YNP, Wyoming, USA - YL17G07_20 | ecosystem: Environmental > Aquatic > Freshwater > Lake > Sediment | place: USA: Wyoming | collected... | reverse complement strand
CAGCCTTCCTGGTCTCCGGACGGTAAGAAATTGGTTTACGTTTCGCCGTGTAAAGGCAAGCAAGATTCTTATAAGAATGCCGGTCTGTTTATCATCAACGCCGACGGAACCGGGTTGACCATTCTTCCTTCGCATCCAGCCGGGGATTATGATCCTGCCTGGTCTCCGGATGGTGACCGCATCGCCTTCACCTCCCTCCGCCAGGATATCCCGCATATTTTTGTCTACAATTTGAAAGACCATTCAACCATCCGGTTGTCCAGCCAATCGACTTACGACAGCCATGCAGCCTGGTCGCCGGACGGCAGCAAGATCGCCTTTGCGACCACCCGCCAGGGGCAGCCGCAAATCTGGGTGATCAGCTCGACCGATACCACCGGGAAAACAGCGGCCGAGTTCACCAAGCTAACGGATGGCAACACATATTCCCCGGATTGGTCCCGCCCGGATGGAGGTCGCATAATTTACAGTGAAGGCTCCGGACCGTGGCTGGCGTCACGCGAATATCCCCCTTCAATCACCGACCAGGTTAAAATTGCGGAACAAATCTTCCCGGTTTTTTCACTCAGGTATTCACCGGATGGGATGTGGATCATATTCGAAGGGGTGAAAACAGGCAACCACGAGATTTTCATCATGACCCAAAACGGCAGCCAGTTGACCCAACTGACCAACGACCCGGCTTTCGACTTTCAACCAGCCTGGCGACCTACCAGCGTTCCATAACCGCAATTTTTCTTGAAAGGCCGTACTTACCGGATATCACCTGATCAAATCAGCTTGATAATTACCGGCAAATAACGCCGGTGTGCCTCCGGTATGCCAGAAGAGAACGGTATCCCGTGCCTTAAAGAAGCCACGCCGGATCAGATCGATCAAACCAGCCGCGGCTCGGCCAGTATAGACCGGGTCTAACAGGAGACCTTCCTGGCGGGCAAACGCCAGAATAGCTTCCTTTTCTAGGTCGCCCATCACCCCATAGCCCCCTCCCAGGTAATCATCATTAACCAGAATGTCGGCTGGTTTGAAATTCATGCGTTGGCCGGCCAGATCAGAAGCCTCAGTCGCCAGGTGAGAGACAATTTCTTGTAAGTCAGCTTCTTTTTCATCAATACTGATCCCCAGGATACGACCTTTCCAACTGGCGCGCCGCGCCCCTAAAACCAGGCCAGCCTGTGTCCCGCCCGAAGAAGAAGCTACCACGATCCAATCCGGTTTCACCTGCTGGGTCAGCAGTTCCTCAAACGCAAACATGTAACCCAATGTACCCAGGGGGTTTGAAGCCCCCAATGGGATCAAATAAGGCCGGCGTCCGGATTCCCAGGCATGGTTGAAAGTTTGCTGCAATACCACAGAGCGATCTTGTCGATTCGTCCAGACGATTTCAGCGCCGAGCAATTCATCTATCAGTAAGTTACCGGATGGCGCCTGAGATGGGTCACCCGAAAGCACGAGGATACAAACCATTCCGTAATGCGCCGCCAGGGCCGCCGTTTGCCGGCAGTGGTTGGATTGCGCCGCGCCGACGGTAACCAGCGTACGCGCCCCATTGGCCTGCGCTTCGGCTAGCACCAGCTCGAGCTTACGCACTTTATTCCCGCCAAAGGCAATCCCGGTCAGATCGTCCCGTTTGACCCACAGGCGCGGACCGCCCAGGAAAGCACTCAAACACGGCAAACTCTCGACCGGCGTGGGCAGGTGAGCAAGGCGAACTCTTGGAATCATAAGGAAACCTCCTGTTGAGTACGGGCTTTACCGCGCCGGCGCAAGATATCCAGCAGCCGCGGTAGAGCACGCGTGTAAAGTGGGTAAAGCCAGGCGCGGGCCGGGAAATCCCAGGCCCCCAGGGTGCGTACCACTTCTCCCCCTAGTCCTTCCTTGAAACGATAGACTCCCCACAGCGAGTCCGTTTCAGTAAATTCGTCTGGGGCGCCCCACAAGTCATAATTGGTGCAGCCTAGCTCTTTTGCCCGGCGGATGGCAGCCCATTGCAATAAATAATTGGGCATTCTTTCCCGGTGGGCCTGGCGAGACATACCATACAAATACCAGGCTTTCCCGGCAAAATGAAAAAGGAACAGGCCGGCGATAGGCTCGCCTTCCACTTCAGCGATCAACGCATCTGCCATGCCCTGCTGCATAAAAGTCTGCCAGATCGATTGGTAATAGGGTTCGGGCCGGATGACGAAACCATCTCGTACCGATGTTTCAGCATACATGTGGTATAACATGGGGAAATCGGCCTGGCTTCCCGCCCTTATTTTGACCCCTTTACGTTCCGCCAGACGCAGGTTGTAGCGTGCTTTTTGTTTCATCCGACCTAGCAGCTCATCTTCCGAACAGGTCAGATTCAACCAGACAGTATTCTTAAACTGGACTTGTTCGCTCGAAAAGAGCCAGCCGCGACTGACCAGCTCATTGGCGAGGGTCTTCCCATTATCATTTTGCTTTTCATCCGCCCCGCCCGGAATCCCACGGGCGATGATAACTTCGGGGTCAATCTTTATGAAGATCGCCCCTTGTTTACACGCCAGGAGCTGCAAGTCATCCAGGACACGCACCCGCCAGGTTTGATCGCTCCAGTCAAGAAGAGGGCCACGCGGCACGTATAATACTCTCAAGCGGGCAGCGAAGCCGCCTGGCGAGATGGTCCGCTGTAACACAAGCGCTGCAGCTTTAATCTCCCCATCCGGTCCCTGCCAGACTCTGGGCAGCATTTGCCACCCGTAGGCTTCCTTTAGCTTTCCCCACTCCCAGGTTTGGAGAATGTGAGCCCCGGGCAAATGTGCAATTTGCGAATTCCAGGCTTGTACATCCATCGTTCAGCCACTCGGAGTTTTGTTTTTCATTCGCCACTGGTACAGGCGATACAGGATCGGGTTGTACACCCTCTGCCATGCCCCTGCCGAGCGGGCTAGCCTGCCGCCAAAACCGCGTTTAAAGCGATAAACCCCCCATAAGCCGTCCGAACGCCTGGTAAAATAGGCGTCCAGGACTGCTTCATCTTCATCAGGTACTCCCCACAGGTCGTATTCGCGGCAGCCATGCTGGCGAGCCCAGCGCATGGCCTCCCATTGGAGCAAATACGCAGGCATGCGGTTGCGTTCTTCATCGCTGGATGCGCCATAAAAATACCAGGCGCGCGACCCCTGGTAAAATACCATTAGCCCGGCCAGTGGCCGGCCCTCGTATTCAGCCATCAGCAAGGCGCAGTGTCCATCTGGGCTGAACAAATCAAAGGCGCGTTGGTAGTATTCCAGGCTGTGGACTTCAAAACAGTCCCGCTCCCCGGTGACTTTCATCAATGAGAAAAATTTTTCCGGGGCGTCCGCCTGGTTTACCACCACCCCCTTACGATGCGCCAGGTGGATGTTATAGCGCGTCTTCTGTTTCATCCGCTCCAATACCTGTTCTTCACTTCCTGTAAGGTCTACCAGCATCGTCCGGCGAGGTTGGATTGGAGGAGCTGCCTGCCCAAATTTTTGCATGGTTAGCAGCCGCTCTTTACTCAATGGTTCCGAGGCATCTGGCTCAACGAGCAGGAAAATAGCGTTGTACCGTCGACAGACCTTGTCCAACTCTGGCCATAAACTCTCGCGAACCTCGCCTACCGGCCCTTTAGGTAGATAAGCCACACTCAAGCCAAGTGGCAGTCGCCGGAACAACACCTGCGCCCCGGCCTGCCCAGATTGGATGCGAACTGGGGTCCAGCCAAAAGCGGCCTTTAACTCTCCCCAGGCGCTAGTCTGCAGGATATGCGCCTCAGGTTGCTGGGTTAAAAATGAATCCCACTCAGAAGCTAACAGGACTGGCATTAATCGATGGAAGTCATTTCGGGAAATGGCATCGTACGGACTTTCGCCCCCGGGATGAGCTCATCCAGCAGGTTGAGAACTGCCTGACTTTCGCCCTCCTGGGCCAGGTGAATCAATTCATCCAAAGATTTATCCAATGTGTCCCCATGTAACGCTTCCGGGCATTCCAGCCTGAAAATTTCCGGGTGGCTGGTTGGGCGGAAGGAGGAATCCTGGTCCCACAGGTCTTCACTCAACTTTTCACCTGAACGAATCCCGGTAAAGACAATTTCTATATCTTTCCCAGGCTCCAGCCCTGAAAGCCGGATCAAGTCTTCCGCCAGGTCGAGGATCCGTATCTGCTGCCCCATATTCAAAACGAAGGTCTCTCCATCTTCTCCCATACTGGCAGCTTGTAAGACGAGGTGAACTGCCTCCGGGATGGTCATAAAATAGCGCTTCATGTCCGGGTGCGTGACCGTCACCGGCCCACCCCGGGCTATCTGGCGTTTGAAGAGCGGCACCACACTCCCCCGGCTGCCGAGGACATTGCCAAAACGTACCACGCAGTATGGCCTGCCTGAACGGCCAGCGGCATTCAACACAATCATTTCGGAAATACGTTTAGTAGCGCCCATCACGTTGACAGGCCGGATAGCCTTATCGGTTGAGATCATAACCAATCGTTCCACGTCCCAGGTCAGGGCCGTCTCGACCAGGTTGCGCGTACCGAGAATATTGTTTGATACGGCCTCTTCGATATTCACTTCCATCAGCGGAACATGTTTATGCGCCGCGGCGTGGAAAACCACCTGAGGACGGTAGCGGGAAAAGACCGCTTGCATACGGGGTAAATCGCGCACGTCGGCAATCACCGGGCGAAACGGCAGGGATGGGAAAGACTCCTGCAACTCGATTAATGCTTCAAAAATGCTGTTCTCACCATGCCCAAGCAGGATTAATTCAGAAGGACCCCAACGAGCAATCTGGCGGCATAGCTCACGGCCAATCGAGCCGCCTGCACCGGTCACCAGGATCGACCGCCCACTGAGTTCTTTGCCAATTCGATCTTCCTGGATGCGCGCCGGCTCACGCCGCAACAGGTCAGTAATATCCACCTCGCGCAAACGGCTGACGCTAACTTTTCCCCCAAGCAGCTCATAAATCCCCGGCATGGTGCGGAAAGGAACACTTTTCAGCCGGCATACATCCGCCACCAGGCGCACCACCCTCCCCGGAGCGGTAGGTATAGCTATCACCACTTCACCCACCTGGTACTTGTCCAACATCTGGGCCAGGTCAGTCAATGTACCAACCACAGGCACGCCGTAGATCTGTTGTTTCTGTTTGGCTGGGTTGTCATCCAGAAAGCCAATCGGAATCACGTTCAATTGAGGGTTTTTCTGCAACTCGCGTACCACCAGGGCGCCCGCATCTCCGGCGCCGATGATCAGCGCTTTTTTAGCCTTACTTGCCAAGGGTTGGACCTGGGAATAATTGCGGTTTTCAGCCAGCAGGCGAAAAGCAAATCGGATACCGCCAGCGAACAGGATGGATAACAACCAGTCAATCACTAAGACTGAACGTGGGAACCCATAAAACGCTCCCAGGGTGAAGGAACTGATCATTACCGTCGAAACCAGGACGGAAGCGGTGGTTACAGCCGTGATGATCTGCCTCATCTCCTGCATGCTGGCATAGATCCACATGCGCCGGTAGAGACCAAAGGCATAGTACATCAAAGGCTTGATCAGCAGCGCTGCACCCAACATCCAATAGGCCGAGGGCAGGTAGAAAAAATACGCTGCGCCCAATTCCAGGCGTAACGCATAGCTCCCTAAAACAGAGATTATCACCAGAAATATATCAGTAAACAAGATGTAACGATTGCGAATTTGAGGTTTCGCGCGCATATTATTGACCTCTCAGCCCAGCCACTGCTCCAACGGTGCGGATCAGGATTAATAAATCCAGGAACAGGTTACGATGCTTAATATAGTATAGGTCGTATTCCAGTTTGATAGTTGTATCTTCGACCGTGGCGGCGTAACCGAAGTTGACTTGCGCCCAGCCGGTCAGCCCTGGTTTTGCCAGTAACCTTGCCCGATAGAATGGTACGTTATTCTGCAGTTCTTCGACCAACTCGGTGCGCTCAGCGCGCGGGCCGACCAGGCTCATGTCGCCACGCAACACATTGAAAAATTGAGGCAACTCATCCAGGTGACTTTTCCGCAGATAATGCCCCACGCGGGTGATGCGTTCGTCATTCTGCGTCGCCGGGCGAGCCACGCCATCTTTTTCAGCATCCTGCCGCATGGTACGAAATTTCATGATTTTATAAATGCGCCCATTTTTCCCCAGGCGGATTTGAGAATACAATACTGGGCGCCCGGTATCGAGCAATATTGCCAGTGAAATGATCGGGAAAAAGATCAAGCATAACAGCGATCCTACCAGACCACCTACCAGGTCAATGGCCCGTTTGGCCATCTCGTAAAACCCGCCGGTGCGGGCCTGGTCGGCGAACGAACGGATCAGCCAATCCGATTGGAGCAGCAAGATCGGTACACGTCCTAGTAAGTCTTCGTAGACAAGCGGCATGGTGGTCACTTCCACTCCCATTTCCGCTGCTTTTTGGATCGCCTGAAACATACCTGGGCTCATCTGCCCTGAAATGGCAAAGATCAAATCCGAAACCGCTTCCCGCTGGATGATGTCTAATAAACACTCGCTGTCTCCCAAAACTGGACAGCATTCGATCTGGGTATTGATTTTTGAGACGTTATCATCAATAAAACCCACCAGGCGAAACGGACCAGGGCGGATTCCATTAATAACTCTTGCAAGAGACGTGCCCGCCCGACCAGCGCCCACAATCAACACCCGGCGCATAAAGAGCGGAGCAGTGAAAACCTTGATATACATTAACCGCCACAAGATAGTCAGGACCGAGACGACGACGATAAAGGCCAGCACCCCGCGCCGCGGCAAAGGTGTATAAGCCGTAAAATAGACCACCAGGTAAAGCACCAGGCTAATCGCGGCGGCAATTCCCACCCCCTGCAAAACATCCTGGCGGCGGCTGGCGCGCCGTATATCGTATAACTCGACAATAAGGATAATCCAGATCAAGGGGAGCAGATAGAACCACTCCTGAGGTCTCTCTTTCAAGAAAAGCCAGGAGAAATGCAGCCAGTCCAATTGGGCCCAGAAGTATAAAGCGAATACCAGGGCAATAACAGTTATCAGCAGATCCCCCAAAATCAAGATAGCCCGCCGTTCCGCCGAGCTGATCCGCCATAGCAGGGGTCTTTGAATGGCGTTGTTGATGCTGAGCCTATTTATCAATCAAACTCCATAGAAATCCCGCTCCCCAGAAAAAGTGCATGGTGGTAATTGCCAGGGGAATGCCAATAAGCAGGCGGGGATCCTTTTGTCGGTAAGCGACAGGTAACGAACTTAATACCAGCAGGGTAAAATAAAGTATCAATATTATAACTAACATCCAGCGGGCTGTGAGCCATAAACTGGAAAGTAACGCCAGTCCCAAACATCCTGAAACAAACAAGGGCGGTAGAGCCTGCCGCCAGCGCAGGGTTCCTGGAAAACGGCGCAGCATGCGCAATTTCCAGTAACCATAGCGCCAGTACTGCTTTGCTAATGCCCCCAGGTCTGAACGGGCGAAATAGACTGAGCGGATGGCTGGATCAAGCCAGACCACACCGCCTCGCTGGCGAATACGGGAATTGAATTCGTAGTCTTCATTGGTCAATAAATTTTCATTAAAATGGCCGACCTCTTCAAACAAACTGCGGCGAAAAGCTCCAAACGGCACCGTATCGACAGTTCCAGCTTGGTCCGTAAAGCGGTAAAGAGCATCTCCAACGCCAAAGGGATGGGCGGCTGCAGCGGCAATTGAACGGGCGATCCAACTTTCTCCGGCCGGATGGATTTCCCAAACACCCCCGACATTATCCCCTTTACCTCCTTCTAAGTCTGCTACACAGCGTTCTACATACTCAGGATATGGCATCGAGTGTCCATCCAGACGAATGATGAACTCACCTTGGGCCGCTTCCAGGGCGAAATTGAGCGCGGCTGGAATAATCCGTTTTGGATTATCAACCACTTTCACCAGTAAATCAGGGAATTCTTTTCGGAAAGCGGCCACTTCCGAACGAGTCTGGTCTGTGGACATACCATCTGCAAGGATTACTTCAATCTCGTGATGTGGATAGCTTTGGGCGTAAATTGATTTTAAAAGAAGCCGGATAGTCGCTTCCTCATTGTAACATGGAACGATAATCGAAACGAGGGACATTAAAATTTCACTCTTTAGCTGGTTTGGGTTAAGAATTCCTGGTTGCCAGGGGTAAAGTTACCTTAAAAGTACTGCCTTTCCCCGGCGAACTGCCTACCCAGATCTGGCCACCATGGGCCAACACAATCTGCCTGGCAATCGCCAGACCAAGACCGGATCCCCGCCCACCACCGCTATGTCTGGAACGATCCGTCTGGTAGAAGCGCTCGAAAATCCGCTTCTGATCTTCCGGAGCGATGCCAATGCCTGTATCTGAAACCTGGGCTTGAGCCACGCCATCTTTCGTATCCAACGACAGAGTTACCACACCGCCGGTTGGAGTAAATTTTACCGCATTATCGACAAGATTGGTGAAAACCTGGGAAAGACGGTCGGCGTCGCCGGTACAGACCGGTGACTTAATCAGGTTTTCTCGCAAACTGATATTAGCCTGCCTGGCCTGGATGGCAAACCTGTCGACCACGCCGTGTAAGAGCTTGCCCAAATCGACCGGCTCCTTATGTAGGTCGGCTGTGCCGGCTTCCAGTCGGGCAAGGGATAACAGGTCCACGACCATCCGATGCATGCGGTCGGCTTCATTAAATATAATACTGGCTGCCTGGTGCAGCGCCTCGGGCGCTGAAACTGTCCCATCCATGATCGCCTGCGCAAAACCCTGGATTGAGGTCAGGGGCGTCTTTAATTCATGGGTGGCGTTTGCCAGAAAATCGCGTTGAGATTGCTGGCTTTCCTGCACTCGCCTGATCATTTCATTAAACGCACCGGCGAGTTGCTTGACCTCTTTTGGCCCTTTAACCGGCATGGGAGCGTAGACACCCTTTGCCAGTCCGCACGTCGCCTGGGTCATTTCCCTGAGCGGGTTAGAAATCCAGGCCGCCATACCCAATCCGATGATAAAGGCAAACACCAACGCCACTAATCCTGCCCGGAAGAAAGGGGAAATAATGTCATCCCGCAAGATTGCACGCAAAGCCAGGCGGGGGCGAGGAGTCATCACCATCAGGTCGTATTGCCCGTTCGCCAGTGGATGAGCCACATAAAACCAGACCAGGTTATTTGTATCTCTGAAGGTCTTCGTTACGCTCAGATCGGTACCGGTAGAAAGGTCCGGGAAGAATTTTTTTGGCAAAGCTGGATATATACTTGCACCCGTATCGAAACTGACCCTCCCATCCGGCTGGAGTAAGATCAGCCGCACCTGGCCTCCACTTGCCTGTTGGTTTATGACTTGCTCATAAAGCCCCGGAGAGGTTTGCAGTACGGTATCCAGGCGAGCGGTAACGAAAGCATCCGCCAGCTCGATGCGCAGGATAGCCTGACGATAAAGTATCGGGCTTTGCTGAAGCGCCAATGCTACCCCTACCGCCACTATGCAGAGAACTATCCCTACCAGCAAGGCGTAGCTGAGCCACAAACGGGTGCGCAAAGAGGATACCATCAGCCCACCAGTTTATAACCGATCCCGGTAACCGTCTCTATCGTTACACTGCTGGCGCTTAGTTTCCGGCGCAGTTGAGCGATATGTACGTCCACTGTGCGGGTCTGGCCATAAAAATCAAAACCCCAGGCAAGGCTCAATAACTGTTCGCGGCTTAAAACCAGGCCCTTATGCCGAACAAGCGCTAACAACACCTCAAATTCTTGAGTCCGGAGATCAATGATTTTCCCTCTAGATGAGACTTCTCGCCTGGCCGTATCGATCATCAGGTCGCCGATGTGCAACACCGGTTGGATCTCTTCTGAATTTGAGGATTCGCTGCGGCGCAGGATCGCCTTGACACGAGCAACCAGCTCGCGTGGGTTGAACGGCTTGGTCAGGTAATCATCAGCGCCCAGCTCCAGGCCAAGAATTTTGTCGATGTCTTCATCTCGGGCGGTCAACATCAAGACAGGAACGTTGTTGTGGTCAGAACGCAGGCGCCGGACAACTTCCATTCCATCCAGGCCAGGCAGCATGATATCCAGCACGACCAGCGCAGGATGAAAACTTTCGACGGCTTTCA
>Ga0315282_10018085_pt1 | contig 10118 bp, 8 predicted proteins | sample YL17G07_20_MG_FD_203693 | JGI IMG/M metagenome (GOLD analysis project Ga0315282, IMG submission 203693) | Sediment microbial communities from Yellowstone Lake, YNP, Wyoming, USA - YL17G07_20 | ecosystem: Environmental > Aquatic > Freshwater > Lake > Sediment | place: USA: Wyoming | collected... | reverse complement strand
CTGAGAAGTCCATGGGTTCGAACGAAGAGTGGCAATATGCACAGAACGCTTTAGCAGAAGCACTTAAGGAAAAGAGGATTGACTATCGTGAGATGCCTGGTGAAGCCGTGTTCTACGGACCGAAGATCGACATGAACATTGTTGACGCTGCTAGTAGAGAGTGGCAGTGCACGACTTTGCAGTTTGACTTCAACCTGCCCAAACGATTCAACATCACGTATGTAGGAACAGACAACAAAGAGCATGAAGTGGTGATGATTCACCGAGCACTACTGAGAGCAATTGAACGGTTCTTCGCCATACTGCTGGAGCATTGCAACGGAAACCTGCCAACGTGGCTAGCACCCGTACAGGTGTCAGTGATACCAGTCAGTGACGATTGTCTGGAATATGCTGAATCAGTTCGCAGGAAACTAGCGACTTATGGGATAAGAGCAGAACTTGATGGCAGCACGTCAACGGTCAGCTACAAGATTAGGAACGCAGAGCTTCAGAAGATTCCGTACATGACAATAATCGGCAAACACGAGGCAGAGACTGAAAGAATAGCAGTCAGAAAACACGGAACAGGAAACGCAGGCTCACTGACAATTGAGGAACTTGCCAGACAAGTCAGAAAGCGCGACAAGTGATAACACGTAGCAGTCAGTCGAAACAGGCATGGCAAGATTCCCTTTTTTCTGTCCGCAGACAGAACACGACCTAGTTCTCAACTCAGTCTGAAACAAGCATCCGCGTCAAACAGGAGATATCTCCCGAAGGCCTAGCTACTAGTTAGCTTTTCGGCGCGTTTGATATACCACGTGAGATAAAGGCAATCTTGCAGACAAAAAAGAAAACGGAGGACTTGACTCTCGATTCAGCCATGACTCTTCCGCAATATCAAAAACTGGCTTATAAAGACAAAAAGAGTCTTTTATTGAAAATTAGTTTTAGGAGAGTCAAGAGAACTAGAGACCGCAACAGGCAGACCAGGCGCGCATGCTACTTGCTCTCAACCGAAGAGTATTTCTTACAAGAAACCATCTTCTACATGAGATACACTCACATTTCAGCGCATTGGTTCTGGATACAAGGTGAAAGTCGTTGAAGCAAAAAAGAGGGTACAGACGCGGTTATCCTGTCGCAATACTAGTAGGATTAGAGGACGACCGAGCGGTTTTGTGGAAGGTCTTCAGCAACGTCGTCAAGCCTGAAAAGACTCTCCGGCTTGACGGAACTAGGAACGACCCGAAAGCCGTTTACAACTTTCACGAATCAATTGTCAACGCGTTAAGACCCACGCTGAAAGAAGGCGTCAGAAGCATCATCCTTCCATCTCCCTCTAGGACCGATTATGCCCAAAGATTCATTGACCACATCCACGGCCACCATGCATGGCTCGTTCAAGGCCCAAACAAGGCAATATTCTCTGAGGCAACCGGATCAGCGGGCACACAGTCTGAAGTAGCCGCCGTGGCAAGGACTCCCATGTTCCGCCGGCTAATCTCCGAAACAACATCAAAAGAGACAGAAAATCTGATTGATATGCTGGAAAAACGTCTCAACACTTCAAACCAGAACACAGTTGTACTGTATTCGCTTAAGGAAACAGAAGACCTGATCCTTGGTCCGCAGAAGCCAGGCAGACCTAAGCCCGAATATCTCATGCTCACCGACAAGTACCTTTCAGAAAGCCACGAAAAGAATAGAATACAGAGACTGATGCAGATCGCCACAAACAGAAACGTCAAAACAAGGATAGTCGACGCAGAATCAAAGGCAGGTCTACGCCTTACACAACTGGGCGGAATGGCCTGTTTTGCACAGCTTGAATAGGCAACTGCAGAATTATGCGCGCCAACAAACACAAACACCGCAGCATCCTAAAACCTTAACGCTGGAAGATTCGCAATGAATATAAACACTCAACAGGGCTTAACTATGAGTGTTGAAGTTCTAAAAGACATCAGACAAGAACCCAAAGAACTCAGACTCCTCTACAAACAACTAGTCGAAAAACTCATACCCATCAAAGAACCCACCCCAGAAGAAAGAAAAGCCACGCAATCAACAAAACACCAAGCCCGTTTGTCCGACAAACACATTTTCAGACCGCCGACAAGACTGCAACCTAGCCACTTAGTATGCTAAAGCATCCGCCACGACCATCTATAGAACGCCTAAGCAAGAGATTTTAACCCAGCCACCCCAATAGGCTAACTAGAACAAGGGGGTAAAGATGGCACAGCAACGCCTAGACACACTATTCTCAGCCAAAGAAGCCAAACCTACACCTGAAGCGAAAGCACAGGCTCCAACCTCGATAGGGAAAGTGGAAAGAAAAAACGAAAGACGCGTCTTCCCGTCAATGGCCCCCGCAAATCTGCCGCCATCCTACTTCGTCAGCGCCACCTACGACGGACAAGCACGAAAAGCCCTTATTAAACTCTACGAACCAACAACTGGCAGAATCTACTTCTGGCTTGACAACACCGGGCACCAACCTTACTGCCTCACGAACCTCTCAGAAATCGAACTTGAAAAACTCGAAGGCGTAACCAAACACCCAGGTTTCGACCGCTTCGAAATAGTGGAAAAACTCGACCCGCTCCAAGACAAAACCGTAAAAGTGACAAAAATAGTCACAAAAGATCCCCTCGCTATCGGCGGACGCCCAACAGGCTGCATAAGAGACATAATCCCAGAAGACTTCCCGAAAGTCTCAGAAACACCAGTAACACCCGAAAACATCAAAGTCTGGGAAGCCAACATCAAATACTACGAATCCTACATCTACGACGCAAAACTTCTGCCAGGAATGATCTACGAAGTCAAAAACGGCAACCTCACCCAAAAAACTCTGGAAAATACCGAAAAAGCAGTTAAACAAATCCGCGACACATTCAAGGACGCAACGAACGAAGAACTAGACTACATTGAAGAATGGGCAAGACTCCTAGAATACCCAGCGCCAAAATTCCGCCGCGTAGCCATAGACATAGAAGTCCTAGCACCCATCCCAACACGTGTGCCAGACCCCAGAGAAGCCGTTTACCCAGTCATCTGCGTCTCGCTCTACGCCTCAGACGGACTCAAGAAAGCGCTAATCCTGAAACGGGAAGGAGCGCGCGAAGGAACAGAACACCTGCCAGCAGATGTTGAAACTGAGTATTTTGACACAGAGGAGAAGCTCGTAAGAGCCGTTTTTGACGCATTGTGGAAATATCCTTTCGTACTGACATTCAACGGCGACGACTTCGACCTGCATTACCTCGCAAACAGAGCACGCGACCACTTAGGATTCAAGCAAGGCGAAATCCCAATAGAAGTTGGTAAACGCTCCTGCCTCCTAAGCTATGGAGTACACATTGACCTCTACAAGTTCTTCTTCAACCGCTCAATCCAAATCTACGCCTTCAACAACCGCTACCGAGACGTAACACTCAACGACATCGGCAGAGCACTCATCAAACTCGAAAAAATCCCACTCGCAAAAAGGCTAGGTGAACTCACCTACACTGAACTAGCCAGATACTGCTTCAGAGACGCCGAAATCACTTTCAAACTAACAAGCTTCGAAGACGAACTCGTCATGAAACTCATCCTCGTCCTAGCCAGAATAAGCAGCATGCCAATGGAAGATGTAAGCCGCCAAGGCGTAAGCCGATGGATAAGAAATTTCCTCCAACGCGAACACCGCCACCGAAACATGCTCATCCCAAACCCCCAAGACATACTCGCCGTGAAAGGCAAAACGTCAACCAAAGCCATCATCAAAGGCAAGAAATACAAAGGCGCCATAGTCGTTGAGCCCGTGCCAGGGGTACACTTCAACGTCGCCGTCATGGACTTCCCAAGCCTGTACCCCTCAATAATAAAAGTCTGGAACCTAGGCTACCAGTCCATCCTCTGCCAACACCCAGAATGCAGAAAGAACATTGTTCCAGACACAACCAGCTGGGTATGCACCAAAAAACGAGCACTTGAAAGCCTATTGATTGGCTCACTTCGAGACTTGCGAGTGCAGTGGTACAAGCTTAAATCGAAAGACAAAACCCTACCTGCAGACCTGCGAAGCTGGTACAACGTGGCCCAAGGAGCACTAAAAGTAATCTTAAACGCAAGCTACGGAGTCTTCGGAGCCGAAACCTTCGACCTCTACTGCCCGCCAGTAGCCGAAGCAACAGCCGCCATAGGCAGACACTCCATAACACAAATCCTCAACAAAGCCGAACAACTCAACATCCAAGTGCTCTACGGCGACACAGACAGCCTCTTCCTCAAAAACCCTTCAAAACAGCAAACCGAGGAATTAGCCCACTGGACAGAACACGAACTGAAAATGGGCCTGGACGTAGACAAGGTCTACAGATACGCAGTTTTCAGTTCACGCAAAAAGAATTACCTCGGAGTTCTGGAAGACGGAACCGTCGACGTCAAGGGTCTAACAGGCAAGAAAAGGCACATTCCAGTCTTCATCAAGAAAGCCTTCGACAGAATGAAAGCCCGCCTCGCCACCGTCAGAAGCCCAGCGGAATTCGAAAGCGCCAAGAAAGACATCGGCGAAATCGTCCGCGACTGCTACATGCAGCTGAAGAGGCGAGAGTGGGAAAGCATGAGCGACCTGGCGTTCAACGTGGTTCTAGGCGAGGAAATCGATCATTACACGAAAACCACGCCCCAACACGTTAAAGCGGCGAAAATTCTGAAGGAAAACGGCGCGGAACTGAGGGCTGGCGACTTGATAAGCTTCGTCAAGGTCACCAAGGAACCCCACGTGAAGCCAGTTGAGCTTGCAACGAAAAATGAGGTTGACGTTGACAAGTACATAGCCTACCTGCATTCAACATTCGACCAAGTCTTAGACGCGTTGGGCTTGGATTTTGACGAAATATTAGGGTTGACGAAACTAGAACGTTTCATGTAGGGCACTGTCAATCGTCATTTGTAGCCACTTTCAACCCATGAGACTTTAACGGCTCAATGACCCGCGGCCTGCTCAACACAGTCAGCAATACATATCCGATTCCAGATATTGCGATCAAGCTACTGAACGTTATGCTTACAATCATGGCTACCCACGCAGGAAAGATGCTGAAAACTTCTGGCGGCGGAAAGAACAGCCAAAGATAGCTACCCACGATAAGGCCAACAGGCAAAGCGCCAATAAGACATGCCGTAAGACGATGTTTCCTCAGCAGGAAGATGACTGTCGCCGCAACCAAATTCGCAATCGGACCAAGAATCACGTCTTGCGGACCAATGAAATAGTAGGCGTTGGTCAAGAAGCAGCCAAAAACTACACCGCCGACAACAGGCCAGCCCAGCAAAGCCGCCAATGCAAGCAAACAGTCAGCAACACGCAGCTGAATAGGCCCATACACCGTCGGATTGCCAACAGAAACCATTTGAAGCACATTAATGACCACATACAGAGCTGCAAAAACAGCCGTCAAAGCCAAGTCTCTCGTGTCAAACTTCACTCTTTCACCTCCAACTCCCGGGGTTTGTAATGGCGGAACGGGTGGAGGCCCACTCACCCGCCAACACTTCTATGTGCACTGCTCATGGTTATTAAATCTTGCTAAGAAAGCTTGCAAGAAGTGTAGGGCCACTTTCCTGTAATCTTATGTCCTAAGGCGTTGTGCTGCAAATGTTGGCAAGTGTAAGCAAGGTGTCAGAGCATTGACAGTCGTCGGGCAAGTACAGCTGCGAAAGTTGTGGCCGCCATCAAAAGCGAGATTACTATGACTATTTGTCTTTCGGTCAGTGGGCGGTTAAAGGTGACGAGCGTTATCAGGCTTCTTCTGTGGTTTGACACGAGTCGTTTGCCGTCAAAGGAAACGTTGGCCTTAGTCCGGTAGAAGAAAAACGTCAAGAGGATTATGGCTGAATTGAATATGTATGGCAAAATTGAGATTACCAAATCGAACTTTAGATCCGAGATGATTGCAAAAGCAGCGATTGTTATCCCTATGGCAAAGGATCCCGTGTTGCCGACGAAAATCCTGCCCCGAAAATTGAAGAAGGCGAGTATTAGCCAAACAATTAATGGGCAGAGCAGGAGGATTGCATAAGAACCTGAGATGGCCATTAACCCGATCATAACTATCGCGGGACAGATTGTTTCCAAACCGTTCAAACCGCCAAGCTGGTTCACGGTGTTTGTGATTATAGTCACGAGAATTGGAATTATTATGAAATAGTAGTAACCTCCGAAGTTTATGGTTCCAAGGAGGGGTAGCGCTATTGAAGTGCGCGCTCCAACATGGCTTGCAAAAGTAACGAGCGGTATGGCGGCTATTAGCGGAAGGAAAGCTTTGTATCGCCACTTAATATCTATCCAGTCATCTAGCAGGCCCATGAAACCGCCGAACAAGATGCAGACTGCCAATGTCAGAGGCGCAGAAACACCGTTAGCCACGTTGATTACATCAAAGAAATAGAGAAGAAAAATGTACACGGCGCTTATCATGACATAGATGACGCCTAAACCGTTGGGAACTAAAGGCTTGTTTGGCTTGTGCTGGTCAGGGACTTTCGGGAACAACGTCTATCTTTCCTTACCCAGTGGGATACTTGATCTCGTAAAGGCATACCAATGGAATGAGTCCGCCGTATTTGCTACTAGCATCTGATGGGGTAAGAGTCAACCCGGCAATGTATGCTGGTACAAAGTATTGCGGCACGGGGTTTACCGCTCCGGTAGTGGGGTTTACCGCTCCAGTAGCGTTGCCTGCGTCTGGGTCAATCACTCCCTGCGCGTTACAATATAAGGTTCTTGCCCAAGTCATCAGCCGATAAATTGTCGTGTTGTATCCCCGCTCATTCCATGCCCAATTACCTGGCCAATAGGTTGTGGTGTTGGCATATTTCCCGAATGTGCTTTCATCAGTCCAATCCCATCCAGACCAGTCCGATTTGTGTGTGCTCTGTCCGGAAATCTTGGCCATCCACGTCCATTTTCCCTCGTCTCCGTAGCCAGCCTCAGTTACAGCAGTTCCGCTCGTCGATGAGCTTAGACCTAAGGTCGTGAACACAAGAATGTATTTCGCATCGTATAGCTTAAGCATCTTCACTGACTCAGTCTCGTTGGCCATGAACGTGAAGCCTATGTTTTCGATTGAAGTGTTGTTTATTGTGGCGTTGTCGGCAAGCGACGTCACGTTTCCAAGTATAGCTAACCAGTTCCCGTAATCCCACCACGCGCATACAACCGTGCCTGAATTGAGGTTGCTTTTTGTCCAAACCAGCATGTCCATCCATTCACGCACAGGCTCCTGAGGGGAAATTGGAAGACTGCCCGCAGTGATGGTGATTGGAGCATAAGACTGAGTCAACACCTTGGGTATGCCGCCTGACTGCGGCGAAATAGCAAAGTTTGTCATTAAGATCAGAAAAACCATGAAAACGGCGGTTCCGCTAAATTCCTTCCCAACGTGTTCGAGCCCAAACTTCTTTTTCGAGGCGATCTTGCTTGGCTCCTTCAACAATGTTATGAACGGTTTCAGGACTCCTATCGTTCCTACCGCTGCTAGAAGGCTAAACGCTGGCGCCAAAATGAGAAGCAGACGCACCATTGAGCAACCGAAATAAAGGGCTGTCAAACCGAAGAGCAACAGGAACAAATTCTTGTCAGTTGGATCTCTCAAGACGAAGTAAAAGCTGACTGCAAAGAACACTATCATTATGCCGAAATCGTAGTACATGGAGCCCCAAGATGATATTCTGTGTTCAGCCACGGACTCTATGAGCGGAGAAACTGCGCGCACTAACGGGTCTATAACCGAAAGAAACTTCCCAGCAACGCTCTCTATACGGCCTATTCGCCAAAGCAAGACAAAGGAACCTGCCAATCCTCCCAACAGCAGCGCCATGAATGTTGCCTTTGCTCTTAGCGAGACCAAGTAGGGAAGAATCTCGAAAAGGCAAAGCAAAGCAAATAGCCCAGCTACTGGCAAAACAGCAGCAGCCGTAAGGTATCCTGTCGTAATGTAAGGAGCGTTTATGGCAATTAACAGGCCCAATCCGAAGGTTATGCTGTAGGACAGCAGAATGCGCCGCCTGTATCTTCTCAACAGAAGTAGGACAAAAACAAAAAGCACAACGAGATCGATAGGATAATACGCTGCGCCCCATCCAAGGATGAAGTACGCTAGAGCAGCGGCGGAACCGATTGAATACTTTATAGTCGAGCCAACGGGCCTATCTTCCTCAATAGCTCTCAGAAACAGTAAGCTGAACAATATAAGCGTCAATACTCCTATGGTTTCGTCATCAAAGAAGCCCAGAGAGGTTCTTTGAATATAGGGTGCACTTAGAGCAAGAAAAAGAGATGCAAAAAGGCCAACCGATCTTCCGCCAATGTCCTTGCCAAGGAAGTAGATGATCAAACATGCGAGAGTGCCCATTATTACTGGGAAGAGCGCACAGAAACTCATCAAGTCGATATTAACACCCAAGAAGGAGACTATGTCGTAGAAGAATGCCGCAGTCATCGCCAGAGTTGGGTATGTAATCGCCATGTTTATGCCGTCTGGATACCAGCGCTGCTTGTTAATCCATTGGGTTGGCCAGTAAGGCGAAATCAAACCGTGTTCAACCATATATTTTGCAAGGCTGTATTGATGGTAGGGGTCAAACTCGGACAGATGCATCGTTCCCGTCTGAATCTCCCAGCGCATCGGGAAAATACGCACCGTGAAGGCAATAAAAAGAATCAGAAGTAACGCTGAAAAAGTGATCATTGAGTCGTGACTGATCTTGAGCCGAAGCTTTCCTACACTTTTCAGAGCATTAACAGCACGCTCTTTCGTGAAAACATTGCCAAGCTTCATCTTTGCGCCATCTCTCCTACACAAATTATTGAACTGTTTTATTTCCCTTGCGGTGAGCTAATAGGATTCCAGTGTCTAGCATGACGTACATTATTCATATATACTTTACTAGAAATGTTTTCCATGAAGAGAGAAATGCAGCTTTCACTCTTGCTTTACGGCGTGCGTCATCACCCACGGACTCACGCTCGGCATCCTCCTCAGTCCGAACAGCCTTTCCGTCTTGACAGAAAGAGGCACCCAAAAAATTCTCCGAGGCTCGGCTGAACAGCAACCAGTTGAACCCCTCCTTTCTGACAAGCTTAAAGCCAGCTTTGCGCAGTTCGTTCATTATCTCATCGTACGAGTGCATGTAGTTTTTCCCTGCAAGTTCCTGAGCTTCGACTTTAGGCTTGCCTTGTTGCCAAATGAGAAAACCAGCAAGCAACCGTTTTTCAGGATTCTACCGCACTCGCTTAACACTGTGTCCGATTCTGGGATGTAGTCAATCACTTCCATCATAAAGGCTGCATCGAGAACACCATCTTTCAAAGGGATATTTCTCGCGTCAGCCAGAACAACGTTCACAAGCTTGTTCTTAAACCTCAGTCTCTTAAGCCCAGGCAGGTCAATGTCAATTGCCACAACTTGCACATTCTTCTCTGCAGAAAGCAGCGAAAACTTGCCCGCCTCGGCTCCTATGTCACCGACCAAATGACATCTTGAGAAGTTGATTGATTTTAGAAGAATGACATTTCCACATTTGCCAGGTGCCTGCCTATCCTGGTCCTTGCAGCTTTTTCCCAATAAGTTACAGGAACATCATCTTTCACGTTGCCTTCATCCATTGATAACTAGCTCTTACTTCACAGGCAGTCTCTTGTACCCATATTTTTCAGGGTTATAGAATGGGAATGCCACTATCCTTGCCTTGGCTGTCTTGTCGCGAATCTTCACGCTTACACTGTTCCCCTCTTGAGAGTTGGATGCTTGAACGTACGCCATTCCTATGCCGACCTTGAGCAGGGGTGAGTATGTCCCGCTTGTCAGCACTCCAATCTTTTCGCCTGCCTCGTCGAAGACCCCCATTTTTGGTCGTGGTATGCCCCGGTCAACCATGACTATTCCAACGCGTTTGCGCTTGACGCCTTCAGCTTTCTGTTTCTGCAGAACGTCCTTTCCTATGAATTCTTCTTTCTGCAGTTTGACCACGAAACCCAAGCCCGCCTCTAACGGGGTTGTGTTTTCATCCATATCGTTCCCGTAAAGGCACAATCCAGCCTCAAGCCTCAAAGTGTCTCTTGCACCCAGACCGCACGG
>Ga0315282_10018084_pt1 | contig 10120 bp, 6 predicted proteins | sample YL17G07_20_MG_FD_203693 | JGI IMG/M metagenome (GOLD analysis project Ga0315282, IMG submission 203693) | Sediment microbial communities from Yellowstone Lake, YNP, Wyoming, USA - YL17G07_20 | ecosystem: Environmental > Aquatic > Freshwater > Lake > Sediment | place: USA: Wyoming | collected... | reverse complement strand
CCCGAGCCCGATCTCATGCTGCTCGAGATCGGCTTTCACGTGGCGTACATGGACGTGGCGGGCCACTATGGCAGCCCCGAAGCCGTTGCCCACTTTGACGCGTTCTACGATTTCCTGACTCGCCAGCGTGGTCTTTCGAAGAAGACGACGCCCGTCGGAATCAGCCGCGGCGGGCTCGCCGTGTACAACTGGGCCAAGAAGAACCCGGAGAAAGTGGATAGCATCTACTGCGAGTCGCCGGTGTGCGACTTCAAGAGCTGGCCCGGCGGAAAGGGGAAGGGGATCGGCAGTCCCGAGGATTGGGGCGGCGTGCTCAAGGCCTACGGCTTCACCGAGGAGCAGGCGCTGGCGTATCGGGATAACCCGATTGACAACCTCGAGGCGCTGGCGCGGGCCAAGATTCCCATTCTGCACGTCATCGGCGCGAACGACAGGGGGGTGCCGCCGGTCGAGAACACCTACCTGCTCCAGGAGCGCTACAAGAAGCTCGGAGGGGCGATGACGGTTCACGTCAACACAAAAGGACCGGAGACCCTGGACGGACACCATTTCTCGCTGGATGATCCCGTCTTGGTGGTGAACTTCATCGCCAAGGATCGCCCCTCTTTGAGATTGAACGAGAAGGAGGGCGCGACGGATCCCTATGGGCGCCCTTATTTCGAGCTGCGCGGCGGCCTGGAGAATTGCCGCGTCAAGTTCACGAAAGAGAAGCAAGGCCGGGTGGCCTTTCTGGGCGGCTCCATCACCTACAATCCGGGCTGGCGCACCATGACGATGGAGTACCTGCAAAAGCAATTCCCCGAAACCAGGTTTGACTTCATCTCGGCGGGAATCCCATCCATGGGCTCCACGCCGGGCGCCTTCCGCTTGCAGCGCGATGTTCTTGCGCGGGGACCGGTGGACCTGCTCTTCGAGGAAGCCGCCGTCAATGATGCCACGAACGAATACCCTCCCGTGGAGATGGTGCGCGGCATGGAAGGGATCGTCCGCCAGGCCCTCGAAGCCAACCCCAACATGGATATCATCCTGCTGCACTTCGTGGATCCGGACAAAATGCGGGAGTATCGCTTGGGCAAAACGCCCGATGTGATCCGCAGCCATGAGAAGGTCGCCGAGCACTACCAGGTTCCGAGCATCAACCTCGCCCTGGAGGTCACGCACCGGATCATGGCGGGGGAGTTCACGTGGGAAAAAGACTTCGTGGACTTGCACCCCTCGCCTTTCGGGCAACGGATATACTTCAGCTCCATCCAGCGCTTGTTTGCCGATACGTGGCGCAAGAGCTTGTCGAATGATGCGGCAATCCGGCCGCACCAGATACCCGCCGCGCCGCTCGACTCCGCGAGTTACTATCACGGGCGGCTGGCCGGCGTGGACCAGGCGGTTCTCGAGAAAGGATGGGAACTCGACTCGAACTGGTCACCCCGGGATGGAAAGGGAACACGGGAGGGATTCGTCCACGTGCCGATGGTGGTGGCGGAGCATCCCGGCGTGGTCCTCCGGTTCAAGTTCGAGGGAACCGCGGTGGGGGTTTTTGTCGCGGCGGGGCCGGACGCCGGGATCATCGCCTACAGCGTGGACGGCAGACCTTATCGGGAGCGCGATCTGTTCACGCAATGGAGTCCGGGTCTTCATTTGCCGTGGGCGCATGTTCTGGAGGCGGGGCTGGCGAGAGGGCCGCATGAGTTAGTGCTTCGGATCGCGGACAAGCGCAACGCCGGGAGCACCGGCAATGCCTGCCGCATCGCGCATTTTCTGGTCAACCAGTGAGATGGCCGGCCACGCAAACCGGACGGTGCGGAATACTCCGGTCTTTTCGCGGCAACTCGCGTGCTTGTGCTGAATCTCCCCTTTGGGTACTACGGCATGCAGTGACGAGATATGAGTAAGGAATGATACTGGCGTTTTCCGTGGATAACGATTCGATATCCAATCCCGTTCTGCGATTCCTCTATCACGTCGGCGGTTACGCGGTGGCCGTCTTGGCCGCGCTGCTTATCGTGTGGTCGCTCTATTGGGTGGCCACGCGGCCGCTGCGCGCAAGACAGGACCTTGGCGGGAAGACCGAGCTTACCATCCTGCACTGGGGCGACCGGGCGGAAGACGAGATCGTGGAGAGTTTGTGCGCCAGTTTCGAGAAGGCGCATCCCACGATCAAGATCAAGCGGATCAATGCCACTGCCGCCTACACCTCGAAACTTCAGACAATGATCGCGGGCGGCAGTCCGCCGGACGTCTTTTTCTGGAACTCACACATGCTGCCGCAGTACGTCGGGCAGGGAATCATCCGCCCCATTGACGATTTCCTGGCCGAGGACCTCGCCAAGGGGGAGCTCCCCTTGGATTTCAAGGATCTCTATCCCCAGACCGTGGACAGTTTCCGCTTCGACGGGAAGGTGACGGGCCGCGGCAAACTCTACGGCCTCCCCACTACTTTCACTCCGCTGGGCTTCTTCTACAACAAGACCCTCTTCGACAAGGCGGGCGTGGCATATCCCACGGACGACTGGACCTGGGAGGAGTTCGAGGAGAAGGCCCGCGCCATCGGCCGGTTGGAGGATTGCTATGGAGCCGATCTCGCTGTTTCCGACGTCCTTGTGCGCCTCTATCTGCAGAGCTACGGGCTGGATCTCTATACCGACGGTTTCCGGAGCCTGCGGCTGCGCGAGCCGGCGGTGATCCAGGCGATGAACAAGCTTCGCGAGTGGCGTTTTGGGGAGAAGGGGAGCCGCATGCTGACGTCCGGCAAGAGCCAGGTTCAGAGCGGCGACAGCGCATTCATGGCCGGCAAGATCGGGATGATCGGTCCGGTGGGGCGCTGGGTGGTCCCGAACTTCCGGAAGATCACGGATTTCGACTGGGATTTTGCCCAGATGCCCCGCGGCCCGGTGGAATCGAACATGATCTACGTGGCCGCCTGGTGCGTCGCCTCCAAGAGCAAGCACCCGCGCGAGGCCTGGCTGGTGGCGCGGCATTTCGCGCGGCCGGAGTGCCAGGCCATCAGCTCGCGCTTCGGCCTGGTGCTGCCCGCGCTCAAGGCCGTGGCCGAAGGACCGGATTGCACCGACGACAAGCTCAAACCCCGCCGAGGCGATCTCTTCCTCAAGGCTGTCGAGCGCAGCGTAGCCATGCAGTGGCCCACGGAACCGGACTTCACCGACGCCTTGGCCGTGGCGTTGGACGAATCGCTGCGCATGGGAACCACCACCGTGGAAAAGGCGATGGAGAACGCGGAAAACGAGTGGAAGAAGTCCCTTTCCTCCCCCTTGCGCGGAAACGACTTCCCTGCGATGCCCTGGGGGGGCCTCCTGAAAGCGGGCGCCCTGGTGATCCTGGGTCTCCTGCCAATAAGTGGGTACTATTGGTGGCGCAGCCGGCCCAGGGGCATTTTTCTCCGCGAGGAAATGGCGGGGTTGACCATGGTGTCGCCGTGGATTTTGGGAACGATTCTCTTTCTCGCCGCGCCCATGGTCATCTCCTTCCTGCTGGCTTTCTGCAAGTGGAGCGGCGTCACCACCATTGGCCAGGCCCAGTGGGTCGGATTCAGGAACTGGGACCAAATGCTCTTTCACGACCCGCGCATGCTCCGCTCGCTGTGGGTCACGGTCTATTACGTGATCCTGATGGTGCCCCTGGGGCAGATCGTAGCGCTGGCGGTGGCCCTGCTTGTGAGCCGTGAAGTGAAGGGCATCGGGTTCTACCGCAGCCTCTGGTATCTGCCCACGGTGCTGGCGGGCGTGGGCATGGCCGTGATGTGGCAGTGGGTGTTCGACAGCGAATACGGGCTCCTGAACAAGCTGCTGGAGCCGCTGCTGGCGCCCCTCGGACTCCGGCCGCCCGATTGGTTCGTTAGGGATGCCCAATGGTTCGGCGTCCCCGCCTTCGTGATCACCAGCCTCTGGACCACGGGCGGAACCATGTTGATCTACCTGGCGGGCCTCCACGCCATCCCCCTCACGCTCTACGAGTCCGCCAGGATTGACGGCGCGGGACGCTGGGCCCAGTTCCGCCACATCACGATCCCCATGCTTAGCCCGGTGATCCTCTTCAACTTCATCATGGCGATCATCGGGTCATTCCAGGTGTTCACACAGGCCTACGTGATGACGCGAGGCGGCCCCGGCGACGCTACGCGCTTTTATGTCTTATACCTCTACAACAAAGCGTTCGAGCTCTACGAGATGGGCTACGCATCGGCAATGGCGTGGCTTCTGTTCGTCGTTGTCCTCGCGCTCACGCTCGTCACGCTCCGGTCAAGCAGGAGCCGCGTGCATTACGAGGGAGGGACAACCGCATGAAGCGTCCCGTCACCCACCTGGTTCTGGCCACCGGCGGCCTGGTTCTTCTTCTGCCGTTGTGGTGGATGATTTCCGTGAGCCTCTCCACGCCGGAGCAGGCCCAGAAGTCAGTGGGCAGCGCCTCGTCGGTCCAGTGGTTTCCCAGTAATCCGCAATGGGGCAACTACGGCCAGGCGCTGCGGTACATGGGCGCGGCCCAGAAGGCCGAGGAGACGCTGATCTCCATTGACACGCTGGACGCGCCCGGAAAAACCGGCCCGGCTGCTCCATCCGCTTACCCGCCCATCTACGTGGGCTTGATCACGGGCCGAATTGACCCCGCCTGGGCCGGTTTCTTCGACGCTCTCGCCAATTCCGTCATAGTTACCTTCTGGACGGTGCTGGGCGCGGTCCTCTCTTGCAGTCTGGTGGGCTATGCTTTCGCCCGCCTGCGTTTCCGGGGCAACAAAACCCTCTTTCTCCTGATGCTCGCGACCATGATGCTGCCTGGCCAGGTCACGATGATTCCCGTGTTCCTGCTGTTCCGTTGGCTGGGGTGGATAGACACTTTCCTCCCCCTCACCGTCCCGGCGTTTTTCGGCAGCGCCTTCTTCATCTTCATGTTCCGCCAGTTTTTCACGCAGATTCCACAGGACGTGCTCGACGCCGCCAAGATTGACGGCGCCGGAAACTTCAGCATCTGGTGGCGCATCATGCTGCCCATGAGCTGGCCCGTGGTCATCATCACCGCCATCTTCACGTTCCTGGGCGCCTGGAACGATTTCATGGGTCCGCTGATCTACCTCCACAGCCCGGAAAAGGGAACACTGGCACTGGCGCTGAACTCCTTCAAGAGCCAGTTCGGCAGCGTGGACAAGGTCCAACTCCTCATGGCCGCCAGCGTCGTCACCATGATACCGTGCATTCTGCTGTTCTTCTTCGCGCAGCGCTACTTCATCAAGGGATTGAACCTCGGCGCCGTGAAGGGATAAGGCTCCGAATACAGTGGCTCAACTCTGGCGGGAGGAGACAACATGGCCAAGACGATGACTTCCAAGGAAAGAGTTCTGACCGCGTTCGCGCGCCGGGAGCCGGATCGCGTGCCGATCAACTACGACGCGAATCCGGGAATTGACGCACGGCTCAAGGCCCACTTTGGCCTCAGACCCGACGACGAGGAGGGATTGCGCCGGGCCCTCGGAGTTGATTTCCGCCGACTCGCCGCGCCTTACGTCGGCCCGCGGCTCCACCCGGAAATCCCCGATCGCCAGGTCGAGCCCGTGTGGGGCTGGATCACGCGTTACGTGGAACATGGCGCCGGGGGCTATTGGGACTACGTGGATTTTCCCCTGCGCGACGCGGATGAGGAGACGGTCGCCCGCTGGCCGATGCCGTCTCCCGACGACTTCGATTACTCCCGGTTGCCGGCGGCGTGCGAAGAGAACAGGGAATACGCCCTGAGCGTGGGCAGTCCCGGCCTCGCGTGCATCATGAACACGGTCGGTTTTTGGCGCGGCATGGAGCGGATGTTCCTGGATCTCGTGACGGAAGATCCGGCGGGCTTCCTGCTGATAGACCGAATGCTGGAGGTTCATCTCGAAATCACGCGGCGCGAGATCGAGGCGGCGAGGGGCGGAGTGGATTTTATCTGGATCGGCGAGGATCTGGGAACTCAGCGCGGCCCGCTGATCAGCATGGAGATGTTTCGGAAACAGATCAAGCCGCGCCACAAGCCGTTTTTCGACCTGGCGCGGGCCTATGATCTGCCGGTGATGATGCACACGTGCGGATCGAGCAGTTGGGCTTACGACGACTATATCGGCATGGGGCTCAAGGTCGCCGACACTCTCCAGCCCGAGGCCAAGGACATGGCGCCGGAGTATCTCAAGCGCCGTTTCGGCGACCGCCTCGCCTTCCACGGCTGCATCAGCACGGCCGGCCCGGTCTCGTTCGGAACCGTGGACGAGGTGATCGCCGACTGCCGCAAGACGCTCGATGCGATGATGCCAGGCGGCGGCTACTGCTTCGCGCCCACCCACGCTTTGCAGGACAACTCGCCCACGCAAAACGTTCTCGCCATGTATGACACAGCGAAGCGATATGGGAGGTATTGAGGTGGGCGCGAGCGGCCCGAGCGGCGAAGAGCGACGATGCCCCGGCGCCATTGGAAGTACTGAGGCGCGCGCGGGCAACCCAGGCGGCGAAAAGGACTTCCTGATGACGCGATAACGGGGTCAGGCTTACACGGATAACGGGGTCAGACTTACACAATACACTTTTCCTTGACACGTTCGCCTGGCATCGAGGACAATGTTTCCATTATGGCCCGGCCTCCTCGTCTCGAATTCTCGGGCGCGCTTTATCACCTCATCTCCCGAGGCAAGGCGGGCAAGGCCATTTCTCACGGCCGCGCCGGTCGCGAGCGGTCTCTCGAGCAACTCGATTTGCAGCTGAGCGTTCGGGAAAGGGAGGGGGTGATGCGAGAAAGTGAAATGTGTAAGTCTGACCCCGTATTCACGAATCCCGGCTGGTTCGATTGGGCTGTTCACAACCAACTTCGCCCCCTCCGTATCAATCTCGACGACAAGAAAAGCCTGCTCCACTGAAACGGGGAACAGGCCGTTTATTACCCGATCTCATTTCCCTGCCCTCTGTAGGATCTCCTTGTTGACCAGCGTCAGCGGCACCGAAACGGTCCTGTCCCTGGCGGGGAACTCCAAGGCCATTCGGTAATATGGATTCTTGACGGCGTCGGCGGTCACTCTGAGTTCTATCGTCCTCGACTCGCCGCCCCCCAGCCGGATCGCCTCGCCGGGCAATCCCTCGACCTTCCAGCCTTCGGGAAGACCCGTCAGTTTCATCTCGACCGCGCCTTCCTGATCGGCGGAACCGTTGCGCAAGGTCACGCGCACCAGCCGCGGCGCGCCCGCCTCGATGATCGGGTCCTTCACATAATCCACGATCACCTGCCCTTCGGGTTCGTTCCAGACGATCACCCACGGCGACAGGGTCCAGAGCTCGCGGACCGCGTCAGGATCGGAGAGTTTCAGCTTGCGCGCCTTGCGCAGATCGGTCTTGCCGCTCGCGAGCGCCACCGGCGCGTTGTGCATCGCGAGGACTTTCCGGGTCATCGCCACGGTCCGGTCGGTCAAAACCTGGATATCGGCCGGAGCGGGAAAACCGCTGATGGCGACCGTCTTGATCTGAAGGCCGATGGGTTTGCTCCATTTCTCGGGGATTGCCTTGGCGCCGCCGATGATGCCGAGGAGCGACCCGAGCGTGGCGCCGGTGCAGTCCGTATCGTCGCCGCAGCCCACGGCGATGCAGATGCTCTTGCCGAAGTCGCCGTCGCCGTAGAGCCAGCCGATCATGGTGAAGGCGACGTTGCGCGGGGCCTGGAACCAGCCCGTGTCCTCGGTGGCCGCGATCACGTCGAGGCGCGCGGCCCGCCAGTTTTTGCCGGCCTTCTTCGCCGCCACGGCGGCCCGGACGGCGCGGGCCACCCCGCAATCCTCGGGGATCATGGACAAACCAATCCGGATCAACTTGTCGCGATCGTGCTCGATGAAGGCGGCGCTCTCCAGCGACGCGGTGAAGATCTCGGCCAGGGTGCCCTCGGCGGAGCCGTGATCCACGCAGGCGTCCTCGCGGGCCATGCGCGCGGCCAGGGCCGGGCAGCCGGGGGCCAGACAGGCCCAAATCTCCGAGCGGATCCAGGCGCCGTTGCTGTGTTTCCATTTGGCGTTATTGAACTCGCCCGAAAGAGGCGGCAGAATCCCCATCTTCATGTTACGCTTGCACTCGCCGTATTCGTTCCAGTCCACCGGCACGTATCTCATCCAGTATTCGCCCAGGATGCGCGCATCCACTCTGCCGCCGTTCTCCTCCATGGCCTTGAGCCACAGGATTTGGAGATCGAGGTCGTCGTTTGCCGCCGGGCCGCCCTTGAACTGGTCAAGGTTCGTGTAAAACGTCAGGTCCCGCGGCTCCTGCTTGCCTTCGAAGGGCATGCCGAGCGTGCCGCCGATGTTTTTTCCCAGCCAGCAGGCCAGGACGCGGTCGCGGAAGTCGGCTTCGTTCATCATGACAACCCCCGGTCCGGTCTGCACGGTGGATGTGTCCAGGCCGCAGGAGGACAGGCCGCCGGAGGCCAGGACGCAGAGAATTGGGAACAGTCTTTTCATAGGGGTGCCTTTCTGTCAGACAGGAATCGGATGGATTCATAGGACAACGCACTTCATGCTTCTTCGCATCCTCTGTTGATCATATCATCTCCCCGCCATTCCACTCAAATCCCAAATCCTCGCCTTTGTGAAACACGACGCCGATATGCTCGAGACTGTAACGGCGGCCCCAACGGGGGGAAGCGTCGCGGTCAGGCGTTTCAGCGAATCGGCGGCCGCGATCTCCTTGCCGTCGGCGAAGACGCGAAGGCCCTTGCCTTTGCCGTAACGCTTCCCCGATTTGTCGTAGAGGATCGTGAGCCAGCGGCCGTGGTAGCGGACCTGGTCGAGACAGAAGTAATCCCAGGCGCCGTCCGGAACCAGTGGGTTCACTTCCACCGTGTCGTCGGGGCGTGGTCGCAGGCCAACCAGGCCGTGGATAACGAGATCGCAATAGGTCGAGTGGTTGTAGTCCTTGCCGCGTTCCTCGCCCCCCTTGTCGGCGTCCCAAGTGCCGTTCGTCCAGGACTTCAGCCGCGTGCGCGCGAGCCAGTCGCCGGTGAGCGGGTTGAGGTTCTCATCAATCCAGGGAACAACGCGGCCGTCGTCGAGTTTCAGACGGTGCGATTTCGTGTAGATCTTGAGCGTGTCCAGGTAGTCCTTCCGGCCCACCGCGTCCTGGTGGTAGTCGTTGAGCAGGTTGGCCATGGCGGTCAGCGTAACCGCTGTCGCGAAGGGCCAGCTCGGGCCATTCCACTGGCATTCGTGGTTTTGGTAGGAAATGGCGAACTTCGGGTGGCGCTGCTCAGCGGTTGTCGGGCCAAAGGGCGCGTGGAAACCTTGCGGGTCCGTGAGTTGCTTCCAGGCGAGCGACTGCCCCGCTTCCGGAAGATCGAAATACCACGGCGTATAACCGTGCAGTTCGCGCGCGTCGGACAGACGGGTGTTCGCGCCGCGCGGCAGTACCTTGAAAAACCCGGCTTCCGGGTCCCAGAGTTTCTCCAGCACCAGCCTCTTGATCTCGGCGGCCTTCGCGCGAAAGCGCTCCGCGAGGTCCTTCCGCCCCAGGCGATCAGCCATCCTCGCGATGGCAATGGCGTCGCCGTATTGATAGCTGTTGATGGTGGCGCGGTAGCCCTCGGCGCCTTTCGAAAGCGCCCCGCTGATCGAAACCTCCATGCCGTCGCGCCCGTCTTCCTGCCAGAAAAGCCCGTTGTTGTCGCGCCGCTCCTTCTCCCACGCCTCGTAGTTGGCGATCAGGTCCGGCAGCAGCTCTCGGATGAGCCGGTCGTCGCCCGTCACCAGAAAACGCGACCAGATGGAGTCGGCGGCCCAGAAACTATAGGTGCGGACACTGCCGCCCTTGCGGAACCAGAAGACGGAATAATCGTCGAGGAACTTCGGATCGTTGAGCCATCGTCCCTCGCGGAAGTGGTGCCCCGCGGCGCAGCTGATCGTGTTATGTTTGCCGGCCCACCCCACCTTCGGCAGAAACTCGGTGATGACGAAGCCGTCCGGCGTCTGCTTGATGTGCTTGCGGTAGGTCCACCACCGGAAGTAGTAAATCTCTTCGATCTCCTTGTCCGGGCAATCCAGCAGCGGGATGTTGCTCCGGAGAAAATCCCACGACTCGGCGTTTGGAACATGCTGCGCGTAGAGTTCGCGGTCGTTCCGGTTAAA
>Ga0315282_10018081_pt1 | contig 10120 bp, 10 predicted proteins | sample YL17G07_20_MG_FD_203693 | JGI IMG/M metagenome (GOLD analysis project Ga0315282, IMG submission 203693) | Sediment microbial communities from Yellowstone Lake, YNP, Wyoming, USA - YL17G07_20 | ecosystem: Environmental > Aquatic > Freshwater > Lake > Sediment | place: USA: Wyoming | collected... | reverse complement strand
ATCTCCAAAGGCGTAAGGAGTCAGGCGCAAGTCGTAAGGGGTAAAATACGCTATGCGCCATGCTCTATGCGCTATGCCGTTCAGACGACTCCCGCCTTCAAAAGATCATGGAGATGGATGATCCCAACGGGCACTTTATCTCCCGATTGATCGAAGACGAAAAGGGAGGTAATGGAATATTCCTCCATCCTCTGGACGGCCTTGGCAGCCAGGGCATCCTTTTCAATCCACTTCGGGTTCCGCGTCATCACCTCCGAAGCCTGGCGATTAAGGAGGTCATCAAATTTCTCTAAAGCACGCCTCAGATCCCCGTCTGTGATGACACCCATCAAATGACCTTCTCCGTTGCACACCGCGGTCACCCCCAGCCGTTTCGAGGTAATCTCGAAGATGACATCTTTCATCAAGGTCTTTTCTGTCACCGTGGGAAAAGCTTTTCCCACATGCATCAGGTCTTCTACTTTGAGAAGAAGTCTCTTTCCCAGAGTCCCTCCCGGGTGGAGAAGGGCAAAGTCCTTCTCATCGAACCCTTTCTTGATCATCAGTACAACGGCTAAGGCATCCCCAAGAGCCAGGGTCGCGGTGGTGCTCGCCGTGGGAGCCAAACCCAGTGGGCAGGCCTCTTCCTTCACATGGATATTCAAGTAAATGTCGCCTGCCTTGGCCAGGCTGGAGTTCATATTCCCGGTGAGGGCGATCAATCGGTTCCCGTACCGTTTGATGAGGGGGAGAACGTCTAACAGCTCTCTCGTCTCTCCGCTATTGGAGATCGCAATGACGACATCCTCCTTCGTCAACATTCCAAAATCTCCGTTCACTCCTTCTGCCGGATGAAGGAAGAAGGCGGGGGTTCCTGTGCTTGCAAAGGTGGAAGCAATCTTTCGGCCCACCAGCCCGGATTTTCCCATGCCCATGAGAACCACTTTCCCTTTGCAATGATAGAGGAGTTCGACAGCCTCTGTAAAATGCTCATCAACCCTTTCTGAAAGGTCGAGGATCGATTGGGCTTCTATCTTTAATACCCTTCTGGCTTCATCGACGACATTCACCTGATCTGATCTCCTCTCTGTGCCCGACTTCACTCTCCCCCTTTGAGAGGGAGGGATGGGGGGGGTGCACAACCCCTCATTAATTCACGATCGGTTTTTCGAAGGCTTTAGATCTTGGGGTCTGTTCTCTCTTCTTTCGAGGATTCGATTTCTTTTTCCCATAATTCAGGGATGCCTTTATAAAATCTCTGAAAAGAGGATGAGGGTCCATGGGTTTTGACCTGAATTCTGGATGAAACTGGCATCCCAGAAACCAGGGATGGCCTTTCAATTCGGCAATTTCAACAAGCTCCTTATCAGGGGAAATGCCACTGAAGACCAACCCCTCTTTCCCCAAAATATCCATATAGGCATTATTAAATTCATAACGATGCCGGTGTCGCTCGAAAATCAACTTTTTATTATAGGCCTGCATGGCAACGGTCCCCTCCTCCAGGCGACAGGGATAGAGCCCAAGTCTCATGGTCCCCCCCTTTGGTGTATCCGTACCCCGCCTCTGAAGGACCTGTTCCTGATCCACCCATTCTTCCAAGAGATAGATCACCGGATGGGGAGTGCGCGGATCGAATTCTGCACTATTGGCACCCTTCAAACCAGCGCAATGCCTTGCAATTTCAATGACAGCACATTGCATCCCAAGACAGATCCCGAAATAAGGGACCTTTTTCTCCCGAGCATACTGGATGGCTTTGATCTTTCCTTCGATGCCCCTCGTCCCGAAACCTCCTGGCACAAGGATGCCGCCGGCCCCTTTGAGAAAATGTTCTGGCCCCTCCTTCTCCACCTGTTCCGAATCAATATATTTCAGATTCACCCTGGCATCGTTGGCAATCCCCCCATGGACCAAAGCCTCTGTCAGACTCTTATAGGATTCGACCAGGCTCACATACTTTCCCACCACCGCAATCGTCGTCTCATATCTGGGCTGTTTCACCTTTTTAAGAATCCGCTCCCACCCCTTCAGGTTGGGCCGTCCCGTCCAGATATTGAGTTTTTCAACGATCTTCTCGTCCAGTCCTTCCTGATGAAAAACGATCGGTACCTCATAGATCGTCTCCACATTTTTTGCCGTGATAACGGCATCCTTTTCCACATTGCAAAAGAGGGCGATTTTCGATTTGATATCGGGCGAAAGGAGCCGGTCGGTTCGGCAGAGAAGGATATCGGGTTGGATCCCGATCTCGCGAAGCTCTTTGACGCTATGCTGGGTCGGTTTAGTCTTCAGTTCGTGGGCCGTTTCGATATAAGGCACCAAGGTGAGGTGAATATAGAGTGTATTCTCCCTTCCCAAATCATTTCGAATCTGACGGATGGCCTCCAGGAAGGGAAGGCTCTCGATATCGCCCACGGTTCCCCCGACCTCGATGATCACGATGTCGACATCCTTTCCCAGGTCGAGGACCTTCGATTTGATCTCATCGGTGATATGGGGAATGACTTGAACGGTCCCCCCCAGATAGTCTCCTCGCCTTTCTTTGGAAATGACGGAATCGTAGATTTGCCCTGTCGTGAAGTTATTCTTTTTGGAGGTCTTGACGTCCGTATACCGTTCATAATGTCCCAGGTCGAGGTCTGTCTCCGCCCCATCGTCGGTCACATAGACCTCTCCATGTTGAAAGGGGTTCATCGTTCCAGGGTCCACATTGATGTAAGGATCGAACTTAAGAAAGTTGACCTTCAATCCCCTTGACTCAAGAAGGGTGCCAATGGATGCCGATGCCAATCCCTTTCCTAAAGAGGAAACGACGCCACCGGTAACAAAAATATATTTCGTCCTTGTATTCGCCAATTGATTCCTCCCCCTAATTTGAAGACTGGGTTCTTAAGAATCTTTCGATCAGTTCAAATCCCTTCTCTATAAGGACCTGGCTCTTTCTTGCAGTCGCTTCATCAAACCCTTCCACAGAGTCATTCCTCAACCCCTTTTCACTTGAGTAAATCACATAAGGCACAGGATCTGCTGCATGCGTTCTCAAAGAGAGCGGTGTGGGGTGGTCTGGTAGCACCAGGACTCTGTATCTTTTGAAGTTTTTCAACCCCTTGAGAATGGCCCCTACGATCTTTTCATCAAAGGTCTCGATCATTTCGATTTTCAATCGGAGGTCACCCATGTGTCCGGCTTCATCAGGTGCCTCCACGTGAACGTAGACGAAATCTTTCTCCTTCAAGCCTTTCAGGGCATACTCGGCCTTCCCGTCATAGTTGGTGTCGAAGTACCCTGTGGCACCGGGAACTTCAAGAACTTTCAATCCTGCCAGAATCCCAATCCCCTTGAGGAGATGGACTGCCGAGATCACATAACCTTCGATTCCGAATCGTTCCTCCAGTGTGGTCATCTGCGGTGATCGACCCTGTCCCCAAAGCCAGATGGAATTGGCCAACCGCAGTCCTTTCGCCCCTCTGTCCAGATTGACGGGATGATTCTTGAGAAGCTCTTGAGATTTCTTCATGAGCGAGAGGATTCGATCTCCTCCACTGCCTTCAGAACCGCCTACCTTGGGAAGAAAAGAGGTGATTTCTTTTCCGGTGATGTCGTGAGGCGGGGTGAGTTCGAGTTGATCCAAGGCAGAAAATGTTGCAGCTCCATTCTGAAAAACCATCAAGTGCCGGTAACTGACTCCAGGATAGAAATGGATTTCCTTCGTTCCCATTTCTCTATCCAGGTCGATGATGATTCTTCTGGCCTCTGCATCCGAGATATGTCCTGCTGAAAAATCTTCCATCAGGATCTTTGAGCCTTCAAATTGAAGGGTGACCAGGTTGCAACGGAATGCAATATCTTTGGGGTCCAGTCTCACACCGAGACTGGCTGCCTCGAGAGGTCCTCTCCCCGTGTAATACCGATGGGGGTCATATCCGAAGATGGACAGGTTAGCAATCTCACTCCCAGGGGTGAACCCTTTGGGGATCGTCCTAACCAGACCGATTTCCCCATGCTGGGCCAGCCAATCCATTTGAGGGGTTTTTGCCACCATGAGAGGGGTCTTGCCACCCAAGCCTTCAATCCCGTAATCGGCCATCCCATCTCCAACAATGACAACATATTTCATCCCTGCGGGCATATTCTTGTGTCCTTAAAACCTAAATATACCAAAACCTTACAAATGTCAAATGAAATCCGAAAATTGTAAGCAAAAGGTATGCCAATTTTTATGAGGTGTGATGAGGAGTTAAAGGGGGAGGCTCTGGACGAACCTTCTGCATTATGCCATCGGAAGTTAGGTATTCACTTCCGAATGATTTCAACCAATTCCTCTATAGCCTCATTGACCTTTTCTGTCTTAAAATTGCCGACCCGATATAAGACAAGATTGCTATCTGCCGTAAATATGCGGTTAGGTCTTACATTACTTGGCTGCTTTAAACTCCCTGTCTCAAAATTACTGTCACTAATTTGGATAGCATATTTATCCTTAATCCTCTGGCTGGTTATCTGGCAAAGAATTAAGTCATCTCCCTCTAAACCTGCAATGACAAGAGCAGGTCGTCTTTTGGCTTGTGTCAGATCACATCCTTTTCCAAGCTTCATCCTCCTCCGGCCTCAGCCAATCTTTTTTTAGAGAGGATTCGCTGGCAATAGCATTATCCAGCCTTTCCTTAGTGATCTTTGCCTTAAGAAAATGAACAAAGTCTAACACCTCGTCAAGCAAGGGCTCTGGAACCTGCTCAATCTCCTTTATCAATAATTCTTTTTTACCCATCTCACCACCTCAATTTTTTGATTAAGGATACCATTTTGTGCAAAAATTAGCAATTTCAGAGAACGTTCAAGGCTAAAAGAAGTGCAACAGCATTTGGATGTCAATCTTTTAGCCGGTGTTATCTGCTGGCGCGGGCATACTTTTAAAAAAATGCTTGGCATCTCTGTTTTTCAAAAGAGCAGTTTAGCGAAACCGCTAACCCTTAAGTTACTTCAACTTGCTTAAAATCACGGTGTTTTTATGTATAAGCCTTCTCCGGCATCTCAATGTAGCTGTCCGGCTTCTCAGCTTTGCTCTGAATGGCAAAGAAACGCCGTTCGATCTCCTTGAGTACAACCGCATCATAATAAACCATTCCGCAGTTGAGGCAAACTTCAACGGGAGTATTGGGAACTAACAAGTATTTACCTTTGTGGCTGTAAAGATATTCAATTCGGCGTTCTTCATAGCGGTCACTACCACAGAAGTTACATTGAATTTTCTTCATCGCTTTTCTCTCCTCGTGTCCAAGGATCAATAAATTTAGGTGGCTTGGGAATATAGACTGTGATGAATGCAACTTTCTCCCCACGCCAACCACAGACAGTGTGAATAGGGACATCCTTCGAAAATCCCAAAATTAGACAGCTTTCGCCACGTCCACTATCAGGATACTGCTCCAATATGTTCCCATCCAGTACGGCTTCTTCAACCTGAGCGAAAGTTACTTCATCCGCCTTACGCTCGATCTCCGCGTGATGGGTATAAACATACTGATTGATGCGAATCTTAGCTTTAATTTCTTCAATATCCACACTTGTACCGATAACTTCAAATACCGGCCTGAGACTGTTTCAATTATACCATAAGGTTCTCAATTTTAGCTAACGTTTGTGGCATAAAAAAACTCGAAAGATTTGGAAATTAGTCTTTTTTGCGATATTATTTGTTGTGGTGCTGATGGACAACATATTTTTTTTAAATCTCATACTGAACTTGTCCCGTGTCAAGGGGCGACCCCATGGCTTTACAAACACGCTGTTAGGCGACGTGGCAATCTGTTTCATTTCAAACTATTCAAAAACTCATTAATTCTTTCCGTCAACATCTCTGCTCGTTTATCCAGAAACTCCTGATATTTTTCATAACTCAACAAATTTAAGTCGTAGGGAATTTGCTGTCGTTCAAAATAATCTTTTCCATTGTATTTTTTGTATACTTTCGGAAAATAGACAGACGGGTCATCATTTGTCTTAATTATGTTTCCTTTCTTAGTCATAAACGCAATATTGGTTATTTCATTAATGATTTTTTTTCTGCCAGAGTTATCCAATTTATTTTTGAAGAATAATTCTAACTTTGACTTTGGGAAAATATGATCGAACTCAATTTTATTATTTGCTCCACAATTTGTATAGTTAATAATACTTCCGGTTTCTAAGTCCCGTGCATGATTCTTACGAGCTAATACATACATCATAAAGAAAAGCGGACTGCTTATACTCTTGCCTCTAAAGTCTTCTACAGTAGTTTTTCTATCTTTTCCTACTAATTGCCAAATGTTGTCAATCAAGGTAATCCATGGCTTTTTATTTGAAAATGCTACCAAATCTTGAGTTAATCTGGTTTCCATTGAAGCGCTATATCTGCCCCAAATGGCTGCATTATAAAACCAACATAATAACCCTTTCTCAATTTCTGGTGTTGCGCATAAAGCCTTCTCAGATGAGTAATAAACAATTGGTACTAATAACATTGGTGAAGGTAATAAGGCTAAACTATCGACAAAAGCATTATTCTTAAGAAAATTTATAGTATTTTGTACTCCTTTTTTTGTTAGCTCCCAAGAATCTTTTAATTTATCCAAAGACATCCGATTCATATTGTCAAATTTTGCTTGGTCTGTTGCTATACAGATAAGGCATCTTACAAAAAAGTTCTCATCTAAATAGAAATCTTTTTTTATACACTGATCAACAAATTCCTCAAATAATTTCATCGAACCAGGCCATGCTGACGTTATCTGGGCAAGTGCTAAATCTGAACCTCTTAATCTTGTTCCAGAGGTATTTACTCGAATGAATATCTCGGTGGCTTCGTTGTATTGCTTATCCCTTATAATTTGAATCGGATATAAATAGGAATCTTTACGGTTATATAATTGATTAAGCCTTTGATTATATTTATCAAAATTGGGATGGTCAGATCCTATTTTCAGACTCCGTAAAATTGAGCCTACGCCTTCTTTAAATAACTTCGTAATTGAAATCCAATTAGGTTTATTTTCAATCTTTTTATTTTTTATTTGGAAATATAATTCCTTTTTGCTTTCATCGCCCAAGTCTCGCGCTTCATCAGACCAGCCTTCATCACCATCATCGTAGAGGATATAATACCTCTTGTTATCAACTGCTGATATTTTTCCAGTATAAAATTCTCCATCTTCCCATTTTGCTTCAACCAAATCACCTACTTCGAATAACGGTATTTCTTTAGTCTTATTAGCATCTTCCTGCGGATGATCAATATTGAAATATATATCAATGAATTTCTCTTTTATCTTTGTCCCCTCTTTTACTCGAACGGAACGCCCAGTTAAAATACTTGCAAGAGAAGTAACTCTTTGTTGTCCATCTAAAAGCAGTAATCGTTTGCCAATTGGAAGTTGACTTGTTTTTTCAAATGAGTGTGTTTTAACTTCAGGAAGGTTGTCAGTTTCCCAAATAAGTATTGAACCTGAAGGGTAATCACGGTATATTGAATCTATCAGGTCCCTAACTTGTGTTGCTCTCCATACATATTTTCTTTGCATTTCGGGCAATAATAGCTCCTGAGCTAAAAACATATCTACAAGAGCTTGAATTTTTCTATTTGTTGGTTCCATTTTTTACTCCATTCTTGTCTATAGATTGCTATGTCGCCTAACGGCTGGCGGGTGAGCGAAGTGCCCTTTATGGGCATTTTGGCTTCAGCCGTTCAAGCGTCTGTTAGCCGAAGTGACGCTTCGCTGAGAATCAATTGGTTGTTAAAAATTCCTACGTTTGATTTCAGGCTGAAGTCTTTCGCTCAGACGCCAGCCGTTAGCCAAAATGCGAACGCCTTCCAGGCGTTCGAGCGAAGCGTCATTTTGGCCGACGATTTGAGTGCTTGAGAAGGGCGAAGCCTTTGGGTGCAAACCTCAAGCACTCTGTCATCTGCCTGTTGCGGGCATTGCTTTTCTAAATTTATGTAATAAAATGGCTGCTCTCTATTTTCCATTACCTCTTTGCCTTTCGATATCCGGTCCTTATTGCTTCCTCCTCAGAGTTGAAGTAGACCCGATTTTCTTCCTCGATCCGATGGTAACTAGCTTGACCGGGAAGATGATAAATCTTTGACTGCTTATTGCCAATAATCTTTCCATAAACCTCAGACGGAACTTGTAAAGTCTTCGACTTTGTACTCCAGATGCCTACCCCTGCTGCTCTTGCCTCTTGCTCATAGTTATGAAACTCATCATAGTAGCGAAAGTGGGAAGGAGCAGTGACACGGGCATACCCTTCTTTGATAAGTTTGGCATTAAAGAATGTCCCATCTTCGAGATAGACATATGCTAAGAGGCGACCATATTTGTCCATTTGATTTAAAGGCTCGAACTCAAGACACACCTTCTTCCCTTTGAGAGTCTTTTTTGTGAATTCTGAGGCTTCAGATCCCCAGCATTCCGCGGGCTTATCCGGACGGACAGTCTCAGGGGTGTCCGCACCCAAAAACTGTACCGTGGCTTTCCTCCAACCACGTCCAACATGGATGGTATCCCCATTAGCAACCTGCGTCACAAGAACCCATTTACCATAAGGATCACCCCCACTGAATACATAGAACATGAAGATAATTAAGCCGCCTATGAGAAATCCAATATATTTCAATAACCATATTTTGAAATTTACTTCTTTTTGACTCGTAGTATCCGAAATTTTCAGGATTTCATTTACCAACCTTTCTCTTACTCCACTGTCTAAAAAAGACTTGGTTTTCTGGTCTTTTATAAAATCACATAGGTTTCTAAGATTTATAACATCGCATGTAGAAAAACTTTGGCTTATGGTAGCAATTGGATCAGTTGATACCAAAATGGCCCGGACAAACATATCTAATCGTATTTGCTCTTTCAAAAAATAACGAAGGGATACAGCAATACGTATTGCCTGCCTTATAGGGAATCTGTTTAGGTAATGCCATCTGTAACTTTTGGTCTCTATCACAAATACGCTGCTAGGGCTAACAAGGATGTGATCTATATTGCCCGTTCTCTCACGTAGAACGACATCATTGATTAAAACATAAGAATTGTCTAAAGGGGTTAGAGCTTCAACAACCATCTTTTCGCCCACAATATCTTTATGCCAATCGCCGCGTCTTTTAAAATAGTACAATCCACAACCAAAAAAGATTAAGCTTAAGATCCAGACATGAGAAATAGGAAGAATAAGCAAAATAGTGCCAGTTAAGGCGAATACGACTGCCTTTACTTCGTAAAGCCTTTGTTGCTCTCTGGCATATTTGCCACCACTTCTCAAAATATGCATATCGCCACGAATCAAAAACAATTAAGACAAATGGTCTTAGTTATATCCAAAAGGTAAAAATGTAAAATAGGACTGTTCTATTTTCTGCCATTTGCCGTAATTCCCCTTTCCCGCCCGCAATGATCATTTAACTGGTTCCTAATTGCACCGAGGTATAACTTTGCTCCTAAATTTGGTAGTATAGCTGTACTGAGGTGCGGTTATTTCACATCTGGTCGAAGATCAAAACGCCCTCCACATTCAAATTTTGTCAACGTCACCTCCTTCCAAATTGAGATTTTCCAATAAACAAGTTCCCTCCTCAGGTCTTCAAAGTTATGGTTGGAAGCGTTCTTGGTTGGAGTATTTTCTTGAGATTGCTTTGGGACATCGTCCCTGGCAATAACAGGAAAGTTTGTCTTTGCCAAAGAAAGTTTGGTTTGTAAAGCGGGATCTAAATGGACTTCTTTTCCTTCAAAAACCTTTAAAATGTTTTCAAGTATGCTATCTGTATTTGGAAAGCTCCAATGTTTCTCAGCGGGATGCCATCTGCGTCCCTCAATGGTATTAATCTTTGTAACGATGGAGGGATCATAAGGGAAGAAAACCACTGTTCTTCCAGATAAATCCTTACCGATATTTGCCTGTACCATGGCAAATTCTCCAATTGAAAAACCTTATTGCTTGAACTACCTTATCCCATACCCCTCCACCCGTTGAATCCCCCATAGGAAGTCTGAAATGAGTTTTACCCCGTTAGAAAGCCCCGCTGCTCGCAGCGGGGATGATGGTTGTTCCTTTTTCAGCGAACACGGGGTTTAATGCCCCGTGTGAGCCTTCCCGT
>Ga0315282_10018080_pt1 | contig 10121 bp, 12 predicted proteins | sample YL17G07_20_MG_FD_203693 | JGI IMG/M metagenome (GOLD analysis project Ga0315282, IMG submission 203693) | Sediment microbial communities from Yellowstone Lake, YNP, Wyoming, USA - YL17G07_20 | ecosystem: Environmental > Aquatic > Freshwater > Lake > Sediment | place: USA: Wyoming | collected... | reverse complement strand
GATGGAGGCAGTTAAGGGATTTTTTGATGGAGACCGAAACCGGTTTTAGAGGGATGGTCTGTTGCCCCACGATTCCTTGATAATAGGCGAGCTTTCCCCATAACTTGCGGAATCGGCCCACATTGACAATCAGATTAAAAGGGTAACCCTCTATCGCCAGTCTTGTCCCCAGAAGCGTGAAGGATCCAAAATGGGCTCCCAGTGCGATCACCCCTTTCCCCCGAGCCAATGCAGCATCGAGATGTTCTTTCCCTTCTATTTTTATGTTCAGAAGAAATCGGTCAAAAGGGATACCGTTGGCGCCAAGATAAATGCTCTCCAGGGGGGTGAGAGTGAAGTGATAAAAGATCTCCTTGGCCAGTCTTCGGATCTCTTTCGAATCTTTTTTGTTTCCAAAAGCGAGTGAGAGATTGCCGATGACCCTCTCTCTGTACTTTTTGTAGAGGTAGAAGGTGAGGATTCCCACGATCTTCGAAAAGAAGACCACGCCCTTCAGGGGGACCCATCGAAACAGGAAGAAGGAGAAGATGAGAATCCCTGTGGCTAGGTGATCACTCAAGGAGTATTTAAATGTCTTAGTCGATTTCCCCATCGAACCACACCGAGAGAAAGATCCAACGGCAATTCGTCGCACCCTCAAGAGGTGTAAATGCAATCAACAATAGATTATTTTCTGCCGAAATTCAACTGACCACGGACAGGTGCGACTTTGCTGGGGATATTGTTGACAAGGTTGAATAACTTTCAATTCCCTTCTACCCTCTTCCCTCATTTCAAAATGTCAAAAGAAAAATGATAAGCCTTGGCTTAAAATACTTTGAATAATTCTATTTAGTGTCACCATCGGGGATGGTGAAAACCCCTCGCCTTCAGGCGAAGCAAAAATAGGCGAAATGTGAACAAAGTGAACATGAGCCAAATACGGAAGCGAACCCGACCGTTCCGTCATACCCGAGAAAGCGGGTATCCAGTGGGTTCTTTTTCCAGATTTTCTTCTGGATTCCTGCCTTCGCAGGAATGACGACGAAGAGGGAATTAGGACCAAATTCGACTTGAAGTCGACATGCTTTTGGAACCCCTCGCCTTCAAGGCGAGGGAGGATTTAGTCAATGACGTCCCTTTTTAACGGCCTCCGACAGTCCTCCTTGATCCCATCAAGTTCATTGACAAACCATAGGTGTTGGCTTAACGTGAAAGGCAAAGGGTAATGAGATGAAGTTGTTACTGTGCATCCTTTGCAACCAGTGTAGCAATGTCTGTCCAGTTAAGGCTATCGCCTGATCCTGGAGGTTTAGAACTACCAGGCCCTTGCCATTGAGTTTTTTCTTGAGGTCTTCTAGAATGAGGAACCGAAAGCGAGGCGGGCAAAAATGTTAGAACTTAATGAAAAGATCAAGGAGCATTTTCGTAACCCTCTTAACGTCGGGGAGATTGAGAACCCTGAAGGGATGGGGGCAGTCGATAACCCAGTATGTGGAGATACGACAAAACTTTACTTGCGAATCAAAGATGGAGTTATTGAGGATGCCAAGTTTTTGTCTTTTGGTTGTGCAGTGACGATTGCCTCTGCCTCTGTATTTACTGAGAAGATAAAGGGTAAGGAGATTTCCTGGCTTCTTTCAGGAGGTGATGAAGAGGTCATTCAGCGATTGGTCAACCTCATTGAGAATGAACTTGGGGAGATCCCTGCCGTAAAACTTCATTGTCCTCCAGCAACGGTTCAAGTCTTCCTTGAAGCGATCGCCGAATATTTGGGAAAGGAGGGAAGACCTGGGCTCAGTTCAAGAATAAAAGCACTGATCCCACTCATATCTGACTACTATAAAAGAGGTGAAGAAGAAGCCTAGTCTTCCTTCGCGTCTTTCGGATCATCCCTGTCAGCCCTGCACAAGAACCGGTGCAGGGCTATTTTCCAGAGCCAATAATTTTGATTGATATTTCGTTTGAATTTCAGTACAATTCTAATCAGTGATCTTCCCACCTTTTCACGGTCTCTTTCCTTCATAAGAGGTAAGGTCATTTTGAATGATTTTTCATCTATCTTCTAGATGGGGTGGTTTATTGTTTCACGGACCGAGAAGATTGAGAGAAGATAGGCCTTAAAGGGGGAGAAAGGAGGAATTATGATTCCCATCAAAGATCTAAAGGAAGCGGATTTATTTAAGAAATTGAATACGAGGCAACTCCAGCAACTCGGAAGACATTTTATGGAGGAGAGTTTTGAGGCCGGTGAAGTCATCTTCACACAGGGTGAGGCGGCGAAGAATCTCTACATCCTTTTAGAAGGTGAGGTGACCCTTGGCATTAAGGCAAGGGGCGAGATCGATATTACAGCCTATTCCGTAGGCAAGAAGGGTGAGACCTTTGGGCTTCCCTCCTTAATCAAACCCTACCGGAACAGCGTGTCTGCCATCTGTAACAAAAAAACAAGAGTTTTGTCTATCGAAGGAGAGAGCTTGAGGAAACTGATGTGGCAGAATAGCAAGGTAGGGATCGAAATTATGGAAAAGGTCGCAGAAGTCTATCTGAACAGGCTCAACAGCACTCGTGCCATGATCACCAATCTCTTTAAGATGTTTAAATTCCAGACTGGAAAGAGCAAACTGATCGAAACCTATTACGAAACCTAACTCCTTATGGCGATTGGATCTGCGAGTAGGAAGAGGTTCTAAGGGAGGACTGAGCAGATCTGAATAAAAAGTTCAATTTAAAAAGTTTTCATCAGGCCTGGTTTCTTATATAATCGGGAAACCAGGCCTTTTTTGTCCATTTTTCGGAGAAGAACCTATGATCCGTTTCCCTGTGAGTGAGGAGAAGAATAGATGGCTCAGAGAGAGAATGGAGGCTCTTGGAGTCCGAGAGGAGGATATTGAAGAAAAATTTGTTCGGTCCGCGGGAAGAGGGGGACAGAAGATAAACAAAACCTCCACTTGTGTTTATCTCAGACATATCCCCACCGGAATTGAAGTGAAATGTATGAAAGAGAGGAGTCAATCCCTCAATCGGTTTCTGGCCAGACGGGAACTGGTGGAGAAGATTTCAAAGGTGTCAGGACAGAGCACATCCGATGATATTAAGATGGGGAGGATAAAACGACAGAAGGCGAAGAGGAAGAAGAGGGCACAATTAAAATACAGGTCTGAGGTCAAAGGTTAGGGGGGAAGGGTGAGGGAGAGAGCATAGGATTGAAGGGGGGTTTCAGGGAAATGAAAAAGAGACTTGTTGTGATCGGAGGCGTAGCTGCAGGTCCGAAGGCAGCTGCGAAAGCGAGGAGATGTGATCCGGAGATGGAGATCGTCGTCTATCAGGAGGAGGATGATATTTCCTATGCGGGTTGTGGGCTTCCTTACTATATCAGTGGCATCATCAAAGAGAGGGATGAGTTAATTTCCCGGACCCCTGGAAAGTTCGCTCTGGATGGAATCCGAATTCTGAAAAACCGCAGAATTGAGCAGATCGATACGAAAGAACGGACCATTTCAGGCAAAATGCTCGGGTCTGATAAAATGTTTACAGACCGCTTCGATCGGCTGGTCCTCGCCACCGGTGCCAAGCCTATCCGGCCGAAGATTGAAGGAATTGAACTGGGCAATATCTTTTACCTCCGTTCCATCTTTGATGCCGATGCGATCCTCGAACGCATTGGATCAGATCGGATTCGGAAGGTGGTCATTGCAGGAGGAGGCTACATCGGTCTGGAGATGGCCGAAGCTCTCATCCTTCTGGGCAAAAAGGTGACGATCGTCGAGCTGGCTCCTCAAATCTTAACCCTCTTTGACGAAGATTTTGCGGGTGTTCTGCGGCAATATCTTGAGAAGAAGGGGGTCCAGATCTTTACTTCGGAAGGGATCAAGGCCCTCAAAGGGAATGAAGGAAAGGTGACCCATGTTCAGACCGTCTCTCAGGAGATAGAGGCCGATGCTGTTCTGATGAGCCTGGGAATTCGGCCCCAAGTAGAATTGGCAAAACAGGCCGGACTCCGGATAGGCGAGACAGGTGCCATTTGGGTCAACGATAAGATGGAGGCAAGTGCGGAAGGGGTTTATGCGGCCGGAGATTGTGCAGAGACTATTCATCTCATCACTGGGAAGAGAGTTTGGATTCCTCTCGGTTCCACCGCGAATAAACAGGGCAGGGTGGTAGGGGGCAATGTGTGTGGTGGGAATGCAATTTTCCCAGGGGTGATGGGGACCACCGTCTTTAAGTGCTTCGAATGGAATCTGGCCAAGACAGGGTTGAGTATAGCAGAAGCAGAGAAAGCAGGGTTTCAACCCATCCAGGCCATTGTTCGAGGATTTGATCGAGCCCACTATTATCCGGGAGGGAAAGAATCCACTCTCAAGGTGATTGCTGATGAAAAAACAGGCAGAATCCTGGGAGGGCAGGCGATGGGAGAAGGGCCGTCAGACAAATTCATCGATATTCTAGCCATGGCCCTCCATGCTAAAATGAATTGCCAGGACCTGACTTCTGTCGATCTGGCCTATGCCCCTCCTTACAGTCCTGTCCTCTCCCCGATCATTGTGGCAGCTAATGTGTTGATGAACAAATTGGAGGGAAGAGTCAAGGGGATCAGGGCCTCAGAGGTAAAGGAGAAACTCCAAACCGCAAAGGCATCCTTTCAGGTTTTAGATGTGAGAGAAGAGGAGGAAGTGAAGATAAAAAAGATTCCTGATTCTCACTGGATCCCTTTGGGAGAATTAAAGAACCGCATGGGTGAACTCGACAAGAAGAAGGAGATTGCCGTCCATTGTGAATCAGGGCTTCGCTCTTACAATGCCTGTCTCAAACTCCGCCACGAAGGTTTCGAGAATGTGAAGAATATCGATGGAGGAATGCTCTGCTGGTGTTATGAACAAGAATCAGAAGAGGTCGGAAAGAAAAAGAATCGATCTATCAAGGGGCTGAAGAGATGACCTCTCCATATAAGAACTTCGAGGAACTTATCCAGCAAGAAGTCGAGGACAAAGACTACCAAATCAGGGTTCGCTTAAGAGATGAGCGAGTCCTGGTGATGGCACCCCATGGGGGAAAGATTGAGCCAACGACCTCTATGATTGCCGAAGCCATTGCAGGAGAGAATTACTCTTTCTACAGCTTCGAAGGCTTCAAGGAAGAGGGAAATGGCGTTCTTCATATTGAGAGCCATCTCTTCGATGAACCTCGAGGCTTACAGGCCGCCCAAAAGGCTGATATTGTGATTACGGTTCATGGACAACTGGACCACAAAGAAGGATTTATTATGGTAGGAGGTCTCCATGTGGACTTACGCTCAGAGATCAGGCGCCGATTGGAGGCGGCCGGTTTTCAGACGCGGACGCCACCAGAGGGACTTCAGGGGGTCGATCCGGAGAATATCTGTAATCGGGGAAGGTTGAAGGGTGGGGTTCAATTAGAGGTCAGCCGAAAGGAACGTGATTCCCTACGAACAGACCAGGGGAGACTGACAAGATTCGCCGCTGCTATCAGAGAGGCGATTCAGCGGTCCATAAAGGGTAGATCTTAGTCATCCCAGTTCGATCCTCCTTTAGAAAAGTCGCTACCACTCGAAACCGAGGGGGGAGTAAGGCAAATTTGAAAGAATGGATATTGGGTAGGGATATTGGGTAGGGGAGGCTTTAGCCTCCCTATTGGGCCGTAAAGGAGTGAACATTGTCAAAGGATAAATTCCCTGTAACCTCAGCCATCCGGATGTTGAGAGAAAACCAAGTCGATTTCATCGAACATCCCTATAAATATGAAGAGGGAGGAGGTACAGAGATCGCTGCCAGGGAGCTGGGTGTAGATGAACACTTGGTCATCAAAACCCTTGTGATGGAGGATGATCAGAAGGCACCCTTCATCGTCTTAATGCATGGAGACAAGCAGGTTTCCACAAAAGAATTGGCGAGAGGGATAGGGGTTAAAACGGTTTATCCGTGCGATCCTCAAGTCGCTTTTAGGCATACGGGTTATATGGTAGGTGGCGTCTCTCCGTTCGGAACAAAAAAGAGGCTTCGGGTGTACGCGGAGGAAACCATCCTGAGCCTTCCTAGAATCTTCATCAACGCCGGGAGGAAAGGCCTCTTATGTGAAATGTCTCCGGCAGAGCTCATCAAAGTTCTAAAGCCGGTTCCCGTTCGTGTAGCGAGATAAACCATGGAGAAAAGATCCAAAGCCATCCTCTTTTTGCTCTTGAGTGCCATCTTGTGGAGCTCAGGCGGATTATTCATCAAAATGGTCTCGTGGAATCCAGTGGCCATTGCTGGATTCCGAAGTCTCATTGCTATGATGGTCATCGTAGCGTATGTTCGCCACCCTCGCTTCACCTGGACCTTTCCACAAATTGGAGGAGCTATCGCCTACGCGGTCACCGTCACACTCTTTGTCATTGCCACTAAGCTGACGACGGCCGCTAATGCCATTCTGCTGCAATATACCGCACCTGTGTACGTTGCCCTTTTGAGTGCCTGGGTCTTGGAGGAACGACCGCAATGGTTCGACTGGCTCACCATAGGGGTGGTCATAGGAGGGATGGTGCTTTTCTTTCTGGATCGTCTTGCACCTGGAAGTTTCTTAGGAAATGTCCTCGCCATTTTGAGTGGCATAAGCTTTGCCTCTTTTGTTCTCTTTATGCGGAAGCAACGAAACGAATCGCCCTTCGAAACAGTCATTCTTGGAAATCTTTTCACGGGAGTGATCGGATTACCTTTTATGTTCGGGTCGATGCCCGATGCAAGAAGTTGGATTGGTTTGGTCTTCTTGGGTGTGATCCAGCTAGGCCTTTCCTATGTTCTCTATTCTAAGGCGATCAAGCATGTTACAGCCCTTGAAGCGATATTAATTCCAGGCATTGAGCCGATTCTAAATCCGATATGGGTTTTTCTCATCTTGGGGGAAAGGCCAGGGAAGTGGGCTTTGATCGGTGGATTTATTGTTTTGATCTCGGTGACCCTCCGAAGTTTGATTGCCATCCGGAGAAGGGATCTTCCCTCTTAAAACATGAGCCCGCTCTCGAAAGGATGACATCTTTCTTGTTATACTCGCGAAAGCGGGTATCCAGGAGTCTTTTCGATCTTTGTCCTGGATTCCTGCTTCCGCAGGAATGACACAGAAGCCAGAACATCAACCTAATGTCGACTTGAAGTCGACCCGCTTTTGGAACCCCTCGCCTTTCGGGCGAGGGTGGTTCAGTGGATGTTCACGCCCAACTGGATGAGCCGGAAGATCTGCCGGAATCTCCGAAGGAGGCTCGGGTGGTCCGTGTCTTGGGAATCATTTTGGAACATTGAATGATTGACATCTGGGTGGTAACATTATATTAAATATCGTTCGGTATTCCCGGTGGAGCGTCGGCCTTCATGGAAAAGGATTGTGCCTTCTGCATGATTATCAGGAAAGAAAAGCCTGCCGATTTCGTCTACGAAGATGAATCCCTGGCGGTGATCAAAGATATTCGGCCTCATGCACCGGTTCATCTCCTCATCATTCCTAAAAGGCATATTCGAAGTGTTAATGATCTTACAGAGGAAGACAAGGATATTGTTTTCGATATGATTCTAAGGGCAAGGACCATGGCCAGGGAGCAATCCGTCGCCCAATCAGGATATAAACTGGTCTTTAATACCGAGCGGGGAGGAGGACAGGTTATTTTTCATCTCCATCTTCACCTCCTGGGAGGATGGTAACCCCATCTTCCGAAAGTGGTGAAGCAGTCAAACATGCGAAAGAAATTCAACAGACCTATTTCTATCCTGGTGCTAATTCCTTGGATTCTTCTGAATCCTGGCTGCGGCTACATCGTGAAGAATGAAAAACACGAAGTGTATTCAAAATCCAAATACGGCCAGGATCGGTTTGTCGTGGTTCAGGATTATAATATTCATTATGTTGAAAGCGGTACAGGGGAATCGATCCTGCTCATCCCAGGAGCCTGGAGTACTTACCGGTTCTGGAACCGAGTCATCCCCGTTCTATCGAAACATTATCGGATTCTAGCTTTGGATTACCTTGGCGCAGGGGATTCGGACAAACCCCGGTCTGGATTTGACTACACGGTTGAAGAACAGGCTGATCTCATTGCCAGGATGATGGATAAATTGCAGATTTCAAAAGTTCATATTGTCGGGACATCTTATGGGGGAGGCATTGCCTTAAATCTCGCGGCTCGATACCCAGATCGTGTGGGTAGAATTGTCTCCATCGAAGGGAACGGGATGAAACACAAGAAAGTTCCCTATCGGCCCATGGAGGATCTCTTAAAATGGCCTCTGGTTGGGGAAATACCCATTAGCGTGACACGATCTGGGTTGCTTGATAGGATCATCGCTAGAGGGGTGATGGGAAAAGCTTGGCGTCCCCTGGGTGATCAGGAGAAAAAGGAAATTGTGGAGATCATCTCCCAGACCAACAAGACGGCTTCGCGCATTTCATGGTATCGAATTTCCCGGACCCTTGTAACATCCAGGGACTTTGCTGAAGAAGCCAAGACGATCCGAATTCCTATCCTCTATCTTTATGGTGAGAATTCTGGGTACCGAGGGATGGCGGAGGCGAACGCAGATTTTCTGAAGACCCATCTTCCTTATGTTGAAGTGGTCAGTTTAAAAAATGGGATCCATAATCTGGAATTGCAAAAGCCAGATGAAGTGGCAAACCTCATCTCAGAATTTTTGAGCAAAGCCACGACGGCAGTTACATCAAATTCGGGGATTGAGGAATTAAAGAATTGAGGAATTAAGGAATTCTGGAATTGAGGGATTGATCATTTGCCGTTCATTATGAGACCACAACCTCTTCCACATATTTGACCCAATCGTATCCATAAGCATCTTCATAAACCAATCTCAGCGGCAAGCCATGCTTCTGAGGAAGTGTCTCCCCATTGACGCGGTAGGCCAGAAAGATCTTTTTCCGGTCGAGCTCTTTCAAAGTTATTCGGACCTCCTTTTCATGGGCTCCCTTGACATCCAAGTATGTCGCCTCTTTTTTGACCCGTGCCTCCTGAAGCAGCGTCTTCAGGCTCACGCCAGTCCACCGTCCGTTGTTGGCAAAAAATCCAGGACAGATGAGAAGGACCACTTCTGTCAAAGAGGGAAATTTGAAGATCTGATCATAGCTTAATGAAAGAGGATGATTGACGGCTCCTGTGATTTTTAGTTGATAAGTCTTTCCGTCAACCGCGACATCGGTAGGCCCCATGGTCCCGAACTTCCCAAGGGGATCGACTTCGAGATTCCGGTTGTCAATCTCAGCCGGATTCATATCTTTGAGTTCTTCTTTTTTAAAACTCTTTGGAAGGATCTTCTTCGCCTGAGCCAAGAGAGTCGAGACGAATTTCAAAAAGAAGGGCGGAACAAGAATCGAAGCGATGAGAAATTTTCTTCTCGTCCACATAATTTTATTTTAAGACAATCTGATTGAAAAGCAAATAGGAGAGCTTGAATCCAACCATTGGTCAAATCCCTAAACAAAAGTAATGGAAATTCCTTGAACCCTCATCCTGAACCATGCCCTGAACTTGTTTCATGGGTCGTTTCAGGATCTCACGCCGTGGACAAAACGAGATGCTGAATCCCGCGGCGTGGGACGTGACAGCAATTGGCTTCAAGAAGCTAGAAGAAAATTCTCAGACTTAACCCTGTAAGAATCTAATTTGGACAAGAATGATCTTTCTCAAAAGGTTGACTGAAAAATTCAGTCAGACGCGTAGAACCTCTTGAAATGTTAGTAAGCTATTTGAATATGTTGACGAATCCATCCTTTTTTGATAATGTTCTGCCATGCTAGGGAGACCGAGGTTGGATGCTCCTGGAAGCCTGCACCATATCACTTTTCAGGCCACACCCTGTCCTCCTCCGCGCACGCCCGGTAGGTTTCCCAAAAACCACTGAGCTCTCTGGAGGAATTGTGGGCATCCATGATTTTCACCATAGAATACTTTTTGGTTTTAACAGGTTAAGCAAGAATCAGGCATATAATAATTTATCATAATATAATTTTTCTGTCTAATATCTGTTAGGCAGTGACCGAATCTATTCACACCCATAAGGAGATTTTCTGCATTGGATATTCCACGGATCTTCAACATCACCGAAAGTGCTCACCGCATCCATAACCCGTTCACACCCGAAAAGCTCGCC
>Ga0315282_10018079_pt1 | contig 10121 bp, 9 predicted proteins | sample YL17G07_20_MG_FD_203693 | JGI IMG/M metagenome (GOLD analysis project Ga0315282, IMG submission 203693) | Sediment microbial communities from Yellowstone Lake, YNP, Wyoming, USA - YL17G07_20 | ecosystem: Environmental > Aquatic > Freshwater > Lake > Sediment | place: USA: Wyoming | collected... | reverse complement strand
GGCCCACGCCCATGTAAGTGCCACCGTACTGTTGGCCCTCGCAGGAGGCGCGGTTGATGACCTTGCCCACGTCGTTCACGTTGACCACCCGGGTGACCAGCACCTCGCCGGTCTCGGGGTCCACCTCGACCTCCATGAAGTGAGCTTGGCGGCAGAAGCGCGGCCGGGGCTGCTTGGGGGCGTAGGTCCCGGTCTGGGTGTGGTAGGCGTAAGCGAAAAGCGGCACGGAGAAGGGCAGGCGGATGCCCAGGTTTTCATGGGAGACCAGGGGGCCGGCGTTGCCGGCCGGCCGTACGAATTCGGCCATCGGGATCCGTTTCGAGGGGTCCGTCTTGAGAAAGATGACGCTGTCCTTGATGTCGAGGTCCTCGGGCGTGGCGCCGGGAAAGGGCGAAGGAAAACCGCCCCGCTGGGTCGTGCCCTGGGAGGCCGCGGCCGCCTTGAGGATCTGTTCCTTGAGCAGCCGGGACGCGTGGCGGACGGCAAAGCCGTTGATGGACATGTTGGTAGAGGAATCGGGCGTCATGCGGAAGAAGCCGGGATCGAACTGGGGATTGTAAAAAACGTGATCGAGCCGAAAGCCCAGCTCGTCGGCCGCGATCTGGCAGTAAGAGTCTTCCGCGTCCTGGCCTCCGTCGCTGCCCATGCCCAGGATGCTGGCCGTGCCGTCGTGCCGCTCGATGCGGATGGCCATCTCGCTCGAGCCGGCCGAGTCGTCCCACTCGTGCGTCCAGGTAAAGCCCAGCCCGTGCAGGCGGCCGTTGGGCAGCCGCCGCGACCCCGGCGGGTGCCAGTTTTTTTCCCAGCCGATGGCGGCCTTGCCTTTCTCCACGCACTCCCTGAGGCTGTCCCGCACCTCGAAGCCGCGCTCGGCTTTGCGTTCGTTCAGCCAGTTCATGTCATGGCCGTCGGCCCCGTCGTTTATCAGGGCCACCTCCACCGGGTCGAGCCCCAGGGCGGCGGCGATGTGATCGAAAATCATGGTCAGGCTGTGGGTGTTGGCGTTTTGTTCGCAGCGGACAGGCACGGTCGGACCCTTGTTCGTGCGCACCACCTTGAGCTGGCCGCGGAGGTTGGGGATGCGGGTGTTTTCCACGAGGTGCTTGAGGAAATGGAAGACCGGCCACATCTGGTTGCCCAGCACGGCCGTGCCCTCCACGGCGGTGATGGTTCCGTCCTTCTTGGCGCCGACCTTGTAATGGTAGACGCCTTCGTCCATCTCTCCGCCGAAGAAATCCTCGCGCCGGGTGAAGGTCCACTTGACCGGTCGGCCGGTCCGCCTGGCCAGCACGGCCGCGCAATAGTGCCCGCCCAGGTTCCACGCCACCTGGCTCCACCCGCCGAAGCTGGCGCCCTGGTAGAGGCAGTGCACCTGAATCTTGTTCATGGGGATGCCGCCGAACCAGGTGGAGATGGCGCGCTTGCAGACGTGGGGCCGCTGCTGTTTCACCCAGACTTCGGGCGCGTCGCCGTTCCAGGTAAAGACGCCGCAGGGGCGCTCCGGCCCGACCCAGGTGTGCAGCCGCCGGGTGGAGGAGAATTCGATGATGGTATCGGCCTGGGCAAAACCCTGGTCCACGTCGCCCAGGGTGAGCATGTCCAGCAAGCCCTGGTTGTAATGGTTGCTGACCAAAAGCTCGGGCATGCTGATGGGCGCGTCCGGGGCCAAAGCGGCCTCGGTGTCCAGGATGAAGGGGCGCTCTTCCCAGGCCACGTCGATGAGCGTCAGGGCCAGCTCGGCCGCGGCCTCGGTCTCGGCGGCCACGGCTGCGCCGACCTCCTGGCCCTCGAAATAGGCGATCCGCGGCAGGACCGGTTCGTTCGAAGGTACATGGCCGCCCAGGTCCGCGGCGGCAGGCAGGTCCGGATCGTCATAGCGGAGCATGGCCCGGACGCCGGGCAAGGCTTCGGCTCGGCTTGTGTCCATGTCTTTGATCTCGGCGTGAGGATAGGGCGAGGTCAAAAAACGCATGTGCAGCATGCCCGGCAGCCGCACGTCCATGGTGTATACGGCCTTGCCTGCCGCCTTGACCACGCCGTCCAGTCGCCGACCAAGTCGACGGCCGATGTGCTTGAACTCCGTGTGCGGATAAGGGTCGGCCCTGAGATTGTCGAGCGACTCCTCCATGCGGGTCCATTCCTTGTCGCTCATGGGGTCGTCCTTTCCTTGAGGAGGGCCGCCGCTTCGAGCACGGCGATAGGGTGCTGCGGGTAGGTGCCGCAGCGGCAGAGGTTTCCGGCCAGGGCCTCCTTGATTTCGTCCTCGGTCGGCTCCGGGTTCCGGTCCAGCAAGGCCTTGGCCGCCACCACAAAGCCGGGAGTGCAATAGCCGCACTGCATGGCGTGGTTCCGAGCGTAGCTTTCGATCAGGGGATGCCCGGACTGGGCGATGCCCTCGACGGTCTCGATCCGCCTCCCGTGGCATTCGACGGCCAGGGTCATGCACGACAGGATCGGCCGGCCGTCCAGGATGACCGTGCAGGAACCGCAGGCCCCGCGGTCGCAGAACTGCTTGGCACCGATATATCCCAGCCGGTCGTGGATAAGCTCGTACAAGGTCCACTCAGCTTCGACTGGCAGGGAGTAGTCCAGCCCGTTGACCGTCAATCGAATCCAACCCTCGGGCCGGAGAACCCCGGCGCTCCTGTGTGCGGAAACCACGTGCTCTTTGAGCTCGTCGAAATTCGCCGTCTGGGTCTGGCAATAAGGGCAGACGAACCAGACGTCGCCTTTTTTGCTTTCGGGCATCTGCTCGCTCTCCTTTTAAGCCGGCCGCTGCGCCGGAAGGCCGCGCAGATACACGGCCTGCGCGATCCGGTTCTCGAAGTCGGCCCGAAAATAGGCCAGCGCGTCCCGGAGCAGCACGGCCGTGGACTGGCCCAGGCCGCACAGGCTGGCGTCGGCCAGCACGCCGGCCAGGATTTGCAAGGTATCCAGGTCGCCGGCGGCCCCGTCTTCCCGGACCATGCGCTCCAGGACCTCCAGCAGAACCTCCGTCCCTTCCCGGCAGGGCGTGCACTGTCCGCAGGATTCCTCGGCCAAAAAAGATACGGACCGAAATACCACCTCGACCATGTCCCGGGTCTCGTTGAAAACAACCACTCCCCCGGAACCAAGCACCGCCTCGAAGCACAAAGGCGTATCTAACCGTTTGGCCGGCAATAGCCGCCCCCCGGCGCCCCCAACCTGCACGGCCTGCACCCGTTCCGCGCCGGCCAAATCCATAACCAATTCCCTGAGCGTGCTGCCTAGCACCAGCTCATACACATCCGGCCGCGCCACGTCACCGCTTATGGAAAAGACCTTGGTGCCCGCGCTCTCGGCCGTGCCCAGGCCGTGGAACCAGGCTGGGCCGCGGTTTAAAATAGCTGGCAAGTTCATCAGGGTCTCCACGTTGTGGATAACCGTGGGCCGGCCCCACAGCCCGCTTGTCGTCGGAAAGGGCGGCCGTAGGCGCGGCTCACCTCGCCGGCCCTCAATGGATTCCATCAGCGCCGATTCCTCGCCGCAGATGTAAGCCCCGGCGCCCTCGAAAACCGTGATCGGCAAGCCGCCGAGAAATCCCTTGGCCCGAACCTGGTCCAACGCCCGGTCGAGTCCTGGGAGCAGGCGGTGGTACTCGGCGCGGAGGTAGATGTAGGCCTGGGTTGCGCCTATGGCCCGGGCGGCGATGGCCATCCCCTCGATGAGGGTGAAGGGGTCTTGCTGCAAAAGGAAGCGGTCCTTGAAAGTGCCCATCTCGCTTTCATCGGCGTTGACGATGATGAATTTTTCTTCACCTGGTGCACCTCGGGCCAGCTCCCATTTAAGGCCGCAGGAAAAGCCAGCCCCGCCCCGTCCCCGCAAACCGGAGGCCTTGACTGCGGCCACGATCTCCTGTGGGACCATTTCTTCCTGCGCCTTTTGCAGGGCCTGAAAACCGCCCCGCGCGAGGTACGTCTCGATGTCGCCGGGGTCAATGATCCCGCAATGTTTTAGAACCACCCGCTCCTGTGGCACGGCCGCCCTCCCGGACTAAAGGTAGGACTTCAAAATTCTGGCGATCTTCCTGATGGTCAGCCGGCCGTGCAATTCATGATCCACAAGCATGGCCGGGGCCTGGTCGCAGGCGCCGATACAGTTGACGACTTCGAGAGTGAAGCGGCCGTCCGCGGTCGTCTGGCCAGGTTCAATACCCAGCATCTTCTCCAGACGCTCCCGCACCCCACGGGCCTCGGCCAGGTGACAAGGCAGGCTGCGGCAGATGCGGATGGTGTGCCGGCCCCTGGGCTTCACCCCGAGAAAGGCATAAAAGCTGGCCACGCCGAAGATTTCGCTCAAGGGGAGCTTCAGGGAGCGGGCCAGGCCGGGCAGGTCCGGCGGCGCAGCCGGGCCGGCCTGTTCCAAGGCTTCTCTAATGAGGTCCACCAGGCGCTCGCGGCCGCGATCAATATCGGTGGGGGAAGAAGGCGTTCGCTCCATGGTTTACCCCTTGTCAACCACATGGGCCGGCGCGTACAGGGCGCCGGTGGGGCAATAGTCGATGCAGATACCGCAGTCCTTGCAGACCTCGAGGGTCAAGGGCTCATCCAGTCCAACCACGACCTTGGAGGCAAAGCCGCGCAAGGCGATGCTGTAAACGTCTTTCTTGGCCACTTCCTGGCAGGCCCGCACGCAGCGGCGGCAGAGGATGCACTTGGACAGGTCGCGGCAGACATAAGGGTTTTCAGACTCGGGAGGGTACGAGCGGGGCTGGCGGACCTGGAAGCGCGGCGGGCCGACCTCGAGATCCGAGGCCAGCTTGTGGAGGACGCAGTTCTTGGCGCTTGGGTCTGTGACGCAGGTCCCGGTGTGAGCCGTGAGCAGGAGCTCCACCACGGCCCGGCGCGCGTCCAGGACCCGAGGTGTCCGTGTGCGCACGACCATGCCGGCCGTGATCGGGGTGTGGCAGGCCGCGGCCAGGGTCCGGGCGCCATGGACCTCGACCAGGCAGACGCGGCAGACGCCGCTCGGTCTCAGCTCCGGTGCATGGCACAAGGTCGGGATACGCACGCCCGCCATCTCGGCGGCCTTGAGAATCGTCGTCCCAGGCGGCGCGCTGACGGCCTGGCCATCGATCTCGATTTCAATGTCATTCATAGGCGTCCCCGCGGCCCGGCAAGCCCTCGCTAAAGGTTCAGGCTGATTGACCGGTCTTGGCCCTTCTGGTATGGTTTCGTCCACGCGTCCGCGCCCCAAGGAGGCATGCTTAGGCCTGCCATGTCAGTGACGGTAACCTTCCCCAGCATGCTCCGAAAATGGTTCGATGGCCGGGAGCGCGTCCAGGCCGAGGGCCGGACCGTGGCCGAGTGCCTGGCCTATCTCGAACCCCGCTTCCCCGGCCTGGAAGGGCGTCTTAGGACCGCGACCGTGCTGGTCAACGGCCAGGATATCCGCCTGCTGCAAGGCCTGGCCACACCCATCCACGACGGCGACCGCCTCGAACTCATTCCGCTCCTGGCTGGCGGATAAAGGCAAAAAGGGGGCAGGAGCCTTTATTGCCTTGCTGTCGGAGCGTTGGTCATTGTAGGGGCGACCGGCCGGTCGCCCCTACCTGCTCTTCCCGAAGTCATACTTCAAAGAATTTTGCCTGGGTTCAGGATCAGGTTGGGGTCGAAGGCCTTCTTAATGCCCCGCATGATCTCGAGTTCGGCCGGGGATTTCGTTCTCAGGAACAGGGGCTTTTTCAGGATACCCACGCCGTGTTCGCCGCTGCCCACGCCGCCCAGGCGGAGGGCGATTTCGGTTATCTCATCGTACAGAGCTCTGGCCAAGGGCGGCCAGTCCTCGACGGCCACGTTTTCCGGCTTGAAGATGGCCGTGTGCAGGTTGCCGTCCGCGACGTGGCCGGTGGTCGCTATGTGGGTCTGGTGCTTTTCCTCGAGCCGGGCGAGCTCCCGCATCATCTCCGGCACCTGGGAGAAAGGCACGACAATGTCTCCGCCATGCCGGATGTAGGGGGTGATCAGGTTGAGACCGGGACTGTATTCCTCCCGGACCTTCCAGATGTTCTCCGAGTCGGTGCGGCTTTCGGCCACGAAGACGTCCAGAGCCCCGTTGTCCAGGCAGAGTTCGCCCGCCTTTTCGTACAGCTCTTCCAGGGCTTCCTGGGTGTCGGCCGCGAGTTGGATGATGAGAAAGGCCTCAGCCTCCTCGTTGTCCATGAAGGGGATGGTGATCTCGTGATACGTGGCCGATTGGACCAGGCAGAGCCGGTCCATGTACTCGACGGCCTCGGGTAGAATTTTGCCGTCCACGATGAGTTTGCCCACAGCGGCCACGGCGGTCTGGGGGTCAGGAAAGGGCACGAAGAGATCCACGGTCCGGCCCGGCGCTGGGGTGAGGTTGACGATAACCTTGGTCACGATGCCCAGCGTGCCTTCCGAGCCGATCATGAGCTGCAGCAGGTCATAGCCCCAGGTGCTCTTGCGGTACCGGCCCCCCAGCTCGATCACCTCCCCGCTCGGCAGAACCACGGTCAGCCCTAGGATATGGCGCCGGGTGTTACCGTAGCGAATGACCTTGCCGCCGCCGGCGTTGGTGGCCACGTTGCCGCCGATGAAGCTGGTTTGGGTGCTCATGGGATAGCCGGCGTACATCAACCCTTGTTCGATCACTTTCTGGCAGAGTTCGTTGGTGATGAGGCCGGGTTCGACCACGGCCACGCGGTCGACGGGGTCGATCTCGAGGATGCGGTTCATGCGCTCCATAGACATGAGGATGCCGCCCTCGAGTGGAATGGCGGCGCCGGCCAGGCCGCTTCCGGCCGCGCGCGGCGTAACCGGAATGCGGTGCTCATCGGCCAATTTCATGATCCCGGCCACCTCCTCGGTCGAGCCAGGTTTCACTACAGCCTCGGGGAGGTACACCATCCCCATGGCCAGGGCCATGATGTCGCGTCCGTACTCCTTGAGCTTTTCCTGGTCGTCCACGATCACGTTTTTTTCGCCCGCGATCTCTTTCAGCCGGGCCACGATGCCGGGCGTCACCTTGCCGTAGGCGGGGGCCATTTCGCTAGACCTCCTTGGTCCGTTTTTTGATTTTTTCGATGAGCCGGGGGATGATTTCGAACAGGTCTCCGACCAGGCCATAGTCGGCCACGCTGAAGATGGCCGCCTCCGGGTCGGAGTTGATGGCCACGATGGTTTCGGCGGACTGGATGCCGGCCAGGTGCTGCACCGCACCCGAGATGCCGCAGGCGATGTACAACCTGGGGCTGACCGTCTTGCCGCTCAGCCCCACCTGGTGCGAGTAGGAAATCCAGCCCTGGTCTATAGCGCGGCGGGAGGCCCCTATGGAGCCGCCCAGGAGCCCGACAAGTTCCTCGATCATACCCAGGTGCCGCGCGTCCTTAAGTCCGTGGCCCACGGCCACGATCGCTTCCGCGTCCTGGATGGGCGCGCCGATGGTGTCCTCTTCGATGAACCGGAGGCGCTTCACCCGGGAGGACAGTTTGCCTTCGCCGAATTCCTTGAGGACGATCTCGCCTTGGCGCGCCGTGTCAGGTGCCAGAGGCCGCTTGGATTTGGGCCGAACCGTGGACATCTGGGGCCGGAGCGTGGGGGTCTTGATGGTGGCCATAATGTTGCCGCCCACGGCCGGCCGCGATTGGATGAGCAATTTTTCCTCGGGGTCGATGGTCAGGCCGGTGCAGTCGGCCGTGAGGCCTGCGCCGACTTTGACCGCCAGCACGGGCATGATGGTCCGGCCCATGGTCGTGGCCGAGGCCAGGAAGACGTCCGGCCGGTACTCCTCGATGAGCGCGGTCAGGACCTCGGCAAAGGGATCGACCGTGAAGTGTTCCAGGGCCGGGTGGTCCACGACCAGGACCCGGTCCGCTCCCCGGTGAATCAACCCCTGGGCCTTGTCTTTCATGCCGGAGCCGAGGAGGACGCTGACCAGTTCCACCCCCAGATCGTCGGCCAGCCCGCGGCCCCAGGCCAGAAGTTCATACGAGACCGGATGCACCTGCCCATTCCGGACCTCTCCTAATGTCCACACCGCCCTTGCGCCGTCTGCTTTCTTTTCAACCATGGTCCGTGCCCTCAGAGAATTGCCTTCTGGATCAAGAAATCGACCAGGCCCTCGACCGCGGCGTCCGGGTCCGCCTGGGCGGAGACGATGGTCCCGCTCCGGGCGAGCTGCGGCCGGAAGATCTTTACCACCCGCGTCGGCGAGCCTTTCAGGCCGAGCCGGCTTTCGTCCGCGCCGATATCCTCTGCGGTCAGGATCGGCACCTCGGTCCGTTTGGCCTTCATCTTGCCCTTGAGATTGGGCATGCGCGGCTCGTTGATCTCCTTGACCACACTCACCAAGGCGGGCAGCGGGGCCTCGACCACCTCGTGTCCGCCCTCGACGGCGCGATGGGCCACGATCCGGCCGTCCCCGATCTCTTCAATCTTGCTGACATAGGTCAGGACGGGCAAGCCCAGGTATGCGCCGACCTCGGGGCCGACCTGGCCGGTTTCGCCGTCCGTGGCCCGCTCGCCGCACAGAACGAGGTCCACTCCGCCGGCGACCTTGCGGATGCCCGTGGACAGGGCATAGGCCGTGGCCCAGGTGTCGGAACCGGCGAATTTCTTGTCCGAGAGCAGGAACCCGCTGTCGCAGCCTATGGCGATGGCGCTCCGCACCGCCTCAGCCGCCTTCTGAGGTCCCATGGAAAGCACGCTGATAACCACGCCGCTGCCAAGGCGTTCCTTGATGCGGACCGCCTCCTCGACCGCGTATAGGTCCAGAGGGTTGAGCTCCGAAGCCACCCCGTCACGGATCATGGTCCCGGTTTCCTCGTCCATCTTGACCTTGTCCGTGGCCGGGACCTGTTTGACCAATACCATTATGTTCACAGGCAGACTCCTTGCTGCAGGATGCGGTCATCCTACCAGGGTTTAACTCGAAAACCAACGGCGTTTGGCTGCGGCCCCGCAACCTCATTGCCGCGGCCGCTTGGTCCCCAGCCTCAGGCGTTCGGCGATGTTGGCCGTGGGGTCCAGGACCGGTTCGATCAGCGGGTTGGACGAGGTCAGCAGCGCGGTCACGCCCGGACCGTGGCCGGCGCGCAGGCAATTGCTGTGCACCACGATGCCGATGGTGACGGCCCCTTGGTGAAAAGCCCGGCCATAGGAGTTGTCGTGATCCAAGAGGGCCACGAAATCGCCCAGGCGGATTCGGTCCAGCCCATACTTTTTCACCGTCTCCGGGTCGGAGGTCATGATGTCGTAATCCCCGCGGTAGGCGTCCGCCGCGCCGACGCCGGAGCCCATGCACGCGGGCGGAACAATGGTCGTGACCGGCACCCGAAGCTTTTCTTTCATCGTCTTGATTTTCATCTTTTTCAGGAGAGCCGGGTCCAGGTTCAGCAGCCGGATTTCCGGGAAGTCCAGCAGGGCCAGACCCTGGCCCCGGGCCCGGATGATGATCTTGTCGTCGTAGGTCATCTTTTCCTTGGCTGGCCGGGGAAAGTCCACGATGACGTGTTCGGACCCGCCGTGCGAGCCGATGACCACGCCCTTGGCCCCCTCGGCCTTGCCCGAGACGACCGTGGCCGTGTTGCCGGTGCAGGCATAGAATTGCAGGCTGGTGTTGGGGTGCTGCATGGGTTTTTTCGTGTCCCCGGTGCAGCTCACACCAGGCTCGAGGTGGTCCCCGGCCCAGCCGAAGGCCGGATCTCCGGCCTGCATGTTCAAGGTGATACCGCCGATGCCCGGCAGCACAAAGGGCGTGCCGTCATGTCCCACGGACCAAGCGCCGGGCCGAACCACGGGCGGTCCGGCCTGGCATTGAATTAGCATCTCGACGACCCGGTCTTCGTTCGTTCGAAGCATGCTTTCTCCTTCATTTCCAAACGGCATTTCCGTTCGGCGAAAAGGCCTTGAAAACAAGGCCCCTTATAGCAGAAAACGCTTGGGCGGGCAAGCTGGAGTAAACGGGTTCGTCCCAAGGAAGGGACGGCCCGCAAGGGGTCGCGCGGCCCCAAAACGAGCTGCGTTTGTTTCGGAAAGCTACGACGCGCTAGTACCTACTTGACAAAAAGAGGGTAATATGATATTCGAGGCGCATGAGATACGCACCTACGCCTATTGTGTTGAAGCCCGAGGAACGTG
>Ga0315282_10018078_pt1 | contig 10121 bp, 10 predicted proteins | sample YL17G07_20_MG_FD_203693 | JGI IMG/M metagenome (GOLD analysis project Ga0315282, IMG submission 203693) | Sediment microbial communities from Yellowstone Lake, YNP, Wyoming, USA - YL17G07_20 | ecosystem: Environmental > Aquatic > Freshwater > Lake > Sediment | place: USA: Wyoming | collected... | reverse complement strand
TTAATCTATGGCTTCTAAAAAATATCATATTATTACTTTTGGCTGTCAGGCCAATGTGGCTGATTCAGAGAGAATAGCGGCCAAATTAGAAAAACAGGGTTATAAAAAAACAGAATCGCCCGAGAAGGCGGACCTGATTATCATTAACGCCTGCTCTGTCCGGCAATCTGCAATAAACAGGGTTTACGGAAAATTAAATAAATTAAACGGCAAAAAAATTATTTTAGCTGGTTGTGTGTTACAAGCCGATAAGAAAAAAATGGCTGATAAAATCAACGCGTTTTGGGACCCAAAAGAATATTTTAATTGCAAACCTATTTACGAAAGTAAATCCCGGGCCTTTGTTCCTATTATGACCGGCTGCAATAATTTTTGCACTTATTGCGTTGTTCCTTACACCCGCGGCCGGGAAATATCAAGGCCGATTCGAGAAATTATTGATGAAACTAAGAAACTAATAAAAAATAAATACAAAGAAATCTGGCTAATCGGGCAAAACGTCAATAGTTATCCAAACTTTAGTAATCTATTAAAAACTATAAATAATTTACCCGGACGCTTCACCCTCCACTTTATGACTAGCCATCCCAAAGATATGAACGATAAGCTGATTAAAATAATTAAAGAAAGTAAAAAAATTTCTAAGGAAATCCATTTGCCGGTCCAATCCGGAGACAATAAAATTTTAAAGGCAATGAACCGCAATTATACTGTTGAGCACTATAAAAAATTAATAAAGAAGATTCTTAAAGAAATTCCTCAGGCAAAAATCTCCACTGATATTATTGTCGGTTTTCCCGGCGAAACAAAAAAACAATTTGAGAATACGGTTAAATTGTTCAAAGAAATTAAATTTTTTAAGGCCTATATTTCAAAATATTCTCCAAGGCCGGGCACGCTGGCGGCAAAATTTAAAGACAATGTGCCAATGGAAGAAAAGAGACGCAGATGGCAAATTTTAAATAAATTAGTATGCAGAAATTAATTGTTATTATCGGACCGACTGCCTCTGGCAAAACAGCTTTGGCTGCCAAACTTGCTAAAAAATTCAACGGGGAGCTTGTTTCTGCTGACTCGCGCCAGATTTACAGGGGAATGGATATTGGCACTGCCAAACCGGTTTTTCCGCACTATCTTATTGATATCAAAAACCCAGATCAAGATTATTCTGTGGGTGAATACAAAAAAGACGGGCTAAAAATAATTGACAAAATAATCGCAAGAGGTAAATTACCGATTCTTGTCGGCGGCACCGGACTTTATGTTTCGGCAATCGTAAATAATCTGGAAATCCCGCAAATAAAAGAAAACAAGAAATTACGAGAAAAACTAGAGCAAAAAATTAAAAAATATGGCCTGAAAAAAGTTTTTGATGAACTTGTAGCGCTTGACCCGGAAGCAGCTTATATTATTGACCCCAAAAATCCCCGCCGGATAATCCGCGCCCTAGAAATTGCCATTGTTTCCGGCAAGAAATTTTCCGACCAAAGAAAATTCGGCAAACCGCTTTATGATGTTTTAGAAATCGGCCTCAATTGTTCTCAAAAAGTACTCAAAAAAAGAATTGCCCAGAGAATCAAGAACATGATAAAAAGTGGCCTAATCAGCGAAGTAAAGAATTTGATAAAAAAATATGGTTATAAATGCAGGGCCCTCAATACTATTGGCTATTGCGAAATTATCGATTATTTAAAGAAAAAGGCCTCTCTGGAACAAGCCATTACCCAAATACAAAACAATACCTGGCACTACGCCAAACGCCAACTAACTTGGTTCAAAAAATATAATCCAAAAACCCACTGGATAAAAAATTATAAAGAGGCCGAAAAATTAGTGAGAAAGTTTATTTGACGGGAGCTGGAGGAATTGCCCGCCCTAATTTTTGCGGGTCCACGAGGAGTCGAACCTCGATCAATGGTTTTGGAGACCATCATTCTGCCATTGAACTATGGACCCTGAAAATTACTTCTTTGCTTCTTTATGAACTGTGTGTTTCCTACACCAATTGCAAAACTTTTTGAGTTCTATTTTGCGCTCAACTTTTTTTTTGTTTTTGTTGCTCCAGTATTTAATTCTCTTGCAGACGCTACATTGTAATTTTATCAAATTTTCCTGTGACATAAATCCTGTGCGTGGGGAGGGATTTGAACCCCCGTAGGCCATAGGCCGTCAGATTTACAGTCTGATGCGATTGACCACTCCGCCACCCACGCCCGTTTTCTCGCTCTTTTCTCGAGTCCTGACTTCCACCACAATTTCATCCCCCACTAAATTAACCGTTAAGGTATTACCCGCTTTCACCTTATTACTAACAATCAGTTCCGCTGCCTTGTTCAAAATTTTGTTTTGAATCAAGCGTTTCAAAGGACGAGCGCCGTAAAGAGGATTATAACCTTCTTTTGACAAAAAAGAAAGAACGGGCTCAGAGATTTTGAAATTAATTCCTTTTTCCAATAATCTCTTGGCAACAATCTCAACTTGAATTCTCACAATTTCCTTAAGATTTTCCGGGGTTAAAGTATTAAAAATAATAATCTCATCTAGGCGGTTCAAAAACTCCGGCCTGAATCTGTTTTCCAGGGCTTCCCTAATTTTGTTTTTTAATTCCTCTTCTGTTTTCTCTCCCCTTCCTTCATCGGCAGTAAAACCAAGAGTGGCCATCTCCCGGATGTATTCAGAACCAACATTGGAAGTCATAATTAAAATCGTGTTTTTGAAATTGACATGTTTTCCTTTGGCATCGGTCAAGCGGCCATTATCAAGAATTTGAAGAAGAATATTAAAAACTTCTGGATGAGCTTTTTCAATTTCGTCAAAAAGAACTATGGAATAAGGTCTGTGCCTGATAATTTCCGTCAGCTGACCACCCTCCTCGTAACCGACATAGCCCGGCGGAGAACCAATAATTTTGGAAACGGTATGACGCTCCATATATTCGGACATATCAACGCGAATCAAAGACTTTTCATTATCAAACATAAATTCAGCCAGGGCTTTTGCCAATTCAGTCTTCCCCACCCCGGTTGGACCAAGAAACATAAAAGAGCCGATGGGCCTGTCTTCATAAGAAATTCCTGCCCGGGAGCGCCGGACAGCGTTGCTGATTTTTGAAATCGCCTCATCCTGTCCCTTGACCCGCTTTTTCAAAGTTTCTTCCATATTCAAAAGTTTTCCTGCTTCGCTTTCCAGCATTTTTGTTACGGGAATGCCGGTCCATTTTGAAACAACCGAAGCAATATCTTCCTCGGTTATTTCTTCTTTGAGAAGGCGGTGGGAAGTTTGAAGTTTCTTGAGTTTTTTCTCCCCGGTATGTAATTGTTTTTCCATTTCCGGTATTTTTCCGTAGCGCAATTCCGCCACCCGGGCCAATTCCGCCCTTCTCTCGGCGTTGTCCGCCTCGTTCTGAAAATTTTCCAAATCCTTTTTTAATTTTCCGATGGCGTTAATGGTTTCTTTTTCGTTTTTCCATTTAATTTCCAAAGAAGAAATTTTTTCTTTTATATCAGCGATTGCTTTTTCGATTTCCTTGGTTCTTTTCCGGGATTTGGCGCCTTCGTCTTTTTTTAGGGCCTCTTTTTCAATTTCCAGTTTTCTTATCTGACGCTGGGTAATTTCCAATTCTTCGGGCATACTATCCAATTCCAAACGGAGAGCGGAACAAGCTTCATCCATTAAATCAACGGCTTTGTCGGGTAAAAATCTGTCGGTAATATAACGGCTGGAAAACTGAACAGCGGCCTGAATTGCCCCATCGGTAATCCGAATTCCGTGATACAGTTCATATTTCTTTTTTAAGCCCCGCAAAATAGCAATCGTATCCTCAACAGATGGTTCTTCAATATAAACAGGCTGAAATCTTCTGGTAAAAGCCGGATCTTTTTCAATATACTTTTGATATTCTTTAAGAGTGGTGGCTCCAATGGCCCGCAAATCTCCCCGCGCCAAAGCCGGCTTCAAAAGATTGGAGGCATCGATTGCTCCCTCTGCGGCCCCGGCCCCGATAATGGTATGAATTTCGTCTATAAAAATAATAATTTTGCCGGCCGCTCTTTCTATTTCCCGGACTACTGCCTTAAGCCTTTCTTCGAATTCGCCCCGGTATTTTGTTCCGGCAACCAAAGCACCCAAATCAAGAGAGATAATTTCTTTATCTTTCAAAAGCTCGGGTACGTCTCCCTGACTGATTCTCCAGCTCAAACCCTCAACCACGGCTGTCTTCCCCACTCCTGCTTCTCCTATTAAAATGGGATTATTTTTTGTTCTTCGGTTCAAAATTTGCATCACTCTTCTAATCTCATCGTCTCTGCCAATAACAGGGTCAAGTTTGTCTTCTTGGGCCAGTTTTGTCAGATTGCGGCTGTATTTTTCCAGAATTCTTGATTTTCCCTGGGGTTCCACATCTGTAATTTTTGCCTGGCGAAATTCCGCCAAAATCTTCAAAACATCCTCTTTATCTATTTTGAAGCGATTCAAAATTTCTTTGGCCTGGGAAGGAACGTCAAGAATTGCCAAAAAAAGATGTTCGGTTGAAACATAATCGTCTTTCAGAAAAACGGCAATCCGGTGAGAGGATTCAAGCACTTTTGCCAATTCCGGAGTAAGATAAATTTGATAAGAGGGCGTAACAAGAGAAGAATTTTCGCTTTCGGCCAGGCTGTTTAAAATAGTATCGTTTAGAAAAACCGTATCGATTTCCATTTTTTCAAGAATAGCGGTTACCAAGCTGTCGTCCTGAGAAACAAGGCTGGCCAAAAGATGCAGGGCATCAATATGATTCTGTCCCCTTTCAATAGCCAACTCATGAGCCTTGCGCACGGCTTCCTGCGCCTTAATTGTGAAATTTGAAAACGGCGGCATAATTTCGTTGCGTAACGCGTAACGTGCAACGCGTAACGTGGGGTTTTAATTTTTAATTACTTAAATCAATAATGGTTTGTTGATTTGTTTCTGTTCCCGTCGGTGCATTATTCCACCAATTTCCAAAAATTGATAAAAATAAATAAACACCAACAATTGCTAATCCGATAAACAGATAAAACGGTAATTCATTTTTAATCCACTTAATCATTTTTATTCATTTTTGTTTTTTTGATTGCCAATTGACCTTATCAAACCGTTTATCAATTGTCTAATTGTGTCTGCTTGTTTATTTAATTCTTCGCATTTATCAGCCTTTATATACCCTAAATCTCTTGATAACAAAAGAAAACTCTGGATTTCTGCCACCGAACCCCTCGCCTGATAATAGAATTTTATTTTATCATTAAAATGATATCTTTCAAAGCCCTCTGCTATATTTGCAGTTATAGAACTTGCCGCCCTTCTCAACTGGTCAATAATCCCGAATTTTTCTTCTTTGGGGAAATCTTTCGTAATTTTGTAAATTTCTAAAACCAATTCGTGTCCTTTTTTCCAAACATCTAAATCGTAAAAGTCTTTAATCATAAAAATTCCTCGTTACGCGTTACCCGTTACTCGTTACGAAATCAGAGATTTTCCGGGCGCTCTTCGAGAACAACTACAACACTCATTTCTTTTCCATCGCGGAGGATTTTGAGTTCAATTTTATCGCCCACCCGATGCTGGCTGAGAAGATGATTCAAGGTATTCTGCTGGTTAATTTTTATTTTGTTAAACTCAAGAATAATATCATTCCCCTTAAGCCCGGCTTTGCCTGCCGGCCCCGTTGATTCAACAGCCGGCTCTTGATTTGGTCCCTGGGTTAAAAGCAGACCATTGTCAACGACTTTATATCTGATACCCAGATAAGGATATTTTATCTTGCCGAATTCTATGGCGTCGTTAATATCTCTCTTGGCAATATTTATTGTTAAGGCAAAACCAATATTCTCCGCTCCCTGAGCCTGAGCCACATTAATCCCAATCACCCTTCCCGAAAGATCAAGAAGAGGCCCGCCGGAATTTCCCGGATTAATGGCAGCGGTAGTTTGAATAAGTTCCTCCAATTCTTCCGGGCCAGAGAGAGAACCTTGGGCGGTAACGCTACGATGCAAACCGGAAATTATTCCGTCAGAAATCGTATTGCGGAATTCTCCCAAGGCATTTCCAATGGCGATAACCGTTTGTCCAATATTAACAGAATCGGAATCTCCAAGGGAAATAGAAACAAAGTCTTTTCCATCTACTTTTAGAATAGCGATATCCTGAAAAGGATCCCGGGCCAGTACTTTTGCTTCCAATTTCCTGCCGTCATTCATAACAATAGAGTATTCTGCTTTCGTGTCTTCAACTACATGTTTGTTTGTCAAAAGAAGTCCGTCTTTGGAAATAAAGAAACCGGTTCCGCTGGAAACCTGTTTTTTCTCTGTTCCCTTTTGACGATACTGGGGAATTTGAATATCGGGAAAAAATTCCGGAAAAGGATTAATAAAGTATTCTTCTATCACCGGTAAATCTTTGGTAGCCACCACGCTAACGACACTGGAAGAAACATCTTTCACCACTTTTACTATTGCTTCTTCCCCGGTTAGCGGAACCGGCAAGGGCGCGGCTTGCTGTTGTCTGTTTTCTGTTGGCACCATTTTTTCTATGACCCGGTTAATGGTCTGAGTAAACGGGGCTGGCGCCTGATTAACAAGACTGACAGTAACAATGCCCGTTACCAAAGAAGTAACAAAACTGACGAGCAAGACCAGCATTATTAATTGATTTTTGGTTAAATTATCCATAAACTACGAATTACGAATTTTTTACGAATATACGAATATTTTAATTTAAATTATTTATCATGTCAAATTCTTGCGGTAGTTTTCCACAGCTTTTTTGAAGGCCTGGTCGGCTAAGACTGAACAATGAAATTTGATGTCAGGAATTCCGCCCAAGCGCTCGGCAATTTCTTGGGGCGTGATTTTTAACGCCTCCTCAATAGTCATTCCCTCGCCCCCAGTAACCATTTCTGAAAATATGGAGGTGCTGGCAATGGCAGTGGCGCAACCCCAGGTTCGCCATTTAAGTTCTTTAATTCTTTCTGTTTTGGGGTCAATTTTCAACCAGATTTTCATAATATCGCCACAGGCAAAACTGCCCACTTCCCCCATTGCGTCAAACTCTCCTTGTTTCGGCTCTTCAGTAATAAAATTTTTGGGGTGGAAAAAATGGTCTTTTACTTTATCGGAATAATACCAATTGTCTACATCAGACATAAATTTATGTTACCGCTGAAATGCTTCTTAATTTTTTAATAATGGGCGGCAAAACTTTGAGCACATAATCAATATCTTTTTTTGTATTGCGTCTTCCCAGGGTAAATCTGAGAGAACCGTGGCCATACTCATGAGGTTTAGCCAAAGCCATAATCACATGAGACGGCTCCAAACTCGCAGAAGTGCAGGCTGAACCAGTGGAACAACTTATTCCCGCTTCATCAAGATACAACACAACAGATTCGCCTTCAACGCCCAATATGGAAACATTTATATTGTTGGCTAAGCGCTGAACGGGCTCGCCGTTTAAAAAAGTTTTGGGAATTTCTGTCACAAGACGTTTTATAAAATAATCACGGAGAACTGTAACGCGCCGACTTTCTTTTTCTCTGTTTTTTTGGCTGATTTCAAGGGCTCTTGCCAACCCCGCAATTGCGGGGACGTTTTCCGTTCCCGGACGCATCTTGCGCTCCTGTTCTCCGCCAAAAAGAATCGGCTGCAATTTTACTCCCTTTTTTGCGTATAAAAATCCTATTCCTTTTGGCCCGTAAATTTTTGAACCGTTAACCGTCATTAAATCAACGCCTAATTTTTTTACATCCAAGTCAAGATAACCGGCTGCCTGACAAGCGTCAGTATGAAAAAGCGCGTTTTTTTCGTGAACAATTTTACTTATTTCCGCGATTGGCTGAATCGTACCTATCTCATTATTAGCAAACATTATGGAAACCAAAATGGTTTCGGGCCGTAGGGCTTTTTTAACATCTTTTGGTTTAACAATCCCCTCTTTGCCAACATCAAGATAAGTGACTTTAAAACCTCTCTTTTCTAATTCTTTGCAGGAATTTAAAACCGCATGATGCTCAAATTTGGTGGTAATAATGTGTGGGGAGCCAGAAATTTTGGCGGAGGGAAGTTTTGCTTCCGTAAGATTTCCCTTGGTGTCTGTCTTTAAGGAAGCAAATTTCCCGACGCCATTCGCCACTCCAAAAATCGCCAAATTATCGCTTTCGGTTCCGCCGGCTGTGAAAATAATTTCTTCTGGCTTGGCGTTGATTAATTCCGCGATTTTTTTGCGGGAATCCTCAATGGCTTTTTTTGCTTTCCGCGCCTCAAGATACAGCGAACTGGGATTGCCGAATTCTTTCAGCCAAAAAACCTCCATCGCTTTTTTCACGCGAGGGTCTAAATAAGTCGTGGCGGCATGGTCAAGATAGATACGTTTTTTCATGAGCCTGAGGTCGGATTCGAACCGACGACCTACTGTTTACAAAACAGTTGCTCTGGCCAGCTGAGCTACTCAGGCTTTTTATCGCCGTTTTTGGAATCATTCACATCTTTCCAATAATCCGAAGGGTAGCCATTGTTCTGAATATTTCTTTTCCCCCTGATGTAATTGGTTAGTTTGAGCAGCCATCCTTCTATTTTTAAAAGATTTATGCGGAAACGAGAAACACTTTTTTCGAATTCTTTATAGATATTGGGAAGAATAGAATTTTTCCAATAATTAATTGACGGAATAATAATATAATTATGGAAATCGGAAAACAAACTTTCGGATTCCCGCATTTTAACCAACAATTCCTTTTCTTCCATCATTCTTACCGCCTTAAAACGGCTCCCCGCCAAATACAACATTCCCGCCGCTGAAAAAACTATCAGAATAATTAATGTTATAAAAGCGCTCATATTATTTTAAACTACAACGAAAAAAACGGCTAATTTTTATATTTTCTCCAAATTTTTGAATCATTTGCTTTAGGTAGTCGCTGACGGTAATCTCGGGTTCTTTGATATATGCCTGGCCAAGTAATTCTTTTATGTCCGCCGGGTTGGAGGCGGCAATATGCATGGCAATGTTGTGGCTAAAAGTCCGGAATTCTTCGTTTCTGGCAACAAAATCAGTCTCGCTTCTGACCTCCACCAACACGCCTATCTGATTGTTGTTATGGACGTATGATTCAATTACTCCGGCTTTGACCTCTCGTTCTGCCTTTTTTTTTGCAATCTCCGCTCCTTCTTTTTGTAAAATTAAAATTGCTTTTTTTATATCGCCCGATGCCTGTTCCAGCGCTTTTTTGCAAGCCATGATTGAAACTTCGGTGAGCTCTCTTAATTTTTTAATTTGCTCCGCTGTTATCATATTTTAATCCTTCTTTATAAGCATCAACAAGTTCTCTTAACAAAAAATTGATACTGGAAACAGAACTGTCATTGGCAGGAATGGGATAATCGGCGTCTTCGGGATTACAATCGCTATTCATTATAATAATTAAGGGGATTTTTGTCTTTTTTGCCTCATTAACCGCTGTTTTTTCATAATTAGAATCAACAACGATCAAAGCAGCCGGCAAGCCCTGACATTGCTTAAGCCCTATCAGATATTTATTCAGCTTTATAATTTTTCTCTCAATCTGCAAACGTTCTTTTTTTGTGTATTTCTCAAAATCACCGCTTTCTTTCTTTTGATACAAATCATTAAGATAATCAATTCTGTTTTTAATCTCTTTGAAATTTGTCAGAGTGCCGCCCAGCCACCGCTCCGCAACATAAGGCATATTCAATTCTTTGGCAAAACTTTCAGTATTTTCTTTTGTTTCTTTTTTTGTCCCCACAAAAAGTATCGGTTTCTTTTCTTTACCCAATGCACTGAGGAATTCTTTAGCCAAATTTAATTGATTGAAAGTTTTTCCCAAATCAAAAATCTCCGTATTGTTACGGTAAGCAAAGATAAAGGGCTTCATTTTGGGATTAAGAGTTGTGGATGAATATCCAAAATGTACCCCTTTTTTAAGCATCTCTTCCATTTTTTTATTTTCGGTTGTCACCCTTTATAAATTTAACAGAAAATAAAGAATCTTGCAAGGGGAAATAAATAATGATAAGATAATTTATATGAAAAAAGATATTCATCCGAAATATTTTCCCAATGCAATTATCAAATGCGCCTGCGGAAAT
>Ga0315282_10018077_pt1 | contig 10121 bp, 6 predicted proteins | sample YL17G07_20_MG_FD_203693 | JGI IMG/M metagenome (GOLD analysis project Ga0315282, IMG submission 203693) | Sediment microbial communities from Yellowstone Lake, YNP, Wyoming, USA - YL17G07_20 | ecosystem: Environmental > Aquatic > Freshwater > Lake > Sediment | place: USA: Wyoming | collected... | reverse complement strand
GAGGGCAGCGACTGGAACTGGTGGTTCGGCCCCGAGCACCACACCATCAACGACCGGCACTTCGACGAGTTGTACCGGACCCACCTGGCCAACGTGTATCGGGCCCTGGGCGCCGGCGCGCCCGATTTCCTGGCCGTGCCCATCGCCCGGCACGAGTGGCGCGCCTTCTCGGCTCCGCCCCGCAACTACATCAGCCCGCGCATTGACGGCCTGGTGTCCAGCTACTTCGAATGGATGGGCGCCGGGGTCTACAGCCTGGACCTGCGCGGCTCCGCCATGCACGGCAGGCGCTTCTACGTCCAGGAAATGCACTATGGGACGGACCCGCGGAATTTCTACCTGCGCCTGGACCTTTCGCCGGAGGGCCTGAAGGCGGTGGAGTCGCTGGAAGTGCGGGTGAATGTCACGGCCGGCGAGGCCGGTGGCCGGCTGATCGCCCGGGTCGTCAACAGCTCGTCGGAGGCGCCCGAGGTTCACATTGATGCCGGGGCGCCGCCGGCCGCTTCCCAGCTTCCCCCACCCCCTGAACTGAGTGCCGCCGGCGCTTTCCGCCGCGTGCTGGAGCTGCGCGTGCCGCTGGCCTGGTTCGGGCTCGACCGCCAAAACGCCTTCCGCTTCCAGGTCCAGCTTTGGGAGAGCGGGTTGCCGGTGGACCTGCTGCCCGCCGACGGCTGGCTGGAAGTCGAAGCCGAGCAAACCGCCTCCCCGTGGTGAATCCGTTTGCGGCTGCGCGTTTTGAACGCCCACAGCGCCGACATCGAGCAGATGCTTGCGGAGATCGAAGCGGGCCGCGGCGTGCGCAGCCTCCGGCCACCCCTCTACAGCTTCCAGCGCGAGGGCGGCTCCTGCTGGGGGCGCGGCTCGACGCGCGCCGTGCCGAGGTACTCCTCGATTTTCTTCAGGACCTGCGGGTTTTCGGCCGCCACATCCCTTGTTTCCGCAATGTCGCGCTTGAGGTTGTACAGCTCGAGGGGGCCGTTCGGCTTGGGCCGCACCGCTTTCCACTCGCCCATCCGCACGGCCTGCATGGGGGTCTCTTTGGCGAACGCTTTTTCCTTGGCGATATAGCGCGGCAGCTCCCAGTACAGGAATTCGTGCGGCGCCTGTTTGCGGCCCAGCAGGGCCGGCACAACGGAGAAACCGTCGAGCCCCTTGGGGGCCGGAACGCCGGCCAATTCCGCGGCGGTGGGCAAAAAGTCGCAGAAGGCCCACGGGAAGTCGCTGACCGCGCCCGGCCGCGCCTTGCCCGGCCAGCGCACGAGCATCGGCACCCGGATGCCGCCTTCGTAAAAATTCTGCTTGTGGCCGCGGAAGGGACCGGCGCTGGTGAAGTAATCGTCCTTGCGCAGCGCCATGGCCGGGCCGTTGTCGCTGGTGAAGAAGACCACGGTGTTCTCCTCCAGCTTCAGTTCCTTCAGCAGGGCCAGGATGCGGCCCACGTCGCGGTCCATGCGCGTGATCATGGCCGCGTAGGCCGCGCGCGGCTGGTCCTGCGCGGCGTAATGCCCGCCCGGGAAGGGCATGTCTTCCGGGAACTTGCCGCGGTATTCGGCCAGCGAATCCTCGGGCACCAGCAATTCCCAGTGGGGGATGGTAAACGGCACGTAGCAGAAGAAGGGCCGGCCGGCGCTGCGGCGGATGAACTCCAGCGCCTTCCCGGCGATTACATCGTGCGAGTAGGTGGTGCGCCGGCCGTTGTCGTTGCCTTCCAGCGGATACTCCGACTCGTTGTGGTACAGGAGCGGGGGATAGTAGAAATGGGCGTGCACCTGGTGCAGGTAGCCGAAGAACTCGTCGAAGCCGTGTTTGGAGGGCACGCCGTCGGTGCCCACGTCGCCCAGCCCCCACTTGCCGAACCCGCCACAGGTATAGCCAGCCTTGCGCAGCACCTGCGCCACCGTGACGTCTTGGGCCAGCAGCGGGACGCCCCCGGGATTCGAGCGCACCGAGGTGTGGCCCATGTGGTAGCCGGTCATCAGCACGCTGCGCGCCGGCGCGCATACCGTGCAGCCGGAATAGGCGTCGGTGAAGCGGGTTCCCTCGGTCGCCAGCCGGTCGATGTTCGGCGTGCGGATCTTCTTTTGCCCGTAGCAGCCCAGGTCACCCCAACCCAGGTCGTCGGCCATGATGTAAACGATGTTGGGCGGGCGCTTGGCCGCGGCTGCCCGCAGCGATCCGGCGGCCAGCATCGCGCCGCCGGTTCCTTCCAAAAATTGCCTGCGTGTGGTTCGCTTCATATTCACCAACTGCGGCGAGTGTGAGGCCGATGGGCAGGCGCTGTCAACTGCGCGTCGGTTGGTGTTGGGCACATGGACAAAGTCCAGATGTGCCCTCGTGGTCAATCGGGTCTCATGACTCGTCGCCTCGCCGCCAGGCAAACGGCTATACTCAGCTACGATGGAGGCACCCGCGGAGCGGTGGCAGCAAGGCGCGCGGTGGGGAGATGCGATCACGGTGGCCGCCATTGCCGTGGTGCTGTTATATGCCGCGGCGGCCGGCTATCGGACCGTGGGCGACTCGGACCTGCCGTGGCAACTGCGCGATGCCCGCTATCTGCTCACCACCGGGCGGATCGCCAGCCACGATGTCTTTTCCTATACCGCCGCCGGCCAACCCTTTACCTATCCGCAGCTCGCTGGCCTGATCTTCTACGCCCTGTACGCGCTGGGGGGCTACACGGCTCTGACCTGGCTGGGCGTGGCGGCCGGCGTGGCGGCGGCGGCGGCGATCATCGCCGTGCGCCCCAGCCTGCTGTCGGCCGCGCTGGCAGCGCTGGCCGTTCCGCTGATTGCCTGGCGAACCACGGTGCGCGCCGACCTGTTCACAACGCTGCTGTTCGCCGTCTCGCTGCTGCTTCTGCTGCGAGGCGCGGCGGTGCGGCGCGTATGGCTGCTGCCGGTGATCACCTTGCTCTGGGTCAACCTTCACACCGGGTTCATTGTCTGCTTCGTATTGATTGGGACGTCCCTTCTGGCAACGATCGCCTGTAGGGGCGCTGCTCGCTGCGCCCCGTTGTCAGCGAGCCGGCCGACCGGGGCGCAGCCAGCAGCGCCCCTGCATCTGGCGCTCGCCGCCGCTTTTTCCGGCGCCGTGCTGGCCACGCTGGTGAATCCATTCGGCCTCCGCATCTGGACGATCTTTTTCCGGCAGGGCGAGGGTACGCCGTTCTATCGCGAGGCGGTCAGCGAATGGGGGCCATCGGTCTGGAGCTGGTGGCGCTTCGGCGAGTTGCTGGAGTGGCGCGATCCGGACGGAGCGTACTGGGTGCTGTTGTTTGTCGGCGTAGCGGCGATCGCGCTGGCGCTTTGGAAGCGCGTCTGGACGGCAGCGCTGCTGCTCATCCCGTTCGCCGCCGCCTCCTTGTACTCGGTGCGCTTCCAGGCGCTGCTGGGCATTGCCGTGGCAGCGGTCGCGGCCCGGTATGCTCCGGCCGGCACCGTTCGCCGGCCGCTTCGCGCGGCGGCTCTGGGGGCGCTGGTGTTGATAGCCGGGCTCCGCATATCCGACCTGGGGACCAATCGCTATTATTTCAGCCACACCAGGCACGCCACGTTCGGCGCGGGTCTCTCCTACGTCTTTCCCGAGAAGGCTGCGCAGTTCATCTCGAAGGAACACCTGCCCGGACGCCTGCTCCACGAATATGACCTGGGCGGGTATCTGAGCTGGAGACTGGGGAGCGCGTACCCCATCTTCGTGGACGGCCGCACGCTGCCGTTCGGCCCCGGCCTGGTTCTGGAAAACATGCGGGCTTACGCGCTGCCGCCGGGCTCGGTGGAATGGCGCGCGCTGATGGACCGCTGGGGCATCCGCACCGTGATCCTTGGGCTGGAACGCCACCGCCCATTCGGCGCCTTTCTGCGCGGTTTCTGCGGGAGCGTCGAATTGCGGCTCGTGTACCTGGACGAAATGGCGGCGGTTTTCCTGAGGAATACGCCGGAGAACCGACCGTGGATCGACCGTTTGGGAACAAGCTGCGAGGCGGCCGCGCTTCCCGGCCGCCCGGCGAACGAGCCGGCGTACCTCTATCACGCCCAGGCCACCGAGGTTTACCGGCAGATGGGCCGCATGGACCGGGCCTGGGTTGAACTGCGGAAGGCGAGCGGCTATTTCACCGCCGATCCAGACCTGCACGTGGCAGCGGGGCAGATGCTGGCGGCTGGCGATCCGGATGCGGCGCGGCGCGAGTTGCTGGCGGCCACGCGCTTCCCCGACAACCGCCGCGCCTGGTACCTGCTGGGTGTGCTGGAAGCGAGCCTGGGGCGGCACCGTCAGGCCATTGCCGCGTTTGCGCACTCCGCCCGCTATGAACGGTTTCCCTACGAGGCGTGGCTGGCAATGGCCAAGAGCCACCTGGCCGTGGACGAACCGCGCGCCGCCGCCCGCTGGTTCGAGCGAGTCATCGGCAGCCGGGACTCGGTCGCGGCGCGTGAGGCACTGGGCGGCGCCTTTTTCGCCGACGCCTATGCAGGCCTGGCCCGCGCCCGTTTTCTGATGGGCGACATGGCGGGCGCGGAGGCGGCCCTCGGTGCCGCCGCCGCCTGGGCCCCGCGCCAGCCCGCAATCCAACTGATGCTGGCCGAGTTTTACCTGGGGCAGGGAAGGCGCGCGGAAGCCCGCGCGGCGCTGGAGCAGGCCGCCTCGCTGGGCGCCTCCGGCTCCCTCTTCGATCAATTGCAGGAGAAAATCGGCAGGGAACCGGAACGCAGATAAGCGCAGAAAAGCGCAGATGAACGCAGTTTCGATCTGCGTTTATCTGCGTTCCCGCCGCGGCGGGCGTCCTATTTCACACCGCAGTGGCGGCCCTGTTCCTTCCGCTTTTCACCCGCCCGCGTAACCGCTACAATCGGAGCGTTGGGAATGCAAGCTGCCATCGAAATCGACGGGCTGACGAAGGACTATTACCTCGGGTTCTGGCGGAAACGGCCCCGGCGCGCGCTCGACGGCCTGACGCTCAGGATCGAGGAAGGCGAAGTCTTCGGGTTCCTGGGACCGAACGGCGCCGGCAAGACGACGACGCTGAAGCTGCTGATGGGCCTCATCTTCCCCACCTCGGGAGGGGCGCGCATCTTGGGCCGCCAGATCGAAGACGTCTCCATGCACCACGACGTCGGCTACCTGCCCGAGCAGCCCTACTTCTACGATTACCTGACGGCGCGGGAGTTGCTTGACTATTTCGCCCGCTTCTTTCGCCTGAGCGCCGAGGAGCGCCGCCGGCGCATCGGCAGCGTGCTGGACCTGGTCGGCCTTTCATCGGCGGCCGACGTCCAGTTGCGCAGGTACTCCAAGGGAATGCTGCAGCGCATCGGCATGGCCCAGGCGATTCTGCACCAGCCCCGGGTGGTGTTCCTGGATGAGCCCATGTCCGGCCTGGATCCGGTGGGCAGGCGCGAGGCGCGCGACATCATCCTGGACCTGAAGCGCCAGGGGCGCACCGTATTCTTCTCCACGCACATTCTGCCCGACGCCGAGATGCTGTGCGACCGGGTGGCGGTGCTGGTCGGCGGAAGGCTGCAGGGCGTCGGCTCGCCGGAGCAGATCGTTTCCATCGAAGTCGAGAGCCTGGAAGTTCTGTTCGAGTTGCCCGCGGGCATGGCGCTGCCGCCCGCCCTGCAGGCCGCGGCCACACAGACCGGCGCCCGCTACCGCATCCAGGTGCCGGAGGCCCAGCTCTACGACGCGCTGGAAGGCCTGCGGGCGGCGCGGGCCCGAATCATTTCCGTCTCCCAGTTGAAGCCCACCCTGGAAGACTTCTTCCTGCGGCTGGTCGGCGGGGAGCAACGGAAGCACGCCGTCGAGATTACGGGAGGGCGGTTATGACCTGGGTCGTGGCGCTGAACACCTTCCGGGAGGCGGTGCGCGACCGCGTCCTGTACAACCTGATCTTCTTTGCCCTGCTGATGATCGCGGCGGCCGTGCTGGTAGGCCAGATCTCGATCGGCATCGAGCACTTGGTCATCGTGAACCTGGGGCTGACGGCCATCTCCATTTTCGGCCTGGTGATGGCCATCTTCATCGGCGTGGGGCTGGTGTACAAGGAGATCGACAAGCGCACCCTGTACGCGCTGCTGGCCAGGCCGCTGCGGCGCCGCCAGTTCCTGGTGGGGAAATACGCGGGCCTGCTGTTGACGCTGGCCGTCAACACGGCCCTTATGACCCTGGGCCTGGCGGTGGCGCTGTTTTACGTCAGCCGTACCTTCGTCCGCTCCGACCTTTCCATCCTGGTCGCCGTTTACTTCATCCTGTTGAAGCTGGCGCTGGTGACCGCCCTAGCGCTGCTCTTCTCCTGTTTTTCCACGCCGATGCTCTCGACGGTGTTCACGCTCGGCCTTTACCTGGCCGGCATCTTTTCGACCGACATCCGGTCGTTCGGCGAGGTGACGGAAAGCCCGGCGCTGGGTGCGGTGACGAAGTTCCTGTATTACCTGCTTCCGAATTTCAGCAACTTCAACGCCATCGCTGCCGCGGCTTACGGGCGGCAGATCCCGTTGATCCTGGTGGCCCAGAATACGGCCTACGCGGCCATTTACATAACCCTGGTGTTGCTGGCCGCCGCAGCTATCTTTTCGAACCGGAACCTGAAGTGAAATGAAGCAGAGCGGGCGCAGGCGGAACATCTGGGCGGCGGCGCTGGGCATCCCGCTGCTGCTGGCGGCGGCCTACCCGCTGCAGCGGCGAATTGACGCCCGCGTGCGGACCGTGCAACAGGAAAGGGACGAGCTGGTGCTGCGTTCCGGGCGCGTGCTCAAGAAACTGAGCCTGGGCTACGATTCGCTGCTGGCCGACATCTATTGGACCCGCGCCGTCCAGTACTACGGCGGCAAGCGGCGCGACCATGATCCGAATTTCGAGCTGCTGGCGCCCCTGCTCGACCTGACCACCACGCTCGACCCGCACCTGCTCGTTGCCTACAAATTTGGCGCCATCTTCCTGGCTGAACCGCCGCCGAAGGGAGCGGGCCGGCCCGACCTGGCCGTCAACCTGATCCGGCGGGCCATCATGAACAACCCCGAAAACTGGCGCCTTTGGGCCGACCTGGGCTTCATTTATTACTGGGACATGAAGGACTACAAGAAAGCGGCCGAGGCTTACCTGGAAGGTAGCCGCCAACCGGGCGCCCGCGACTGGATGAAGGCCATGGCCGCCAAGATCGCCGAAGAGGGCGGGTCACGCGGAACATCCCGCTTCCTTTGGGAGCAGGTTTACCTCTCCACGCAGGATCGCGACATCCGCCGCAACGCCTTCGAGCACCTTCAGAGCCTGAAGGCCGAGGAAGACGCCGAGCGCCTGGAGGAACTGGCAGCCCAGTTTCGCCGGCGTTTTGGCCACTTCCCGGCCTCGGCGCGGGAACTGGTGGAGGCCGGCATCCTGCCCGGCGTCCCGGTCGATCCCGCCGGCCATTCGTACGTCCTCACGCCGGATGGCAAAGCCCACCTGAACCCCTCCAGCCCGATCGCCTCCGACATCCTCAAGCCGGTCTCGCCGCATTGACCGCAGGCAGCCGCAGATTTCGCCGATTGCACAGATTTAGCCCGCGGGATCTGTGGAATCTGCGGCTGGGTTTCCCCGGAAGCCGATAAACTGCGGTTCGGGCAGCAGTTCGACTCCGAAGCGGTCCCGCACGCCGGCCTGGATTTCGCGCATCAGGGCGATGACGTCGGCGGCGGAGGCGCCGCCGCGATTGATCAACGCCAGCGCGTGCTTGCCGGAAATGCCGGCCGGGCCGCAGCCGTAACCTTTGCGAAAACCGGCCTGCTCGATCAGCCAGGCCGCCGGCACTTTCACGCGGTCGGAATCGCCGGCCACCGGGTAACTCGGAACGGGGCCGCCCGTCGCCTGAGCCATGGCCTCGCAATCGCTCCCGGCAACGACCGGATTCTTGAAAAACGATCCGGCACTGCGGCAGTCCGGATCGCCCGGCTCGATCACCATGCCCTTGCGGGCCCGGACGGCGAGCACGGCCGCCCGCACCTCCGCCAGGCCGGGCGCATGATCGCAACTCGCAAAAAACTTGCGCAGGTCGGCGTATTCCAGCGCCGGCGCGCCGCCGCGGGCGAGCGAATAGGAAACCGACAGCACCACATAGCGGTCGCGGGCCGTGGTGTTGAAAACGCTCCGGCGATACGAGAACCGGCAGCCGGTGTTGTCCAGCTCGAGGGCGCACCGCGCCTCCCGGTCCCACACCCGGACAGCCGCAATCACGCTGGCTACCTGCTGGCCGTACGCGCCGACGTTCTGGATCGGCGTTCCGCCCACAGTGCCCGGGATGCCGCTGAGGCATTCGATGCCGGCCAGGCCGCACTGGACGGCGCGGCGCACCAGGCCGTCCCAGCCCTCGCCCGCCCCGGCCGTCCAACGCGCCAAGTCCGGCGACCGGGGGTCGGCCGATTCCGTGATGCCGGCGATGGCCATGCGAATGACGAGTCCGGGAAACCCTTCATCGGCGACCAGGATGTTGCTGCCGCCGCCGAGAACGAAGACCGGCGCCTGCCGCTCTTCGGCGAAAGCGAGTGCGCCGGCGACCGCGCGCTCCTCAAGCGCTTCGACGAAGAAGCGCGCCGGGCCGCCGATGCCCAGCGTGGTCAGCGGAGCCAGCGGCACGTTCTCGCGGATTTCCGGCGGCGGAAAACTCACAGCACCCATTGTAGGATAAAAGACTCGGCTGACGGCTGCAGGCTGACGGCTGGAGGCCGGCGGTACAGGCATGCGGATTTATCAGATTCATGATGACGACAACGTCGGCGTGGTTCTGGAGCCGATCGGCGCGGGAGCAGAGTTCTCCATCGGCGGCGTCCGGGGGACCGCGCGCCAGGCCATCCCGGCCGGCCATAAGATCGCGCTGGCGGCCATTCCCGCCGGCGCTGCCCTCATCAAGTATGGATGGCCGATCGGCCGCGCCACCGCCGACATCGCGCCGGGCGACTGGGTGCACAGCCACAACCTGGTGACCGGGATCGAGGGGCCGCTGGAGTACACCTACTCGCCGCAACCACGCCGCGCGCCGGAAACGGGCGCGGCTCCAGCGCCCGAATTCCTCGGTTTCCGGCGCGCCGACGGGCGGGTGGGCGTTCGGAACGAACTGTGGATCGTCCCCACCGTCGGCTGCGTGGCGCAACTGGCCCGGCGGCTGGCGGAACTGGCTTCTCCGCGCCTGGTCGCCGGGACGGTGGAAGGCGTGTTCGCCTTTCCGCACACCTATGGTTGCAGCCAACTGGGTGACGACCTGCGCGATACGCAGCGCGCGCTGGCCGGATTGATCCGTCATCCCAATGCCGGCGGCGTGCTGCTGCTGGGGCTGGGCTGCGAGAACAACTCCATCGAGCGCCAACTGGAGGTCTGCGGCCGGATCGACCCGCAGCGGGTTAAGCTCCTTGCCGCGCAGAACGCTTCCGACGAGACCCAGGAAGCCATGCGGCTGCTGGAGGAACTGGCCGGCTACGCCGCCGGTTTCCGCCGCTCGCCGTGCCCGGCCTCCGCCCTGGTGCTGGGAATGAAGTGCGGCGGGTCGGACGGCTTCTCCGGCATCACGGCCAACCCGCTGGTGGGCCGCATCAGCGACATGGCCGCCGCCTGGGGCGCCTCCGTGCTTCTGACCGAAGTGCCCGAGATGTTTGGCGCCGAGCAGATTTTGATGAACCGGGCGCGCGACCGGGTCACGTTTGAGGCCGTGGTTTCACTAGTCAACGGCTTCAAGCAGTATTTCCTCTCGCACGGCCAGCCGGTCTATGAGAACCCCGCGCCCGGTAACCGCCAGGGCGGCATCACCACGCTGGAAGAGAAGTCGCTGGGCTGCATCGAGAAGGGCGGGCAAGCGACGGTGGAGGCGGTGCTCGACTACGGCCAGCCGACTTCCGGCCCCGGCCTGGCGCTGGTGAACGCGCCGGGCAACGACGGCGTTTCCTCCACCGCGCTGGTGATCGCCGGGGCCACCCTGATCCTGTTCACCACCGGGCGCGGAACCCCGCTCGGCACTCCGGCGCCGACACTGAAGATTTCCACCAACAGCGCGCTGGCGCAATGGAAACGGAACTGGATCGATTTCGATGCCGGCCGCCTGCTCAGCCAGAACGCCGACCCCAAGGCGCTGGCCCAGGAGCTGCTGCAATTGACGCTGGACACGGCCA
>Ga0315282_10018076_pt1 | contig 10121 bp, 12 predicted proteins | sample YL17G07_20_MG_FD_203693 | JGI IMG/M metagenome (GOLD analysis project Ga0315282, IMG submission 203693) | Sediment microbial communities from Yellowstone Lake, YNP, Wyoming, USA - YL17G07_20 | ecosystem: Environmental > Aquatic > Freshwater > Lake > Sediment | place: USA: Wyoming | collected... | reverse complement strand
CTGGCTAATTTGATGAGAGAGAGAGGCAGGAATCCTGAAATAGACAGCATATGGTATCCTCGGGAAAGCATGCCTCCTCAGGGTTCGATGATCATTCAACCGGCACTCGGCAGACTGTTGCGTCGCGTCTCGGAGGAGGGCCCGAGATTCGTATATGATGGCGATGTAGCGGAGAAGATCGTAGCTGAGGTAAATGGCAGAGGTGGCATAATATCCAGAGAGGATCTTGCGACCTACGAACCCAATATCTCAGCGCCTCTATCTATCCAATACAGCGACCTAGAGGTAGTGACTGTGCCAACGCCAAGCGGAGGAGTAACCGTGCTGGAGACTTTAAACATCCTAGAGAAGTTCGACCTCACCTCCATGGAGCATAACTCTGCTGAGTACCTTCACACCCTCATCGAAGCGTCGAGACACGCCTTCGCCGACAGGTACAGCCTCCTCGGCGACTGGGAGGTAACTGATGTTCCCATTGTTGGGATGTTATCCAAAACCTACGCAGCTGAGTTGGCGGAATCGATAGATCCAACCTGCACAAAATTCGATTCAAATGGGCCTGAGCCCTGGGTCAAATATCTCGGTACGCCCATACATGACCCATCGAGGCACAATCCAGCTGCTGCACGAGGAGGTAATAGTGAGACCACCCACTTCAACTCCGTCGATCAAAAGGGCAACGCCGTCTCCTGCACCCACACCCCAGGTTTCCAGTCAGGCGTCGTTCCCCCAGGAACCGGTCTCTACCTTACCGCGGCGATGGGCTGGTTCATCCCTAAGCTTGGGTACCCGAACAGCGTCGCCGGCTGGAAGAGGCCTCTGATGAACATGGCTCCCCTTATGGTGCTACGGGATGGGAAGCCCATCATTCTTCAAGGAGCCCCCGGTTCGAGGAGGATTATAAGCCGGAACACGCAGGTCGTATTGAACATGGTGGAATTTGGGATGGGGCCTCAGGAGGCGGTGACAGCTCCCACAGTCGATGCAAGCGGCCTCGAAACTCTCATCGACTCCCAAATGATACCTGAGGCTGTGAGGCTCCTAAGAGGGAAGGGGCACCATGTTAAGGTGATGGAGGAGGGTCCAGGCACATCGGTCTTCGCACGACCATCTGCGGTTCTCATAGATAGGGAGAGTAGTATCATCAGGGGAGGTGTCGACGTATTCCGGAGATCTCTCGCACTCGGTTTCTAGCTCAAACGTGCATTATAATCCGAGTATTCCAACCCTGAGCAACCCCTCCTCTCAGCGCTCTCGAATGAGAAAGACACGCATCTGTGGTAACCGTGAAAATAAAATAATAATGGAAAATATGATTTTAAATAGTACTGACTCGATCGGGTAGCTTGGTATGCCTCCGCTATTTGCTACGAAAACAGCTTTAATGCTATGGTTTGCCTGCATGATAACGCTATAGGGGTTAGTGTTACCAATGTTGGTGCTGTCCAAAACCCAGTGCTCAAACATCCATCCGGAGGCCGCGGTGGCTTTGATCGGCACCCTACCTGGCTGTTAGTAGGTATAACTCCCAGGGATAGGGTCAGTTGATCCCGAGACATCAGGAGCATCGACCTTCAATGTGTAATTGGTGGTGGATGTTTGTGTGAATACCGCTGTAATTGTGTGGTTGTAATCCATCTTGATGCTAGTCGGGTTACTATCGCCAATGTTGATGCCATCCAGTATCCAATGATCAAATTTCCATGCGCGCGCATCTCGACACTGTTCTTATCCTACACCAGAACCATCCAGGAGTATCCGACCCTTCCTACCGACACTAATCCTATCATTAGCTACAGCCACCATGGCGTAAGAGAAGGATACATTGTGAGCTCTAGTGACTCTGAACCTCTGGCGAGCCATATCTAAGAATCAGTGAATGTAATTATATCCTTATCCAGTTCGTCTAAGATCAGTTTATATCCCATTATAGACATGAAAATGTAAATGAAGTGAAAAATTAATGATGGATGAGAAGGATAAGCCAGCACCCCTTGATTTAACGGCAGTCGATCTAGATGACCTCCTCGAACTCTTCATAGGCATCCTGTCTGAGAAGGCGTGGCAGTATATGGGTTTTAGACTCGCCTCAGGCAAGAGTGAAGCGGAGAAGGATATGGCTAAGGCGCGATCTGCAATCGACTGCATTGCATTCCTCACAGACAAGGTCGCTCCAAGCCTTCCAGTTGATGATGCGAGGAGGTTGAAGTCGATGGTCACAGATCTCCAGCTAAACTACGTGAAGCAAGTGTAGAACGCAGCTTAACGCAAAGTTCCTGGATCGGGGTTGGTCAAAGCGTGCATTAGGGAGGATTTAATAGAGTAGATAAAGTGAAACTGTATAACGGGAGAGTCCAGAACATAATCTCATCCGTTGAGGTCAAATCCTTTGCGCATAGCATAGGGTTCGCTGCTACTGGAATAATTGGCCATGAAAGATTGAACCTGATACCAAGTGGTTCAGTGTTCGATGTATTTACACTTCACTCACCTAACAGTTTGTTTCCTTCAGTTAGATCGGCGATTGTCCTCGGATACGAGATTTGGGACCCAGTACTCAACATCGTCGTGACACGGTTCGACCTCACCGCCAACGCTCCCTTCCATCAGCTCTATGCTGAAGTTGTCTCAAAAAAGGCTTGGGAGGTTGCGCACTATCTCGAGTCTAATGGGTATGAATCAATATCTACGAGAGCAATCTGCCTCAAGAAAGCGGCTGTTATCGCGGGTATAGGAGCCCAGGGAAAGCAAACCGTGGTAGTGTCACCTACCTCTGGCACCCGTCTACGCTTCGCTGCTGTTCTAACCTCAGCTGACCTTGAAGATGATCAGTCGTTTACAGATGACATCTGTGGCGAATGTACAAAGTGCATCGATGCGTGTCCAGTGAAGGCGCTGAAACCCTATGCAATCGATATTCACAGGTGCATGGTCTACGCCGGCGAGAACCCGGACTCGGAAAAGGTGTCTGCTGAGGTGCGTGAAATGGAGAAGCGCTTTATTCGAAGGCCATCAAGGAACAGTTTTATCGAGTGCACAATATGTCTAGATGTATGCCCGATCGGATCTATCAAACGAATCTGATAGCAAGCGTGCACCCGAATTCCAGGTTAAAGAAGCTCCACAGCAGAAGCTTTGAAGCTGATGTAAATCTCGGAACCTACATTGAGCTCCATCTCGGTGAGGGAACGGCGTGTAATATGTGCCGTGAATATCCTACCTGCATCTATCCTTAGCTTGATGATTGTGCCACCCTCCTCTATGCCTACTATGCGCCCTCTATACTTGTTTCGGGCGCTCGTCTCGACGGGCGTCTTGGAGACGATGATATCTTCCGGTCTGACCCTGACCGCAACACGTCCCACGTGGCACTCAGCGCAGGCAATCGTAACACCTGATCCAACATCCACATCAGTCTCCCCATTGGCATTTCTTCCGATCCCCGAGAAGACATTGCTTCCAAATCTGTTCGAGGCGAGAACCTCAACGCCACCCTCAGCGACTATTCTCCCCGCTTCAAGCTGGATGACCCGTTCCGAGAGCCTCCCGACTCTGGCAAGGTCATGGCTCGCAACAACGACACTTCTCACCCCCGCCTCGCTTGCGATAATGTCCGAAACTATAGAAGCATTCTCGGAGTCTAGGTTAGCTGTAGGCTCATCCAGGATTAGTATCTTAGGGTCAAGGACCAGAGCACGTGCGAGTGAGACTCTCTGTTGTTCCCCGCCAGATATCTTGCGAGCGTTCCTCGCTTCAAACTCGGGGAGGCGGACTTTGGCAAGAGTCTCCGAGACACGTTTAACTATTTCGACTTCGGAGGTACCACGTAAGCGTAAGCCGTAGGCGACATTATCGTAGACGCTTCCACGTATGAATAGGGGTTGCTGAAAGATCATTGTCGCCTCTTTTCTGAGATCAGATGCAGTCTGTTTGTCCACCGTCTTTCCCCTCAACTGGTAGATCCCGGCTGATGGCATGTCAAGCCCAGCTAGGATCCTGAGAAGGGTAGTCTTTCCAGCGCCACTCTCCCCGACGACACCGACAGCCTCCCCCTCCTCAATGAAGAGATCAATGTCCTCAAGGGCATGTCTATCCCCAAAGATTCGGTAGACCTTCTCAAGTCTGTAGAGTTCCAGCTATCGTTCCCTCCCAAGCCATGAGATGAGGAAGTTCAGTGATAATACTACTATGAGGAGTATGAAGCTGAGAGCGAAGGCTAGACCAAGTTCACCCATGTTTGTCTGCAAGGCGATCGCAGAGGTTAGGACCCTGGTCAGGCCCTCAATGTTCCCTCCAATCATCATGGCGATACCGAGTTCAGCGAAGGCTCTATTGAAGCTGGAGATTATAGCGAGGGAGACGCCGGTCCATGCTTCCCGTAGAACTGCTAGGCTGCTCTCATACTCAGAGGCTCCGAGAGTCCTTGCGAGATCTCTTACACCAACGTCCCTTGCCTCGACAGCGCTCGCTACAAAGCTAATAACTAGAGGCGTCACGAGGACCGCTTCACCAACAGCTATCCCGGGCAACGTGTAGAGGAGCTGGAGGTACCCTATCGGCCCGCTCCTGGAGAAGAGGATGTAGAGAAAGAGACCAAGAGTCACTGTTGGGACTCCGACGAGGGCGTTGAACAGTGTTTTGAAGAATCCCCTACCCTTGAAAGATCCTAGACCGATGACTACTCCTATCGGCATACCAACGAGAGTTGCCATTCCTGTTGCAGCTGCTGCTGTCTCAAGGCTTCTCAGAGTTATGCGCATAACCTCCTGGTCCCCTGTGAGGATGAGGTGTATGCCTTGGAATAGGCCGTCGATGATTGGCTGCCAGCTCAAAAACGTGTCCCTTCAGAAAGAGGGGAACTCAATGCCTTTATTTGTATAGGTCAGCCGCGTTCAGACGGTATTGAGTCGGGCATTCAGAACCTTGAATATAGGCGTAGTCCTGTACCCATTTAATCGTTGTAGTGTCTGTGCCAGCTGTCAGCGTCGGAATCCATGGTGTGAAAACAGTCTTCCCTTGGACCCCGAAAGTGCTAAAGAGGTTCTGGCCTTCCTCTGAGATGAGGTACCTCTCGAAGGTCATTGAGGCATTGAAGTTTCCTCGCTTGTTCGTGGTGGGATTGCAGATTATGACCGAATAGACATTAAGCATATTCTTTTCAGGCCCAACATACTGGACGAGCTGGATGTTGCCATTCGCTGTATTAGTGAGGAAACTGGCTACATCAGTTATCGTGTAAGCGTTCTTCTGGTTCGCTAACTGGAGGGTGGCAGTCATGGCTGCTCCCGCGGATAAGTACCATGGGTTTCCTCCTGGGTTGGTCTCCGCTTTGATCTTAGCGATGTCGAAACCCGCTAACTTCCAGAGGGCATTCTCCTTAGTGTTCGTGCCAGAGTTATCACCCCTGCTAACCCATAGCGCTGTTCCCGCTTTTCCAGCAGCTGCGATCTTCTTCAGAGCGTCGACAGCAGGTAGGCTGGTGATCCCTGCGGGGTCACTCGAAGGGCCGACAATGAGGAAGTAGTTGTAGGCGATGATCTTTCTGTTTACGCCGGTACCGTTACTGAGGAATTTCGACTCTGACGAGGGAGCATGCACCAGGACTAGGTCAGCATCGCCACGTGCTGCAGTGGCGAGTGCAAGTCCTGTTCCTTGACTGATAAAACTCACATTATACGTCGGGTACTTAGCCTCGAAATTCTTCTTGAGGACGGATAGGAACCCGGTCTCATAGAGGCTCGTGGTTGTGGAGACTATAAGTTGTGTCCTGCCCGCTACGGGACGGCTAAAGTACCAGACCACACCAACAAGTGCCACGACAACTACAATGGCGAGGATGACTGCCATCCTCTGATTAATCGTTAAGCCCTTAGACTCTGTCATGCTACTCACAATCGACTTGTTTGATCAAACACATCGTATAAGCTTTGCCATGCTGCACGGGTGTGCTTTATATTATGTATCTTTGAAGTCTTACGAATATCTTCATGCGTTATGGCATATGCGAGCCAAGTGACTGTAGGCTTTTTCCTCAATATTGGCTATCTTGAGAAATTTCTGAGAGGCAACGTTAATTTTCTCGTTGATATCCCGCGTTTTTTCCGCGTCTAGAAACATCAATCCGATTTCAGTGAATTTTTCGCCAGCTTGATGAAACATCACTGAGGCTTCCTCGAAAGCCTTGTTTCCAGTAATTTTTGCTGCTTCCCTTAGGTAACGTGAGTACATGTACCGGAAACAGCCTCCGCCAGTTCCCCCAATCTCGATGTAGATATAGAGGCTGAATAGGGTCATTCTTAAATCTCTATCTTTAAAAACCTGTGGCCACCTCAGTATCTCAGTAGCTGTGTGTCTTAGCCCTTTTACACCAATATTCTTTATCGGTGGATAGAGCTGTGTTTCAACAGTCTGCTTAATGGAGGAGATGAAATCCTCAGGTGTTGGACTGTGGAACCCCTCGAAGTCAAATTCAAGATATGTATTCTTAGGTGGGAAAGGTTTGTAGGGTGAGCTTCTTGCTTGGGTCAACTTCTCCAATGTAACTGGATAATAGAACCCCTTTTTCAAGCCTGGTGCTTTCTGATCCATATCGGAGGCTAGAACAGTGTTTTTCCCGTCAAAACCACAGACCACAAAGGTATGTCCACCAAAATGGTAGTCTTTAGGAAGAGCAAACCATGGAAGGTAGCCCATGTCACCAAACAGCATCACCGGCTCTCTTTCAGCAAGCTTTTCTATAAGTGTAGACTCTGCGCGCTTCGCACTTGCAGTAGACTTCTCAGCGATTTTTACGCCGGTCCTTTCAGAGAGGTCGTCAAAATAGGTTTTGTTGCTTCGCCCTCCAATGAACACATAGTTTCCAGCATCCATCTTCATATTCCAATAGATGAAACCCATCCCAGCGCCAAGGCCGAGGAGTATATCCTCTGAAAGTGGATGACCACTGTGATAGAAAATCTTAGCTAGCGAGTTGGTCTGGCAATGGTAGCCATTCAGGCAGGGGCAATTGTTGAATGGTTTGACTTCAGTAGCTTTGTCCAAGCTTTCAACCCCTTAAGTAATCTTGGATGCTCTCATTTTTTATTTATACCTTACTGAGGTGTCTCTTGATCAAGGACTCTAATCCCTGGCGCCCCACAGCCCCGAGAACCTGATCCACCTGTAGTCCATTCTGGAATAGGACGAAGTTAGGTATGCTCATTACCCTGAACCGCATCGCAGTTAATTGATTCTGATCAACATTGAGTTTGGCAAAGTAGACGTGCTTTGAATATTCACGAGCCAGTGCCTCAACCATGGGTGCCATCATTCTGCATGGTGAACACCATTCAGCCCAAAAGTCGACAAGAAGAAGCTGAGAGGCTTCTTTAACAGCCTGATCGAAGTTCGCGTCCGTCAGAATGTTAACTGTGTTGCTCTGCAGAAAGCTTGGTTTTGACGTCTTGCCTATTATTCTCTTAAAGATTTGGCGTTTTATATCATCTAGTTGTTTATCATCAGACATTCCGATTTAGAAAGGAGAGGTTGAAGATAAATAATGTCGTTAATTTTTTTGTTCAAAGCCCTTCAGAAATGAGTCTATGTCTTCTCCTAGGTTCGTTGCTGAGTACCCTCCTTCAAGAACGAAGAATGTCGGTTTACTTAAGGCAGCAATTCGTAGGCCTACCTCATAGTATGTTTCCTTTTTTAAGGAAAGGGATGCGAGATCCCTCGCATGCCCGTCGAATCCGGCGGAGACTGCTACATTGTCGAAATTAAAACTGCTCGCGTCTTCAAGTGCTTTGTCAAGAGTTCTAAGATATACTGTATGGCCACAGTTTCTCCTCAAAGGGTAGTTAAGGCAGTTTGATGTCGATGCTTCCCCTGTCCAAGGGAAATACTAGTCCCTATGCAGTGAAAGGTATACTACTCTGTTATCGTTTTGAAACAGTTCCTGTGTACCGTTGCCGTGATGGCTATCTATGTCTATGATAAGTGTTGATTTGTTCAGATGTCTTATCGCTATAGCTACATTGTTAAAGTAGCAGAAGCCCATTGAGTCAGCGCCGAGTGCGGGACCGTTTCTCCCGACATGATGGCCTGGAGGTCGCATAAGCGAGAAGCCATTTATCTCTGAGGCAAGTATCGCTCCTCCGGCAGACAACCTAGCGAGCTCGTAGATTCCCTCCCAAGCAGGTGTATCTTCGTCTCTAAATTCCCCATTTTTAATTGATTCAAAATATTCTATTGAATGTACTTTTAGAAGGTCACTCTCTTCAGCTGGATCTGGTTCAATAAACCTGTATCCAATATCCTTCAGATGCTTTTTTGCATTCTTAACTCGGTCGCTATTTTCATATATTATGGATTGAGGGTAACCATAATCTAAACATCGTTTTGAATAGATTATGTTCATTTATTTTTTCCATCCTTATTTTTGGAATGTATCATTCTAAGAAGAAACAAAGCATTTTTTCTAATCAACAAGTCCTCAATCAAGGTTGAGCTTCTCTGTATATTTAAGGAAAAAGGAAATCTGCCAGGTCTCAAGACAAGTGCACTTTACTTTTATACCCTATTTTTAAAAAAGAGTGTTCAACTAGGCACATGTTACCCTACCCTAGATATAGGTTTACCATCCGTAATTTCTTTATCTAATTCCATTCAATGGTTAAGTGTCCGGTGAAACTATTGGCTCTCCGCGTAGAAGATGTAATGATAAAAAAGGTACACACCATAGATGCAGGGTTTTCTACGAGATACGCTGCAAGAATGATGGACTACCTTAGAGTTAGCAGCCTCGTAGTTGTCAGCGACGGTAGAATAGTAGGGATCATAACAGAGAGAGATCTTGTCTCAAACATAGTGGCGAAAGCCTGCAATCCCGAGAAGACACTTGTAAAGGATGTAATGTCGAGCCCAGTTATAACAACAAGGCCCAACTCGCAGCTTGAAAACGCCATCAAATATATGCTGACTAACAACATAAAGAAACTGCCAGTTGTAGCAGGAGAGAAAGATGAAGAGCTGGTTGGAATATTATCACTTACTGATGTAGCACGCCTGCATCCAGCAATCTACGCTAAACTGCTAGAGTATCAGAACGATTTGCAGCTCCAAGTAAATACTAAAGCGCAGCAGTACATCCTATAATGGACTCTTGGATTTAAGAACAAAGTGTACGCGTGAAAGCTCCCTCGAAAAATGCCCAATACTACTGTGTACGCATTTGTTTGTGAATATTCCTGCGAGCCTGTTACATGCGCTAACGTTTTGCTGCATTACCGATCCAGCCGACATGTCATCAACTATTACGAGATGTAGTCCGATGACTCTAAATTTCCCCAATATATTGTGGTTTTTTCTTTACAATTTGTACACTCGACAGTCATCTCAATTGAGTCATCCATATCTATCAAATCTTCTTTATTGAGACTTGCATACGGGTGAGCATCATCAGGTGGGGAGACACTGAAAGTCAAACCACAATGAATGCAACCAAAATTTTTAATAGTTTTATCCATCTTTAAACATATATCCATTTTTTATAAATCATATTTAAAGTTTTATTTAATTATGTGCGAACGCATTTTAATTTATTATTATGTATTGATATAATATGCACACGCTCCTTCTTGTACTATAACGCGTCCTTTTATATTATTATCTTATAAAGAACCTAAGTTGTACTAAAGAGAGATGGAGAACAATATTCAGGTTTATCCTTTAGTTGTTTCTAGGGTCACCTTTGGAGGAAAAAGTAATAATGCCAAAGAATAGAGGAATGTCAAAAAAGGGCGATAAAAGTCGAGCGAAGAAGGCAAGGAGAAAGGGTAAAAGAGCAAAGAAGTAAATGACAGCAAACGCGAAAGCCATCACCAATGCTTTACTAATTAACTTTTTATATTTGCTAAACTTTGTGTGGGAGCCATAGTTTTATTCCCCTATATTCATTATTTCATACTAAATGGACATAGTGTCCTGCAAAAATCTGCTTTCCCAATATCTACCAATGCTCAAACTTATTGATATTAGCCCAATTCAACAAGGTTGGGACAGCGCGCGTATAAGATCATACTTGGAGCACCTTTACGGGCCATAGACATCACCGAAGGCAAGTTTAACACTTATTCTGATCAACT
>Ga0315282_10018075_pt1 | contig 10122 bp, 8 predicted proteins | sample YL17G07_20_MG_FD_203693 | JGI IMG/M metagenome (GOLD analysis project Ga0315282, IMG submission 203693) | Sediment microbial communities from Yellowstone Lake, YNP, Wyoming, USA - YL17G07_20 | ecosystem: Environmental > Aquatic > Freshwater > Lake > Sediment | place: USA: Wyoming | collected... | reverse complement strand
ATTTTTACCGGCTCCCGGGGTGGCATGGTTTCCCTGGTGATGGGCTTTGCCCTGATGGCTTTGTTGATCCGGAGCCAGCGGTGGAAAAAGGGTTATATCTTCATCATGGTTGCCTTCATGGCCGCAGCTTTACTATATAGTCTTTTCCTGGGCAGCAAAACGGTTCTGGGCAGATTTCAAGACCTTACCGATCAAGGGCGTTACCAGGCGTTTAAGGCCTCCCTGGAGATTTTTCGGGAATACCCGTTGCTGGGCTCAGGCCTGGCCACCTTCGGAGACCTGTTTTACCGTTATGAGCCCGCGGAATTAAAAGGGTCCTATTTCCTTTACACCCACAACGATTGGCTACAGTTGCTGGCTGAAACCGGTGTGGTCGGATTCTCCCTGGTGGCCGCGGCCTGGCTGGTGTTCTTTAGGAACCTGGCCCAAAAGTGGCGGCAAAGCCGCAGCATATTCACCCGGGGTCTGGCCCTGGGTGGTATCGCATCCCTTGGAGCGGGGGTATTTCATGCGCTGGTAGATTTTCCTTTTCATATTCCCGCCTGCAGCCTATTATTCGCCAGCATTGCCGCTATTTCCTACCTTGCGGTTTCTTCTCACCGCCAGGGGGTAGAATATTTCTCTTACCCGATAGTTAAAATTTCCGGCAACCTCCGGAAGGTCGCTGGCCTGGTGATGCTGGGTTTAGTTGGGGTCCAACTTGCCATCGGGCTTCGGGTATGCTATTATTGGTCAGCAGAACAAAGCGCCCCTACAGAGATTAACTCCACCCGGACACCACCTCAATTGGAGGTGAAAGACTTCCAACGAGCCCTGGCTTTCAACCCCGCAAATAGCAAATATTACTTGGGACTGGCAGAAGCCTTGGAGAAACAAAGGGGAGGGGAGAAAATCCTGGGCGAGGTGGAAAAGTGTCTCAAATCGGCCGTCTTTATGTCACCGGCCCATTGGGGGTATCGGTTAAAGCTGGCAGATTTTTATCTCCGGCATTATAAGGAATCTCCTTCACAAATAACATTGGCCCTGGAAGAACTGGCCGCGGCGGTCAAATTATTTCCGGAATCGGCGTTGCTAAACTTTCGTTTTGCTTCTGTTCTGGGTTGGGCCGAAAATTATTACCTCGAACTCGTACCTGCAGGATTGCGTGGCAGCCGTGCTAACTATTTGGAGAAAGCTGTAAGGATAGAACCCAAGCTTTCCAAGTATCGTAACAATTAATGGCTAATTGGTTCGTACTCATCTTGTCAATTTTCCCCAAGAGAAACTAATCTGGCACCCCAATTGCCGCTCATAATTTCGTTAACTATCAAGGAATAAAAGAAATCAATGTTAAAGAGAATACTAAGTTTTTGTCTTGCCTTCCTTCTCATCGGATTGCAACTTGGGACCGTATTGGGCCAGGAGGATTACCGGCTGGGTCCTGAAGATGAAATCGAAATCCGGGTATGGAGCCATGACGATTTGACCAGAAAGACCCGGGTCGGCTTGAACGGCACCATCTCCTTTCCTTTTGTGGGAGAAATCAAGGCCCGGGGGCTATCGATTATGGAGCTCCAGAAGGAACTGGAGCGTCGGTTGGGACCTGTGTATATCATCGACCCTCATGTGTCCATCAGCGTCACGGAATACAAGAGCCAGAAGTTCTTTGTGGTGGGCAATGTGCAAAAACCGGGAACTTATCCCTTGACTAAGCCTATCAGAGTAGTCGAAGCCATCTCCCAGGCTGGGGGAATTGCTTCAGGGACCATAAGCAAGCCTTTAAGCGGCGCGGTGGCCATCATCATCCGGGCGCAGCCGGGAGAAAAGCTTGACCAACCCAAGATGCCGGATCAAACCCCGGCAAACCAAAAGATTACCGTTTCTTTGTCAGCCGCCCTAGCAGGAGATCCCAAACAGAACCTGGAAATCAAAAATGGGGATACCGTTTATGTACCCAACCTGGTCTATTATGTTACCGGGGAAGTGAAGAGACCCGGACGTTACCCTTATGAGGAAAATATGACGGTGCTGATGGCAGTGACCACCGCGGAGGGCTTTAATGAGAAGGCTTCAGCCCGAGGCACTTACATTATTAGGGAGAACTCCGGGGCAAAACAAAAAGTGAAAGCTGGACTAGACGATCCCATCAGCCCTGGGGACACCATTGTGGTCCCCGAGTCTTGGTTCTAAGATAATTCCTTAGCATAAGAAGAGGTTTTACCCATGGATGAAGTAACGCATGCCCCCCACCAACACCGGACCATGCATGATCATTCCCGCATTGTGTTTAAAAGGCGCTATACTGTTTTGGCTGTGTTTATCTGCATAGTAGCCACCGTTGCCTTATATTCTTTTACTGCCATCCCCATTTATAAAGCCACCGTGCAGATCCTCATCGAGCGGCGGACTCCTCGCCTTTTGGAACAGCGGGAAGGGGCGTATCCTGCGGATTCCGGTGCTGGCGACGAATTTTACCAAACCCAATACAAGCTGCTGGAAGGCTCGGCCCTGGCTAAAAAAGTCGTCGACAAATTGCAGCTCAAAAACCACGTTATGTATTCCTCGATCTTCAGGGACTTATCCCCAAATGGCGACGAGGCCACGAAACAGCGGGCCGAAGAACGTCTGATTAAGGCCGTGTCCAGTGCGGTGAAAGTTTCCCCCATCCGCCAGAGCAGCCTGGTCGATGTCAGTTTTTCCAGTTCCGATCCCCGGTTTGCCGCCCAGATGGTCAATACCTTGGCCCAATGTTACATTGAGCAATCCCTGGATTTGCGCTTCGCGGCGTCTCAGGAAGGCGCGGTCTGGTTGCAGCAAAAATTGACTGAAGCCCGGAAAAACCTGGAAGATTCGGAGTCCAAGTTAAACCAGTATAAGCGGGAACACAAAATCGTGGCCTTGGATGATAAGGAGAGCATAACTGCCCAAAAACTGGAGCAATTGAATAAAGATCTGTTGACGGCCCAGACCCACCGTATGGAGGCCGAGACCCGTTTCAAGGAGGTAAGCCAGGGAAAACCTATCTCCCAGGTGTTAAATAACAACTTGATTCAAATTTTGAAGGGTCAAGAAGCCAAGCTCATCGCCGAGCAATCGGAGTTGAGCCGTAAGTTTGGCGAAAGCCATCCCCGCATGCTGCAGCTTAGCAATGAGATGGCCGCTACCCGGGCTAAAATCGGGGCGGAGATGGGACAGGTGGTCCAGGCTATTAAAAATGAATACCACATGGCTAAGGCCCAAGAGGAAAATTTGCAGGCAGCTCTGGAGACTCAAAAGGCGGACACCCAAGATTTTAGTGACCGGGCCATCCATTATCGGGTCCTCCTCAGAGATGTGGAAACCAATAGGGCCTTGTACGACAATATGCTTAAAAGCTTAAAGGCGACTACGGCCTCGGAAAATACCCCGGCTACCAACATCCGCATCGTTTACCCGGCCTCGGTACCCGAGACTCCGGTGTCCCCGCGCAAATTTCGGAATATAATGCTGGCCCTAGCGATGGGAGGGATTTTAGGCATAGCCTTGGCCCTGGGCCTGGAAAATCTGGATACCACCCTGAAGACCCCGGAAGAAGTGGAGGGTTGGCTGGAGACCCCCAATCTGGCCATGATCCCTCACTTGGATCTTGCCACCGGCAATCCTCAGAAAGAGAGTCCGGAACTGGTGGTACACCATGGCAGCCAACCCCTGGCTTCGGAATCTTACCGGGGATTGCGTACCAGCATCCTGTTCTCAACTCCCGAAAAGGCACCACGCATCCTTTTAATAACCAGTTCCATGCCTCTGGAAGGGAAGACCACAACCGCCGCCAACCTAGCCGCGGCCATGGCCAAGGCCGAGCCCCAGGTTCTTCTGGTGGACGCAGACCTCAGGCGCCCCAATCTGCACAAGGTCTTTCGAGTCCCCCAGGAACCGGGCTTATCTAATTTTCTGGTAGGCGACACCAATGAGCTACCGATGATGGAGACCCAGGTGCCTCACCTCTGGATAGTGCCTTCCGGTAAGATACCACCGAACCCTTCCGAGCTTTTGCATTCGGCGCGTATGCAGGATTTTTTTGCCCGAGCCTTGGAGAAATTCGGGCGCGTGGTGATCGACTCACCCCCTCTGATTTCGGTGACCGATGCCGCGATCCTGGCCACCATGGCGGAAGGGGTGCTCTTGGTGGTCAAGGCCGAAACCGTGCCCCGCAAGGTAGCCATAAAAGCCAAGAATGACCTCTTGGAAGTCAAGGCCTCCCTCATAGGAACGGTAATGAATGATGTCCCCCTGCAGCGCAACGGCTACTACTACGGTTATTATCATCGCTATCATACTTACTATACTTCTGAAGATGGCACCCACCCCAAGACCCCCCGTTCTCGAGAAGCTTCGCCTCAAAAGGGAATAATGGGCTATCTCAAAAGCCGTCTACCCTTCTTCAAAAGTGATTCTTCTCGCAGAGCATGATATTATTGATCATTGAACCATGAAACCTCTTAAAAAGTCTTATGAAGTTTACTTTAGAGGAAAAGCTTAAAGTAATTATAATTTATTGAATTGTATGTAATAAATGATTATATCGTTTTCCTGGAGGCAGCAGATCTAAACCCTTTATGTGGACTACTACCGCAGACTCAATATTCGAACTCCAGAGATTTGTAGAAATATTTTTGAAATTTAACATCAATGCCAAAGACCATCATTGAGCCCGCAAGAGGTTTCGTTTCCCTCAGACTTAAAGAAATCTGGGAGTACCGCGAGCTTCTTTATTTTCTGACCTGGCGGGATATTAAAGTCCGGTACAAACAGACCGTCCTGGGAGCTGCTTGGGCCATAATTCAGCCTTTTTTCACCATGCTGGTCTTCAGCCTCTTCTTTGGTCGCCTGGCCGGCGTCCCCTCCGATGGCATCCCTTACCCCATCTTTAGTTACGCGGCTTTAGTTCCCTGGACCTTTTTCGCCTATGGTCTAAGTCAATCTTCCAATAGCTTGGTGGGGAGCGCCAATCTCATTCAGAAAGTCTACTTTCCACGCTTGGTGATTCCCATCTCCAGCGTACTCTCAGGTTTGTTGGATTTTGTCCTGGCCTTCCTGGTGCTGTTGCTCATGATGTGGTTTTACGGAATGACGCCTACGGTCAGTGCCTTATGGATTCCGGCGCTACTGCTGTTGGCTCTGGTTGCTTCCTTGGGAGTGGGGCTATGGCTGTCGGCCCTGAATGTGGCTTACCGGGATATCCGTTATGCGCTGCCGTTTCTGGTTCAGTTCTGGATGTTTGCCTCCCCCATCGCCTATCCCAGCAGCCTGCTGCCGGAGCCCTGGCGTACCTTATATGGCCTCAACCCCATGGTGGGGGTGGTGGAAGGCTTCCGCTGGGCCCTCTTAGGGACTCAGACTGCTCCAGGTCCTATAATCATTGCCTCAACTCTAGCCTCAGTGGCCATTCTGATAGGCGGGGCCTATTATTTCCGCCGTATGGAAAAGACTTTCGCTGATCTAGTTTGAAACTTAGATGACAAAATTGTGGTTCAGATACAGATAATGGATTATTGCCTGAGGGTCACTGGGGAGAAATGATGCATCAGAAAACCAGTGAAAATGTAGCTCCTCTTATGACTACATTGTTTAAGGATTATTTTTATCCTGGTTAGCATATGAATTTTTGGACCAAAAAAAATGTGATAGTCCCCGGCGGCGCCGGCTTTATCGGCTCATACCTGGTGGAGCAACTGGTGGCCGACGGAGCCCGGGTCACGGTCATCGACAACCTGGAGTCGGGACGCCTCGCTAATCTGGAGGGGGTGAAACCGGACATAACCTTTATTGAAGGCGATGTGGCGGATTTAGATCTCTGCCGTCGGCTTTTTCAGGGCCAGGATGTGGTCATGAACTTGGCGGCCCGGGCTCCCGGGGTGGGGTTCAGCCACGTCAACCATGAAAAACTCCTGGGACGCAACCTCCAGGTGGGAACCAGCGTATTGGAAGGGGCCCGACAGGCCGGTGTGCCTCGTTGCCTGGTGGTGAGTTCTTCCTGCGTCTACCCCGATGAAGCCCCGGTGCCTACACCGGAGCTTCCCACCTTCACCGGCGAGCCCGAGCGCGTAAATTCGGGCTATGGTTGGGCTAAGCGCTATCTAGAGCTGCAGGCTCGCTATTATGCTGAGAACTTAGGTATGGAAATCGCCGTGGCCCGCCCCTTCAATGCTTACGGCGCCCGGGACCTGGAGGTGGGCGAGCGCGCCCACGTCATCCCCGCCCTCATCCACCGACTCCTCTCCGGCCCCTCGGACCTGGTGGTTTGGGGCACCGGCCGTCAGACCCGCAGCTTCATCCACGCCCGGGACGTGGCCACCGGCCTCTTACTCGTTACCGAGCATTATGCCGTGGCCCACCCGGTAAACATAGGACATGACCAGGAAATAAGCATTAAAGACCTGGTAGGGATGCTGATGGAACTCTCGGGTATCCGCAAAAAGGTGATCTTCGACACTTCCAAGCCTGAGGGCTGCCTCCGCAAGAGCGCCGAGATGACCAAATTCCGCCAGGTCACCCGGGGCTTCCAGCCCCAAACAGACCTCCGGGCCGGCCTGCTGGAGATGCTGAGAGCGCAGCAAAATCACGGGTTGGCTCCTTAAGAGTCTATGACCAATAACGCAGTCATCCAGGTGGCGGGCTTAGGTAAACTCTACCATATTGGGCCGAGCCAGGACCGTTACCGCACCTTCCGAGAGGCTATCGTCGAAAGCCTGGCGGCTCCCTGGCGTCTGGCTCGCGGGGCGTTGGGCTCAGACACTCATCAAGCGCCGTCCGTCGACAGCACCATCTGGGCCCTCAAGGACGTCAATCTGGAGGTCCAGCAGGGCGATATCCTGGGGATCATCGGCAGGAACGGCGCCGGTAAGAGCACCCTTCTGAAAATCCTTTCCCGTATCACCGAACCCACTTGCGGGCGGGTGGAGTTACAGGGCCGGGTGGGGTCCCTCCTGGAAGTGGGCACCGGCTTCCACCCGGAACTCACCGGCCGCGAGAACATTTTTTTAAACGGCGCCATCTTGGGGATGAGGAGGCGGGAAATCCAGAGCAAGTTTGAGGAAATCGTGGAGTTTGCCGAAATTGGCAAATTTATCGATACCCCATTGAAGCGTTACTCCACCGGCATGGGCACCCGTCTAGCCTTTGCCGTGGCCGCCCACCTGGAACCGGAGATCCTCCTGGTGGACGAAGTGTTGGCAGTGGGAGACATGGGCTTTCGCAAGAAATGCCTAGGCAAAATGAAGGACGTAAGCCGGGAGGGGCGCACCGTCCTGTTCGTCAGCCACGAAATGAACGCCATCCGCCGCCTTTGCCTTAAAGCCCTTTGGCTGGAGGATGGGCAAATAAAAGGATTGGGCGAGGTCCAGGATGTGATCAGGCAATATGAAGACTCTTTCCTGGGGCCGGACGGCCTCCGATCTGCTCTGGTTGAGCGGACCAACCCGCCCCACTCCCAGAAATGGTTTTCCCTAGTCTCTTTGTCTAATGGACTTGGGGTACCAACAACATCGTTCAAATACGGCGACGTTCTTCACCTTAACATAGAAATGCACGGATGTGCGCCTAGAGGTTACCATTTTATTGATTGGGCTATTTATGAACGAGGTCAAGGAAATCGTGTAGGCTGGGGTAACACTTGTACCCAAAAATCTATTGAAATTCCAAGCGATTGTAAAAAGGTGGTATTTTGCATTGGACCTATTCCACTAACCAAAGGTACCTTTTCTTTTTCATTGGCAATGGGTGTAGCTCGTGTCATTGATCTTGATTATTGGCCTGATGCAATCACTTTTGAGGTGAGTGAATGCATCCCTGATGATAATGGGTATGAGTATACAACCAATTTTTCACCAATATATATTGATTATTGCTTAACATTTGGCATGGGAAATAATTTGCCAAGTAATAAGGATCAATGACCTGTGTTTAACGCCGCTGCATTCATTAAATTATTTTTAAAAAATGTTCGTGATCGAATTTTCGAACCTCTTTATAATCAACGCTCGAAATTACTCGAAAATGAAATTATCGGAAGTTGCCAAACCCTGTTAGATATAGGTTGTGGTCCATCCTCTCCAATAAATAAATTCTCTTCATCATTGCAATATACTGTCGGAATCGACCTTTATAAGCCTCATGTAAATAAAAGTCGAGAAGCTAAAATTCATTGCGAATATAAAGTTATTAATGCATTAGATATCGAATATTATTTCCAACCAAAATCATTTGATTGTGTCTTAGCAGCTGATTTAATTGAACATCTTTCAAAAGAGGATGGATTAAAGCTAATAGACATGATGAATAAAATTGCTAAAAATAAAGTCATCATTTGTACCCCCAATGGCTTTTTACCGCAACATGGTTATGCCGATCCTTATTCTGACCATTTATCAGGATGGGAAGTTGAAGATATGAGCAAATTGGGTTTCCGCATCCTTGGTATTAATGGTTGGAAGGTATTAAGAGGAGAAGTGGCTGTTATCAAATGGCGACCAGCCTTCTTTTGGGAAAAAGTTTCTTTGCTGACTCAAATATTGGTAACGAAGTATCCCAAATATGCATTTCATCTTCTTTGTATCAAGGATATGAAAAGCTAAGTCTCAAGTGAACCTACTTGGTAAAAGGAAATAATGGCGCAGGTTGGTAATATTTTAGTCACCGGTGGGGCTGGTTTCATCGGCTCACATGTTGCGGACTATTTGGTCGGCCAGGGCAATCGCGTTACGGTACTGGATGATTTGAGTGGTGGCAATCTTTATAATATACCCAAAGGATGCGATTTTGTTCAAGGGGATATTGCTGACGATCAATTGGTTAGGGACTTGTTCCAGTCTCGAAAATTCGACTTAGTTTACCACCTGGCAGCTTATGCTGCAGAAGGTTTGAGCCACTTTATCCGCCGCTACAATTACACCAATAATCTAGTCGGCAGTGTCACCCTCCTGAATGCGGCCATCCGCCAGGGTGCGCGCCGTTTTGTATTTACCAGCTCCATCGCGGTTTACGGCGCCGGGCAGGTACCCATGACGGAAGCCATGATCCCCTGTCCGGAAGACCCGTATGGGATTGCCAAACGCGCCTTGGAATTAGACCTACAGGCGGCCGCGGATATGTTTGGCATCGAATATGTGATTTTTCGGCCGCATAACGTTTATGGCGAACGCCAGAACATCGGCGACCCTTACCGTAACGTAGTGGGCATTTTTATGAACCGGATAATGCGAGGGGAGCCGATGCCTATATTTGGCGATGGCTCTCAGACCCGGGCCTTCAGCTATATCGGCGACGTCGCCCCAATCATTGCCCGAGGCGGCTTCGAACCCCTGGCGAAAAACCGGATTTTCAATGTGGGCGCCGACGAACCCGTGGCCGTACTCGACCTGGCTCATATGGTTGCCGAAGTCATGGGCACCAAGCCCGATATAGTTCATCTGCCTCCCCGTCAAGAAGTACTGCATGCTTTTTCAGACCATTCAGCCATGCGGGAGGTTTTTGGGACCGTTAAGAATATCACAATCCGCGAGGGGCTACAACGGATGGCCGCCTGGGCGCGGGCCAAAGGGAAACAATCCCCCACACCTTTCACGGATATTGAAATTGACCGAAAGCTGCCAGAGAGCTGGGCCACTTTGCTGGCTCTGGGCAAACCGAGATAATGCAATGAAAACCCTAAATTAGATTAAGCCAAGAATTGGGAGGTTCCTAGTGAGTGGCAATGTTGAAGTTTTTCGCAGTCTTATCAGAAGTATTGTCCCCGCCCCCCTTTTAAATTTTCATCGAAGGCGTTGGCAACGCAAAAAAAAGCGGTATGAGGAACACATCATCCGGGAGTTTCATAAAATTTATTACCCAAGGCTGATTCATGAGGCTTTTTGGTTGGGGGTTTCCGCATTAAAATGCCCTTTGGATTCATGGGTCTATCAAGAAATCATTTTCAAGACCAAACCAGAGATCATCATTGAAGCAGGGGTTCGTTATGGCGGATCGACTTTATATCTGGCTTCATTTCTGTCCGGCTAAGCCAGAGCCAAGGTTAACTGGTTAGAATTACGCATATTATCAGCTATAATCTCAGGAGGTTCAAAGAGTTCCTGCAAGGTACAGGTTCTGAAAAGATTGAGTTGTAGT
>Ga0315282_10018074_pt1 | contig 10122 bp, 6 predicted proteins | sample YL17G07_20_MG_FD_203693 | JGI IMG/M metagenome (GOLD analysis project Ga0315282, IMG submission 203693) | Sediment microbial communities from Yellowstone Lake, YNP, Wyoming, USA - YL17G07_20 | ecosystem: Environmental > Aquatic > Freshwater > Lake > Sediment | place: USA: Wyoming | collected... | reverse complement strand
CCAGCGGCCCGATCTGGTCGTCCACCTGCCCGGCGAGCGCGAGATCGTCGTCGATGCAAAAGTGGCCTTGGACGCCTTCCTGGACGCGGTGTCATCAGATTCAGAGGAGCAGCGGAGCGGCGCTCTGGCCCGTCACGCGGCGCAAGTCCGCGCACACATGGTGGCCCTGGCCGGCAAGAACTACTGGGAGCAGTTCCCCAAGGCCCCGGAGTTCGTCGTGATGTTCATCCCGGGCGAATCATTCTTCGCCGCTGCCGTGGATGCGGACCGCCAGTTGATCGAGGACGCCCTGGACAAGCGAGTCGTGCTGGCCACACCCGCAACCCTCATCGCACTGATTCGGGCTGTTGCGTACGGATGGCGACAGGAGCAGATCGCGAAAAACGCCCAGGAGATCAGCGACCGCGGCAAACAACTCTACGACCGGATGAGACTGCTGGCCGAGTACGTCGCCGAGATCCGCGGTGGCCTCGAGAAGGCCAACGAGGCGTACAACAAGGCAGTCGGTTCGATGGAGGCCAGAGTCTTTCCGGCCGCCAGGCGATTCAAGGACCTGGGCGCTGCAACGGGCGAAGAGATACCAGCCCTGTCACCCATCGAGACGACCCCTCGTTCCCTCGTTGCGCCCGAGCGGATTGACGATGCTGCGGGTGGCAATTGCCCAGACGGGCAGGTAAGGGCGCAGACCTCCGAATCTCAGCAGGTGAGGAGATGACGATCGAAGAGCGAATCATCGCCCAGTTCATGGAAAAGATCGCGCGTGACAAATCCATACCGCGCGACACCCTTCGGCGCATCGAAGCGCTTTGGAAGCAGGGGCAACTCAAGAACGCCGATGCCGTCCTCGATGCCATCAGGCAGGGAGCAAGTGCCCATGGTGAGAATCCGACGTCTTGACGTTCGTGGCTTCCGGGGAGTCCAGCAGGAACGCAGCCTGCTCTTCGATGGGAAATCGATCCTCCTCTTCGGCGAGAACGGAAGTGGTAAGAGTAGCTTTGTTGATGCCTTGGAGAAGCTCTTCACGGGACGCGTATCGACGCTCGAACGAATCCAAGGGTTGTCATCGGATCGTCACGGGCCCCACATTCGGAACGCCGGAACTTCCCCTCGCGTCCAGCTCACCTTCAGCGATGCGGCCAGCACAGCATTCGCAAGCGATACTTCGCCGGACGCGCTGCCCGACCCAATCAAGGACTACGTCCACTGCGCTCAGGAGAACCTCTACATCCTTCGCCGGCGACAGGTCCTCCAGTTCATCGGTTCACAGCCGTCCGAACGTTACGCCCAACTCCGCCCGTTTCTTCCACTCTCGGGAATCGACGACATGGAGAGGGCTTTACGCGCTACGAGAGACCGAGCGGAAGCGATTGCGAACGATGCGAGGTTGGCATTCGGTCGCCTGGCGACGAACCTCAGACGTGATTTGAAGCTCCCGCCGTCCAACGAGCCGCCGACCGAGGGTGAGGCGGTCCTTGCGGTATCCCGTACACTCGAGGAACTCAAGCAACCGGCGATCTGCTCTCCCGAGGACTTCGAGGGTGCACTTCAAAACCTTGATGCGGCCCTTGCTCCCTTCGGAGACCTGAGTCGGCAGTCCGACATTGCCAGCGCGGCGCGTGTGCTGGGCGAGCTTCGCGAGGCGGTTCCGATCAATGCGATCGAGGAGCTTTCGTCGGCTCTAAAAGCAATGCGCGCCAAGGAGGCCGAAGAGGCCCGCGTGTTCTACGAAGCGGTCTTGGACCAGGGGGCTCGTTGGATCGAAGAAGAAGGACGGAACACCTGCCCTCTGTGTGAGCAGCGGATCACACCAGAGACCACGATCGCCACGGCGCGTCTGCGGTTGGTCGCAATGCAGCAGTTGTTGGAGCTCCGTGGGCGCGCCAGGGCAGCGCACGCCCAGGCGCAGCACGTGTTTCGCGCGGCCATCGAAGGGATCGAGCGAGCAGTCAAGCAACTAGCCATCCTTAACTCGCAAGACCGAGGTGGGTCTGATGATCTGCTGAGTCGGATCAACGGAACGCTGGCCGAAGGCCTTGCCGCACTTTCCGTGGAGCTGCGAGAGGTTTCAACTGAGGCAATCGACAAGGCACGGGAGGCGGTCGGGACTGACGCAGCACTTCGACAGGACGTCGCTGCGGAGGAGGAGCGCCTTCAGCAGGTCCTGCAGTCGCTTCCGTCCCCGGAAGTCGCGAAGGCACTCGTCTCTGTGCGTGACACTATCCGTCGAGTCAAGGAGGCATGGGCTGAGCTGGGTGCGGCCCGCGGCAGGATGAGCAAGGCCGAAGCTGATCTGCTTGTAGCATCTCGACTTCAGGAGGATGCTCAAGCTGCGCGAAAAGAAGAAGTGCAGCGTATCTTCGACGAGTTGTCTGAGGATATCAACACTCTCTACACAAGCCTACACCCGGATGAGAACCATGGAGGAATTCGATTGGAGGTACGCGATATTGGCCAAGGAAGCGCGAATCTGAGATCGACGTTCTACGACCGCACAGACGAGGACCCGCGCGGCTACTACAGTGACGCGCATCTGGACACGCTGGGGGTCAGCATCTTCCTGGCGCTGCGCCGCTGGTATCGCAGGCAAAGGCCGAACTTCGACCTTCTGGTCCTCGATGACGTACTGACCAGTGTCGACGTTCAGCATGCGGTCCGGCTATCCGAGTTGCTTCTGCGAGAGTTCAAGGACTACCAGCTGCTGGTCACCACTCATGATCGCATCTGGTTTGAGCACCTTCGGGACATTCAGGCCAGGTGTCGCGTGGCCAATAGCTTCATAAACAAGATTATTCACAAGTGGTCGATTGATGATGGCCCGGACATCAGCGAGCCGGAAGACGAGCGGACAGACCTGGAACGACTCCTTGCCGGTGGATCTGCGCACGAGATTGCCGCTATGGCAGGCCGGCTCTTTGAGCATCTCCTCCAAGAGATGCGCTACTCGTTGCGCCTGAGTGTGGAGGCGAAGCGCGGTGAGCAATACGAGATCGGAGATCTCTGGCCCGCGCTGTACAAGGCAGTGCGGAAGAACTACCCCACTCTCTACAACGCTGGCCACCAGGTGCTGGAGGCACTAGACGTTCGATGGCCAGTGCGAAACTGGATTGGCGCACACTGGAACCAGTGGGCGCAGAACATCCCGAGAACAGATGCAATCGAGTTCGCAGGGGCGGTCAAGGAGCTGTTCGACGTGCTGTTTTGTTCGTCCTGCCGGCGATTCGTGTCCCCGTCGGCCACGCCACTTGGACAGCTCGCGTGCCGTTGCGGGAAGAAGGTGTACGCAGCGCCTGGCAAGCAGGCCGTCCTGCCCAAGACCAGAGCGGATCTCGTCAAGGAGACCCAGGGGGCGTTCCGTGAGGCCGGGCTGGATACCACCCTCTACCTGGCGTGGAAGAGTGCGGAAGCTCGTGGAGAGCACTGATGGCTGCGAAGCCCACTCACATTGTCGATGCCTGCGCGCTCATCGCCTACTTCAAAGAAGAGGAGGGGCACGAAAGGCTTGCCGAACTACTGGCGGACGAGGAGAACGTGTTGGCGATCCACGCGACCAATCTCTGCGAGGTGTACTACGGGTATCTCCGCTGTGATGGAGCGGATCGCGCCGACGAGGCGTGGGAGCGAGCCGTTGAGATCCTCGGCGTGATCGAAACGTTGGATTTGCAGTTCATGAAACGTGTTGGACGATGGAAGGTAAACTACACCCTCGGGCTTGCCGACGCATTCGCGGCCGCTACGGCAGAGGCGAGCGCATGTCCCCTTATCACGACCGACCACACCGATTTTGCTTCAATCGAAGCTGCGGGTGCGCTTGAGATCGCTTGGCTTCGATGAGGTGGCGAGGGGCGTCGAGCGCATGATCCCCAAGGACTGCAAGCGCCTCGCCGAGGTGGACTTTCCGATCGCCGAGGTGTCGCGGCATGCGGCGCGGGAGAAGTCCATCCGGCACGGGCATCCGAGCACGCTGCACCTGTGGTGGGCGCGGAGGCCGCTGGCGTCAAGCCGTGCGGTACTGCTCGCTTTGCTATGGCCGGACCCATGCGATCCGCTCTGCCCGGCGGAGTTCAAGGAGCAGGCACGGAGGCTCTTGCCGCAAGTGGGCGGCTGCAATCCGGGCGCCACGGACGAGGACCTGCGCAAGGCGCTGCTCAAGTTCATCGCCGACTTCGCGAACTGGGATAACGCGGCGCAACGCACCTATCTCGAGGTGAGCCGCGCGCTGGTGAAGGCCGCCCATGGTGAAGAGCCGCCGCTCGTCGTGGACCCGTTCGCCGGCGGCGGCTCGATCCCGCTCGAGGCGCTGCGGCTCGGGTGCGAGGCGTTCGCGAGCGACCTGAACCCCGTCGCTTGCCTGATCCTCAAGGTCATGCTCGAGGACATTCCCCGCCACGGGCCAAAGCTCGCCGAGGAACTGCGCCGCGTCGGGGCGGAGATCAAGGCGCAAGCCGAGAAGGGGTTGGCCGACCTCTATCCGAAGGACTCGGACGAGGCGACGCCTATCGCCTACATCTGGGCGCGGACGGTGCGCTGCGAGTCGCCAAACTGCGGCGCGGAGATTCCCCTGGCGCGTTCATTCTGGCTGTGCAAGAAGGCGAACCGCAGGCGGGCGCTCAAACACCGGGTCGTGCGGCCCGTGCGCCAGCCGCCGTGCGTGGAGTTCGAGGTCTTCGAGCCGAAGACGGAGAAGGACGTGCCCGCGGGCACGGTGACGCGCGCGAAGGCGACCTGCCTCGGCTGCGGTGCGGTGCTCGCGCCCGATCGCGTGCGGACGCAGCTCACGGCACAGCGCGGTGGGGCCGACGTCGTCTTCGACGGGTACGGTCGCCGCACAGGCGGGGCGCGGATGCTCGCCGCGGTGACGCTCCGGCCCGGCGAGCAGGGACGGCACTATCGGCTGCCCGTCGAGCGCGACTACGAGGGCGTCCGCAAGGCGCAGGAGCGGCTCGCAGCGATCCTCGGCGCGTGGGAGCGTGACGGGAAAAAGGGCCTCTGCCCGGTGCCGGATGAGCCGTTGCCACCGATCGGAACACTGGGCTTCCGCGTGCAGCGCTACGGCATGCTCCAGTGGGGCGACCTTTTCACGGCGCGGCAGAAGGTGGCGCTGGTGGAGTTGGCTCGACGAGCGTCTCACGAATCAGTGCCAACAGATGTTTCGCGTGCGCTGTCGCTGGCGGTTGGGCGGTGCAGCGAGCAGTCTTCCTCGCTTGTTCGTTGGCGTACGACAGTCGAGGCGGTCGCGGGAACCTTTGGACGCCAGGCCTTGCCGATGATGTGGGACTTCGTCGAGATCGTCGCGACAGGAGACCGCGCGTCGAACTTCGCGGCAGCAATCGAATGGGTCGCTGAGGTTCTCGATGAATGGCCCGGATCCGCAGCTGGGCAGGTCCAGATTGCCGACGCTGCTGAGTATCCGTTGCCCGACCAGACGCCGCCCATCTGGTTCACCGACCCGCCCTACTACGACGCGATCCCGTACTCTGATTTGTCCGACTTCTTTCTCGTCTGGCTGAAACGAGCGCTGCCGGGAAACCCGTTACTGCGCGATCCCTTCGACTCGGAGAACCCGCTGTCGCCAAAGGAGCAGGAAGCGGTTCAGGACGAAACGAAGGAGGTGGACGGCCAACCGAAGGACCAGGCGTTCTTCGAGACGAAGATGGCCAAGGCCTTTGCCGAAGGCCGGCGCATCCTGCGCGAGGATGGCATCGGATCCGTCGTCTTCGCTCACAAGACGACCGAGGGCTGGGAAGCGCTCCTCTCCGGCATGATCCGCGGTGGCTGGACAATCACCGGGTCCTGGCCCATCGCGACGGAGCGCCCCGGTCGGTTACGATCCCAGGAATCGGCCGCCCTCGCCACCAGTGTCCATCTCGTCTGCCGTCCGCGTCCTGACGACGCGCGCGTGGGCGACTGGGCCAATGTGCTGCGCGAGCTGCCGACGCGCGTCGCCGATTGGATGGAGCGCCTGCAGAGCGAGGCTGTCCGCGGCGCGGATCTCGTCTTTGCGTGCATAGGGCCGGCGCTCGAGATCTTCAGCCGCTACAAGAGCGTCGAGGCTGCCGACGGACGCGAGGTGAAGCTCGCCGAGTACCTGGAGAAGGTCTGGGAGGTCGTGGGCCGCAGCGCGCTGGCGCAAGTACTCGGGATTGTTGACGCGAAGGCCCGTAACGGCGCTGCTGGAGCTGTCGAGGAGGACGCGCGGCTCACGGCGCTTTTCCTCTGGACGCTCCAGAGCACGAACCCCTCGACAGAGCTCGGGGCAGGCGGCGAAACGGCGGACGCCGCGAGCGACGAGCCCGAGGACGAGGAGCCGTCCGACGAGGACGAGGAAGGGGGTTCCGCCCGCGGCAAGGCCAAGGGCTTCACGCTGGTCTTCGATATCGTGCGCCGCTTCGCGCAGCCGCTCGGCATCGAGCTTCCCAAGTGGGAAGGCCGCGTCATCGAGACGAAGAAGGGCCTCGTGCGCCTGCTGCCGATCGCGGAACGCGCGAAGCAGCTCTTCGGCGAGGATGGCGCTGATGCCGTCGCCGCGCGCCTCGAGCAGGAAACGACCACAACCAACCCGCTCCAGGGGATGCTCTTCCCCGACATGCAGCGTGGCGCGGCCCCCGCGATCCGCGGGCGCGGCCGCGGCTTCAGGAAACGAGGGGACGCCGAGGTCTCGGACGAGAGCCTGGCCGCCGCCCGCGAGGCCACGACGCTCGACCGCGTCCACGCGGCCATGCTGCTCCAGGCCGGTGGCCGCACCAACGCGCTGCGCGCGCTCCTCAAGGTCGAGCAGGAGCGTGGCCCCGACTTCCTGCGCCTCGCCAACGCCCTTTCGGCTCTCTACCCGAAGGGGAGCGAGGAGAAGCGCCTGCTCGATGCTATGCTCCTCGCGGTGCCGAGGTGAGAGACATGAAACCCACGATCCAACAACTTGTCTTGAAGCGGTTTCGCAGCGTGCCTTCCGAGCGCATCACGTTCGACAACCCGACCATCTTCGTCGGACGCAACGGCTCGGGGAAGAGCAATCTCGTGAGCGCATTCTCCTTCCTCGCAGAGGCGATGGCCGCGCCGCTCCAGGCGGTCTTCGACAAGGCAGGAGGGATATCGGCGGTCCGCAATCGGTCCTCCGGCCAGAGTTACCCGCCAAACCTTGGTTTGCGCGTGGATCTCGGCCAGCTGAATGGGAAGGCAGCGGCGGGGTACTACGCCTTCGAGGTCAAGGCGCTGCCGAACTACGGCTTCTCCGTGGTGCGAGAGCAGTGTTCGGTGTCCTTCGAAGGCGGGGGCCGCTCGTGGTTCGATCGGGTGGGCACGAAGTTCACATCCAACGTCGGCGGCATGAAACCGTCGCTTGACCCCGCCTCGCTCAGCCTGCCGCTGGTCGGCGGTGAGGCAAAGTTCGCACCCGTGCTGCGCACGCTCGCCGCAATGCGCGTGTACTCGATCGAACCGGGCAAGCTGCGCGAGATGCAGGACCCGGACAGCGGCACGAGCCTCAGGTCAGACGGCGGAAACGTCACGAGCGTGCTGAAGGAAATCGAGCGCCAGTCGGAAAGCGACTTCCAGCGCATCTCCGACATTCTCGAAACCATCGTTCCGAACACAACACGGGTGCAGGTGAAGAAGCACGGCAAGAACCTGTCGCTCGAGTTCACGCAGGAATGGGGCCAGAGGAAGCGCCTGAAGTTCGAGGGCTTCAGCATGTCGGATGGCACGTTGCGCGCGATCGGACTGCTGGCAGCGGTGTTCCAGCGGCCGGTGCCGTCGCTGATTGCGGTTGAGGAACCAGAGGCGACGATACACCCTGGCGCATTGGAATCGGTTCTCGATCTGCTGCGCCACGCCTCGAAACACATGCAGGTGGTCGTCACGACGCACAGTCCGGAACTGCTCGACGCGAAATGGGTCACGGACCGGCATTTGCGCATCGTCGAGTGGACCGACGGGGCGACACGGGTCGCGCCGGTCTCGGAAACGACCCGCAAGGCACTGCACGATCATCTGATGGGTGCGGGCGAGCTGCTGCGCTCGAGCGCGCTCGACCCGGCGCCGTTGTTCGATGGCCATGCGAGGTTGGTGCAGGGCGATCTGTTCGAGGATTTCGCATGATCATCCAGCCGATTGTCGAGGGGCAAGGCGACGAGGTTGCCGTACGGCTGCTGCTGTCGCGGCTGCGCGACGAGGCCCAGGCATGGGGGCTCGAGGTTGCCAGGCCGCACCGCAGGCCGCGCACGAAGTTGGTGAAGAAAGACTCCCTGCAGAGCGCAGTGGGGGTCGCAGCCCTGCGCGACGATTGCGCGGGGATACTCGTCCTGTTCGATGCCGACGACGATTGCCCCGGAGAGTTGGCGCCGACCCTCGAACAATGGGCGCAGGAAGCAGCGGGTGGGAAGCCCTGCGCGGTGGTGATGGCGAACCGCGAGTACGAGGCGTGGTTTCTCGCGAGCATCGAAGCGCTGCGAGGAACGGCCGCCATCCTGCCCGATGCGACCTCACATCCCGATCCCGAAGCGCCGCGGGATGCCAAGGGCGAGCTGGAACGGCGGATGCCCCACGCTGCCAGCTATTCCCCCACAGTCGACCAGGTGCGATTGACGGCGCGTCTCGACCTGGAGATCGCTTATCGGCGTTGCCGGAGCTTCCGCAAACTGGTGTGCGCCTTCGGTGAACTTGTCGCAGCCGCCGGCATGTGCCCTGCGGTGTGGCCGCCCGCTACGTGGGTTCAGTGACATGAGTCGAGCGTTCTGGCAAATCTCGGCCGGGCCGTCGTCGCTAGGCCATTGGCGTGTCTCGCGACGTGGTCGTCACCGACGGCATCCGGTACCGGATGTACGCCGGAGGGCGCGGCTTCGAGCCCGTGGCCTATGCGAATCTCGCGCGGGTGAAACAACCGGCGGCCGACCTGTTCGCACGCATGCAGAGACGGTAGGAGGATCGGTATGGAGGCCTGGTACAAGGTCGCGACGCTGCGCAAGGAAGTGCGGGAAGGGCGCTCGTTCAACCCGGACGAGTTCGCCATCGCCCTCGAGCAGGTCGTGGCCGGGACGGCGCCCGAGGATTATCGCGATCCGGCTCAGTTCTTCGCCCGCACCTGCTTCACGCGGGCACTGCGGGAGCACGCGGGCATGGTGCTGCGCCGGCTCTCGGGCAACACCGAGAACACCTCGCCGGTCCTCACGCTCATCACCCAGTTCGGCGGCGGCAAGACCCACACGCTGACCGCGCTCTACCATCTCGCGAAGGCCGGCGAGAACTCGGGCCTGTTCCCCGGCGTGCCCGCGCTGCTTCAGGAGGCCGGTCTCTCTGCAGTTCCGGCGGTGCGGGTCGCGGTCTTCGTGGGAAATGCCTGGGACCCGCAGCCGGGCCGCGAGACGCCGTGGATCGATATGGCCCGCCAGCTCGCGGGCGACGCGGGCGTCGAGGCGCTTGGGCAGGCGGCGCGCACCACGCCGCCTGGAACCGAGGCGATCGCGCACGTTTTCCAGGCCGCGGGGGCGCCCGTGCTCCTGCTCTTCGACGAGGTGCTCAACTTCCTGAGCCGCAACCGCGGCAACGACTTGCCGGCGTCTTTTCGGGCCTTCCTGGGGAACGTCGTGCGGTCCATGACTGGCACGACACGGTGCGCGGCCGTGGTGAGCCTGCCGCAGAGCAAGCCGGAGATGGACGACTGGGAGATGCGCTGGCAGGACTTGATCTGCAAGGAGGTCGGACGCGTCGCGAAGCAACTGATGGTCAACGACGAGGCCGAGATCAGCGATGTCGTCCGTCGGCGGCTCTTCCAGGATCTGGGGAGCGAGAAGATCCGGAAGAATGTCGCCAAGGCCTTCGGCGACTGGTGCTTCGAGCGACGAGCCCAGCTGCCGCCAGAGTGGACAGCCGTAGACTCGGCCGCGACCGAGGCCAAGGCACGCGAGTTCCTGCAGCGCCGCTTCGAGGCGTGTTACCCCTTCCACCCAGCGACGCTCTCGGTTTTCCAGCGCAAGTGGCAGGCCCTTCCCCAGTACCAGCAGACACGCGGCACGCTGGCGATGTTGGCCCAGTGGATCTCGATCGCCGCGCAGGACGCTTTCCGGAAGGCGCGCACCGAGCCGCTCATCACGCTCGGCTCGGCGCCGCTTTCGGAGCCGGGTTTTAGGAGCG
>Ga0315282_10018073_pt1 | contig 10123 bp, 10 predicted proteins | sample YL17G07_20_MG_FD_203693 | JGI IMG/M metagenome (GOLD analysis project Ga0315282, IMG submission 203693) | Sediment microbial communities from Yellowstone Lake, YNP, Wyoming, USA - YL17G07_20 | ecosystem: Environmental > Aquatic > Freshwater > Lake > Sediment | place: USA: Wyoming | collected... | reverse complement strand
GACAACTCGGATCCGTTCTGCAAGGGTCGCTTTCGCCATGTCCCTGCATCGAAAGGCAGCATAGTAGAAGTGTCATTATCTCTGCTACGCCCGAGTGCCATTATCTCTGCTACGCTACACCTAATATTCAAATAATAGCCTTTCGAGAGGGATTTAACACGAGGTCCACAACAAATTGGGATTTTATCAATTGCTGTCCTTATCTAGCTTCTATATAGTCTAGAAACCTAGTAATTCCTCAAGTCTTGGCAATTCCTTTCCTTGTTTTACTGTTTCCAGCATATCGGAAATCCTCTTGATGTCTTTCTTGAATACTTGACGAACGTGATATGTTTCATAAATTGTGCCTGCAAAAAATATTGTTAAGCCAATTATTAACCCGGATAGAGGGACTACGTTTTCATAAAAGAGCGTGTAGAAAAATACGACGAACCCTATGAAAATGGCATATGTGTTAGTAACCTGCGTAGTCAACTTTGTGTTAGCACGTTCCGAGAAAATTTGGATTTTCATCAATTCAAGACTGTTATCTAAATTACTGCTCCTGTTAGTCTCGCTAACTTTCAAAGGCGACGCTTCAGTCCATCCGAATATATCGCTTTAGCTATAAGTTTTCCGCACAATGAGGCTTTGCGTGTAACTGTCAGCCTTCTTAATAGATATTGGCCATAAGCGCGAGCCGAGATATGATAATTTTAAAGGGTTGTCTCATGATCGCCTTCATAAATTACCTTAGTGATGATAAATCCTTTAACATAAAGTGTCATACGACCGATATCGATTAGCTCCTCCTCACCCTCTGCGAAAGGTAGTAGAGGATTATATTGCTGATGAAAAAGAGGGCGGCGAAGCTAGAGATCGTCATCTGGTGAAGTCTTCCTTCAAACACTGAGACGGAGAATATCGCCGCAGCCCAAAGGGTGGCATTGCTGATTATAACAGCAGGAATCTCTCTTCTTAAAGAACCGATTATGGAGATCGAGGCAGAATACATAGCAATCTTGCACATGAGATTATATGTGTCACGACCAAGTTCTGATAGCCCATACTTCCCTTCGCTTAAAACCAGAAGCGGGGCTAAAGCATTCAGGTGATAGGCCAGTGATGGACTGTCTTCAAGTCCGATGGAGTTCTTGATCTCGGTGAACGTCGCCTCTCGTCTCTCACCGATGAAACGCAAAATATCTCGTCTCTTCTGGTGGCTCAGCGTCTTGAAAACTGATTCTTCGAAGCTCGCATCTCCTGCCCCGACCGAAAGATCTCTCTCTTCTCTTGACATATGTAACATCCACTCTTATATTCCAGAGTGGAAAGACGATATTTAAGGTGGCACGTCAAAATGATTTTACTTATGGCGATTTGACCGTTCAGTAAGCATATAACCTATTTATGGCGACCTAAACCAAAATAGAGCTTGATGAATTATGAAGCATCGGATAGGGAAGGGAGAAAACATGCCTATAGGGTTCACCGGATGCCCCTGTCACTAACACGTCGATGGATAAAGCGGAAGTTTGTTGCCAATCGCACTAGTAAAAAGGGTGGTCCGATCTTTGCTGTAATTTTATATACCGTGAGAAGCCCTCACGATATGTTATCGTAGGAAGTGAGCTTATGCGTAAAGTACGGGTTGGGGTCGTGGGTGCTGGAAGGGGACTGACATTTGTTCGCGGATATTCCCTTCATCCTTCATCTGAGGTCGTTGCCCTTTGCGACAAGGACCGACCTAGGCTCGAGAGCGCGGCAAGGGACATGAAGATCGAGGGGCTCAAGCTCTACACAAGCTACGAGGATATGCTCGGATCAGATATCGATATGGTTGTTGTCGCGAGCGATGGACCGCTGCATGCCACACACTCTTGCATGGCCCTAGAGGCTGGAAAGCACGTACAGAGCGAAGTGCCAGCAGACTATACGATGGAGGGTTGCCTGCGCTTGGTCGAGACCGTCGAGAGAACCGGCCTCAAGTACATGATGTCTGAGAATTCCCAATACCTACCCTACATGGTAACCTTGAAGGAATGGATAACGGGAGGAAGGTTTGGCGAGGTGGTCTACGCTGAGGCGGAATATGTCCACGACGTGCGCGATCTCTACTACAGAGATAATGTCGGCAAGTACTACTCCTATCAAGAGGCGAAAAGGCATCCGGAAGCCAAGCGGGCGTGGAGGTCGGGCATACACCCGATCCAGTACATCACGCACAGCCTGGGCCCCATCTTATGGTTGCTCGATGATCGTTGCGTCACCGTCAACTGTCTATCCACTGGATCCCATACCTCTCCGGAAGATGGTAACCCAGATGCCGAGGTCGCAATACTCAAGACCGAGAGGGGCAAGGTGATCAAGATCCTTATAGCACACACAATCGCCCATCCGGGAAACTCGTGGTATACATTGATGGGAACGAAAGGCAGCGTTGAAACCCCGAGGGGAAGCGCGAAGAATCCGGTCGTCTACTTCGAAGGCGAGGGAGAGCAGCACAAGTGGCGCGAGTTGGAGTGGGATAAATTTAACGCGAAAGTCCCTGAAGAGGCCTTTAAGTGGGGCCACGGGGGATCCGATTGGTTCCTCTTCGATGGGTTCCTCAGAGCCATCTTGGACGACACCGATCCCCCCATCGATGTATATCGCACTACTGATTATACGGTGCCTGGCATCTGCGCTGTGCGTTCGGCCCTTCAAGGCGGTTCATCTGTAGTCGTACCAGATCTAAGGCCGGAGGTAAGGAAGAAGTGGGGGAGGTTCGTGATCCCGTGATTATATCACTCTGCAACACTATAATATCATAACTTATCAAAAGGCACCCAAATTGACTAACGAGGCAGTACTTCGTGCCATTCGCCAAATCGGGCCAGTACGACAGTCGCTCCTAGAAGCTTGCGGCATACATGACTTTGAACAACTCTACAAAGTAGCCGAGTGTTGGAAGGAAATACCAAATATCGGCTCTGTCGAAGATCGGTTAACGGCAATCCACGGTAGAGCATGGAGGCGAAAGATGGGGGGATCGCACCTATCAAAGATAATCTACTCAGCCAAGTCAATCGTCGAAAACAGGCCTGTACAACTGCAGCCTATTAGTCTCCCAACAGCTTCAACCGAATTCTATATTGACTTAGAATACGGTGACTTTACGTTCTGCATTGGAGTCAAAGCAGTTGAAGGTGGCAAGATAAATAAGTTTCAGAGATTTATTGACTCTGCCCGCGATGCAAAACGCACCGTTCAGGAATTCATTGACTTGTTTAGGAATGTTGAAAATTATGTTGCTTACACTTGGAGTGGTCAGGACAGTAAAATCCTTGGTCTTGAAAGGAACCATGTCGATCTGTACTCCACTGTAAATCGGTGCTTGATGATGCCCATGAAATCCTTCAACGTCAAGGATGTGGCGGTATATTTTGGTCACCAATCGCCACCATTGAGCATCCGAAATGGGTTAGCATGCCTCATGACCTTCGATGAATATCGCTCGTCAAAGGACAGACAAACTCGCGAAAGGCTGAGGAAGGAGATCGAAGATTACAACTGGAATGACGTTGAGAGCCTCCATGACATTGCTCAAGCCATAAGAAGGAGTCAAGTGTAGTGTAAGGGCTACCTCGACAACACCTAAGCAAGCAGCTGGGTCAATTATACTCAAACGTGCGGCTATAAGAGGATGGAAGTAGATAGGCCGGTGTTCTTCTCTATTATATCGATGAAGTTCCCCCGCATCCTGTTAAGTATGGATCTGAGTACTTCCGCCTTCTCCGTTTGTCCCGCATCTTCCATTCTTTTCTCGTTGAGGGGTATCTCTATGAGCTTCCGAACGGCGATGGCCGTTATGTAAAAATTTAACTCCCCCAGGCGGAGACCGCTCACTCGCCGGTATTCCGCTATGAATTTCTTGGCCAGATCTGGGTAGCCCAATGCCTCTGCGATAAGGCTGAAAAATGCGACATCGACCTGGGCCTCTCCCACCACGGCATCAGTCCAATCGATGATGCCCGAAACGCTTTCATCGCTCACTATGATATTATATCCGTGGAAATCGTGGTGAATGAATGCTTTATTATATGTGGTTTCACTTGGGCGGTTACTCTGAAACCAATTCACGAACAGTTCGAAGTTCTTAACACACGAAGTGGCCGATCTCTTCATGCTTGAAATGCCATCGTCGATGAACGATTGCAGTGTCGAAAATTTCATTACATTCAGGGCCGTTGCGTCAACACTATGGATCCGATGCAGAGTTTGTGCTATATCCCTGATAAGGCCACCTGCCTTCGTATTGCCAATATCCTCGATGGCCTCGAAGAGGTTCCTTCCGATCAATCTTTGCATGATCATGAAGGGATGTCCCATTGGGTTCTGATATGTAGGATCGAATGCTGTAACTTGAGGGGTCGGGATTCCTCCCTTTACGAGGGCATTCATCAATTCCACCTCACGTGCAAGCTCTGATTTGATACTCGGCGGCATACGCAGGATGAGAGCGACACCATCCTTCTTGAATGCGATTAGCGAACCCGGTTACGATTGGCATGAGGTCTGCAATCTGTGAGTTGGGATACAAATTCTCCAGACCTTTTTGGGCAAATGAAAGTGGAACTGGATATCTAATAGGATTCTCGTCCATGATATAGTTACTTTCGCCTTTACTGTCGCATTTATTTGTTTTCTTCCCTGAGTTAAAATATTATAAATTATTGGTCCGCTCGCGGAGGGAGGACAAACTCATGAGAAGCGGAGTGGTAGGAGCTGGGGTTACTCTTATTCTGATCGGACTATTTCTTATAGCTTACCTAGGACTAGGTCCTGTCTTCTTAGCTGAACTATTATAGTGCCAGAGTCGCTTAATGTCACAAGCCCGGTTTTGTCGGTGAAGCTGAGGCTCCACGTATGCGTTCCCAAGCTTAGGGCTTCGGTGAACCTAAATGCTGCTAAGAAGCCAGGGGGAGTGCCTCCTATCCCGTTGTGATCAAATCCATCGGGGAAGAACTTTATGTCAGACCAATACATTTTTCCATCTCCTGGCAGCATTTGGACTCCATCAACTACAAGTGAGGTCGTCGATCCTTCTAGGATGCCCTCAACTCTTTCCCTCCTCACATCGAACCATTCCCATCCCCAAGTTACAGCTTCCCCCTCTTGCACTATAGCTTTACGCTCGCTCGTCAAACCGTAAATCTCCCCAGCAAATACGTGTATGAGGTTCTCCTTTTTATCGAAGTAGTTTGAAAAGTTATCGAATTTGTAAAGCGACCTTATAACGGTTACCGCTAATATCGACAGAGATGAAGCCATTAAGATGACAAGAGGAATCGTTCTCATGCCTCGAAGGGCTGCGTTTTGCAAAATCGAGGTAACTGCCCGCAATGTCTCCTATAGATATTGTAGTGGCCTTCAAGACAATATAGGTATTGCTGCTATCTGATTCCAGAAACGTTATATATTTTGCATGCGGCAGAGCCCACCGGATATAGGGGGTAGATAACTAAAATGACACAAGTTGAAATAGAAACCAAGAGATTCCCCTGGGTACAGCTCATAATCTTCGCGGCCGTGATGGGCTTCATCGAGGATGTCTGGCTGGCGTTCCTAGCGCCCAATCTGCACCACTTCTACGGGCTTGGGATCGATGCGTGTCCGTTGCAGCTCACAGCGGGACCATTCATCATCATAATGCTCGCTGCTGCACTCAGAAAGGCAGGAATCATGAAGAGCTGGCTTAACCTCCGCAACATGGTCTTCCTCTACGTCGTCACGGTCTGCGTCTCGTGGTTCACCGACTACGCCGCGAACATGGAGTGGTCCGGCGAAATCTTCCTGGGGCGTGTGATCAACCCGGCGCTGTCGATAGAGTTCGTCCCCTCCTTCATGGCCCCGCCCCAAGAGGTCGTGCAAAAGCTCATCGCCGGAGGCTATCCGGTGCCGTGGGGCGACTGGATAACGCCGATGATCTTCTGGTGGGCGTTATCGATAATATTCGGCGGCCTGATGGTCTCAATCGCCATCATTCTCAGGAGGGGGTGGACCGACCTCGAGACCGTCCCCTTCCCGCACACCGTCGCTGCCTATGAGGTCATCAGCAACACCACCGATCTAGTTGCATCAGAAAAGGGCAAAGGATCGCGTACGAGGACATTCCTGATCGGCATCATATTGGGAGCTGTGGTGCAGTTCCTGATATGGGCACAGGTCATGTTCCCGTGGTTCCCAGACGTCTTCGGCTTCCGTGCCAACACCTGCGCCCACGGCGCCCAGTACATCACAACGGATTCGCCGCTCGCTGGCATCGCGGGATTCGCTAACTTCCAGAAGAGCCCGGTGTTCATCGCCATCGGCTACTTCGCACCGCTCTCGATCCTGTTCAGCACTTGGTTCTTCTACATCGTCTACCTGATAATGATGCAGGTCGCCTACGTCATGGGCTACTACACCGGTATCACGGCGGAGAACGGCTGCGGCAGGGCGTGGTGCGGGGTCACCACCGGGAACTTTGGCGAGCCATACAAGTTCATGGCGTTATCCTATGTCGGCGGGTCGACCGCACTTACGCTGATCTACTTCGTTCTGAACCGGAAGTACGTCGTGGAAACATTCAGGGCGGCTTTCGGCAGCATGAGCGCCGAGACGCGGAGCAAGCTGGAGGAGAAGGAGCCCATGTCCTACAGGAGCGCATACATAATGATGATCATCTTCCTCGTGCTGTCGGTAGCTATCATGATGTCCGTGGGCATAGGCATCGGGCCAGCGCTCGTCATGCCCTTCACCGTCTTCATCTTCTGGATCGCGAACGCTAGGATCTGGGGCACCGCCGGTGCGACGTTACAGGGCGCTGAACACGGAAATGCATTCTACCGCTTGTTCTTCTGGGACCAAGCGCCCGAACCTAGGACGAGGGAGTTCATGATGTCCTCATATTTCTCCGAGTGGATGGTCGACGTCCCCAAGGCCTTCGGCGGCGCAACGCTTTCGTCATTCGCAGCATTCAGGATGGCTAAACTCGCCAACGTCGACAACAAGGACGTGTTCAAGGCCCTTATGATCGGCATCGTCATGGGACCTATATCAGTACTGACTGCTTTCATCTGGGTCAACAACGCCTTCGGCCTCACCAAGCTCGCGCCCTTCGGCGGCGCATTCACAGACTCGCTCATCGACAGGACTGGGAACCCAGATAATTGGAATGTGCGTCCTGGAACAACGCCATGGATACCTAACATGATCGTCGGCATGATCATAGTCGGTGGCCTCTATTACCTCCACTCAAGGTTCATCTGGTTCCCGTTCGAACCGGTCGGCTGGATACTCGGAACCTCATACATGACGATGATCTGGGGGATATGGTTCCCGTTCCTAATCGCTTGGGTACTGAAGACTCTCACGTTGCGCGTTGGAGGGACCAAGGTCTACGAGTCAACAGGCATCCCCATCGCCGCGGGCTTCATCGCCGGCTACATGGTCATAGTGCTGTTCGGTGGAATTGCAGGTATAGTCAAGTTCTTCGTGCCGTACTAGACTAACTAAATAAAGCTCCCCTTCTCTTTTTTCCTTTTCTTGTATAGATTAGAAGCATGTTCCAATACTGTTTCTGTAGTTCTCAAGCACACAGAACAGGGGACATTACGGAAGGACTATGAAGGAGGTCTTGGCACGCGACCGGGGAGGTTTCATCATATCCCCAAAGATCGGCGATGTCCACGAGATAATATTCCTGAGGCATAAATAAGGCCAGACCAAAAAATTTATTCCTACTTTTAAAAGGTGGAAGAAATAATATGGGAAAAATCGAAGAGATCTGAAACCCAAAGAGAAACAGACAAAGTTGGTTGATGCTGTATGCAATGGCAAAATAAAGGATAAGGAATTTATTGAATATTTTAAGTTAGCCTCCGATGTTGATAAGGGCACATGTGCCGATGTAATGAAGCATATATCCGAGCAAAAACCAGAAATTCTTGCGCCATATATTGGCCTTCTTGTGGAATATATCAATTACAAAGCACCGAGAGTCAAATGGGGCGTATCGGAAGCTATTGGCAATCTTGCCAAAAAATATCCTGACAGAGTGGTTAAAGCTATACCCTATCTCTTGCAAAATACGGTTGAAAATAAGATAAATACAACTGTCATACGATGGTGTGCCGCTTATGGTCTTTCTGAAATTGCGAAATACAACACAAGGGCACAAAAAGAACTCATCCCAAGAATAAATGAGATCATTAAAAAAGAAAAGAATAATGGCGTAAATAATGTTTATCTCAAAGCCTTAAAATGCATTGAGAAATAAAAGAATGCCCCTCGGCTGACTTTCTCCTCACTTCGTTCGTCGAACCACACTATGCTTTCACTATAGCTGGCCTAATTGTGCACAAAGCATATATTATTGCATAATGATATCGATTGGTTGTGAAGATATGATGGCATCAAATGTAAAAATAACCGTGATTAAGAGGCTTGACCCAAGAACAGTATTCGGTGTCAATATCCCTAAAAATCCGATGACTAACAAGGAGTATGAGATCTGCCCAATGTTTAAAGAAGGCCAGGAATTCATCGTTTCGGAGAAGGGAGAAATGCCCGCTAATTTCTGCGTATGGGCTTGGCACGATATTTACAAGGATATGTCTGTTCTTTTATTCGGTGGCGATTTCCCCTGGGTTGGCACCGGGATAATGTACACTTGTTGTACAGACGGAACACGTCCTGTGTCGTTCAAGCTGGAGAGAGTGAAGAGATAGTTTAAAGGGGTATAAAGAACATAAAGACTCCTTCAGAATAAAGGTTAACGATCTACCCGTCATCATCATGATGGTCGATAAGGACTTTAACCTTATATTTACATGCCGTTGGCTCTTCTGATGTTAGTGCTCTCACTGAGGAGCGCGAACAAACAAGGGGAGAATACAAAATGATGCCTAATATTCTTGAGTGGATTGGATTCATTTTTATCGGTATCGGATTATTGACAGCGGGATTCGTTTGGATTTACGCCCCGCTGAGAAAAAAAAAGTCTGTCTGAAAAGTATGTGAAATTTCGTGCGGAGTTCCAACCAACGCATGATGCCATCGATGCCCAATTCAATCATAAGGAACAAGTGGTGAATGGCATCCAATGGCATTATGTAGACGAAGGCGCCCGTGATGGCCGGGTGATTCTGTTTCTGCATGGCCTGCCTGAAGGTTGGTACTCGTGGCGTTATGTGCTGCCCCATGTGGATCATAATTACCGGTTGATTGCCATTGACATGAAAGGATACGGTCGTTCCGACTTGCAAGACGCAAATTATGATTGGCACCACGTGGCTCAGCAAATAGCCGATTTCATGGGTAGCCTGGGCATCGATAAATATTATGTTGTCTCGCATAATTGGGGAACCATCATCGGCAGCGTGCTGGTTAACGATCACCAAGATCATATTCTAGGATATGTCCGTATGGAAGCAGATTTAATTCAAAGAGAGAACAGCGGAAAGATAGCCGGCTACATTCAAAAACCTCAATGGCTGCTGTTCCAGAATAACTGGATTGCTTCCTATCTGATGCAGGACGCCAGCTGGTGGATTGACTTCGTCTACAACAGTCGCATGACAACCACCCTCCAGCAGGTCGACCATGATTACCTGATCTATGAGTTTTCACGCCCGGGAGTGACCGAGATGATCCCGAAATATTTCTTACACGGCAACTGGGACCTAGATACCGCCATCGGTAAAATCTGCAAAAACAATTTCCCCTTCCCAGTGCTGCAATTACAAGCGGACAGCGACCCATCCCAACCCAAGTCCATTTTTACGGATGTTGCCACGAAATGCCCAAACGTCCAGATGGAATGGGTCACGAATGCCAGCCACTTCTCCAACTTCGATCAACCTGGTCAGGTGGCAGATGCGATTAACCGGTTTGTACATTCACAAAATCAGTAAATCCATTGAGCAGTTCCTATCGCGTAGTCTCTTTTTGGATATGATCGAAAGGGGAAGGTTTAGTCAAATCTAAAGAAGAAGGTATCTCATGACCTCTCACTGTATAGAAACGAGATAGTTGGCAGTTGAGTCAGGATGCAAAGGATGTATGTATTTACATACCTGTAGAGTAGCAGAGTTAATGTCACTATTTGTTAGCAGGGATA
>Ga0315282_10018072_pt1 | contig 10123 bp, 10 predicted proteins | sample YL17G07_20_MG_FD_203693 | JGI IMG/M metagenome (GOLD analysis project Ga0315282, IMG submission 203693) | Sediment microbial communities from Yellowstone Lake, YNP, Wyoming, USA - YL17G07_20 | ecosystem: Environmental > Aquatic > Freshwater > Lake > Sediment | place: USA: Wyoming | collected... | reverse complement strand
GTTTAGTCATTTTTTTATCATCTCTTTTTGGTCGATCTCTTTGCGCTTCCGCTCCTGAAGCCAGGGGGATGCGCCCTCCTGCCAGGCGTGGCAGGTTTAGAAAAAACAAGTGAATGTAAGCCTCCTCTTCGCTTGTCGGGTGTCCCTTCTTTTGGAGCCACAAGTCCCTGAGGACGATCAGTTTTGCTTGGTAAAAGTAGCCGCCTTCCCAAAGCTCTTGACGGGTTGCGGTTATACCTTTAAAATCCGTGCCCATAGTTGTTGCCTGCTCTTCCTGGAAAAGCTGTTGGGCCTTCTCCCAAATCATGGCTCTCACCGGCGGCCAAAACTTACCTGTGCACTTGCGCTTTCGCATAAATAACGCTCCATCGTTTCTGCTTGAGAAAAATAGGGGCAGGTTTGGAATTTCCAGTTGTGTTGCTGCGCAAAGGCTCGCATTTTCTGGCAAAGTTTTATGGGTGTAAGCTCCGTTTTCTGGCGGGTGTAGCTTACCTCATTAGCCATGATCACTGGAATAAAGGAGATGTAGGGACAGTTGGGGCAAATCTTAGGTTCAGCCATTATTCCACCTTCTTTCGCTGCTCAATTCGACCTTTACAGTCGAAGCCATCGAGGATTCCGTACGGACCGCAATCATAACGTTTTTCTTTTGGATTCCAACTTGAGAAAGCGCAAAAGCCATCTTGATAGGGGCACTTCTTCAAACTTTTTACCTCCTTTCCAATTTTTGGGATTTCTCTGTGCGAGCCACTAAATGCGCCAATTTGTCTGCAAACAGCAAGCCTTTATTGCTAAACATAACCTCAAACGGAAAACTTAGACTTGTTTGTGTTATGCCGTCTGCGCCAACGCTTTCAACAATGTCAAACCCTTTAGGAAGTTTTATTGTGAATAGGTGTTTACTGAAGTACATTTTTTCTCAATCCTCCTAATCCGCCCTTGGGGCTAACCCAAAGGCAATAGAAAAAAGGTTAATGGGAAACTTCGGATTTTCCGAATTTGCTGGGTTCGGATTAACCCGCAATGCATATGGGTTACCATTTAACCTGTCTCGCCCGAATTACGAGTCCATACGCCACGTAAACCCGCAATAACGTAAACGTCTCACCCCCGCCGAAACAAGGGCGGTCTGCGTTTTACGTTATCCGATTTTTACGTTGCTGCATTAAGCGTCTAAACGGATTTCCGAGTGCCCGTGCGGACGTCCGTACCCGCTTAGACGCCGACGTTTTGCGTGGATTTACGCTCGCTGTTTATTTCGCCGTAAACGCCGCACGCCGAACGTTTTTTGCGTCGCCTACGGTTACGTATGCGTATGTTGCGACGCCTACGTTTACGGGTCCGTCCCGCCCAGCGTAGACGTGTCATTACCGACGTTTTTTCGGAACGCTTTAACGTAAACGTCTTAAACGTAAAAAAATACGTAACGTCTTTTACGTAACGTTTTTTACGTTTACGTTTTTAAGGTAGGCTGATGCCTACGAAAAAGACGTTAGGCTAATTTTCTATATACTGGTTAGAGTCGCTTCCACGTGAAAATTAAGCTTAAAAAACGGCAGATTTCACATAAAGGCGCAGAACTCAGGATATTTTCAAGGTAAATCTTGAAATCCTCATATTATGCTTACACTTTTCTGCGTGAATAAGGCATGAGGTGATGAAGCAATTGCCAATTGCATAATTCTTTAAGTGTGTTCGGTATATTTGGGAAGCCCGCCAAACTTAACCTGGTGCCTTTTATGAAGTTCTTCTTCAACAGCTGCGGGCCTATCGGTAACAGCCCATCTTACAATAATTTTTGATACACTCTCTTTCGCTCGAATTTTCTCTCCAGCAGAATGCTCAGTCTTTCCTTTCACTAAACCTTGTTTTACTCGCATCCGTAGGTTTGATGCTTTTCCTATGGTCAATCGTTTTTCTTCACCTGTGTACTTTGCTTCATACACGCCTGGTTCATCGGGTACTCTTACGCCTCCTCCATATCTCATATCAATTTCGAGATCCGTCCAAGAAGTCCATTTGCTCCAATCGAGCATAATCGGTTCAATTTTGATTTCCTCTTTTTCCATGTACAACGCCTCGGTTCTTTTCGGGAAGACTATCCAACTATTAGTCTTTTGATATATGATGAGTCTTCCATGAATAGAATATGATTTTGTTCGAATTCTTCTTTGCTGTGATTCCCCGTTCCAAAAGTCTTCTTGATATCATCATATTTAGAAGTGGATAGGATGAACGCCTCAAGCTGAATGTTCTTTACTGTCTTCTTAACTTTTTTCTCGATATCTTTTGCAATGTTGGTGCAGAATTGTATCTTGTCATCTTGAAAGTTTCCCAAGTTCCTTAAACCCTTGGGGTCTATGAATTTGATTGTTTGTTTTTCTTTTTCTTTGGTCCAAAGTATGAAGTCGGGGTAGAAGCCTGATGTGATGAAGAAGCCAACTCCTCTTTTAGATAAGTTTCTAAGCAAGAATATTTCCTTGTTCTCCAGTGATTGTTTATTCTTTATTAGATAGTCTCTCAGATTGAGGATGAGTTCTGTTTCTCCTTTGTTTAGTTTTACTGGGCTGGTCTTTATGTTTTCTTTGCCTTTTTTGTAGAGTATTAAGGGCGTGTAAAGGTGTTTGTCGAAGTGAACGGTTGGGATGTACTCAATGTCTTGTTTGTAGATTTTTGCTAAATCTTTGAGGATTTCCTCGACTTCTTTCAGCAGATCACGCGGCACCTTTAATGTGACTTCTTTGAAGTTCAGGTTGTCGTCGTCTTTTTTTAAGGGTTCGATTCTCAAATGCTTCATAGTTTCTTGTTTTTCATGGAGCCTGTAGAATCGGTCTACGTAGGCCTGGAGTATTGTTGAAATTATTTCAGCTATTTTTTTAGTGTCTTGGAATCTGTTTGCGATTACCTGTTCCGGTGTTGCGAACAACTTGTACTTCGCGGTAGTGACTATCTCTTTGAGTAGACGTTTGGGTATCTGCAGGTTGTAATAGTTTTGGTTGAGTTTGTAGTTCATTAATTCCAGATAAATTTGGTCCCAGTCAATGCACTCCAGGAGTTCTTGTGAGATTGATGTTGGATTATCATAGGCTGTTTCTGCAACACCTGTCTCAAGGCCGTAGGCTACCGAGATTCTGGGTCTGATGTCTATCCTTAAACCATGCAAAACGTCTTCGTTGATTTCGAGTTTTAATGGGATTTCGGCAAAATCGAATTTTTCGTCGGTTTTTATGGTGTAGATTTTGTTTTCCCATTCGCTTGGGTTGTTTAGTCTTATTGGAATGCTTTTTTCTTCGTATTCGACTTCTTCTCTTTTTATGGTTTCGAGGAAGGCATTCATGTAGTTTGCATTTAAACCGAAGATAGACAATGTTTGAAGTGTATTCATTGTGTAGTCGGGTGTTTCTTCTCTTTTTAGTGAGAAGTTTTTACCTTTTAGTCTGACTCCTCTTCCGAATAGTTGGATGATTTGCGGTCCTTCGCCTTTTCCCATGTTTAGTAAGCCTGTGGATGAGACTCTCCAACTGTTCCAGCCTTCGATAAATTTCTTGGATCCGATGAGCAAGTTGTTGTGCGAGTCTTCTCTATCTATGCTGAAGAACAGGGATGTTGCAAAACTGTCTTCTTTAACCTCTAAGCCGATTTGTGTAAGCAGCTTCTTTACTGCGGGAACGTCGCCTACGTTTATCACTCCAAAATATTCGCCGGTTGTTTTGAGTCCAAGTTCTCCTTCTGCGTTTTTGATTTCATAGACAGAGAGGGTTCCGGAACCGTTGAAGATTTGAGTGTAGATGTCTTTAATGTTCCATGCGTTTTTTCTCAGGTATCTGAATTTGTCTTTGAAAATGTCTTCGCCGTTTGGGTTTAGCAGTCCAGAGTTGCCGTTGAGAATTTTTTGGATGTTTTCTTGCAGGTATTTTTCGTTTTCTAATGCTTTCTTTAGGAATTCTACGATTTTTACTACGTCGGAATCGATTCCTTTTCCTGAAACCTTGCTTCCAACAAAAATCCACAAGGGTCTTTCTATTTTATACTCTCGGATTCTTTCCTTGTTTTTCTCGTAGAGGGTGAGTTGTTCATAATAGCTTAGTAGGTTCGCTGAGAGGATGAGATCGGTGTATTTCTCGGTGAAGGTGTCTTCTCTTAGGTTAAAAACGTAGAAATCCTTTCCGTAGCCGTCTGTGTAGAAGAACTTGTATGAATAGTCAAAGATTATGGATTTGGAGTACTCTTCGAGTAGTTCTTTGTCTTGTCCTATGACTTGGCCGAATGTTGCGCTGTATTCGAAGATAAAACCGTTTTTTCCTATCCGTTCTCTGAGGTTTTTCCATGTTTTTTCTTCGGTTCTTTGTCCCTTGTGGCCTTCATCGATAAAAACGAGGTTTTCTCCGTCGAAATAGCTTACTTCTACTCTTACTCCTCTGCCTTTCTTTTCTTCAACCAATTTAAAAATGTCGATTATTAGGACCTCATTTCGACCTGTCTTGAGGTTGTCAACGTTTCCGTCATAAAGTTTGCATGGTACGCCGCTCCAGCGCATTTCATCGAAGTGTTGTTTGGAGAGACCTTCGTTTGGGGTTATGAGAATTATGTTGTCCATTCTGCCTTTAAGGTATTTTAGAAATTGCCAATAGTTTATGTGCATTATTAGGGTTTTTCCGCTTCCTGTAGCCATCCAAAAAGCCAGCTTTGTAAGGTCTTTTTTAGTGAATTCTTTAATCTCTGCCCCGTTGTTGGAGTTGAACTCTTGCAAGAATTCGTTGAGTTCTCGGAGAAGTTCATGCCTGTGATTGAAATATCTGTCAAGAAATATTTCTGCAAATAGGATTGCCAAATATTGGAAATACTTCCATTTGATCTCCTGTCTTCTGTTTGCACTCAGTTTTTTGGTATAATCTTTTATTGCCGCGTCATATCTGAGTAAGATGTCTTGCGGAATTTTTAGGTTAGGGAAACCAATCATTGCGTCTATGAAGTAGCTTTTTCCTTGGTTGTCAAAACCTTCTTTATGGTCCTTCAGTTTTTCTCTTAGATCGTCGAAGCTATCAAAGCCAAGTAGGTTAAGCAAATATCTGTTGAACACTAAGTAGTTTTCCAGCTTCATCTTAATCCCGGAACAGTAAGGTTTTGAACTCGTTTTCTATCTGTTTGAAGCCTTTTACAATGCAGTCCCCATTGACGTAGATTTCTTCGGGGTTAAAGTCGGCAATTCCTTTTAAGATGACTTTCTTGTCATTCTCAAAATCTATATCTTTTATTGATCGCCAGACTACAATTGTTTTTCTACTATCTGCCTCTCCAAAAACAAAGACGTACTTTCTTCCCTTATTGTTCAAGACTTCGAGTTTGCTTACGTTTAAGCCAATCAGGTAGTTGAAGGTTTCAACCAGATCCACGTTAACTGTTTTGGGCTCGTAGTTTTCGATGATTTTTATTTTGTAATTGAACGGGTCTTCCATTTCGTCAATGTTCAAAAAGGTTTTGGTGTGCTTCGTCTCAAAATCCAGCATGTATCCAACAAAATAGTCTTCAAATTCAGGAAGCTTCTTCTGCTCAAATTCTATGTTTTCTAAGGAGTCTTCATACTGTTCCAAGTATTGATATTTGAAAATCCCCCCACCTTTCCATCCGACTTCCTTTGATATGCCGGTCTGCTCTCCAAATAGAACATGCTTCATCCTGACAAGCATCAAATCTTCAAAATAATTGGCGAACTCGACACCAATCCATTTCCGCCCGAGCTTATGTGCAACTGCAGTAGTCGTGCCAGAGCCCAAGAAAAAGTCGAGTACCACCTCTCCGGGTTCAGTTGACATAAGTATGATCCTCGATAGCAGTCTCTCGGGTTTCTTTCCTGCTTTTAGCGTCACTAAACCCTCGCTGGCTATTCCCGTCCAAGATATATCTGTCCATAAGGAACCAAGTTCCCTTGCAATGATTTTGTTCCCGAATGAATCCTCCTCCAAGTTTTTGCTATAGAATCTGACCATTTCACCTTCGTAACAGATGATGTTCTCCAATCCAGCTCTTTCGTAGATTGCCCAACCAGAGTCTTTTGATTTGACCATTGCTTCCCGTAGTCCTGAACCTGCGCCTTTTGGTGATATAGTTCTGAATATGCGAGCTGCGTTTTCCAGAACAAAATCATAGAGCTCTTCTTCCGAAAGATGATCCTTATGCAAGGCTTTGATTGCTTCCTCTTCAACGTCTCCGATTTTCCACTTCCTGAAGTCTTTCTCTGAAGGATTCAATATTATCTTGTTATAGTTTCTATCCCACTCACTCTTTATCCAGTAAGGCTTGTAGATGCGTTTTGAGTAATTCTTCGCAAAAATGACCAAGTATTCACAATTCTTGGGCATGAATGGATTTTGATATTCGTAGGCTGCTCCAACACTCGATTTGACCTCGACATATTGTACGAAGTTCTCGTGACCCTCAGTGTCGAAGCCGAAGACTGCGTCCATTAGCTTCCTCAAGTGATGCAGTTCATGATCGTCGATGCTTACATGAATTATACCATCTTCGCGTAAGAATAAACGGGCAAGAGCCAGTCTGTTCTCCATCATTGATAGCCAACTTGAATGTGGATAGTTGTCCTTGTACAGGAATTCGTCGCTTCCAGTATTGTAAGGTTCATCGATGTAAATCGATTTGACTTTGCCTTTCCATTTGTTCAATATTGTGTTCAGCGCCTGCCAGTTCTCGCTCTTGAACAGGACACCATCTGTAATCGCGTCCAGATCATTTTTCACGGATAATGCGGCTAACAACTTCATCTTGAAATTCTCATCGAAGTGTTTAGTATCAAGAGGCAATAGTCCTTCCAAATCCTTCTTGCTTCGGATGTCAAGACCGAGCAGTTGCTTCCACTCTTTCAGTTGCCCTTTGCAGTCAAGAATGTCCTGAGTTATTCTGTTGAGGAAGTCCTTTCCAGCATATTTCTCGATTCTATCCAGAGTCATGACGTATTCCGTGCGCATGACAAACTTTCTTTTCTCCCAAATTTTCTTCTGGAAATTCTCTATCTGTGCCAAAAAACCGATTATTTCCAAAGAAATATTTCCAATGACTTGTGCCTTTAAGAGGTAAAGGTCAAGTTCTGCTTTGTTAAATCCTTCCATGTCTTCTAAATTCAAAACTTCGTTTTTTATGTAGAAATCCAGCTCTTGTTCTAAAAATCCCTTCAGATCTTTATGAATGAAGTAGTCCATAGTGTTTCTCTTAGTATATTTGTTCAGTTGCTTCTCCAGAACAGTCGTGTCCTCTTGCTTCTGAAATAAACTCGAAAATTTCTTTTGGTCTGCAAATTCTTTGGCTGCGGCTTCGAGAATATACCTATCCAAATCTTCTTGTCTAACTCTTTCGCCAAACTTCTTTTCGTCGTCTTCAGTCAGGCCTCTATATTCAAAATAGATGTTTAGCTCATTTTTTCCTTCATCATAGTCCCAGATTTTTTCCGTGCTTAAAACGAAGAATCTCTTTTCTTCAGCTTTCACATTTCCTGTCTCTTCTTCTGCCTCAACCACCCTGAAATTAACCTTTAAATCACCAACTTTAAAGGAAAACTTTCTGAAATACTCCGAAGATTTTACGTAATATTGGTCCTTGTTTGCCCAATAAAGTAATGTCTCCTCGCCACTGTAAGGAACAACATATCTGCTTTTCTTTCCAAATCTTCTTTTGCACAGAAAATCGCCGTTATCGTAGTATCTTGAAAAGAAAGAATAAATGTGGTTGTAAACATCCTGCTCCAGTTCTTCGGAAACTCTGATTTTTTCTAACTCCTGACACTTTTCTCCATACTTTCTGCCTAAAGGCGTGGTTTTGAACTGATCCTTAAGTTCTCCGTCCTTGAAAGCATCTTCACCGAAAGCATCTTGTATCTTTCTTTTTAAGTCATCAATTTCTTTTCGTAAGGCCTGCCTTTCTCCTTCAGCCAACAAGTTTAACTGTTTAGCAATCTCCTCCACAAGGTCTTTATCAATAAACTTGGCAATCTGCTCCTTCTTGTAGTTCATAATTCTGTAAATGCCAAAATCCAAGTCTGCACTCTCGAATTGAAAAAGTTCTCTCAACAAATTCCGAAGTTTCGTCTTGCTTTCTTCTTCCACTTTATTCACCATCTATCACCTTCCACCAGAATGCTAATCCAGAACCGACATCCACCTTCATAACTGTCACCTAATTTTAAAAATCTTCCGTAAACGTGTTGGTCAATTGCTAAGACCACGGTTTTAGCCTCTTTTCCGTTGTCTTTTCTCCAGTGCGTCTTTTTCTTCAAGCCATTCTCGCATTTTTCTAACACGTTGCATTACTGCTCCGTTGGGTAGATGGGAGAAATTTCTATGGTTATGCGGATTGGTGTGTCGTAAAAATTTCCCTGCAAATCAACCGTGTAGCTGGGCCCTAACTCATTTATTGCTTTTTCCACATAGGTCTTGAATATTTTGGCTATACGTTGCCTTTCAGGCGTTATGCGCTCCAGCCTCTTCCTAATCTCACCGAACTCTGGCTCATTCACAGCCTCTTCCTCCCTAAACAGTTCCAAGCATTGCTGTTAGCTTTCTGTGAGTGTCGTCTGATATTTTAAGCGTTTTCATTTTATATTTCCCTGATTTTTTTGCGCAGTGGCCAGCCTTTTTCCTTTAGGATTTTTCGAACTTGCGGCAGGCTTAGGGCGAATTTGACGTGTCGGCAGTCTGTTGATTCGCAGTACTCGCACCAGGCGTTGTCGGGTTTGAAGTAGATGTCTATTATGCGTCCTTTGGAGTGTTCGTTTGCGAGGCTTCTGTCCAAGACGCGTACGCCGTCCTCACAGATGTTGAAGTGTTCAAGCTTTGGCAGCTCTGGTGAAGCGAGGCTTTCTTTGTAGTGATCTAATAGCTGTCTTATTGCTTCCTTTGCGATTTCTCCCCTGCTTCTGAAACCTAACGATCCGATGAGCTTATCCATCTCGCCTATTAAGTCTCTGGGAATCTTAACAGTCACATGATCTGATGGTTTCGATTTTTTCATAGTTACGCATCTGTTAGTCATATATGGTTAATTTAAACGTATAAAATTTTCTGTCAACTTGACGTGTTATTGAGACGTAACGAGTTACTAATACATAGCAACAATTGTTAAATAGAAAAAGCATCAGTCTCCAAATTATTGGCGCGTGCAATAAATGGGTAATAAGTATGTAACTATAAAGCTTCCGCAAAACATCGTGGACGAAATCGACAAGTTCGTGGGAAAGCATGGATTCGTAAGCAGAACAGAAGTTGTCAAAGAAGCATTGCGAGCGTTCTTTCAACAATACAAGGGCGGTTAAATGATGAGACGCGTAACTGGAATTAAAGGTTTGCTTCTGAAAAGGGCTCGCACATCTGAGATCCCCACAAGGCTTGGGCCATGCGAGGTTTGCAATAGTAAAGGCGAAGTACATTATATGGTTGCTGCTCCGCTGCCGCGTTACCTCTACTTGTGTAATGGGCATTACATGAAGATCCGCGCTAAGCTGGAGAAGGCCCTGAAAGAGATTACGCGGGAGGAAGGTTTGCTTTGAGTTTTAAAATCCGAAAAATCACAATCGGCAAAGGCAAGACTGTAGGAAACGAAAAGGCTGGATGGACCCGGGTTCACTATGAACTCGAGGCCGAATTCGAGGATGAACAACAACTCGAGCTGGCTAAGGGCTCTATGGAAACTCTTTTAGATACATGGCTGCGGGGCGAAACCATCACGCCTGAGAAGCCAAGCTGGGACTCTGGCAAGGTCAAGTGGACTGAAGAGGAAGGATTCAAGGGAAAATACGATAAAAGCGAAGACGTGAACCACCCTGAGTTTAAAATGATGCTTAAGGACCTGCAGCAGCACAAGGGCAGGCTGACACGTGAAGGCTATTTCTACTGGATATTCCAGAACGGCTCAACTGTTGGAAGAAAGAAAATAGAGAAAAAAACTGGTCAAGAACCATAAAAGGAGTCTCCATAGTTTTTGAGGGCAACTCACTTGCTCATCGCTATTCCACTTGACGAAAAAGCAGGTGACAGCCCAAGTCCAATCGACCTTGCGAGAACCGTTGAAGTACAATTGCAAGCAATTTTCTCGGCTGTTCGAAAGGACAACTTTTTCCACA
>Ga0315282_10018071_pt1 | contig 10125 bp, 9 predicted proteins | sample YL17G07_20_MG_FD_203693 | JGI IMG/M metagenome (GOLD analysis project Ga0315282, IMG submission 203693) | Sediment microbial communities from Yellowstone Lake, YNP, Wyoming, USA - YL17G07_20 | ecosystem: Environmental > Aquatic > Freshwater > Lake > Sediment | place: USA: Wyoming | collected... | reverse complement strand
TTGAGGCTGGCGGTGCCGTGGCCGCAGGCGCAGATGCCGCAGATGCGGGTGGTCAGGAACATCGTGTCCTGCCACGACCGGCCGCGCAGCATCGCCTCGAAGAAGCGCGGCGACTCGGTGATCTCCATCTTGCACTCGACGAGTTGCCCGTCCTCGATCTTGGCCACGATGTTGCCGTGGCCCTCGACGCGGGTGACGTAGTCGACGCGGATATCCATAGAATTCGATGACTTCGCCATGTGTGCCTTACTCCCTTTCGAGCCGCGGGCGTAAACCTGCGGGTCATCGCAAACACCCCGCCTTATTTAGCCCCCGGTGAATACACCGGGGGCGGCGCGCCGAAAACGCTCGCCGCGCCACGGCCCCCCGTGTATTCACGGGGGGCTAAATATCACGTTACGATTCCTGCGACACTTCCTTGTGAATCCCCTGAAACAGCCGGAACTCGCGAAGCACGTCGTCGACCGACAGGCCGAACTCGGCCATCACGTCCTTGGCGGCCTGCGTGTTGGGCTTGTCCACCAGCCCCCGGCAGCCGAGGCACTTGTGCCCCGCGCTCGGGCACATGAACGGGTCGCAGCCGGCCCGCGTGACGATGCCCAGGCACGGCACGCCCTTGTGCCACAGGCAGACGTTGTCGGCCAGTTTGCAGTCGACGCACACGGGGTAGTTCGGCAACTTGAAGGGCTTGCCCATGAGGATGCACTTGGCCGCCTCGAGGAACTCCTTCGGGTTGATCGGGCAGCCGGGGATCTCGACGTCCACCTTGACCTCGGCCTTGAGGGGCCGGGCGGCGACGTGCGGGAACCACGCGCGCTTGTCGCCGTAGACGTACTTGCCCACCTCTTCGGGGTCCTGGAAGTTCTTGAGCATGTTGACGCCGCCGTGCGTGGCGCACGCCCCGAGGGCCACCAGGATGTCGCTCTTGGAGCGGATCTCCTGGATGCGCTCGATGTCGTGCGGCGTGACGATCGAGCCCTCGACGAAGGCCACCGTGTAGTGGTCCACGTCGCCGTCGGAGCCTTCGCGGAAGCGGCCGATGTCGGCCACCGCGAGGATCGGCAGCAGGTCCGTCTCGCAGTTCAGGATCTGGAGGCCGCAACCCTCGCAGCACGAAAGCGAATCGATGCACAGCACCGGCTTGGCCATAATTGCGCCACCCTTTTCGTGTAGGCCGGGGCAACGCCCCGGCGCTGTTCATGCAACCGTTGCCGGGGCGCTGCCCCGGCCTACATACTTAAATCAGATGCCCTCGCGCAGGCGCTTGACCTGCTCGTAGGTAAACACCGGCCCGTCGCGGCAGACGTAAATGCCGCGAATCTGGCAGTGCCCGCACTTGCCCACGCCGCACTTCATGTTCCGCTCCAGCGAGCACACGATGCGGTGCTCCGGAATGCCCTCGGCCAGCGCCTCCAGAACGGTGAACTTGAACATGACGGGCGGCCCGACGATGACGGCCCACGTCTTCGCCGGGTCGATCTTGACCTTGTTGAACAGGCGCGTGATGACGCCCACGTTGCCCTTCCAGGTGGCGTCGGCGCGGTCGACCGTCACGTGCACGTCCACGTCGCCGCGCTTGCCCCACTCCTTGACCTCGTCGTGGAAGAGCAGCAATTTCGGCTCGCGGGCGCCGAACAGGATCGTCACCTTGCCGTAGTCCTTGCGTTTGTCGAGGACGTAGCGGATGAGGCTGCGCGTGGGCGCCAGGCCCAGGCCGCCCGCCACGAAGACGATGTCCTGGCCCTTCATCGCGCTATAGTCGAAGGTGTTGCCGAACGGGCCGCGGATGCCCACGCGGTCGCCGGCCTTGAACGCCTTCAGGGCGTTGGTGACCATGCCGGCGCTGCGGACGGTCAACTCAAACGCATCGCCCTGCGTGGGGCTGGAGCAGATGCTGATGGGCGCTTCGCCGGTGCCGAAAATCATGACCTCGACGAACTGGCCGGGCTCGTACTGAAGCGGCTCGCCCTCCAACTGGAGGCGGAAGAACCGCTCCGTCTCGCTCATCTGGTCGGCCGCCAGGATCCGCGCCATCCGCGGAACATACGGGCTGGGCGCCGTGGCGCCTTTCGCAATGTCAATGGCTACTTGTGTCACGTTTCTTGCTCCTCGCAACCTCGCCTTATTTAGCCCCCGGTGAATACACCGGGGGCGGCGCGTCGAACTCGCTCGCGCCCCGCGGCCCCCCGTGTATTCACGGGGGGCTAAATATTACCGGCTGCCGGCGATCTGAATGAACGTTTCCTTGATGCTGATCCCGGACACGCACGCCCGCTCGCACCGGCCGCAACCCACGCACCCCGATTTGCCCGTCTGCTCCACGATGTACTTGCCCTTGCGGAACATCCGGTGCCTGAGGCGGCTGGAGCGGTCCTTGCGGAAATTCTCGCCGCCCGCCACCGTCGCGAACGGGTCGATCTGGCACGAGTCGTACCGCCGCACGCGGCAGCCCTTCGTCAGGTCGCTCGAGATGTCGTCCACCACGTCCCAGCAATAGCAGGTGGGGCACGTCGTGTTGCACGACCCGCACGAGAAGCACCGCCGCGCGATCGCTTCCCACACGAGGCTGTCGTACGAGGCGTCGAGAACTTCCGGCAGGTACTTCACTTCGCACGGCAACTGGTAGTGGAAGTTGCCGCGCTTCTCCTCCGTGAACGCCTGCCGCGACACCATGTCCTGCTTGCTCGCCGGCTGCAACTTCGCGCCCTTCACCAGTTCCTGGCCGAGTTCGGTCTTGACCTCGACGAAGTACTGGTCGCGCAGGGGCGTCAGCATGATGTCGTAGCCCGTCTCGGGGTACAAGGAGCCCATGTCGAGGCAGAAACTCGTCTCGTCGCACGGCGCGGCACAGTCGAGGCCGATGATGCCGGTCTCGGCGCGGCGGGCCAGGTAGTGCGGATCGGGAACGTCTTTGCCGAAGGCCGCGTCCAGCGTGGCCATCGCCGTGATGTCGCACGGGTGGACGCCGAAGAGGACCTGCGGGGAGTGCTCGAGGATCGGCTGCGGGTTCGGGTCGGCCCCGAGCGCGTAGGAGACCACCGGCTGGCGCGACGGCCAGACGAACTTCTTCGGGCCGAGGACGGTCGTCGTGTAGTCCAGCCGCACCTCGCCCGGGTCGACGATGTATTCCCAGGCGAACCGCTCGTCGGTGCGGTCGGCGACCGAAGTCTCCTTCAGGACCGGCCCCGCGACTTTCCTGGACTTCGCCAGCGTCTCGATCCACGCGCCGAGGTCGCTCTTATTCAGGACTTGTGGAAGCATGCGTTATGACCCTTCGTGCTTTGCCGCTGCCCTCGTGCCTTCGAATCCCGACCGTAGTACGTGTTTAGCGTAGCCCCAACCGGGTGCCACGGGTTGCTTGCCAACCCGTGCTGCCCGACATGGCGCACGGCCCGCCTAGGCGGGCCGTGGCACCCGCCATCGGGGCACTACTTGATCGCGCCCGTGATGGCCTGCACCAACCGCTTCGGATCGACCGGCTTCTCCAGGAACACCTCGACCGGCATGAAGTCCTTGTCCGTGGCGGGGGAAAACTCGAAGCCCGACTTCTTCGTGACGCTCGTCAGCATGATGATCGGAATCCGGCACGTCTTCGGGTCGGCCTTCAGTTCCTGCGCGATGTGGAACCCCTCGGTGTCCTTCGCCATCATCACGTCCAGCAGGATGCAGTTGATGCCGCCCTCCCGGATCCGCGACACCCCCTCCGGGCCGGTGGGCGCCGTCACGACGGCAAACCCCGCCCCCTCCAGGATCACCTTCGTGGCCTCCAGGACATCCGGATCGTCGTCGATTACGATGACCGTTTTCTTCGCCATAGTCTGCTCCCTATCTCGCCCAGTAGCCCGTCTCTCGCCCGATACCAAAGTACCGATTCATCTGTGAAAAGATACACCGGGCAGCCTGACCAAAACCCTAAGAACGGCTCGTGAAATATTTCACACACAAACCCCAATAAATCACGCGGTGCCAAAGGGGGTGTTTGCGTGAAATCTTACACAACGAATGCGCGGCTGTCAAATACCATTTTCAGGAATTCCGGAATCGCCCCAGACATCTTACCCCCCTGCGCCGGCGAGGGTGGTGCTGTGGAGGGGGGGTGCCACGGTTGCGCCGTTTGCAACCGTGCCGCCGTTCGACGAGGAGCACGGCTGCAAACGGCGCCGCCGTGGCACCCGGCTCACCCGGACCGCCTGCTCCGTGCTGAGGACGCTGGCGGCCATGATCGCCCCGTGCTCGGTGAAAGCGTAAGGAGCGTACCGCCTGCCGCCGCGGCCTGCGTTTGAGGTTCCAAATTGGAACCTCAAATCCCGGAACTCCGCCGGGGTCAACTGAAACATGAAGTCCTCAGGAAACCGCTCAATGTTGCGCTTCACGGCCTTGACCAGGTTCTTGGTCTGAACGCCATAAAGCGCCGCCAGGTCGGCATCCAGCATCACCCGCTCGCCGCGGATCAGCAGGATGCGTTCCTCGATTCGCCCGACCGGGATAATCGCGCCTTCCGCCATGCCTGTTCCCTCCTGATGTCTTGGCACGTTAACCTATCATCGGCCGGCCCCGATGCAACTCCATTTTGAGGTCGCAATCCGCGACCTCAAACAAGCCCGCCGGGGCGACGCCCCGGCCCGCACCATCCGCCAACTTGAGGTGCCAAACTGGCATCTCAAGCTGTCAAACTTCTCCTGGCACAACTGAAACATGAAGTCCTCTAGAGCAATTATCCAGTGAGCGTGGCCCCGCGCCGCGCCGGGCCTACTTCCGCCGGCGTGCCGCCATGCCGGCGGCCAGGCCCGCGCCGACCAGCAGGAGCGTCGCGGGCTCGGGCACCACGTCCAGCCGCATGTTGTCGAAGGTGGCTTGGTTGTAATACGGCGAAACGTCCCACCCGCCGATCTGGAACTGGAGCGACTCAATGCCCGCCATGTGCGTCGTGGCCTCATTCACCAGCGTATTGCCGCTCTCTTTGAACGTCCATCCGGTCGGCGTAATCGTCATCTCGAACGGCACGAATTGCGTCGGCCAGTTCCGCGGCCCGGACTGGTTCAGGCCCGCGGAGTCGCTCTTCGCGAACAACGGCCCGCCCGAACCGGCATAACCGCACTGCACAAACCGCGTCGTCGGTTCGTTCTCGGCGAACATCGTGGCGATGAACTCCCCGGTGATGCCGTAAATGTAACGCCACTGGCCGCTGAGGGTCACCGAGGTCCACCCCGCCGGCAGCGCGATCGGAACGCTTCGGGCCACGGCGTAGCGCGGCACGGTGTTGTCCCCGATGTACGTCGCCACCATCTCGCCCCCGACCACGGACACCTTGTTGGCCGGCGGGTCCTGGATCACGATCCAGCGGGACGGGGCCAGAGAGCCGCTGCTGAAGTCGTCCTGGAAAAGGGTCACGGCGGCGTGAAGCGATGCGGCAGGAACCAGAAAGGCCGCGATAGCGAGCGCAATGCGGCGGGCGAGGGACACGGCCTGTCTCCCCAAACGTATCCCCAGGCTCATTGACACATGTCGAGCCGGTGGAACCCATCCCACGCAAGCACCTCGGCCGCCCAGTGCGGCCAAGGATCCCTTCCTCGGGCCGCAAGCAACTGCGGACTTCACAACCTCCCGTGGAGTAGCATAGACCCGAATCCGCCGAAAGTCAAAGCCGGCCGCGAAAAATACTCCACTTCAACACTATAGTATCGAAACAGCGCTGTAAACGGATGCTTTAGCAGATGCGCGGCAGGTCCTCGCCGCAAGGCGCGCGGCAGGCAGTCTTGCCCACCGCGCGAGACCGGGCACTTCGAGCACGTGTCTCGCCACACTGCCTTGCCCTCATGCCCCGCGCGGCCCAACGAGATGAAAAGGACCGACACTGACCTGAAAGCGGGACAATAGGGGTAGCGTCGCTAATGGCAGACAAGAACGGGGGGGATAAGCAGCGTGTTCCCCGGACGGGTTTTGTCCGCGCCCAGCGCCGCGCCAGGGTGCCGGAGTTGTGCCGGCGCCCCGCGAGGCGCCGTCATGTCATTTGTTGCCCGGCTTCTTCAACAGCGCCGCCATGGCCCGGCCCATGGCTTCGCCGATATCCATATAGGTTTCAGCGTTGCCGCCGTAATGGCTGTTGGAGGCGCCGCCATGACAGAAGGGGTTGGAATAGACAGAGGCCACGTTGCCCTTGAACTCCGGATACTTGCCGCTGTTACCGTCAACCGCGAGTTGGGCATTGAGTATCAGTCCGTCATTGCCCCCGTCGCCCTTCTTGGTTTGGCCGAGGGTGGCACAGACGAACTTCGCGCTCGGGGCATTGAAGTCCTTGCGCAACTGCTTGATGAACCGGACGAGATTCTGCTCGTAGCGGCCGGCATGGGCGGCATTGTAGCGATCCTTGTCGCCCTGCCAGAAGAAGAATCCCGCGACCTCGTACCCCTTCGCCCCGGGGTAGTACTTGTCGAGTTCCTCAAGCACCTTCTTCGCGTTGGCGGTGTCGTCGTCGTACTGCTTGCCGGCGTACCAGTTGACCTCCTTCTTCGGCTGACCTTCGACCCATGAATCGGGCGTATCCTTGTATCCGGCGTAGGTCCGGCCTTCAAAGGTGAACCGCTCGCTGCCCGGCGGCAGGAGGTCCCAACCGAGGCTGCGGTTGCCGATGCAACTCTTGAGGATCATGACGGGCCCATCCGTGACGTACCCTAAGTAGTGCCCGATGCCGAACTCCGGACCGATGGTTTTGCCCTTGATGGTCATCCATTCGTTGTTGAAGACCTGCATGCCGCCCTTGCCGACCATGACGCGCACATTGCGGACATCCTTCCGCACCGTCCAGTTACCGGCCTCATCCACAAGGTAAGGGTATTTCTTCTTGGCCTTGACCGCATTCTCCAGCGACCCTTCCCCACCGGCAACCTTGCCCATGCCCAGCATGTTGGACTGGCCCAGCAGAATGTAAACCTGCACGGGTTTGCTCATGTCCGCTTCCTTGCCGTCAGGAGCCGGCAGTTCCTTTGGCAACTCGGCGGCCAGAACGGCCAGGTTGAACGATACCAGGGCGGCCAGTACCAGTGCTGCCTGCTTGTGCGCTCTGTTCACGTCTTCGTCTCCTTCTTCAAGTAACCAATCCGTTCTGCGGACACTTCACATTTGCGTTTATCCTACACCGGAAACAGGGTCGTGTAAAGGCCGAAGCAACACTGCGGGTAATGGGTCAGTTACGTGCGCCTGCGGTGGGTGGCATGGTCACGCGCTGTTGCGTGACCATGTGCCTCGAACGGCGGCTGGCCCGTCATTGCAACATGGTCACGCAACGGCGCGTGACCATGCCACCCGGCGCAGAAAGTGCAGGCGCACGTAACTGACCCCTTACCACTGCGGCGGGCGGCGAGGCAAAAGCGCGGCACGCGGCTGGGGCGGGGTCGCGTCCGCCGAAGAGGGGAAACCCGCTCAAGCGGGTTGGGGAAAAAGGATAGAGGAAGAGCAGTCTCTCGCCCGCCGCCGCCCTCGGCGTAAACGCCGAGGCTAAGCCCGCCTGCGGCAGGGGAAGCCCGCCCAGGCGGGCTATCCAGGCTTGCCGCCATGCGGGTAACGCCAAGCCCGTTGCCCCAGGGCCGTCACGTTTCAGCCCGTCGGGCCGGCGCGCGGCCGGCCGCCCCCTCATCGCCGCCGGTAAAATATTGACGCGCGTGTCTCGCTACGCTACCTTGCCCTCATGCCCCGCGCGGCACGGCGAGATAAAAAGGACCGGCACTGACCTGGAAGCGGGACAATAGGGGTAGCGTCGATAACGGCAGACAAGAACGCAGGGGGAGATAAGTAATCTGCCCGCGGCACGCAGGCGGCCATCGAAAGCATACTTGCCAACCCCCGGAGAAAATGGCCGGGGATTTTTCTTGGCTCTTGCCAGTGGTGTCATAACCCAATAGAATGCTCGAAGTTCGGGAGATCGGGCAATGCCGAAAAAGCCGGTGGGTAATACATTTCTTCAGACGACGGTCGCTCCGACATTTTTCGGGGAGCCGGATACGCTCGGTTCGTTGCAGGCAGTCGATGCCGAAAAGGCCGGCAGCGGCGAGCCGCAGGTCTTCTTCGATCATCCCAGCGGCAGGTTGTGGCTTGGAGACAGTCTGAAATGGCTGGAGTCGCTGGAAGAGGGCTCGGTCGAGATGGTGTTCGCGGACCCGCCCTACAACATCGGAAAGGCCGACTGGGACCATTTTGAATCACACGACGAGTACATCGCGTGGTCCTTGCGCTGGATCGAGTTGGCGGCCCGAGCACTCAAGCCCAACGGCAGCCTGTATGTCTGCGGTTTTTCAGAGATCCTGGCGGACATCCGAAGGCCGGCCGCCCGATTCTTTGTGGGTTGCCGGTGGCTGGTCTGGTTTTACAAGAACAAGGCCAACCTGACGAACGACTGGGGCCGATCGCACGAATCCATTCTGCACTATCGAAAGAGCAAGGATCGCATTTTTAATGCAGACGATGTGCGGATCCCATACGGCAGCCACACCTTGAAGTACCCTGTTCATCCGCAGGCAACGTCCAGTCAATATGCCAATGGAAAGAAGGGCCGTAAGGACTGGGAGCCGCACCCTGACGGCGCCAAGCCGAAGGACGTGTTCGAGATTCCGGTTACCAGCAATGGCATGAGCGAGAAGACGCCGCACCCAACGCAGAAGCCCGAGGAGTTATTGCGGCGGCTCATCCTGGCTTCCTCGCGGGAAGGCGATCTTGTCATCGACCCCTTTGCCGGCTCCGGTACAACGCTGGTTTGCGCGGAACAGCTCAAACGCCGATGGGCCGGTTGTGATCTGAACGGAGAATACTGTCAATGGGCCGCCCTACGCCTTCAGAGGATTCCGGATTGGCCTGTAAGAAAATGGATTGAATTGGACCGTCAGACGGCACAGCGCAGAGAGTCTATCAGGTAGGGGAAAATCCCGTGTCACTCAAGCAACTTCAGGGCCAACTTCAAAACGCCGCAGGTTTTCCGAGCCTTGATGCCTATTACCGATTCACCAGCTCCTTTCTCACAATCGCGGGCCGGGAAACCAGTGCCAGGATCATCTCTCCGTCAGTGCCTAACTACATCTTTTACCAATACGGTGCGGCTTACGGCAATCACATCACACGCCCGTTGAATACCGACCTCTTCATAGAGGATCCTGGCGAGTTCGAACGGCGACTGAAGGGCTTTCAGGACATCCTCGAAATCCTGCGCTCTGCAAGAGGGGACAAGGCCCAGGCGGTGGCCTCGCGTAAACTGAAAGTTGAAGAATTGGATCGCGTGGTCTACACGATTCAACAGGCAGCGGGGTGCGTAGGCGATTCGCTTTCCAATGCTAACCAGAGTCGCAAGCGCATTGGGATGCTCTTTGAGGAACTGGTGGCCCGCTTGATTCGAGAATTGGGAGTCTCCTGCGAGCCTCGCACGGTTCAGATTCCGCTGCCTGGGCACCCCCAGCGCAAGATGTCCTATCAACTCGACCTCGTTTTCTCGCGTGGCCGGGCGATTGTTGCCAAGGAGGAAAGGCTGATCGCTGAAAATGAGATCGTCGGCTCCGTCAAGACGACGAGCAAGGACCGCATTGACAAGATATTCTTGGACAAGTTCCTGCTATCCAGGCTTCTCGGGCGCGACGTGAGAGTCGTTGCCATATTCTTGCACGATGTACAGAGGGCCGTCAGAAAGAAGGGCAAACAGAAGGGCGAAGACCCGTTTGGCGTCAATTCGACTTTCAAGTCCAATCATTTCCTGGGATACACCTTGGCGCTCAACGAACTCGACGGCCTGTACTACGTGGACCCGCGGCCTGTAATGACCAAGGACGCGGAACTTGCGCGGCAAATCGGGTGTTTTTCAGAGTTTATGGCCAGGGACCTATGGACTCTGTAATTGCCTGTGAATTTGGGTGGCCGGGAACACAATACCCAACTCTTCCGGCCCGTCGCCGTTTCCATTTCATCCGTTGAGTCCTGAAAGGGCGAGACGGTAAGGCCCGGAGGACAGCGGCAATCCTTGTCGGCGGCTGCGGCCCGCCCGCCGCGCTTGTCCGGCTCACCGTTTCAAATTCGGGGGACACAATACTAATTAAAAAGATCGGTAACGAGAAAATCGGTATTGTGTCCCCAGATTTCCAGATTTCAAAT
>Ga0315282_10018070_pt1 | contig 10126 bp, 5 predicted proteins | sample YL17G07_20_MG_FD_203693 | JGI IMG/M metagenome (GOLD analysis project Ga0315282, IMG submission 203693) | Sediment microbial communities from Yellowstone Lake, YNP, Wyoming, USA - YL17G07_20 | ecosystem: Environmental > Aquatic > Freshwater > Lake > Sediment | place: USA: Wyoming | collected... | reverse complement strand
GCTCCTTTCCATCTCACGGATCAGACCATTCCACTGACCATCGATTTTCATCGTGGATGGTATTTCCGTCAGGAGGTGGATGGGCTCCTGCTTTCCGGTCCATTGGATAGCGAACCAAGTTTTAATCTCAATATCGATTATGAAGCCATGGCTGAGACTTCAGAGAATGCTATCTATCGGGTTCCGGTTCTCGAAAAGGCTCGCATTGCCCGGGGATGGGCGGGACTTTATGAAATATCTCCGGACCATCATGCTATCCTCGGGAGGGTTCCCGAGGTGGAAGGATTTTTCCTCGCCAACGGCTTTAGCGGACACGGATTTCAGCATAGTCCTGCCGTGGGGAAAGTGATCGCAGAGTTGATTACAGAAGGGAGGGCTAAGACGATCGACATCACTTCCCTCTCCATTGAACGCTTTGGAAAGGGTGAATTGATCATGGAGCCCATGACCGCTTTCAAAGAATGATTCGCCTTTACATTTTAGTTCATTTATGATATTTGTCCAACTGTGCAACTGTGGACTTGTTTAGCGCTTACAGATTAGAAATACCGGCGGGGCATTAAACCCTGCCGGAATTTTATTAAAACGCAACCCCGCTGTAGAGCAGCGGGACATTATTTCTAACGGGGTATAGAGGATTTCTCAGTATGAAGGACCACTTCGTGTTCTCCCAAGATCTTCGTTGCTTTGGCCAGGGCCGAAAACGGACCAGACACGTTATGGAGCGAATAAGCCATCGTATCGCTGAGATCATCTATAAAATGAACCGCTTCTATTATCCACCAGAATCCATTGCAACCATCCACTCCAGAGCATTTTTAAAAATCCTTTAATCCAGATCAAGCTATTGTCCATGATACAAAAAACATTCAATCGTAATTTGTAAAGTCTCGGTTGAGGTCCCTTGCCTTAATGTGTTTTGATACGTTCCACAATATAGGAGATGAAAGGGCTGGTTAAAGGAAAGAAAATAAGAAGGTCGCCTTCTTACGTAGAAGGCGACACAAATTGAACGTTTTAACTTTGAGGCTTTCACCGAATCTTCACTCTAAGAAGGCTCATAATGTCAAAGGTTTCTGGCTGAAATATGGATAATTGAAAGAAACGGAATGGGGTGGGTTGCTATCAACAATCCACCCCTTGCTTCATTTTCACATCATATCGTTGGCCTTGGATTCCTATTTCAGCAGTTCAAATGTCCAAAATAGTCTGAGGCAGTCTCGCTTCCTCATTCCACAAAATGCCTATCAGGCTCTTTCATTGCCGGAGTGAAAATTGAAATAGCCACCAATGGTTCATTACCAGTAACTTTTAAAGAATGCACTTTACCCATAGGGTTGAAATGAAGGGTTCCCGGTTTAACATCAACCCATTTATCATTGATGAACATTTGCGCTGTGCCTTTAATCACATACACAGTTTCATCATGTGTTTTGTGAAGATGCGACTTTATTACAACACCCTCAGTTGCCCTCAACACCAATAGACTGATCGCATCGTCTTGAGCAATCGTGACCGTCTGAGCCTTCTCGCCCGCCGGCAGAGGATTTGCCTTTAGAATTTCATCAATATGGGTTAGGATTTGCTCAGTGGCATTTACAAAAGTTAAACTTACAACGAAAAGAAACAGAAAGCCAACAATTCCCCAAATAGAAATATTTCTTTTGGATAACATAGTTATTACCTCCTTGAAAGTGAATTTAATTTGTAAATCAAGCTAAAATATTTATGGATTTATGGAAGCGATGTCAAGAGTGGCTCCAAAAGGGAACAAACCCTCTTGGAGCCTTCACGTTGGCACTTTCTGGAAAGAATATTTCATAAACAACTCCGAAAGGTCGAGGTTAAGTAGTGGACTTTGACCTGGTATCCCATGGTTTGACAAGAGCTTACTAATTTTGAATAGAGACGTCAACAGGAATTATCAATTAACAAATGAAATATTGCATTCTGGAGTTGGATCCAAAAAGCACACTTCAAGGAAGAAGTTAAGCAGAAATATCCTTGTGTTCCCCAATCAAAAAAGGAGTTTGTGAAAATTTCAAGTGAATACTTATCTGACGTCATGACCTTTATACGAATGCCGCCCCTTAGTTCTTTTGATAAGAGACTACCAAATTTCAGGGAAGGGGTCAATAAAAATTCAGGGAAAGGAAATTCCTGTTCCTTGATTATTGGGGATGGTTTTAGTATAGTTTCCTTAAATATCAGGGGATGGGTAAAAGGTAATAGGTAAGAGGTTAAAGGCGATAGGTTTAAAGCTGAAAGCTCAAGGCTGAAAGTAAAAAGATTGGAACCCTATATGGAAGAACAAATCATTCAAGAGTTTCCCCATCGGTGTCCTTATTGTGATCAGCCTATCTCTTATGATCAATTTGTTTTGAAGGTTGGAGAGAATAAGATCTAATGCCCTTTCTGCAAGAAGATCTATATCAAAGTGGTTTCTGACCCCTTTGGAGAGGGAGAGAAGAATAAGTAAATGCAGAAGTCACAACCTCAACATTTTAGAAATTGCCTTCTAACCCCTATCCAGTATGTAAAGGGAGTAGGGCCAAAGCTTGCCAAAGTGTTTGAGAAGAAAGGAATTCGAACGGTTGAGGATGCTCTCTTCTTTCTCCCCAGATGCTATGAAGACCGCAGAAATCTGAAAAAGATATCTGAGTTGAAAACTGGTATGAAAGAAACTGGTTTTGGCGAGGTCCTGCTTTCAGGAGTTGCTTTTTATCAGAATAAGAGAAGGAGGGTTTTTGAGGCGGTGGTTGGAGATGGAAGCGGCGTGATCACACTGAAGTGGTTCGCGGGCAATGAAAGATATCTCATAGACAGGTTTAAAAAGGGAAGGAGATTGATCTTCTCGGGAGAGGTGAGGTGGTTCAGGGATCAGAGAGAGATTCATCATCCGGATGTGGAGATGGTCGACGGTGACATCGAGAATGATTATCTCAATTTCAAGAGGATCGTTCCAATCTATTCCGAAACAGAGGGACTTCATCAGAGGACTTTAAGGAAATTGGTCAAGCGTGTATTAGATGAATATGCAGATGAGCTATTGAGCCCCATCCCCCAGGAGGTAGTGGAGCGACAGGATCTGATCGATTTTTCAGAAGCCTTTCGAAGAGTCCATTTTCCCCCTGATGGAGAATCGATGGAGGTGCTTAATAACCACCGGTCAGATGGACATCGGCGGATTATCTTCGACGAATTTTTCTTTCTGGAACTTGGCCTTGCTTTGAAGAAAAAAGGAATAGCACTTGAAACAGGCATCTCTTTTCAAACCGATGGTACCTTTGTTCAAAGATTGTTGGATCTCCTCTCCTTCCAATTAACGCGTGCCCAAGAGAGAGTCTGGGCTGAGATCAAGGAGGACTTAAGAAGACCCCACCCTATGAACCGGCTGATTCAGGGAGATGTGGGGAGCGGAAAGACAGTCGTTGCACTCCTTGCCAGTCTTTATGTAGTGGAGTGTGGTTATCAAGCTGTCATCATGGCGCCAACTGAGGTGTTAACGGAGCAACATTTTCTCAATCTTCATCGCTGGGTTGAACCATTGGGAGTCAAGGTAGCACTTCTGACAAGCAGCATCAAAGGATCAGAGAGGGAAGATCTTTATGATCGAATTCGAAGAGGGGACGTTCAACTGGTGATCGGCACCCATGCGGTCATTCAGGAGGCGGTTGAATTCCACCGTTTGGGTCTCGCCATTATAGACGAGCAACACAAATTCGGTGTGGTTCAAAGGGGACTTCTAAAGAGGAAAGGGGCGAACCCCGATGTATTGGTGATGACGGCAACACCTATTCCGAGAACGCTCGCTATGACGATTTATGGCGATCTCGATGTCTCAGTAATTGATGAGATGCCACCCGGTCGGATGCCTGTGGAGACCAAAGTCTTTCCTGAATCCGGCCGAGACAGAGTTTACCGAATTGTGGAGGAGGAGGCGAGAAAAGGCCGCCAGGCCTTCATCGTCTATCCCTTAGTGGAGGAGTCTGAAAAATTGGACCTCAGAGATGCCACCCGGATGGCCGAACATCTTCAAAAGGATGTCTTCCCAGAGTTTAAAATTGGATTGCTCCACGGTCGTATGAAAAGCGATGAGAAAGAAGCCATTATGATGGAGTTTAAGGAAGGAAAGATACAAATCCTCGTCGCCACGACGGTTATCGAGGTAGGGATTGATATTCCCAATGCCTCCGTCATGGTCGTGGAGCATGCAGAGCGATTCGGCCTCTCTCAACTCCACCAACTCAGGGGGAGGATCGGCCGAGGCCGTTACCCTTCGAAGTGTATTCTATTGGCCCAGTACCGGTCTTCGGAAGAAGCAAGGGTTCGACTTCGGGCAATGGGAAGGACGAATGATGGTTTTCAGATTGCCGAAGAGGATCTGACATTGAGAGGCCCTGGAGAATTCTTTGGCATCCGACAATCAGGATTTCCGGATTTCAGGGTAGCCCACTTGGTTCGAGATACTCCAATTTTAATTGAGGCAAGAAAAGAAGCTTTTCGACTTATTCAAGAGGATCCGGAACTGGTTCGCCCCTCCCATTCGATCTTAAGGAATATGTTGAGGAGGCGGTGGAAGGGGAGACTGGAGCTGGCCAGTATCGGCTAAAGCCCTGAACCTTGCATGGTTCAGGGGATGAAAGCAATTGAAAAGAAAGTAAAAGTATGTTAATCGTGGAAATGCATTGAATGACAAATTTCAAATCTCAAAGTTTCCTGAACTACGTAGAGTTCAGGACTAATCATGAACCTTACATGGTTCATGGCAAATGAAATCCAAAGTTCAAATTACAAAATTTATCAAATAAGAAGAAATATTTTGATATTGAGTCATTTTAGCATTCATTTGACATTTGGATTTTGGCATTTAGAATTGAAAGGAAGTAAACATGGAACCATTTCGTCCCGAGGGTTTGGGATTTCATCGGATGATGAGGCTCCCGCCATACATCTTCGGCATTGTGAATCAGTTGAAGATGGACGCAAGACGGAGGGGGGAGGATATTATCGATTTGGGCATGGGGAATCCTGATCTGCCGACGCCCAAACATATTGTCAATAAACTGGTCGAGGCCGTTAAAAATCCGAGGAATCATCGATACTCCGCCTCAAAGGGAATTTATAAGCTTCGGTTGGCGATCACGGACTGGTACCGAAGACGCTTCGATGTCGAACTGGATCCAGAATCAGAAGTGGTCGTCACTATCGGTGCTAAAGAAGGCATTGGACATCTTACTTTGGCGACCCTCGGTCCTGGAGATGTCGTCATCGTTCCTGATCCAACTTATCCCATCCACGCCTATTCAGTAGTGATTGCTGGAGGGGATCTGCGTTCGGTCCCTTTGTTGGGTGAGGATGACTTCTTTCAGCGTGTATTGACAGCAACCAAACAGACCTGGCCTCATCCCAAGATGCTGATCGTTAGTTTTCCTCATAATCCAACGACAAAAGTCGTCGATCTCACCTTCTTCGAGAATCTCGTGGCCTTTGCAAGAGACCACCAACTGATGATTGTCCACGACTTAGCTTACGGGGATATCGTCTTCGACGGATATCGGGCACCCAGTCTCCTTCAGGTCAAAGGGGCAAAGGATGTGGGTGTGGAATTTTTCTCGCTCTCCAAGAGTTATAACATGCCAGGCTGGCGAATTGGGTTTGCTCTGGGGAATGCCGAGATGCTTTCTGCTTTGGCCAGGCTGAAGAGTTACTTTGACTACGGTGTCTTTCAACCTATTCAGATTGCGGGTATCATCGCTCTCAACGAAGATCAGAATTGCGTTCGGGAGACTGTAGAGGCATACCGGAAGAGGAGGGATACCCTCATCAACGGCTTGAGAAGGGTAGGCTGGGAGATTGAGAAACCGAAAGGGACAATGTTTGTGTGGGCAGAAATCCCGGGGCCTTTTAAAAAGATGGGTTCGGTTGAATTTTCAAAATTGCTGCTGACGGATGGGAAGGTCGCTGTTTCTCCAGGGGTCGGTTTTGGTGAATATGGAGAGGGGTTTGTGAGATTTGCACTGGTGGAGAACGAGGCACGTATTAAGCAAGCGGTTAAAGGGATTCAGAAGGTTTTGAAGTAATGCTGATGAGGACAAATTCCAAATCTCAAATACGTGCCTGCCGGCAGGCAGGAGCTCCAAAATCCAATGACCAAAACTTTTTTGTTTAGAATTTGGTAAATTTGAATTACGTTAAAAATGACTTTCAAAATCCCCCCATCCCCCCTTTTCTAAAGGGGGGTGAGGGGGGATTAGGATTTTCATGGTTCGCGGGTGACGAACTTGTCATGTAAAATTTATTTGGGATTTGGTGCTTGAGATTTGGAGCTTATAGCTGATACATTTAGCGCGGATGCGTTTATAAGACAGAAGAAGGAAGGCGAGTTATGAGGGAGATCAAGGTTGGTCTGATCGGTTTCGGGACGGTTGGCGCTGGTGTAGTAAAGATCCTCCAGAAAAATTACAGGCTAATCGAGAAACGCATGGGTGCAAAGATCACCTTGAAACGGATTGCAGATATCGATTTAAAAACAGATCGTGGGGTGAAGGTGAAGCCAGGAGTACTCACGCGCAGGGCGCAAGACGTGATCGAAGATCCTGAAATCGATATCGTCATGGAATTAATAGGGGGTATCGAGCCTGCGAAAACCTATATCCTGAATGCCATCCGGCATAATAAACATATTATCACCGCCAACAAGGCCCTCCTTGCCCTTCAGGGAGATGAGATCTTCAGGGAGGCTCATCGTTTCGGGGTTGATGTCAACTTCGAAGCCTCGGTGGGTGGTGGCATACCCCTGATTCGGTCGATCAAAGAGGGGCTGGTAGCCAACCGGATCCAGTCGATCTTCGGAATCCTGAACGGAACTTCGAACTACATCCTCTCGAAGATGACCGATGAAGGGAGGGATTTTATAGAAGTCTTAAAAGAGGCCCAGGAAAAAGGATATGCAGAGGCCGATCCAACCTATGATATCGAGGGGATCGATGCAGCTCACAAACTTGCCATTCTCATTCGTCTCGCCTTCGGAACTCCGATCCGGTTTGAGGAGGTCTTCATCGGAGGAATCTCCGAAATCACACCCCTCGATATTCAGTTCGGTCGAGAATTTGGTTATCGGATCAAACTGTTGGCCATCGCCAAAATTGATCGGGGGAAGATAGAAGCTCGGGTTCACCCTACCTTAATTCCGGAGTGGCATCTGATCTCCACAGTGGAAGGGGTATTTAATGCCATCTATATCAAGGGGGATGCGATTGGGCCAACGCTCTTCTATGGCCAAGGGGCAGGCCAAATGCCAACCGGAAGCGCGGTGATAAGCGATCTGGTTGAACTGGGGAGGAATCTTCTCATCCAAGCCACTGGACGTCGAGTACCCCTTCTTGCTTATCAGGAACCGGCGATTGAAAAAATTCCTCTTAAGAAAATGGAAGATGTAGTGATGCCCTTCTATATGAGGATCTCTGCACTGGATCGGCCTGGAGTGCTTTCGAAAATTTCAGGGATATTGGGAAAGAATGATATCAGCATCGCTTCGGTCATTCAAAAAGGAAGGCGGATTAAAGGGGCCGTGCCTATCGTGATGATGACTCATGAAGCCAAAGAGAAGAATGTCCATCGAGCTTTAAGGGAGATTGATCGACTCGGTGTGATTTTAGGGAAGACGATCTTCATCCGTGTCGAGAATGAACTTGAATAATTAGTTGTATAGTCATTTAGTCTGTTAGTCGAATAGATAATTAGTCCCATAGTCAAATAGTCATTAGTCGTATAGTCAAAAAGACAAGAAATACATGACTAAAAGACTATGCGACCACTGAACTAAATGACTATGAGACTACCTGGGGTAAAGAGATGTGGCAAGGAGTGGTTCGAGAATACTGGGATTATTTACCGGTCAGAAGGGAAGGGTGCATTATTACCCTGTTGGAGGGAAATACCCCTCTCATCCCTTCTTCTCGGATTGCGAAAGAGGTCACTTCCGGGATCGACCTCTATTTTAAGTATGAGGGTCTCAACCCTACGGGCTCATTTAAAGACCGTGGGATGACCGTGGCTGTCTCCATGGCCAAGGAGATGGCTTCTAAGGCGGTCATCTGTGCTTCAACAGGAAATACCTCTGCCTCAGCAGCGGCCTATGCAGCGAAGGCGCAAATGAAAGCGTATGTTCTCATTCCCGAAGGAAAGATCGCCCTTGGAAAATTGTCTCAGGCGATGGCTCACGGCGCTCAGGTGATTCAAATCGAGGGAAACTTTGATGAGGCCCTTAACATCGTGAGAGAAATTTCGGAGAGAGAAGCCATTACCCTGGTCAACTCCCTCAATCCCTATCGAATTGAAGGCCAGAAGACGGCTGCCTTTGAGATTATCGATCACTTAGGGTTTGTGCCTACTTACCATTGCCTTCCTGTTGGAAATGCTGGAAATATCACCGCCTATTGGAAAGGATATAAGGAGTATTGGGAGAAGAACAGAGCTGATGGGCTTCCGAAGATGTTGGGATTCCAGGCGGAGGGAGCAGCGCCGATCGTCAGGGGAAAAGTGGTTGAACGTCCTGAAACCATTGCCACAGCCATCCGGATTGGAAATCCTGCCAGTTGGAAGCAAGCAGAGACTGCGCGGGATGAATCCGGAGGATTGATCGATATGGTGAGTGACGAGGAGATCCTTGAGGCTTATCGGATGCTGGCAAGTCTGGAAGGGATCTTTTGCGAGCCCGCCTCTGCAGCCTCTTTGGCAGGAGTGATGAAACTTTATAAGAAGAATTTCTTCAAAAAAGGTGATGTGTTGGTGTTAACCATTACCGGACATGGTTTGAAGGATCCGGACATAGCCATTCGGGTCTCCCAAAAGCCCATCTCTCTCCCTCCCAAAAAGGAAGCAGTAATGAAGTACCTCAGTCTTTGAAAGATTATGTAACTTTCTGGTGTACTGCGTCGAAAGTCCCTTTACCCCGTTGGAAAGCCCCGCCATTTACCCCGTTGGATAGTAAACATCTTACGGGGTTTATGGCGGGGATGATATGGATAAAATTTCAACTCCTTATAGAAAGAGGGGAGTAAAAGCCCCGACCCGTTAGAAACTTTAGTAAACCCCATTAGAAATCTACCCCGCCGAGGGGGTGGCGGCGCCTGCTCATTGAGACTTATTTCTAACGGGTCCCGTTCTTTCTAACGGGTTTACTTTGATTGTCATTCCGGGCTTGACCCGGAATCCCCAGCCTACCGGCAGGCAGGAGTGTTTTCAATCTGCATTCCCGCTGGAGTTTACCCCGTACTTGATACGGGGCGGGAATGACGACTTCGGAACTTATGTAAAGAAGCCTTGGACGCACTATACTAAGAGTAGTCCCCAAATTTTTAGGATGTCTTAGGAACAAGATGGGAAAGAATGAGCAGGAGATCGGAGGAGACTATTTATGATTATCGATTTTCATATTCATTATTCACCTGAAGAATTCGTTCGTGACAAGTTAGGACCGGGTAGTTCTCCACAAACTGTCTTTGTAGATGGCAGTCCTACTTATACCTATCACGATAGGCTATTTGCTTTAGAAAAGCATATTGCTTGCATGGATAAAGCGGGGGTAGATATTGCTGTTCTCTCCTCTGGAGCAGGCTTAACCGATAATTTAGATCGATGTCGTATGGTGAATGATAAGTTGAAGGAGGTTGAAGAGCGTTTTCCAGGAAGGTTTTTAGGCTTGGCCCATGTCCCTCCACTTGGAGGGGAACCATCCATCCGTGAGTTAGAAAGGGCGGTTTCCCAATTGAGTTTTAAAGGGGTCTCCATTCCTTCCGTGATTGGTAAAACAGAGCTTGATGCACCAGAACTCAGGCCATTTTTCGAAAAGGTAAATGAAATGGGACTCTTTATCTTCATTCATCCTGCCCTGAGTTCTTCAGGTGCTTATTTAGATTATGATCTGGGTAGGAGTGTGGGCAGAGAGTTTCAGTTAGTTCTTACAGTGATCAGGCTGATTAACGGAGGGGTTTTAGATGAGTTTCCTGAATTGAATTTTATCATTTCCCATTTGGGAGGTGGTATTGCGGCCCTCATGGGTCGGATTGAGCCTTATCAGGATAAGGTATTTTGGGGGACAGCGGATCATCCGCGCCATGGG
>Ga0315282_10018069_pt1 | contig 10126 bp, 10 predicted proteins | sample YL17G07_20_MG_FD_203693 | JGI IMG/M metagenome (GOLD analysis project Ga0315282, IMG submission 203693) | Sediment microbial communities from Yellowstone Lake, YNP, Wyoming, USA - YL17G07_20 | ecosystem: Environmental > Aquatic > Freshwater > Lake > Sediment | place: USA: Wyoming | collected... | reverse complement strand
TTCCCGCCATCAAGAGCAGCGGGACGAGCCAAATCGCGAAGATAAAAAATACCCTGAGCCTGTTCGCCCTCTTCGTCCGGGTCAATCGCACAAGCCCCCGCGGCTGAGGCGGGGCAGGTGGATTCCGCATATTCCGGCTCACGTCAGCAGACTCCAAATCGACATGATGACGGCATAGATAATCAGGGCGAAGACGGCGCCGGTGATAATTTTTCCCTTCTTCTTCGCGGGCTCAGTGTCGAAGAGAGGCAGAAAAAATATGCCGACGACGGCGGCGAATATCAGGAGAACCGCGATGGTCTCTCCCGGAACAATGAGGATGTTCGCCGGGAAGAGCTTGAGGGTTTGAAAAAGAAAAAGGAAATACCACTCGGGCTTGATGCCGACGGGCGCCGGGGCCATGAGATCGGCCGCCTTGTCGAGCGACGGAGGCAGAAAAACGGCGATGGTCACGGCCGCCCCGAACAAAATCAGCCAGACGATCATCTCCCGGAAGGCGAAGTTCGGCCAGAAGGGAAGTTCCCTTGGATTCTCGATATCACTCTCATGACCCAGGGGAAGGCTCATCCCGTGCTTCTGGATCAGATAGATATGGATCGCGAGAAAAAGGAGCAGGCCGAGAGGCAGGACGCAGATATGGATGGTGAAGAATCGGGTCAGGGTATCGGCCGTGACGTCGTCGCCCCCCCGAAGGAACTTCGTCACCCATTCCCCGACGATGGGGATGGCCCGCGGGATATCGGTCCCGACCTTGGTCGCCGAAAACGAAAGGGCGTCCCACGGCAGGAGGTAGCCCGTGAAGCCGAAGGCGAGGGAAAAGACGAGCAAAACGACGCCCGTCATCCAGGTCGCTTCGCGCGGCTTCCGGTAGGATTTTACAATCCAGACGCTGAGGAAGTGGACAAAAACCAGAGCGATCATCAGGGTCGCCGACCAAAAATGGATCGACCGGATGATCCAGCCCAGGGGCATAACCGTCATGATCCGGGCGACGCTCTTGTTCGCCCCATCGATCGTCGGCTTGTAATAGAAAGCCAGCATGATTCCGGTCACGACTTGAATCACAAAAAAGAGGAGCACGGAACTCCCCATGAAGGACCAGATCGTGTGCCTGTTTTGAGGGACGACCTTTTTCCGCCCAAACGAAACGATCTCGGGCAGCCCCAGCCGGTCGTCGAACCAGCCCTTGACGACCCAGACGCGCTCCTTGAAAGTCACGCCACCCCCTCTTTTTTCACGACCAGCGTCTCCCCTTCCACTTCGGCGCGGAGTCGGCGCAGCGGGTGGGGCGGGGGCCCGGCGATATTCTTGCCCTCGGCGTCGTACCAGCCGCTGTGACAGGCGCAGAAAAACTTCCGTTCCTTCGGCTGCCAAGCGACATTGCAGTCCAGATGGGTGCACACGCCGACGATGGCCACGAATCCGCCGCCTTCCTTCTTGATGAACCCGGGTTTGGCCCCCCAGGCGAAGGGCGTGATCGCTCCCGGGGCCATGTCCTCGTAATCCTTGATCGGCAGGGTGACCTTGTCGGGCTCCTGATATGGAGGAAGGACGAACCGGACGATCGGGGAAACGAGCGAGCCGAAGAGAGCGGCCAGCCAGCCTCCGGTGAGCCAGTTCAGGAATTCGCGCCGCTTGAAGACAGAATCATCGAGCTTCATTTCTTGAGTCTCAAAAACCTCTTGATTTTTTCCTTGACGATTTTCAGGCGCATGGCCTCGATGCCGTCGGCCGGACGGACGTATCTCGGACAGACCAAGTTACAGCGGAAAACCGTGTCGCAGCCCCAGGCGCCCCCGTCCGTGTTGATCCGCGCCCAGTCGGAATAAGGCCTCCGGTCTCGCCTGTCCGCGACAAAGCGGTAGAATTTGGCGATGGCGATGGACCCGATGTACCGCGGATCGCGCGCCACGACCGGGCAGACGGAGTAACAGCTTCCGCAGAGGATGCAGTTCGTAAACTTCTCGATCTTGGCCAGCTCGCGGTCTTCGATCGGAAATTCCTTTTCGGGGGGATCGTCGGCGGGGACGATGTAGGGCCGGACGCTTTCGAGGGCATCGTAGAACGGCTTCATATCGACCACGAGATCCTTGAGCACGTCCAGATTCGGCAGGGGCTCGAGGACGATGGCCGGGGACTTCAAGGAATCGACCATGGTCCGGCAGGCGAGGTCGATGTTGCCGTTGATCACCATCGCGCACGATCCGCAGACCGCTTCCCGGCAGCTGTAGCGGAAAGCCAGAGACCCGTCTTGTTCGTTCCGGATGCCCATGAGCGCTTCGAGGACCGTCCCGATCTTGGCCGGCTCATAAGAAAATTCCTGGAAGTGAGGCTCGGCGTCCCGGGTCGAATCGAAGCGGAGAATCCTGAACGTGTACTTCATCTCAATATTTCCGCGCCTCCGGCTCGTACTTGCCCGGCGTGACATCCTTGTAGCTGAGCTCGGGCTTATCGCCTTTCAAAATGACGAGGGTGTGCTTGAGCCAGTTCTTATCATCCCGGGTCGTGAAATCCAGCCGGTAATGCGATCCGCGCGTTTCGGTCCGGGCCAGCGCCCCGAGGGCGATCACCTCCGCGAGATCGAGCATGTATCCGAATTCGATCACGTTGACCAGCTCCTGGCTGAAGTGCAGGTCGGAACTCGAGAGATAGACGTCCTTGAAATCCGAGCGAATCTGACGGATATCTTCAACGGCTTCCGCCAGATCCCTTTGGGTTCGAAAAATCCCGGCCTTGTCGCTCATGATGACCTTAAGCTTGTTCAACAACAGGTGGGCCTTCGTTCCCGAAGATTTGCCCGTCCAGGCCGTGATCTGCTCCCGAAGCTCGCGGGCCCCGTCGAGCAGGGCCGTTTCGTTCCATCCGTCCTCATCCAATCCTTGGACATAGGCTAAGGCGGCTTGGCCCGCGATTTTTCCGAAGACGATCGTCTCGAGCATAGAGTTGCCCCCCAGGCGGTTGGCGCCGTGGACGCTGACGCAGGCGCTTTCCCCGGCAGAAAAAAACCCGGGAAGCACGCTCGCTCCGCGAATGTCAACATCAATGCCGCCCATGGAATAGTGCTGCGCGGGCTGAATGGGAATGGGCGTCTCGACCGGATCGATGCCGGCGAAGCGGATGCAGATTTCACGGACCGAGGGAAGGCGCTTATCAATTTTCGCTTTCCCCAGGTGCCTCAGGTCGAGATTGACGTACGCGTGGTCAAAACCTTTTCCCTTTTTGATTTCGGTTTCGATGGCCCGCGAGACGATGTCCCGGGGCGCAAGCTCCATGGATGAGGGAGCGTAGTCGGCCATGAATCGTTTGCCTTCGTTATTCAGGAGATACCCCCCTTCTCCCCGGGCACCCTCCGTGATCAAGATGTTCGTTCCGAAGAGACTTGTCGGATGGAACTGGACGAATTCCATGTCTTTGAGGGGCACGCTGGCGCGATAGGCGATCCCGATCCCGCTTCCGTGATTGATAAATGCATTTGTCGTCCGGAAATACACGCGCCCGTACCCGCCCGTGGCGAAGATCACGGCCTTGGCTTTGATCGGAGCGACTTCGCCGGTCGCGATGTCGTAGGCCACGACCCCGCGACATCGCCCGTTTTCGACGACGAGACTGGTGACGAGCCACTCGTCGCGGATTTTGACCTTCCGGCGGAGGGACTGCTCGTACAAGGTATGCAGGAGGACGAGTCCGGTCCGGTCGGCGGCGTAGCACGTCCTGGGGACTCCCGCCCCGCCGAAAGGTCTCTGGGCGATCAGCCCTCCCGGCAGGCGGCTGAAGGGAGCGCCCATGTGCTCCATCTCATAGATCGTGGGAATCGCCTCCCGACACAACAGCTCGGCGGCGTCCTGGTCGGCGAGGTAATCGCCTCCCTTGATCGTATCAAAGGCATGTTTTTCCCAGGTATCGTCCTTCGCTCCCTCGGCATTCCCCAGGGCAGCGTTGATCCCGCCCTGCGCGGCGACCGAATGCGAGCGGAGAGGATGGACCCGGGAGATTACGCAGACATCGAGGCCCGGATCGCTGGCGAGGGCTGCGGACAGACCGGCCAGTCCGCCGCCGACGATCAGGACATCGTACTGGAGCATCAATAATTCCGGGTGTAGTAAAGGATGAGGAGCGCGGCGCTGAGGACGACCCCGATCGAGGAGAAAATCCAAAAGAACGGCTTCTCCTTCCGGATGCCGAGGTCGATGATGACCGTCCGGACTCCGTAGAGTCCGTGGAAGACCGCGGCGACGATGAGGAGCGTATCGACGACCGGGTTCGTGTGCAAGAGGATAGCCCAATCGGGCTTGGCCTGCTTCGTCATCATAAAAAAAGCGGTGAAAATCTTAAAAGCGATGGTTACGAAAAGAACAAGACCGGTAATCCGATGGGTTATCCATACGAACATGGCAAAGCTTCCTTTGCGACTGATTTGTCCTTTTATTATTTTTAGAGTTCAGGATTCTGTCAAGGAATAAATGCTGATTCGGCGGGAGGGAAATCGTTTCCGCGCTACAGGTACTTCGTCTTGCCCTGTTTTTTGAGAAGCTCGAGGACCTCTTTTACCTTCTGGTCCTGGTCCGCCCGGCAGACGAGAAGGGCGTCCCGGGTGTTGACGACGATGAGATCGCTGACGCCGATCAGGGCCGTGAGCTTTCCGGGACTAAAGCAGAGCGCGCCGCGCGAGTCGACGGCCACGCATTCCCCACGGAATGAATTGCCGTTTTTATCCCGACCCCAGATATCCGGAAGTGACGACCAGGCCCCGACGTCGGACCAGCCGAAATCGCCCTCGCAGACCAGGACCCCGCGGGCTTTTTCCATGAGCGCATAATCGATCGAGAGCGAGGGGATTTCTTCGAAGACGGCCGAGAGGCCGGCCCGCGACCTCTTCCCGAGGGCATCGAGGGCCTTGATCCAGAACGGGGCGAAGTCCGGGGCGAATCTCTCGAGCGACCGGGCGAATACCTCGGCCCGCCAGATGAACATCCCCGAGTTCCAGAAATAGCCGCCCTCTTTCAGAAACGCCGCCGCCTGTTCGTAGGACGGCTTTTCTTTGAAGGCCTGGACGGCGTAAAAGCGCTCATCGTGGATTCGCCGGGCCCGGGTCTTCCGGCACTGAATATATCCGTAGCCCGTAGCCGGAGATTCAGCCGGGATGCCGAAGGTGACGAGCGCTTCCTCGTCCGAGGCGGCGACCGCCGCGGCTTCGAGCTTTTTTAAAAAGACGCCCCGGTCGTGGATGAGATGGTCGGCGGGGAGAACGAGGACAACCGCCCGGGGATTTTCGAGATAAATCCGGGCCGTGGCAAGGATGAGCGCCGGCGCCGTGTTCCTGGCCCGGGGTTCGACGAGGACGTTCGCCCGCGGGATCTTGGGGAGCAGGCGGCGAATGTTCCGCGAATGGGATTCCCCCGCGATGGTGTAAATCCTACGGTAGGGAATGAGCGGGAGCAAGCGCAGCGCGGTTTCCTCGATCATCGTCCTGGCGCTGATAATGGGCAGGAACTGTTTGGGGACCCGCTTCCGGCTCATGGGCCAGAAGCGGGTTCCGCTTCCCCCCGCCATGATGACGGCGCGGATATCGAGCTTGGCCATTATGATTGTTCCAGTTTCTTGATCGCCTTCTCCACGCTCATCTTGATTTCGTGCCTGATGTCTTCGAGGTCGCGTTCGGTTTCTGCCTCGAAGCGCAAAACCAGGACGGCCTGGGTGTTCGAAGCCCGGACGAGCCCCCAGCCCTTCGGAAAGAGCGCCCGGACTCCGTCGATATCGATGACCGGATGCGTTTTTTCGAGCTCCCGGCGGACCTCTTCGACAATCTTGAACTTGACTTCCTCCGAGGCGTAGATTCGGATTTCGGGAGTGCTGAATGTCTTCGGGAGGGCGGCGAGCATTTCGGAGAGCTTTTGATCCGAGCGCGAGACGAGCTCCAGCAGCCGGAGCGAAGCGTAGATCGCGTCATCGAACCCGAAATACCGGTCGGCGAAAAAGAGATGCCCGCTCATCTCCCCGGCCAGGAGCGCCTTTTCCTCCTTGATCTTCTTCTTGATCAGGGAATGGCCGGTCTTCCACATGATCGGCCTGCCGCCCATCCTGGCGATCTCGTCAAAGAGGGCTTTGGTCGCCTTGACTTCGGAGATGACCGCCCCGCCGGGATTGAGGGCGAGGATGTCCCGGGCGAAGAAGATCATGAGCTGGTCTCCCCAGATGAGATGGCCCTCGTCGTCAACGACCCCGATCCGGTCGCCGTCTCCGTCGTAGGCCACGCCGAAATCGGCCTTGGTCTCACGGACGGTCCTGATGAGGTCCTGCATGGCCTCGGGCAGGGTGGGATCGGGATGGTGGTGGGGGAAGCGCCCGTCCATATCGCAGTAGAGCTCGACGACGTCGCACCCCAGCTTTTGAAAAATCGGCGAGGCGACGACCCCGGCCGTCCCGTTCCCGGCGTCGAGAACGACTTTGCATCTCTTCGCGATCCGGAGATCTCTCGAGACGAGGCTCTTGTATTCGGGGACGATGTCGTACGAGGAGTGGGCCCCCGGCAGGCCTTCGATGATCTCATCATTCTTGATGATCCGATAAATGTCCTGGATGGCATCCCCGTAGAGGGTCTCCTTCCCGAGCATGATCTTCGCCCCGTTGTACTCGGGGGGATTGTGCGAGCCCGTGATCTGGACGCCGGCCTCTTTATCCTTGTAATAAACCATGAAATAGAGAAGGGGGGTGGGGACGATCCCGAGGTCGACGACGCCGCAGCCCGTCGCCCGGATGCCCTTCATCAGGGCAGGGGCGTAATCGGGAGAGCTCAGGCGGCAATCCCGTCCGACAACGGCTTCCCGCTTCCCGTGCCGGCGGAAATATGTGCCGATTCCTTTGCCCAGGATTTCGACCAGCCCGGGAGTCAGGTCCTTATCGACGATGCCCCGGATATCGTATTCGCGAAAGATGTTCGGGTTGATCTTCACGCGCGCCTCCCCGTGCCTACGACGGTTTTCGATCGAAGATGTCTTTAAAACCCGCGGCGATGACGTCCCATTTTTTCTGAGAGGAGATGATGAAATCGACGAATTCCCGGAAGGCCCCGTGGCCCCCGTTGCATTTGCAGACATAGTGGGCCTGCTTTTTTACGAAGGGGTCGGCGTCTCTAACGGCGGCCGCGAGCCCGACGCTCTTCATGACCTCGAGATCGCCGATGTCGTCGCCGATATAGGCAACCTCTTCGGGCCTCAGCTGATATTTTCCGAGAAGCATGGCGAGAACCGGAGCCTTGTCGAGAGCGCCCTGATGGAGCTCCACGATCTTCAGCCTCTCGGCCCTCCGCTCGAGCCCCTTCGAGCGCTTTCCGGTGATGATGCCGAGCTTGAGGCCGGCGAGCTGGGCGAGCAGGACTCCCAGACCGTCCCGGACGTTGTACGATTTGATCTCTTCGCCGTCGGGAAGAACGGTCAGGGTGCCGTCCGTGAGCGTTCCGTCCACGTCCGAGAGAACCATCTTGATCCGGCGGGCGCGCGCCCTTATTCCCATTAAAACATCTCCGTCCGCCAGAGGTCGTGCAGGTGGATGATCCCCTCGATTTTGCCCGCCTTGTCCAGGATGACGATCGACGTGATCTTCTTTCGCTCCATGATATTCAGGGCTTCGGTGGCCAGGTCGGAACGTCCGATCGTGACCGGGTCGACCGTCATGCATTCCGCCGCCGTTTTCCCGAGGACAGACTCCCGGTATTTCCGGATCATCCTTCGGAGGTCGCCGTCCGTGATGACGCCCGCGAGAGCCCCGCCCTCGGAGACCACGCAGGTCATGCCGAGCTTTTTCCGGGTCATCTCCTCGATGACGTCCGGCATGGGAGTCTCCGGCCGGACGCGGGGAATCCCGGCGCCCTTGTGCATGAGATGCTCGACCCGGAGCAGCTTCTTTCCGATCGCCCCCTTGGGGTGGACGAAGGCAAAATCCTTCTCGCCGAAACCCTTCTTCTTCATCAGGGCGATGGCCAGGGCATCGCCGAGGGCGAGCGCGGCCGTCGAGCTCGCGGTCGGGACAAGCCCGCTCGGCTCGGCTTCGGTCTCGACCCGCGAATCCAGGATGATATCGCTGTATCGCGCGATTCTCGACCTGGGATCACCGGTGATGCAGATGAGCTTGACCCCGATGCGCTTGATGAAGCCGAGGAGATCGACGATCTCGCGCGTTTCGCCGCTGTACGAGACGGCAATAATGACGTCCTGCTTGAGGATCATGCCGAGGTCGCCGTGGCCCGCTTCGGCGGGGTGGATAAACATGGCCGGAGTCCCGCAGCTCGCCAGCGTCGCCGCGATTTTTCGGCCCACCAAACCGGATTTGCCCATTCCGATGACGATGATTCTCGACCGCGTTTTGTAGAGGAGGTCGACGGCCCTGGCGAAATTCTGGTCGAGCCGATCGATCAGGCTTTCGACCGCGCGAGCTTCGATCCGGAGGACCTCTCTGCCGGTTGCGATCACGTCTTCTCTGGTCACGCTCGCTCCTTTGAAACCGCCGCCCGGACGCGGAGCAGGGAATCGAGGAGGCCGGCTAATTTATTTATTTGCAGCGAGTTGTATTTATCCGAGAGGGCCTCATCCGGACGGTCATGGACTTCGAGGAAGACCCCGTCGGCGCCGACGCTGACTCCGGCGCGGGCGATATGAGGGATGAATTCCTGCTCGCCGCCCGAGGCCGAGCCCATTCCCCCCGGCTTCTGAACGCTGTGCGAAGCGTCGATGACGACGGGGCAGCCGTAGCTTTGCATGATCGGGATGGAGCGGATATCGACGACGAGGTTGTTGTAGCCGAAAATGGTGCCGCGCTCGGTCAGGATGATATTATCGTTGCCCTGGCTCCGGATTTTTTCCACGGCGTTCTTCATGTCGGAGGGCGACATGAACTGGCCTTTTTTGATATTGACCGGTTTCCCCGTTCGCGCCGCGGCCAAAAGCAGGTCGGTCTGCCGGCAAAGAAGCGCGGGGATCTGAATGATATCGAGAACCTCCGCGGCCCTCTCGACCTGAGCCGTCTCATGGACGTCGGAGAGCACGGGAACCCCGAGCCTGTCTTTAATTTCGAGAAGAATCTCGAGCCCCTTTTCGAGGCCCGGCCCTCGGTAAGAATCGATCGAGGAGCGATTGGCTTTGTCAAAAGATGCTTTGAAGATGAAGGGGATTTCCAGCTTCCGGCAGATTCGCTGGATTCGGCGCGCCGTGGAGAGGGAATGGGCCCGGCTTTCGATCACGCAGGGGCCGGCGATCAAGAACAGCTTTTCCCGGCCGCCGATCGCCACGTCCGGACTAATTTCTATTTTTCTTGAGGCGATGGGCATAACTGGCTCCGATGAAAGCCTTGAAGAGCGGGTGAGGCTTTAAGGGCTTGGACTTGAATTCCGGATGGAACTGGCAGCCCAAAAACCAGGGGTGGTTCTTGAGCTCGACGACTTCGACAAGCCCGTAGTCGGGATTCTTTCCGGAGAAGTGTAAGCCGGCTTCACCCAAGGGACGCTCATACTCCGGGTTGAATTCATAACGGTGCCGGTGCCGCTCATAGATCTGGCTGGATCGATAAGCCTTGTAGGCGACCGAGCTTCTTTCGAGGCAGCACATGTATTGGCCCAGTCTCATCGTGCCGCCGAGGTCCTGAACGCCTTTGAGCTCTCTCCATTTGAAAAAGATTTTGTGCGGAGTGTCCTCGTCGAACTCCGTGCTGTTCGCCTCCCTGAGTCCGGCGACGCTGCGGGCAAATTCGATGGAGGCGCACTGCATGCCGAGGCAGATGCCGAAAAACGGAGTCTTGCTCTCCCGGGCGAAGGTCACGGACCTGATTTTCCCTTCGATGCCCCGATGGCCGAATCCGCCGGGAACGAGGATTCCGTCCTTTCCCTTCAGGACTTTTTCGATGTGTCCTTTCTCGAGATCTTCGGCCTCGATCCAGGAGATGTTGACCTTGAGACGATTGGCGATTCCCCCGTGATCGAGGGCCTGCTTCAGGCTCAAGTAGGAATCCTTGAGGCCCGAGTACTTGCCGACGAGGGCGATGCTGACCTCGTCCCGCGGGTGCCTGATCCGGCTGACGAGCGACTTCCATTGGTCGAGGTTTCTTTTGGCCGACTCGAGCCTGAGCTGCTTGAGGATGA
>Ga0315282_10018068_pt1 | contig 10126 bp, 7 predicted proteins | sample YL17G07_20_MG_FD_203693 | JGI IMG/M metagenome (GOLD analysis project Ga0315282, IMG submission 203693) | Sediment microbial communities from Yellowstone Lake, YNP, Wyoming, USA - YL17G07_20 | ecosystem: Environmental > Aquatic > Freshwater > Lake > Sediment | place: USA: Wyoming | collected... | reverse complement strand
GGTCCGGGCTTCCAGCAGGTAGGCCAGCGCCCAGTTCTCCCAGAACAGAGGCAGATACCCCCAGCTCAGAACCCGGTTGGGAGTATCCCAGGGCATGCGGCCGATGTTGTTGGAGATGAGCAGAGGATCGTCGACGCTGAGATCCACGACGGCATTCGAGAAGGCCCGGGAGCGCGTGTAGCTGGCCATCCATTCGTACTGCTTGCGAAAGGTCCTCCGCACCGTTACTTCGAAGGAATCGAAGGCGTCCCGGCGGAGATTCCGCAACCTGTAGAGAGCGTCAACGACCGTGCCGGCCGGGATGGCGGTGAGCTCGGGAGGCAGCGGCAGGCCGGCCGGCTGGTTGGAATACGTGAAGCCGTCCCGCCCGCTCCGCCGCAGGTAGTTGAACCGCGCGTAGAATTCTCCAGGGAACCGATGTTGCAGGCCGAGGTTCCAGTTGTGGTAGCGGGGAGTTTTCAGGGGCATGCCATCGATGGCAAAGATGGTGATCGCGGGCCCCCAAGCGGTTCCCCCCTGGGGCGCGAAGTAGGTCGTCAGCGGGTACTGATCCAGCGGGCGTGCGAATGGCCGCAGAGGCGTCTGGTCGTAGATCCGGGCGAAGCCCCCCGAGATCTTGGTCGAATCCAGACCAGGCGGGGCCCAGGCGAAGCCCAGGCGAGGGGCGACCTTGGTGTTTCCGAGCAACTGGTCCCAGTCCTGGCGAAGACCGAGTTCCAGCAACAAACCAGGCCGAATTTTCCAGGCGTCCTGGAGGTAGGAAGAGGCTTCCCAGTTGGAGCGCTCCAGGAGACCGCGGCCCCCGAAGGCCACCACGCGGGAGGGGGTGCCGTCCACGCGGTAGACCTCGTAGCCGGTGCGTCGCACATCCTGCCAGTAGGCCACCGAAGCAATGTCGATGCCGAGTTTCACCTGGTGGGCGCCCAGCCGGGTGAAGGAAGGCAGAAACAGGTTGGCCAGCCACTGGTCGCGGCGGGCCTTGCGGGCGGCGTCCACATACTGGTTGCCGCGCTTGCCATCGGGGGTCAACTGCAAGGCGGCATGGCCTTGTGGGACTTCGCGAGAGAAAGTGCGGTTGGCGCCGTAGCCCATCTCGAACAGGGTCCCGCGGCCGAAATAGAACTGGTCTTTCAGATCGAAGAACCACTGGCGGGAGCGGCGGTCGACGGTGGTCTCGACCGGATCGAGCACGCCCAAACCGGTGCGGGGCGCGTACCAGTAGTTGAGCAGAAAGCCGCAGTAGAGAATGTTCGATGGAGTCAGGTTGACCTGGCTGCGCAGCAGATTGTTCCCACGCCAACTGGTAGTGCGGTCCGGCCCCACCCGGATGTCCTCGACCACGCGCTGGTCATATTGCGCATCCAGGCTATCGGAGAACCAGGCCCGGCCTTTGCGGATCGGCCCGGAGAAGTTGAAGCGCGGCGTCCAGCCCCCCAGGATCAGGCCCTTGCGCTTCTCGACGGAGGGGATGAAGTTGGTGGCGGAGTAGCGAAACTGGTCGTCGCCGGCGCTGGTGCGTACGGTCATGGCGCCGGCCGAACCTTTGCCGAATTCGGCCGCCAGATTGCCGCTGGAGATCTCCATGGAGCGGACCGCTTCGACACCGATGCGGCTTTCAAAGCGGCCGGTGAGCGGGTCGTTGAGCTCGAAGCCGTCCAGGGTGTAAAGGACCTGCTCCTCGGCGCCTCCGTTCAGGTGCAGGCCGCCGCTGGAATCCTGCACGACTCCCGGTAGGGCGCGCATGGCGTTGCGCAGGGTGGCCGTACTGGGATACGGGATCTCGAGAATCTGCGTGCCGGTGAGCTGCCTCTCCAGGGCGGTCTTGTTGAGATCGATCAGGGGCGGCGAGTAGGCCACGTCGATCTTCTCGAAGACCTCGCGGACCGGGTTGAGCACCAGGATGACTTCATTGGGACCTTCCAAGAGCCGCAGCGGACGGTCCCGCAGGCGGAAGTAGTTTTCCCGTTCCACGCTGAGCAGGTAGTCCCCCGGCGCCTGGAGATGGAAGGCGAATCTTCCGCCGGGGTCAGCAATGGCTTGCAGCCGCTTGGCTTGGGCGTCCGGACTGGTCGGGGCGATCCAGACCTGGGCGCCCGGCACAGCGGCGTTGTTCTCGTCCACGACGCGGCCCGACAGGCGAACATCCGCCTGGGCCATCAGGACCAGGGCGCTGAAGATTCCGGCCAGAAGGCAAACCCACAACTTCACAGCCTGACCTGATTGCCAATATACAATGAATCTTATGGCAAACCAAACCGGGGTGGCCAGGTGCGCCAGCAGGGCGGGCGGCGGGTGCAGTGTTTGTTCCGGTTCAGCTGGAAATGGAGAAGGCGCTCCCCCGTTAAGATAGCGGAGAGAGCGCATGAAGAAGGAACGGAAGCATTACACGCCGGAAGAGAAAGTCGCCATCCTGAGGCGGCATCTGCTTGAGCAGGTGCCGATCTCAGAGCTGTGTGACAAACAGGGACTCCAGCCCACGGTCTTCTACCGCTGGCAGAAGGAGTTCTTCGAGAACGGGGCAGCTGCTTTTCAGCAAAAAGCCCGGCCCAACCATTCAGCCGAGCAGGAGCGAATCTCGTACCTGGAGAAGAAGATCCAGACCAAGGACGAGGTCCTGGCCGAGCTGATGGCGGAGTATGTGGCTCTAAAAAAAACGCTTGGGGAACTCTGACCGGGGTCTGGGTTCCGCACGATACGCGGGACCAGATCGTGGATTTCGTCCGGCGCTGGTCTGAGAGAACCGAGATCGGCGCCGGACGGTTCATCGGGTGGCTCGACATCACCGCCAGCAAGTTCTACGACTGGCGGGAACGCTACGGCAAGGTGAACGAGCACAACGGCTGGGTTCCCCGTGATTTCTGGCTGGAGGATTGGGAGAAGCAGGCCATTATTGGCTTCCATCTGAAGAATCCGCTGGAAGGCTACCGGCGGCTGACGTTCATGATGTTGGATGCCGACATCGTGGCAGTGAGTCCGTCCAGCGTATGGCGGGTACTCAGCCAGGCCGGACTGTTGTCGAAGTGGAACGGCAAACCGTCGAAGAAGGGCACGGGCTTTGAGCAGCCGCTGGGCCCGCACCAGCACTGGCATATCGATGTGTCGTACATCAACATCAGCGGGACGTTCTACTACCTATGCAGCATCTTGGACGGCTACAGCCGGTACATCGTGAACTGGGATCTGCGCGAGTCGATGACGGAGGCAGACATCGAGATCATCTTGCAGCGGGCAAAGGAACTGTACCCGGATGCGCGGCCCCGGATCATCTCTGACAACGGCCCGCAGTTCATCGCTAGGGACTTCAAGGAGTTCATTCGGATCTCGGGGATGACGCATGTCCGGACTTCGCCGTTTTACCCTCAATCGAACGGAAAAATCGAACGGTGGCACAAATCGCTCAAAGGGGAATGCATCCGACCGGGAACGCCGCTGTCGCTTGAAGATGCGCGGCGTCTGGTGGAGGGCTACGTCGAGCATTACAACGACGTCCGCCTGAACAGTGCCACCGGCTACATCACGCCGAAGGACATGCTGGCGGGGCGGCAGCAAGAGATCCACACCGAGCGGGATCGGAAGTTGGAGGCGGCGCGAAAACAGCGGCAGATCCGTAGCCAGCAGGCTGCGTGAAGAACGAAGAGGCCCAATCTCAGAGCAGCCCGAGTAGCGGGTGAAGTGGATTGCTTCCGGGTTGGCCGCCCACACGCCCGGAGGTCGGAGTCAACCCTCGCGCTCTCCGTGATGTTGGATTGCCGCGGTCACCCATCTCGTCCGTTTCGAGCCCGTTAGCTACCTCCCGGCGGAAGAGTGCAGGTGCCCGGCCGATGGCGCACAGTGCTAGGCTACATGCTTGAGAGGGTAGGCGACCCGCCGAGCCGAAAGCGCAGTTGTTTTTTCAGCAGAAGCGATCCTCATCAAGTGAAGGCGGCCGCGTCGTCGCCCAAAGTAAACGTCAGCCGAAGGAGGTACCGAGGTGGTTAAACAACTCCTAGCAGCCATATGCGTTCGGCTGCTGATTGCGTTGGCCGTCACGCCGCTGCTCCTGATCGCGCAGACAGGACCGGTGAACCTGGACTTCCGGCAAGGCGTAATTGGCAGCCTCGCCACGGGTTGGGACGCTCCGGACGGCAAACAGGGCTATGTCGCCCGCATCACAGACGAGTGCGTGAAACCCGGCTCCCGTTGCGTAGTGATCGAACACCAGGGCAGCGGTGCACCGGCGGGCATGGGAAAGCTGATGCAATCGTTCAGCGCCGCCCCCTACCGCAATCGGAAGGCGCGCTTGAGCGCATCGGTTCGCGTGGTCCGTGACGCTCCCGCGGCCGGCGAGTGTAAGGCCCAGATGTGGTTTCGCGTGGATCTTCCCAACAAGGTCATGAGCTTCTTCGACGACATGGACAGCCGTCCAATCACTTCATCGGAGTGGAAGACCTACCAAATCGCCGGCGGTATTGACGAAGAGGCCGAAGGAATCAATTTCGGGATCATGTTATTTGGGTCGTGCAAGGCGTTCGTCGATGAAATGTCCTTTGAAGCGCTCGGCCCTGTTCTGCCGCCGTTTCGCGATGTTGCGCCTCGCGCCGAGGACGCGCCCAAAGTCGAGTGGCTCTTGAAGAACGCGTTGCCGATTCGCTCCATCGATCCGGCGGACGACGATTTCTCCGACCTGATGCCGCTGAAGAAAGTCATCGGCGACGCTCGCGTGGTTCAACTCGGCGAGCAGAGCCATGGCGACGGCGCCACGTTCTATGCCAAGGCGCGGTTGATCCGCTTCCTGCACGAACACATGGGTTTCGACATACTGGCCTGGGAGTCGGGCTTCTTCGACTGCGAAGAGATGAATCGCGCCCTGGCATCCGATCTGCTGCCGGCGCAGGCGGCCCAGCAGGGCATTTACGGCCAGTGGAGCCGCAGCGGCCTGCTTGTGCCACTGTTCGAATACGCGCGCTCGACGCTGAAGACCAGCCGGCCGCTTCGCCAGACCGGCTTCGACATGCAGTTCTGGTGGGCGGGCGCCGGAGGCAGCCTGGAATCTTACCCGAAACGGCTTTTCGGGTTGTTCGATCGCCTGGACCCGGGACTCGCGTCGCCCGCCGACCGCAAAACCGTCGCGGATCTTCGTGCCGCACTTCGCGACGCGGGCACCTACAAGCCGACGAAAGAGGATCGAGAGAAAAACCGCGCGGCCATTGAGAGGCTTACCGCCGCTCTGCGGAACAAGGCAGCCTCCGTCAAAGATGCCCGCGAAGTACGCTTCTTCCTCAAGACACTAGAGGATCTTTCGGCACTGGAGGAGCTGCGCGCGACATCCAATTACGGGTTTCGCGACCGCAAGATGGGGGAGAACATTGTGTGGCTCGCGAACGAGTGGTACGCCGGCCGCAAAATCATTGTCTGGGCCGCCAGCATGCACGTGGCGCGGAACATCGGTAGCATCGACACGCTGACGCCGAAGTTCAGCTACGACCACTTCGTTAGTATGGGCCAGGTGGTACACGAGCAGCTCGGCAAGGCGGTTTACACCGTGGGCTTCACTGCTTATCGCGTCTGGGTGGCTAATCCGATGATGACGGTGCTGCGCAGGTTGGAACCGCCGGCCGCCGACAGCCTGGAGACGCTCTTCCATGCCACCGGCCGGCCTTACGCCTTTGTCGATTTTCGTGGGTTGCCGAACGACCACTGGTTGAGGAAACCCATCATCTCACGTCCTTTCGGCTATTCCCAGATGCTGTCGGACTGGACGGGCAACTTGGACGCCATGTTCTTCACCGACGTGATGTTTCCGAACACAACAGCCGGCAACGTTCCCGATGGCGTGATAACCAAAAAGAAGTGAAGCTCAAACGGGCGCCCATGACTACCCGACGGCTCGCCCGCGATGACCTGGCCGACGACCGACGACCTGAATCGTCATCTGCCGCTGAAGTGAGTTATAGCTATTCTGCAGCGTGCCAGCCTGCGTCTTCAAATCAGGGCGTTGGCCAGTAGCGGCGCATCCGGAAGTTGAGACCGCAGGACGTGGTGGAGCTACAATGATCTTGCCGGGCTAAACGGAAGCGGGCTCTGCGGGGACGCAACCATGCCGAGGGATAGACTGGCGGGCTCATCGAGACGATGAATGGCAGCGCCGGAACCTGTTTCTTGCGCTGCCCAAATCCTCATCGGATCGGTAGACCCTGATGCCTTGAAAATCCCCGCCCGCAGGGCGGAATACTCACTAACGGAGAGCGCCCTCTCTCCATTTCAGGCTGAACCAGCACATGTTTTTGAAGGGCGAAACTGCTGAATGCGAAATGTTGTCTTCCTGACACTGGCGGTTTGCGGTACGGCATTCGGGCAGACCTGGCCGCATCTGGGGAATATCCAACAGCTCACCTTCGGCGGGCAAAACGCCGAGTCGTACTGGTCGCCGGACGGCAGGCGGCTGGTTTTCCAGTCCACGCGGGACGGCCATGAGTGCGACAAGATCTACATCATGAACGCGGACGGCTCGGGGGTTCGCATGGTGTCGACCGGCCAGGGCCGCACCACCTGCGCTTACTTTCTGGGCGACGGAAAGCACATTCTTTACGCCTCGACGCATGAGGGGGGCGCGGGTTGCCCGCCGCCCGCGGATCGGAGCCAGGGCTATGTCTGGCCGGTCTATGCGTCTTACGACATCTACCTGGCCAGCGAGGATGGCAAGATCGTCAAGAAGCTGACCACCGCGCCGGGCTACGACGCCGAGGCCACCGTGAACTTCAAGACCGGCAAGATCGTCTACACGTCCCAGGCGGGCGGGGACCTGGACCTTTGGGTGATGAATTCGGATGGTTCCGGGAAGCGCCAGATCACGCGCCAGGCGGGCTACGACGGCGGCGCAGTCTTCTCCCCGGACGGGAAGAAACTGGTGTGGCGCGCCATGCATCCCAACACTCCGGAGGGCGTGGCCTCCTACACGCAATTCCTGGCCAAGAACCTGGTCTCGCCCATGAAGATGGAGATGTTCATAGCGGATGCCGACGGCCGCAATGCAAAGCAGATCACCAATTTCGGCTGCGCCAGTTTCGCGCCCACCTTCACGGCGGACGGCAAGAAGATCCTGTTCGCCTCCAACAAGCAGGCCTGCGACACGCGTAACTTCGAGCTGTACCTGATGAGCCTGGACGGCTCGGGCCTGGAACAGGTGACGCAGTTGGGCGGTTTCACGTCCTTTCCTGAGTTCTCCCCGGACGGGAAGAAGCTGGCGTTCACGTCGGACTGGAAGGCCAAGGGGCGCTACGAGTTCAACATTTTTGTGGGGGAGTGGAAGTAGACCCGTGACTATGGAAGCCACTGGGAAGGATTGACGATTGCGAGATTGACGATTGACGATTTTCGTTCCGCGCGGCGTTGCAGACCAATCGTCAATGGTCAATGATGGAACAATGGTGACACGTTGCTACTTCTGCGGAGGTAAGACGCAACAGCGCCGAGTCAGAGCAGAGAACTGGTGGGGCGAAACGCTCGCCTTCGTAGAGAATGTGCCTGCCTGGGTCTGCGAGAATTGCGGAGAAGCCTACTTCGATGCGGAGACCTGCCAGCGGTTGGACCGTTTGAGAAAGGTCCCGCCCCCCACTCGCAGAACCGTCGAAGTCCCGGTCTACTCCTTCTCTGAGTGAGATGAACAGGCGCAGGCGGTTTCTGGCGTGGCTGCTGCTCTTCTGTGGCTTGGCGTGCGCGCAGAGCACGGTGGGTGATCTGCTCGAGCAGAAACTCGCGGAGAAGATCCGCAAGCTGGATGATTCGCTGGACGGAGTGCTGGGGGTGGCGGCCATCGACCTGGCCACGGGGCGCACGATCTCTTACAACGGCGGCGTGAGCTTCCCGCAGGCCAGCTCGATCAAGGTCCCGATTCTGATTCAGGTGTTCCGGGCGGCGCGGGCGGGGGAGATCCGCTGGGAAGATTCCGTCACGCTGAGGGAGAAAGACCTGGCGGGCGGCAGCGGGCATCTTCAGGAGCGCGTCAAGAAGGGGCCGGTGACCCTGACGATCCGGGAGCTAGCCAGGGCTATGATCGAAGACAGCGACAACCTGGCCACCAACAAGCTCATCGACATGACGGGCATGGAGCGGGTCAATCAGATGCTGGAGGAGCTGGGGCTTTGGGGGACGCGGCTCCAGCGGCGCATGATGGATTCGGCGGCCGCGGCGCGCGATGAGGAAAACATCTCGACGCCGATCGAGATGGCGCGCCTGGTGGAAACGATCTACCGGGGCAGGGCGGTGGACGAGGCAGCCTCCACGGAGATGCTGGCCCTGATGAAGCTGGTGAAAGCGGATTTCCGCAAGGCCGTGCCCGCCAAGATCGAGGTGGCCTCCAAGCCGGGCGACGTGCCCGGCGTACACTGCGAGAGCGGGGTGGTGTTCCTGCCCAAGCGCCCCTTTGTCCTCAGCGTGATGTCCACGTTGCTGGGAGAGGGCGCCAATCCGGTGCCCGAGGTGGTCTCGCTGGTTTACGCGCACTTCGAGAAACTGGACGCGTCCAATCGCTACGGCAACAGACTACAATAGATGAATATGGAGCTCAGAGGAAAGAGAGTCGCTATTCTGGTGGACCAGATTTACCAGGACTTGGAGGTCTGGTATCCCTATTATCGATTCAAGGAAGCCGGGGCCGAGGTGGTGGTGGTAGGCGCCAAGGCGGGCGAGACCTATCCCGGTAAGTACGGCTATCCGATGGTCTGCGAGCAGTCGTATGACCAGGTCGAAGCCGGCGACCTTGACGGGGTGGTGATCCCTGGGGGCTACGCGCCCGATCACATCCGGCGCTACCCCGCGGCGCTCAAGCTGGTCCGAGAGCTGGATGGGCAAGGGAAACTGGTGGCGGCCATCTGCCATGCCGGCTGGGTGCTTTGCTCGGCGGGCATCCTCAAGGGACGGCGGGTTACCTGCTTTTCTGCCATCAAGGACGACGTGGTGAATGCCGGGGCCCGCTGGGAAGATGCCGAAGTGGTGGTGGACGGCAACCTGGTCACCTCGCGCAAGCCCGACGACCTGCCGGCCTTCTGCCGCGCGGCCATCCGAGTGCTGGTCGAAGGGCGGGCCGCGACTCGATAAGCGCGCCGGCGAACTGCTGGTGAGGCCTTCGAGGTCAAACCGAGCAGAGTTTTTACCGCAGAGACGCAGAGGGGGCTGAAAGAATAGCTGGGGGGCTGCGGTGAATTCGAAACCTGGTCCTTTTGTCGCGGTTTCGGGTCAATCAGAACGTGAAAACCTTCCCATAGAACCAGCAAACCGTGTTTATGGTAATACTGCAACTCCCTGTTCTTTGCGGCTCGCGGAGGTTCTGCATGGTCGCCCGGTTCGGTGTCTCCAAGGAATTGAGTCATTGACGATTGTTTTATTTGTGGCCGGACGGCGCGGTGGCGCCAGAGGCCTACCCCCGGCGTTTCCAGCCCACGCGGGCGAGGACCTGTTTGGCCATCTTGGCGGTGTTGACGTGGATTGTAACGGTGTCCTCGGTGTGGACGGCGTAGCCGCCGGCGAGCACGATGGCCACCGGAACTCCCTGCAACAGGGCGCCGCCGATCACCAGGCGGTCCCGCGCCTCCAGCCCTTCCAGGGTGAGTGAAAGTCCCCCCAACTGATCCTGATAGTAGGTATCCGCTCCGGCCACATAGACCACAAGCTGGGACCGGTGCTCGGCCAGGGCCGGCAGGTAAGCCCGGCGCAGGCGCTCGAGGTATTCCTCATCGCCGGTCTCATCCGGCAGGTGGATATCGAGGTCAGAGGGGGGCTTCTCGGCAGGGTAGTTTTTGAACTGATGGATGGAGAGCGTGAAGACCTGGCTGTCGCGGGCGAAGATGACGGCGGTGCCGTTGCCCTGGTGTACGTCGCAGTCGACTACCATGGCGCGCTCGATCAGGCCTTCCCGCTGGAGCCGGCGGATGGCCACCGCGATGTCGTTGATGGCGCAGAAGCCTTCGCCGTGATCCGGGAAGGCGTGGTGAAAACCGCCGGTGATGTTGTAGCCGATGCCGTCGCGCAGCGCCAGGCGGGCTGCCAGGGTGGTGCCGCCGGCGGCCAGCCAGAAGGCCTTGACGGTCTGCCTGGAATAGGGGATCTCGAGCCTGAGGATCTCGTAAAAGGTGAGCGTGCCTTTCTTGAG
>Ga0315282_10018067_pt1 | contig 10126 bp, 10 predicted proteins | sample YL17G07_20_MG_FD_203693 | JGI IMG/M metagenome (GOLD analysis project Ga0315282, IMG submission 203693) | Sediment microbial communities from Yellowstone Lake, YNP, Wyoming, USA - YL17G07_20 | ecosystem: Environmental > Aquatic > Freshwater > Lake > Sediment | place: USA: Wyoming | collected... | reverse complement strand
CGCTGGCAATTCGTATATCGCAGGCCAAGGCGATCTCACAACCTCCTCCCAATGCCCAACCATTGATTGCTGCAATCATGGGCTCTTCCATCGATTCCATAAAAAGGAGGATCTCGTTGGCCTTCTTCGAGGCATTGACTGCATCTTGAGGGGTTCGGTCCTTGAGCATTCGAAGGTCAGCTCCAGCAATGAATGCCTCATCCCCGACACCCGTGATGATGCCCACCCTGATATGAGGTTCTGAATGCAATTGCTTCAATATATCCTCCAACTCCATCCATGTCTCCCAATTCAGGACATTCCTCACTTCGGGTCGGTTGATTTTGATAATGCCTATTCTATCATCCGTTTCATAGATCAAATTTTTGTAGGACATTGGAATCCTCCGTCTCTTCATTTTCGACAATCATCGCTATGCCTTGGCCTCCTGCAATACACATGGTTACTAAGCCAAACTGGGATTTCCGTCTCTTCATTTCATGGATAATTTTCGTTATAAGAATGCAACCTGTTGCAGAGATTGGATGGCCAAGGGCTATCGCTCCACCATTCACATTTACCCTTTCCATGTCAAAGTTTAGTTTTCTTATCACAGCAAGGGACTGAGCTGCAAAGGCTTCGTTTAACTCTATTAAATCGATATCCTTAAGCTCCAGCCCAGCTTTTTGTAATGCCTTTTGGGTTGCTGGAATAGGGCCAATCCCCATAATCTCAGGCTTCACTCCGACGGATGCATAAGATCGTATGGATACGAGTGGACGGATGCCCATTTCTTTTGCCTTCTTCCGAGACATCACCACAACCGCAGAGGCTCCGTCATTCAAGCCGCTTGCATTTCCAGCAGTGATGGTGCCATTTTGTTTAAATACAGATTTCAGTTTTGATAATTCCTCCAGCGTGGCGCCGAACCTTGGATGTTCATCTGTATCAAAGATCACAGGAGATCTGCCAGTTTGAGGAACTTGGACAGCCACGATCTCTTCCCTAAATTTATTGGACTTGATAGCATCTTCAGCCCTCTGCTGACTCAGAAAAGCAAACCGATCCTGGTCCTCACGGGAAATCTTATAAAGTTCGGCCACATTTTCTCCGGTCTCTCCCAATGAATAACCTGAAATAGGATCCAAGAGGACCAGCTGATCGATGAGTCGGGCATGGCCAAGCCGGCTGCCCCATCTCACTTTGGGTAGGATGTAAGCAGCCCTACTCATACTTTCCATTCCTCCAGCAACAATGATATCGCTTTCTCCAGTCTTAATGATCTGACCGGCTAAACTAATAGCCCGCAGGCTTCCCCCGCATGCCTTATTGATTGTAAATTGCGGAATTTCAATTGGGATTCCGGCCTTAAGAGCTACAGCCCTTGAAGAATTCGCAGGGAGATCGCCGGTTCTAAAACCATGGGCCATGATGACCTCATCGATTTCGTCACCCTTAAGGCCTGCTCTTTTCATGGCCTCTGCGATGGCGATAGTCCCCAGGTCCCAATCGCTCACCTCTCTTAAACTTCCACCAAATCTTCCAATGGGAAGTCTTGCTGCGCTAACAATTAGAACATCGTTCAATTTGTATCCTTCCTTTCTTAAATATATTTTGATCACTCCTCTGATCTCTTCATGCTCATATGGATGGTGAATTTTTCAGAAGTCGCCGTAATACTTTACCGGAAGCACTGCGGGGAATCGTCTCCGTGAACACCACTTTGGCCAACCGTTTGTACTTGGCCAATCCTTGCGCCGCATATTCGATGATGGCCTCCTGGGGAAGGCTGGCCTTATCCTGGAGTACCACATAGGCTACAGGAACCTCGCCATATTCTGGATGGGGCTCGCCAATGACGGCCGCATCTTTTATATCGGGGTGGCTGACCAGAATGTTCTCAATCTCAGCAGGTGGCACTTGAAACCCCTTGCATTTGATCACTTCTTTTAATCGGTCGACAATGAAAACATATCCTTCCTCATCCTTCCAAGCCAGGTCTCCTGTCCGAAGCCATCCATTTATCATTGTCTGCGCAGTAGCTTCTGGATTGTTGTAGTATCCCTTCATCACCTGTGGTCCCCGGACCCAGAGTTCCCCCACTTCCCGCGGCCGCAATTCAGCCCCCGTTTCTGGGTCAACGATTCTATCTTCTGTCAAAGATAATGGAAGCCCGATCGATCCCACCTTGATCTTTCTGATGGGGGTAACGTGGGTGGTTGGTGAAGATTCGGTAAGACCATATCCCACCATCACAGGAACCCCGGTGATCTGTGTAAACCTCTCTTGAACCTCAGGAGAGAGGATCGCTCCCCCTGCATTGACGTACCGGAGATGGGTCCAGTCCATGGTCAAAACCTTTGGATGATGGCAGAATTCCTGGACGATCAAAGGAACAGTGAAAAAGAGAGACGGCCGATAGGTTTCGAAGAGAGAGAGAAATTCGTCCACCGGGCGGAAACGACTTGCCAGAACCTGAGTGGCCCCGGCCATGATGGATGTTCCCATCAGAACGGTCATCCCATAAATATGAAAAAAAGGGAGCTGGTTAATCATTACATCCATTGCCGAAATTTCATGGACCTGAACAACCTGGTAAAGATCACTAAGGAGATTGAAGTGGGTTAGCATGACTCCTTTGGGGAGCCCGGTTGTACCACTCGAGAAAGGGAGCACGGCGATCGTCTCCTTGGGATCTATCCCAATGGAACGGTCCAGTCGATCCGATCCACCCAGGAGCGACGAAAAGGGAATAGTGTTCGAAGGCGGTTTTCCTTGCCCTTCAAGCACTATGAATCGTAACCCCTGAACCTCTGAAATAAGGTTTCCTACCTGAGCATAAAGGTTGTCCGAAGTGATGAGGCCCTTGACTTCTGTCTCTCTTAATTGGTGTAGAACCTCTCGCTCTCCGTAATGGGTGCTTACTGGAACGACGACACCCCCTGCCTTCAAAATCCCATAGAAAGAGAGGATGTATTCCAGACTGTTCTTCATCCAAAGGGCTATGCGGTCTTCTGGCTCCACTCCCATCCCTGCAAGGGAAGCAGCAAGGGCTGAAGAATTTTCCTCCAGCCACTGATAAGAATATTCCTTCCCACCTGCCTCGGGAGTGATCACAGCAACCTTCTCCGGATATTCCTTCGCTGCCTGGCGAAGTGGGAAAGTCAGAGGCTCTAAAGGTACGATTATAGGAGGATGGATCAGATTCATTTCTTTCTACCCCTTCATCTTTTTTTGACCCATTTGCCTAATAAACCCACTGGTGCCCAGACAATGACAACGGCCAACAGTAATCCAAAAAAAAGCTTATGCCCGGTCTCGAAGAACCTTTTGAAGACAAACTCATCCAATCCCGTGATGACGAGTGCCCCTATACTTGGACCGATCAGCGTGCCAATTCCACCAAAAAGCGATCCCACTATGGGCATGACTGACCAAAACCCGTCGAATGCTGAATCAGGATTGAGGAAATGGATGTAGTGGGCGTAAAAGGCGCCCATCAAAGCGGTGCAAAACGCTGAAACCGTGAGGGCCGTGATCTTGGTCTTGAAAACCGGCACACCGATCCCGGAAGCCGTCTCTTCGTCCCCGTGAACGGCTGACATGGCGAGCCCTATGTTCGAATGTCGAATGAAATAGATCGAAAGATAGATGGCGAACATCAGCGCCGCAGCCAGATAATAATTGGTCGTCCTGGAAATATAAAAATCAAATGTCATTCCCCAAAATTTTATTAATGGCAGGGAGGGGATGCTAAAAATTCCTTTAGAGCCTTCTGTCAGGCGGGTTAAGTTCAGGGTAAGGAGCTTCATCACCTCTGCGAAACCGAGGATGGATAAGGCGAAATAGGGTCCACGCAATCGAAAGGCAGGAATCCCGATGATCAGTCCTCCAAACACCCCGACCATTGCTGCGGCTACCATGGCCAGGAAAGGGTTGAACCCCGCTTTCATCACCAGAAGGGCTGAAGCATAGGCACCGATTCCGAAAAAGGCCGCATGTCCGAAGGAAACCTGTCCGCACACTCCTGCGAGCAGGTTCCACGCCAGACAAACAGATCCGAGGATGAGAGCTGAGATGAAGATGCTCAAGTAATAGGGATTGAAGGAAAGGACGAATGGAAGGGCTAAAACCACAACAAATGTTATTATGGCTATCTTTTTCTCGGACACCTGGAAGGGGAGATAGGATTTCATTTATATCCTCTTTCCAAATAGTCCGGAGGGCCGAACCAGAAGAATAACGAGGAAGAGAACGAATCCAAATAATTCCCTGTAGGAGGAGCTGACGAAGGTTACGGTCATGGCCTCTCCTATGCCAAGAATCATTCCAGCTACAATCAATCCTGGAATGGAACCGACCCCAGCCAGAACCGTAAGAATAAAAGCCTTGACCGTAATGTGGATACCTGTTCCTGGACTGACAAATGACAACATCCCGAGCAGCGGTCCTCCCAGACCTGCAAGCAACCCACCGATGCTGAAGGCGAGAAGGTCAACCCTTTCGACGTTAATTCCAGCCAGAGATGAAGCATCCCGATCAATAGCGGTGATTCGAATGGCTTTTCCCATCTTGGTATGGCGCAGAAAGGAGTGGAGAGCCAGGACTCCGATAAAGGAGATCGCAAAGGTCACGATCTCTCCCAGGCTGATGTAGATCCCAGAAAACATCAATGGTTTCTCCATCCAGTCCACGCCGATATTACGGATGTCTGCTGACCAAAGCTGGAGATAGAGGTTGGAAAGGAAGATCCCGATCCCGAAGGTCAGGATGAGGGTATTGAGTTCTGCAGTGGTGCGGATCCTCTGCAAAAATACGCGGTAACTCAAGAAAGATGCTCCAGCGGCAATCACCGCTGCTAACGGAATGGAGAGAAGAGGGTTCAATCCCCACTTGACCAGCAGCCAATAAGCAATATAACCTCCCAGCACCAAGAACTCTCCGTGGGCCATATTAATAATCCGCATGATGCCGAATACAAAAGCCAGTCCCAAACAGTAAAGGGCATAGTTGACCCCCTCCAACATTCCAGAAAGAATGGATTGGATGATACTGGTCGTGGAGATCAATTCTTTTTTCCTATGGACCTTGACCCGTTCGGCGGCGCCAAGCTTCGCCCTTTAGGGCGGTATGCAGAACGCCGCTCAGGGTCAACCCTGAGCAAGCCCCAGCATTTACGCCGGGGAGTCGAAGGGTTGAGTTTTTTCTTCTATTCCTTATTTTCCACCCCAGGGAACAGCAGGAAACTGTATGGTCCCTATGGCTCGATCCTTAGGATAGACGACAACCTGATTCCCTTTTTGTGTCTGGAACAATATGGCTGTAAAATATTTGGGATCGCCTTTTTCATCAAAGGCAACTCGTCCTAAGGAACCCACCGTATCCATTGCCCGAAGCGTAGTTCTTGTCTTTTCCGGATTATAATTTCCAGATTTTCCCCCTCCCTGAGCAATGGCCTCGAGCATGTATTTCGTGGAGAGGTAGCCGAGCATGGCGATATAGGAAGGCTCTTCCTTATATTTGGCCTTATAAATAGCGACAAATTCCGCCTCCTCGGCCTTCGCTTCTTTTGGGGCTGTTCCCATTTCCCAGATTGATGTGCCGTAGATATACTCACTCATCGGCCCTAACTCCCTGACAAATTCCGGCGTGCCGATGCCCCATGCACCCATGTATGCCTTGACCGGCAAGTTTAGGATCTTTGCGTCCTTAATCGTGCCAACATAATCAGGGAAATATCCTTCCACGAGAAGGACTTCACATCCGGCATCCCTGATCTTGAGTAAAATCGGCTTGTAATTGGTCGTTCCCTTTTCGAACTTTTCGAAGACCGGAACCTCAATGCCTGCTTTCACCAACTGGTCCCTTACCACTTCTGCAATCTCAGTGGTGGCGGAAAGGCTGTTGTAAAGAACTCCAACCTTCCTGGCCCCAAAGAGTTCCTTGATGATTCCTGACTGGGCTGCTGCGTAGCCCTGCATGTTATTGAGCCGGAAGAAGTTCTTGAATTTTTTTGCTGACAGTTTCGTATCGACCGCTCCGGTCGTTAAGTAGGGCGTATCGTATCGTTCGGCTACCTCTGATGCAGGTCCCACCAGGTTGGATCCATATCCGCCAACGATGGCGTTGACTTTGTCCATGCCCGCAAGCTTTTCTACTGCGGCTACAGCCTTCTGAGGATCACTTTCATCATCATAGACACGCAGGTCGACCTTGATCTTATACTTCTTTTCAAACTCCTCCGCTCCTACGCGGACCCCTTTGATCTGCTCCATCCCGTGTTTGGCTAAACTTCCTGTCTGAGGGGCATGGGCCCCCAGTTTGATGATGGGTGCGGCCCAGCCAGTTCCTAACCACAATCCTACCAACAAAACTACACAGATTTTACTCATTATCCATCCCTTCATTTTTCTCCTCCTTCCTTTTTAGTCATTAACTGAAGTCTTGCACTTTTTGATATAGGTATAAGAAAGGCTGTTATCCTATAATAGGCTAAAGAAAGCGCGAGCTTAACCTTAGCCCAGAAAGGAGAACAGCCTATGGAATTGAAAAATGCTAAAGAAGATATCCCGTCCATATTATCTTTTTTCTCAGAAACTTTTTCAAGACCTTCTTTTAAGATTTTCTCTTCCTTTGTCATCAGCTTCATTCAGTCAGGCAAAGAAGCCCATACTTCCTCCATGGTTCAATCCCTCACGCATCCTTTTCTTCGCCGATCTCTCTCAAGCTTCACTCGATTCCTCGGACAAAATATCTGGGCCATGGAAGAGATCGCCCAGATCGCTCTGTCCCAGTTCTTCCATCATTTGCGGATCAAAGCCGATTCGGTTCTTTTTCTCATCGTGGATGACACCGTTGCCCAAAAGACAGGCAAGAAGATGCCCGGATGTGCCTGGCATAAAGAGGGAGCCTACAAATCCCATGTCTTTGGCCACCAGTGGGTCCTCTTTGCTCTCCTCTATAAGGACTTCCTTCTGCCCCTCTGGGCCAACCTCTATCACCCTAAAGGGACCAAAGGATGCGGCCCTTTTCGAACCAAAATCCTCCTGGTCAAAAAGATGCTTCAGGCGCTTCGCCTCCCGGTCCCCTGTAAAGTCTATCTTCTGGCAGATGGCTGGTATTGGGGAAAGCCTTTGGCTCAGCTCTGTCGAACATGGGGTTACCATAATGATCTCTCAACTGAGGTCCAATTCCGTTGTCTTCGTCGATGGGAAACGAACCAAGGTGACGACCCTCTCGACCCTTCGCTCTGCCTACCGAGAGGTCTCTCTTCCCTTCTATGGAGAGCACCGAACTCTTCAGATCGCTCGTTTTGTTGGCCTCATCAAGAACTTCGGCAAAGTCGCTATCGTGGTGGTGAAAGAGAAACGAAAGAACCCCCGTTATCTTGTCTCCACCAATCTCCATCTCTCTGCTTTAGATATCCTCAAATATTACGCCAAACGATGGAAGATCGAACAAATGATTAAAGACCTCAAACAACGATTAGGATTTGGGCACTATCAAGTCCGAAATCTCCAAGCGATCCAGCGCCATGTGGCCATAGTCCTTCTGAGTTACTGCGTCTTAATCTTTTTGAAAATCCTCCAGTGGTTAAGGGATAAAAAGGCCTCACTCAATTTATCTATACGGCTCTTGGCCTTCCATGTACGCAGGCGTATTTTGATAGAACACATTACCGTGACGATGAAAAATATGAGAATCCAATTTAAACAAAATATTCTCGATAGTTACCTCGAACAATTATGGGCGTAAAAAGTGCAAAACTTCAATCATTAAGTCACTTGGTCATTAAGTTATTTATCAACTGTTGACTTATGACCCAATAACTACATTTTTTGGTGCTTCCACTCCTAAGTGCCTAAAGGCCCAGATAGGCATGCTTGATATGGGGAGTCTCTCGCAGAAAATTCACTTCCCCTTCCAGTACGATCATTCCTCTTTCTAATACATATCCGTAATAGGCCGCTGAAAGTGCCACTTGAGTGTTCTGCTCCACCAATAATATGGTGGTGCCGGAATGAACAATTTTTTTAATCGCCACGAACATTTCACGGACGATGAGAGGCGCAAGACCCAGAGAAGGCTCATCCATCAACAGCAATTTTGGTAAAGTCATTAACCCACGGCCGATTGAGACCATCTGCTGCTCACCACCTGAAAGAGTTCCGCAGAGCTGATCCTTCCGGTCAGCCAGGTGGGGGAATAATGAAAATACCCAATCCAACCTTTTTTGGACGGTTGTCCTTTCGGAAACCCTGTAGGCTCCCATCTCCAGATTCTCTCGAACGGAAAGGGGCGGCCATAGGCGGCGGCCTTCCGGGATCATTGTCATTCCCAAACCTACTATCTGATGAGTTTTTTTACCTTGGATTTCCTCGTCCAAGAACCATATTTTGCCGGAGGTAGGAGGAGTCAGCCCGATGATCGAACGGAGGAGGGTTGTTTTCCCCGCACCATTCGGACCAAGGATGCAGGTCATCTCCCCTTGACGGACTTGAAAGGAGATATTTCCAAGGACGTGGGCGTCTCCGTATCCAACTGAGAGACCCTCAACCCTAAGCATCTTCTCTCTCTCCTAAGTAGGCGCGGATGACCTCCGGGTTCTCTACCGCTTCTTCCGGAGTGCCATCAAAGATGAGTTGTCCGAAATTGAGCACCAGAATTCGCCGGCAAATTCCCATGATGGCTCGGAGGTTATGTTCCACCATGAGGATGGTGATCTTTCTTTCTGTATTGAGAGAGCGAATAAAGGGAATGGCTTCTTCAACTTCCCTGGGGTTCAGCCCTGCAAGAACCTCATCCAGGAGAAGGAGTTTTGGATGGGTGGCCAGGGTTCGTGCCACTTCCAGTCGCTTGCGCTCTGGCAGGCTCAGTGAATGGGAAATGTGATGGGTGAGAGGGGCGAGTCCGGTATTTTCAAGGATCTCCTCTACCTCCTGATTGATCTCTACGATAGAACGCTGGCCCGGTTTTCCGAAAACCGCAGCTGCCTTGACGTTTTCAAAGACTGTCATTTCCAGAAATGGGCGGACCACCTGGAACGTCCGGGCTATCCCGAGATGACAAAGCCTGTCAGGCCGCATCCCGGCGATCGATGTCTTCATGAATTTTATTTCTCCATGAGAAGGAGGGAGAAAACCGCTGAGGAGAGCAAAGAGGGTTGTCTTGCCAGCACCGTTAGGTCCGATTACACCAACGATCTCTCCCGGTGTGATACCAAACGATACGGCAGCAAGGGCTCTCAACCCTCCAAAGTCCCTGGAGAGGTTCTTTACTTCAAGAAGTGGTGAATGGGTGGGAGTGGGGTTATCAGATAGATGTAAATTCACGGAATCGCATTCCTCAATTTAACTTTTAGATTGATCTCTTCGGGTGGCCTTAATGATTTTCAAACTAATCATACTTTAGTGTCGGTGTCAAGATACTTCCTAGAGAGCCTGGAACTCCGATATAAGGATCAAAGATAGTTATGGTGCCACAAATAGATTCGCCGGAGTTATGTGAATGAATTAGGGAGGAGAAAGTCCCGTGTATTTGGTGTAAATCGAAGAACGGGTGACCCCGAGTTCCTTGGCAGTCTTATGGACGGGGACATCGACGAGCATAATCACTTCATGAGAAAGAAAGATCCCAAAGTAGCACTCAATGAAAACGATCAGCTTATTGCGATTGAGCATTTTGAGTTTCCGACGATACATCTCCCAGGTGGTCTCCTGGCCTAACGCATCAAGACGGGCTTGTTCTTCCTGCCACATCAAAAAGGCTTTCGTCAGAGCCTTCATGGCCATCACTATATAGACCTGGACAAAAACGCCCTCCCGGGTCTTCTTCGGAGGATCCTCCAGATGCCAGTCTTGTTTCGTCTCACGAAAGAGATTATTTTCCATCAGACTGCGACCATCATAACGATCAAAAGCAACAAAGGGATCTTTGACCTCTCCATTGGTCACCATGACCACTTGTTTATCTACCGGTGGGGTCTGATTGTTCCAGGTCTTGACCACAACCGCATTCAAGGGGATAGGCTCATAATCTTTCTTAGTCGTATTGGCCTCAGAACCCTCGGGGTTAAACCAATCACAGCTCAAAAGCCCCGGCACCCCCACTAAAGTGGTAACGACCTTTTCGCTAAATTTGTTCTTCC
>Ga0315282_10018066_pt1 | contig 10128 bp, 8 predicted proteins | sample YL17G07_20_MG_FD_203693 | JGI IMG/M metagenome (GOLD analysis project Ga0315282, IMG submission 203693) | Sediment microbial communities from Yellowstone Lake, YNP, Wyoming, USA - YL17G07_20 | ecosystem: Environmental > Aquatic > Freshwater > Lake > Sediment | place: USA: Wyoming | collected... | reverse complement strand
GCCAGATAAAAAATATCGTAAACATAAATGTAAATATGATTCTTAAAAATAAACCGAGTACTACAAGCAAGGGGAGAAATAAAATTCCTATACCTGTAAGTATAGCTACGACTAGCAAAAAGATTAAGCCCACAAAAAATGCTTTCATAATTTAATGTCCTCCTTTAACATAGATACTATATAATACTATCTAATAATAGCAAAAGGGCAGATCTGATTATAGGCGCAATATGTGCAAGCCATATATGTAGGTGTCGCGACGAAGCTTCTATCGCGTATACCCTGCGAAACCTCACTTATCTTATCCTTTACTCTTTCTAAATCACTGTCTTGTATCTGATTAGACCCGATAATGCCAGATTCCAGAAAATACAACTCTACACGTTTAGGTAATTGCCCAAATACATTCTTATAGGCGAGCGAATAAAGAGAAAGCTGCATGCTCTCTTTTGTGCGTTTATTTGCCTCCTTTTGAGTTTTAATCTCCGAAGTCTTAAAATCCATAATTACTGCTCCATCTTCCTCCAAATCTATCCGGTCAAAACGACCGGTGATTTTATTATCTCCTAAAATAAATGAGAATTCTTTTTCAATATACATAGGCTGGGAATCCCGCTTCTCTTCTTCATTAAAGAATTTAATTAATGCCTCAAGGCCTTTACGGAAACGCTCCTGTTGATGCTTTTCGTCTAAAAAACCCTGCGGGTCGAAACTCTCCTTAAATGCATTTAACAAATCTGCCGTGGACATCTTTTTACCCGCCATTTTAAATTGAAAATATTTAGTCACCGATTCATGCATTGCCCGTCCGTAAATAACCGTATGGTGCTCCATAATAGGGACGCGCAATATATTTACATATTTATATTTTAACGGACAGGTCAGATAGTCATCCATATGGTAATAGCTTAAAGCGATAAGCTTACCTTCAGGAGTTCCGGTAATTTGTGGCTGTGGAGATTCTTTTTGAGGAGCAAAGCGTTCAATTGTTTCAAGGGCACTGGATTTCTTTTTCTCTAATTCCTTTACGACTTCACCCTGTGCTTCCAAAACAAATTGGCTAACGCGCCTAAGGCGTCTGCCGCCGTAATCTGCAGCGCTGGTAAGATACAATTCCTCTTTAGCGCGCGTCATACCCACGTAAAATAGCCTGCGTTCCTCCTGGATATGAAAATCTCCGCTTGGCAATACTTCCTTAATTAAAGCATCCGGTAACTCAATGGGTTGCCGGCGGTGCGGCCAGGGGAAACGGCCTCCAACTAAACTGACGAGGAATACTACCCGAAATTCCAATCCTTTTGCTTTATGAATCGTGAGCACATTTACTGCATCGCAATCCAAGTCTGCCTCTACCGTAGGCGGATCATCGCCTGCTTCGATGAGAAGATTAAGATAATTCACAAAACTCATAACGCGGTCTTCCTGGGCTACTAGTTCAAAATCTCGCACGATATTGAAGAATTTTGCGAGATTTTGAATCTTGGTTTCATTTTCTAAGCTGGGATTCTGGGTCAGCCTCTTCAAAAAACCGGTTTCAGTCAAAAAACTATAGAGCAATCTTCCGGTAGTTTGTTCGCGGGAAATCTTCAAGAATTTCTTAAGGTCAGCTAAAATATTTTCTATTTTACTCTTAGATTCATCGCTTATATCTTGTAATTCCGGTATATTATCCAGTTCGCCTAATACTAAATAAAGCGCTTTATTCCTGCGCTTTGCATAATGTGCGCACAGGCCTAAATCAGAAAGACTTAAGGCATAGACTTCGGAACTGACCAGATAATACAAACTAAGGGAATCCGAAGGGTTAGCCACCGCGCGTAAAAAATTTATGCATAACTTAACCTCTTCCCGTGAATAAAGCCCCTGGTTACCGCTGAACTGCCAGGGTATATCCTGCATATTCAATGCCTGTAAAAAGCTTTGGGCATCAGAATTTGAACGCACGAGAATTGCGAAATCGCGATACTTAAAATTTCCTATCCCTACTTTGCCTTTTATTATCTTAGCTACATTATCTGCTTCGGTAGAATTTGTATCAAAATGTAAGTGCTGCGGAGGGTTACTTTCTTTAGATAAACCAATGAGCCGCTTATCGATATTTGCCTTCACCTCAAAACGCTCAGGATTATTATGTTGTATAAGCCGGTAAGCGTTATCTAAAATTACCTGAGAAGAACGATAATTCTGAACAATACTTACCTCTTTAGTATTAGAAAAATCATTTATAAAATTCAGGAGGTTGGAATATGCGGCGCCACGGAAGCGATAGATACACTGGTCATCGTCTCCTGTTACCGTAATATTTTGAAGGCCCCCCGCTAAAATCTTGGCCAGCTGGTATTGGGCATAATTTGTATCTTGAAATTCATCGACCAAAATATATTTAAACTGCTCCTGGTATTTTTTTAAAATTAAGGGGTGCTCTCTTAAAAGATTTAATGCCAGATAAAACTGATTACCAAAGTCAACCAGCCCTTCCTTAGCAAGTAATTCTTGATATTGAGCATAAGCGCGCGCAACCTCCATCTGTTGCTGGGCTTCTTCTTTTAAGGACAAATTTTTGGAGTCCTGTTCTGACTTTGATATAAGTGCCTTGGCATACTCAAGATATTCTTGGGGCGATACATCCTCATCTTTAGCGCGGCTGAATAAGGATATCAGTGCTTCAATAAAACGCGTAGGGTCGGATAAGGGCCTGTAATAAGAAAGGACAAACTCGAAGAGATGCTCGCGAAAGAATACCGCTGCCTCAGGGCGAGTTAAAACCTTAAAATCCGGATTAAGGCCCGCAACCAGAGCATTTTCACGTAACAACCTATCACCGAAGGCATGAAAAGTAGAAATCCAGATGTCGGTATAGCCATAAGGCACAAGGATATCCACACGTTCCTGCATTTCCCCTGCTGCCCTATCTGTAAAGGTAAGTGCCAGGATCTCATTAGTCTTGGCTAATCCTTCGGATAAGAGCCAGGCAATTCTACGGGTAATAACCGTGGTCTTGCCAGTACCAGCACCTGCGATAATAAGCAGGGGGCCGGCCCTATGCGTAACTGCCTCTAATTGCTCCTTGTTCAAACCTTCAAGAATTTTATCCATAGCTTATAACATTTTACCTTGACAATATGTTATTTTCAAGTATACTTTAGCTTTTATAGGAGTGAATTGATATGTTAAAAATATGCGCTATATGCGGGAAGACGCAAGTTGCAGGAAAAAGTATTGTGCGAAAAGGCCTCGCTAAAAAGAAAGGCGGAACAGGCAAAAAAGTAACCCGCTCAACCGGTCGCACTTTCCATCCTAATCTGCAAAAGATACGTATCTTAATAAACAACCGGCCTCAAAAAGTATATGTCTGCACAAAATGTATCAAAAAAGGTCGGGTGCAAAAAGCCTGAAGTCTTATCTAAAAAATATATCCTTGCCTTCTAATAAAACGCTCCCCTCGCCCTGCCAGTTGTCAATTCTTGGGGTATATACAAAATCAAAACTATCTGCATTGGTCAGGCTATCTTTAAAACTAGCCATCCCGAATCCTATTGCCTGAGAAGTAATATTACCGTCGGTAACCCAGAATTTCAATGTTTCCCTGCCTAAAACTTGCGGTTCACCTTTTACCTTAAGATTTCTGGTATAAAATAATGGCTCCGGATTTCCTGTGCCAAAAGGCTCAAGGCGCTCAAACTCCGCTATAATTTCCTCATTGAGGTCTGACAGGGATAACTCCATATCAATATCAAGACTCGGAAGCAAATCTTCTAAAACTAATTTTTCTTTCGCAAACCGGTTAATTCTATTCCTGAAGTCTTCTATATTGTTGTTAGTTATGATAAGCCCTACGGCATGGCTATGACCGCCGAATGTCTTTAAGAAATCTTTGCATTCCAGGAGCGCCTGGAACAAATGAAAATTCTTTATAGAACGACCTGAACCTTTACATAAACCACCCGTTTTAGATATAACAATAGTAGGTCTATAAAATTTATCTGCGAGTTTGGAAGCCACTATCCCCAAGACACCCTGGTGCCAATCTTCTTTAGCGATAACAATAATTTTGTGTTCCTTAAAATTAACCTCCCGGTCAATTAAATCGTGCGCTTCTTCTAAAATTTTCTCTTCTACCTTCTGGCGCTGCCGATTAAACATTTCTACAGTCCTGGCAAGTTCACTTGCCTCTTCATCATTCTCGCTCATAAGCAAATTTAAGGCAGTCTCGGCTGTATCCATGCGGCCGCTGGCATTGATACGGGGCCCTAGTATAAAACTCACAAAACCACAGGTCATCTTCTTGCCCTTGATGCGGCTGATTTCCATAAGCGCCTTCAGCCCGGGGCGTTTAGTATGCGTAAGTTTTATTAAACCTTCTTTAACAATCACGCGATTTTCGCCTGTCAACGGAACTACATCTGCAATCGTGCCTAAGGAAACCAAATCCAAATCTTCATGCAACTTTCTGCCCGTGATAGCCTGGCAAAGTTTATAAGCTACACCCACTCCGGCCAAATCCCTGTATTTGTAGCGACAACTTTTTATTTTGGGATTTATAATTGCCGAAGCGCAAAGAGCGACATCGTGATTTACGGGTTCATGGTGGTCGGTTACTATTACATCTATATTGTGACGCCTTAATTCCCGTATCTCTTCATTATTATTTGTTCCGCAATCTACGGTAATCAAGAGCGCCACACCTTTTTGCCTGGCAAAATGAACGGTATTTTTGTTTAGCCCGTAACCCTCTTTTATTCGATGCGGTATATAATGGACTGCATCCAGGCCTATTTTAGAAAGTGCCTCTTTTAACAAAGCAAGTGCAGTCAGTCCATCCACATCATAATCACCAAAAATCATTACCTTTTTTTCATTTTTAGCTGCCTTTTTGATAAGGTTGATCGCATTTTGCATATCTGAAAATAAATAAGGATCAAAAAGATAGTCTATGCCCGCATTAAGAAATTTATCCGCCTCATCTATATTATTGATACCGCGGTTTATTAATATCTGGGCGAGGATCTGAGAAACGCCGAGTTCTCTAGCTAGGGTACTTTGTAGGTGGGTATCGGATGAGGCAATCTTTAATATTTTATGGCTTCGCATTACATCTTTTCTGGCCTTGATACACCGACTAAATCCAGCCCGCTAGATACGACCAGCCTCACCCCTTCAATCAGGGCTAATCGTGCCTTAGTTAACTTATCATCTTGGCCTAATACACGATGTTTATCGTAGAACTTATGAAAACTTTCAGCAAGTGTCTGTAAATAAACCGTCAGCATGTACGGATCCAAGGTAGTAAAACAGATATTTAATATATAAGAAAATTGACATATTTTTTTTATCAACTCTATCTCTTCTTTTTCTTTTAATAGAGTTAAATCTATATCTTTCAATCTAAGTTTTATAGGACTGTTATTTAAAATACTGCAGATTCTGGCATGGGCATATTGAACATAATAAACGGGGTTCTCTGGTGTATGTTTTTTAGCAATATCTAAATCAAAATCCAAGTGACTCGATGTGCGGCGCATGAGAAAAAAGAATCTTGAGGCATCAAGGCCTACCTCATCAAGTACTTCCCGTAAGGTGATGTATTGGCCGCGGCGCGTGGACATCTGTACGGGCTTGCCTTCTCTAAATATAGAGGCTAATTGCACAATAATAATCGACAAGGAATCGGGATTTTCACCTAGAGCTGCAACTGCTGCCTTAAGCCTGTTTATATAACCATGGTGGTCAGGCCCCCAGAAATTTATCAACCAACTAAATCCGCGCTTAAATTTGTCCTCATGGTATGCAATATCAGGTGCTAAATACGTATAAGTTCCATCGCTTTTTACAACTACCCTGTCCTTGTCGTCTCCAAACAGTGTTGACTTAAACCATAGGGCGCCGTCCTGTTCATATATGAAACCTCTTCTCTTTAAAAAATTCAATACCCTATTTATCTTACCACTTTTTCTCAATTCTTTTTGACTATACCAATAATCAAATCTCACCCCAAAATCGTTGAGTTCATTTTTTATTATATTTAATATGTACTTTACGCCGTAGCCTGAAAAATCCTTGACCTTTAATCCTTGATCTTTTCCGCCGTAGGCGGATCCGCCTTCGGCGGAGATTTTTTTAGCTATATCATAGATATATTCTCCCTGATAATGGTCTTCGGGGAATTCTACTCTTTCACCGGATAATTCCTTAAGCCTTAACTCTATGGACTTACCTAATATATTTATTTGGTTACCCTCATCGTTGAGGTAATATTCTCTTCTGACGCAAAACCCTAAACAATCCAATATATTTGCCAATACATCCCCGGCTGCTGCCTGTCTGGCATGAGCTACGGATAAAGGGCCAGTGGGATTCGCGCTCACAAACTCAATAAGCACACGCCTGCCCTTACCGACATTCGCCTTTATAAAATTCTCGCCTTTTGAGATGACGTTGTGTAACTGTTCATAAAAATAATTATTGCTTAAATAAAAATTAATAAATCCTGCACCTTCAGCTCTAACTTCCTTTATATAATTTCTTAAGATACTCTTTTCTAAATATTTCTTTATATTATCTGTCAGGACAGTGGCAATTTCATAAGGAGATTTAGCTGTCGCTTTACTTAATCTCAAAGCAATATTAGTGGAAAGGTCGCCATAGCGGATATCTTGCGGAATATCAAGACACAAAACTTCTTTGTCTTTTTTTTGTAAATCTGAATCTCTTAATGCATTCTTTATTATTGGTATAAGTAAGTCTTGGATATTTTTTTTCATCTTAGATTTTACAAGAACATATGGATTGACGAATGAGTAATTTACGAAAGGAAGATATAAAAGGAAGAGAAACTAAAACTATTTTACTGCATTTCTAGGAATTCTTACCCTCTTTGCATCAGACCACAACCGCTCTAAAGAATAAAACTCTCTCATCGGTTCATAAAAGATATGTGCCACAACGGCTGCAAAGTCTAAGACTATCCAGCCTGATTCGTCGTTGGCAGTGACCTTAGAGAGAGATTTTATTCTATCTTTAGCTAAATCTTCTTCTATAGTTTGCGCAATTGCATTTACCTGTCTTAAGGAAGCACCGCTTAGGATAACAAAATAATCGCAAAAACTGCAGACGCTTCGCATATCCAAGACAATTACGCGCTTAGCTTTTTTAGATTTAGCGACCGCCGCAATACGCAGTGCTACTTTCTTTGGCTCTATTACTACCTTACCTCCCTTGTAACCACTGAGGCACTGAAAAAAAATTATTTTAAGATTTCTTTTTCTGAAATACTGAGAACATATGCTTCAGTGTCTCAGTAAAATTCAGTGTTTCAGTGATTATTTATTTCCTAAAATCCTGTACATCCCTGTGCCGCACTCAGGACATTTTCCTTTTACTGCTAAACGGCCGTTTTTCATCGTAACTTTTTGCTCATCCTTCATTTCTCTGGACTTTTTGCACTTCACACAGTATCCCTTTTCTGCCATTTCTTATCCTCCTTTAATGAGCGCATAACTTACGGAAGCACTTTAAGTGCAACGTAAGTTATTTGCGCGAATTAAACCCCGCACCTTAATATAAAGTATATTATACACAATTAAGGTGCGGGGTCAATCAATTCTTATCTAAAGCGTGGTTGGCGTGTTCTTCTTCAATCTCGCCAACGATTTCTTCAATCAAGTCTTCTAGCGTCACCAGACCAATTGTCTTTTTATGCTCATCAACCACAATAGCAATTTGAACTTTATCTATCTGAAATCTTTTCAGTAATTCGTTCACTCGTAATGTGCCGGGTACGCAGTATGCCTTGTGCACGAGATCATGCAATACAAATAGGCCCTTATCCCTCAGTACATAAAGTAAATCTCTGGCATAAATTATACCGATAATGTTATCAGCAGAATTTTCATAAACAGGCAACCGGGCATGGCCTTCTTCTACAAAAATATTCAATAATTCTTCAGGGTTAGAATTTATATTGACGCCGATGATTTTATCTTTTGGCACCATTACTTCGATTACCTTTGTATCGCCGAACTCAAAAATACGATGTAACATCTTCCTTTCTTCATCGCTGAGGACCCCTTCTTCTTTCCCGATTTCTATCATCAGGCGTAATTCTTCTTCGGTTATTAAAGGTGACCTTTTTGTATGCCCTATCCTTAATATCTTCAGGATAAAGTTGCTTATCTCTATAAATATACGAGTGACCGGATGCAATAATTTAATGAATACCTCCATAAACGGTGCAGTAAAAAGAGCGACCTTTTCTGTATGTTTGGTCGCCAGAATCTTGGGCGTTATCTCGCAAAGAACGAGTATAAATAACGCCGATGCCAATGTCGCAATAATTACCCCCCAATTATAACCAAATAAACGCACAAATATCGCCGTCACAATAGCGGATATGGCAACATTCACAAAATTATTTCCGATTAAAATAGACGCAATAAATTTATCTGATTTGGTTACCAATTGCTGAACGCTCTTTGCGCGCCTGATCCCCTGGGCCACCATATGGCGCAGCCGTATCTTGCTTAAAGCTATGACCGAAGTCTCAGAGGCAGAAAAGAAAAAAGATAGTACCGCAAGGATAAATAAAGATATTAATATTATGGGTAAATTCATCTGGAATTTAATTATTAATTTAGGCGAAGCTGACCATAAATAGCTTGTTCGCTATCTTTAAGAGGGCCGATAAGTGCAAGGTTTAAACTTTCTTCTTTAAATATAGACTCGGCAACCTCACGGATATCTTCGCGTTTTATCTTATTTATCTTTTTCGTTATGTCTTTTAAAGAATAAACCTCATCGAGCGTGGCTGTGGATTCGCCGATCCAGAGCATATTGTCTAGGGTTTCTTCTAAAGAAAGCGCAAGTTGTCCTAAATAGAATTCTTTTGCGCGCTTAAATTCATCAATACTTATCAGTCTATGCTTAGTTTTCTCTAATTCTTTTAAAATCACTTCTATCGACTCATTCACTTTACGATTATCAATACCGGCATGCACAATAAATGCACCTGTGTCTTGAAAATATTTAACCTGTGTGCCGATTTCATAAGCTAAGCCTTTTTTCTCTCTCAATTCATTAAACAGGCGGCTGGACATATTCGCACCCAATATTATGTGTAAAAGCCCAAGTGCGTATCTTAAAGGATGGTCTCTTCTAAAACTATGGAAACCCAAAGCCAGGTGTGTCTGCTCCGTATCTTTATGCAACAACTTCAATTGTGATCGAAGCTGTTCCTCTTTAACTTTAAGGAATGGGCTTACATCCTTACTCTTAAGAGAAGAAAAAATATTCTTTATCCTGTTTGTAAACTTATTATGCTCTAATAAGCCTGCGGCACTAATTACTATATTCGCAGGCACGTAATATTGTTTCTTGAATAGAGAAAGTTCTTCTCTTTTTATCCGATTAGTAGATTCATTTGTCCCTATGATAGGCATACCAAGAGGCTGTTTAGGCCATAGGAGCTCATCGAGTAAATCATAAACATAACTCTGAGGTAAATCTTTATACATTTTTATTTCTTCTTGGATTACAGTCCTCTCCTTTTCAATCTCTTCCGGCTGTAATAGAGGACTTATGACCATATTCGATAAAACATCCAGTGCTAAACCCAGATGCAAATTCGGCAATTTCACCAAATAGCACGTCAACTCTTCAGAGGTAAATCCGTTTAAAGAACCCCCTACGCCTTCGATTGATTCTTTTATCTTACGATAAGAATATTTTTTGCTGCCCTTGAAGGCAAGATGTTCTAAAAAGTGTGCAATGCCTTTATAGTCAGGCGCCTCATGCCTGCCGCCCACCTTTATCCAAATGCCCAACGCCACAGATTGCATCCTCTTCATAGGATGCGTAATTATTCTCAAATCATTCTCTAATATTGTCTTTTTATACATTGAATTTATACCATTAAGTTAGAAACGAATTTGCCCACCTTCTTGACTAAATCGGGTTTACCTATATTTTCTCTGATTTTCTTAATAATAGCGCTGCCCACTATTACACCATTGGCAATTTTATAAATCGCTTTTACTTGTTCGACATGGGATACGCCGAATCCGACACAGACAGGCTTAGCAGTAAGCTTCTTAATTACCTTTAGGTTATTTATGAGGTCCTTAGGAAGATTTT
>Ga0315282_10018065_pt1 | contig 10128 bp, 8 predicted proteins | sample YL17G07_20_MG_FD_203693 | JGI IMG/M metagenome (GOLD analysis project Ga0315282, IMG submission 203693) | Sediment microbial communities from Yellowstone Lake, YNP, Wyoming, USA - YL17G07_20 | ecosystem: Environmental > Aquatic > Freshwater > Lake > Sediment | place: USA: Wyoming | collected... | reverse complement strand
CATGCCCAACAGTGGGCCTGCCAGCAGCAGGCCCAGCATCAGACGCAGCAGGTGCTCACCCGACCACGCCCAGCCCCCCGAAGCCAGGGCGCCGCAGACAAACGCGCAGAAGGGCGCCAACCAGGAGAGGGGAGCGGCCGGATAGAGGGCCCGTCCGTAGAGGTATTCGTTGTCAACGGTGTCGGCCCGCGAGCTTTCCACGTTGGTTCCTACTCCTCCAGCCTGAGGATGCTCATAAAGGCCTCTTGCGGGATTTCCACGTTTCCCAGCCGTTTGAGCCGCTTCTTGCCCTCTTTTTGTTTCTCCAGCAGCTTTTTCTTGCGTGTCACGTCGCCACCGTAGCACTTGGCCAACACGTCCTTGCGCAGGGCCTTGACGTTGGCGCGCGAGATGACGCGCGAGCCCACCGCCGCCTGGATGGCAACATCGAACAGTTGGCGCGGGATGACGCGCTTGAGTTTGCTGACCAGGGTCTGGCCCTTTTGATACGACTGCGCGTTGTGCACGATGATCGAGAGCGCATCCACTGGCTGGGAATTGACCAGCACATCCAGCTTGACCAGGTCACCCGGACGATATTCGGCGAGCTCATAGTCCAGCGATGCATAGCCACGCGAGCACGCCTTGAGTTTGTCATAAAAGTCCACGATCAGTTCGCCCAGGGGGATCAGGTAGTGCAGCAAGACACGACGCTCATCGAGGTACTCCATCTTGGAGTATTCGCCACGCCGTGTTGTGACCAGCTCCATCAGGGGCCCGATATAGTCACTAGGCGTAAAGACCGTGATGTGCACCCAGGGCTCGCTGATCTGCTCAATCAGGTCCGGAGATGGCAGGTCAGCCGGGTTGTGCACCTCGCTGACGGTTCCGTCGCGCTGGGTCACCTGATAGCTGACGCTGGGCGCGGTAGCGATGATGTTCAACCCGTATTCCCGCTCTAACCGTTCTTGCACGATCTCCATGTGCAGCAGGCCCAAGAATCCGCAGCGAAAGCCGAAACTAAGTGCCTGCGAAGTCTCCGGTTCGTACGAGAGCGAGGCATCGTTCAGATGCAGCTTCTCGATCGCGTCGCGCAGCAAGCCATAGTCCTCATTGAGGACCGGGTAAAAGCCCGCGAACACCATGGGCTTGGCCGGCTTGTAGCCAGGCAGCGGCGTCTCTGCCGGCCTGGCGGACAGCGTGATGGTGTCGCCTACCGAACAATCGTGGGCGTTCTTGAGGCCTGTCGCCACGTAGCCCACTTCGCCCGGGCCGAGCTCATCGACCGCCACCATCTTGGGGTGGAAGAATCCTACTTCGACCGGCTCTATCTCGATGCTGTGGGCCATCATTCTCAAGGGCGCCCCGGCCCGCAGGACGCCATCCACCACCCGTACGTAGGCGATCACGCCTTTGTAGGGGTCGTAGTGTGAATCGAAGATCAGGGCACGGGTCGGACGCCCCGGCTCTGCTCGGGGCGGCGGCACGCGCGCTACGATGGCCTCGAGGATCTCCTGAGTGCCGATGCCTTGCTTGGCCGAGGCGCGGATGATCTCGTTGGCCGGGATGCCGAACAGGCTGTCGATCTCCTGCGCCACTTCTTCCGGGCGGGCCGACGCCAGGTCGATCTTGTTGACCACCGCCACGATGGTGAGGTCGTGATCGAGCGCCATGTACAGGTTGGCCAGCGTCTGTGCCTCGACGCCTTGTGTGGCGTCCACTACCAGAATTGCGCCCTCGCATGCATTCAGTGCGCGTGAGACTTCGTAGGCGAAATCCACGTGTCCTGGGGTGTCGATCAGGTTCAACTCGTATTCGTCACCGTCGCGGGCATGGTACATCATGCGCACGGCCTTGGCCTTGATGGTGATGCCTTTTTCTCGCTCCAGATCCATCTGGTCGAGTACCTGGTCGGACATCTCGCGCGGAGTGAGCGTGCCAGTGGATTCCAGGAGGCGGTCACTCAGCGTGCTCTTGCCGTGGTCTATGTGCGCAATGATGCAGAAATTGCGGACGTGCCGTGGGTCCATCATGAAAATCGTCTCGGGCGGTGAAATCGATACGCTAGCAGTATACACGGATTTCGAAAAACGCGAAAGAGGCACTGCCAAGTGCGTGGAGGCACCTTTCCGCATGGTCGGGCCGGATCGGGGGTCAGGGCTTGGGTCTGACGTGGGCCAGCGCCTCGGCGGGTGACGCAGGCGGCTGCGCCAGGCGCCGGTAGATATAGCTGGCCAGGTCGCGGGCCATGGCGGTCATGGGCACGCTCAGTATGACTCCGACCACTCCGCCGAGTTCGCTCCCGATCACCAGCGCGAGCATCACCAGGGCCGGATGGAGCCGGACGGTCATGCCGTGAATCTGCGGCACCAGGAAGATATTCTCCAACTGCTGCACGGCCAGCGCCAGCACCACCACCCACAACCCTCGGGTGGGCGACGTCGCGAGCGCGACGAGCACGGCGGGTATGGCGCCCAGCACAGGTCCCAGCACAGGCACAATCTCGAACACCCCGGAGACGACACCCAGCAGCAGCGCGAAATCAATCCCCAGAAACAAGAGGCCTACCGTGAACATGAGGCCCACGCTCAGACAGAGCAAGAACTGCCCACGCAGGTATGCGCCCAGCACCGCGTCCATTAGTGTGAGGGTGTTGCGCACGTCGTCGCGGTAGGCTGGCGGAATGAGCCGTTCAAAGGTCGCGCCAAGTTCCGACCGGTCGCGCAGGACGTAGAACACCCACAGCGGTACGACCACGAGGCCCAGAACGAAACTCAAGGTGCGAAAGGCAACCTCCACGGTCTTGAACGCGCCCTGCTGCAACAGCGTCAGCAGCGAGGAGATCCAGCCTGCGATCAGGCGCTGCAAGGCCGCACGAACGTCGGCCGGCATGGCCTGGTTGTACCAGTTGACCCACCCCCGTATGATCTCTGGAGCGGCGGCATACAGCTTGCCCGCCAGTTCAGGTAGGCGTTGCGCCAGGACGCTCACCTGCGCTCCGATGGGCGGAATCATGAGAGCCAGCGAACCAGCCAGCAGCGCGGCCAGCAGCAAGTAGACCGCCAGCACGACCAAACCGCGCCATGAGCGCCGCCCCCGCACTTGCGCTGGCAGGCGCGCCGAAACCCAGTCGACCAGGGGCGCCACCAGGTAGGCAAGCGCCGAGCCCAGCACAAACGGCAGCAGCGCCCGGCGGGCCAGATAGAGTAGCACCAGCAGCAAGAGGGCAAGTGCGCCGCTCAAGAGGACACGGACAGTCTGTGCTCTGAGTTGACGTGGCACGTCTCACCCGCCAGCCTGGCCCTGGTCGGCCGGCCGCACGTGGGGTGGACGGTTGTTGAAGCGCGCGATGGCCTCTTGGGGTGAGAGAGGCGCCTCAGAGACACGCAGCAGGAGATAGCGCGCCGCATTGAGAGCCGCGGCCGTGAGGGGCACGCTCAGCAGGACGCCCCACACGCCGCCCACCTCGCTGCCCACCACGATGGCGAGCATCACCAGCGCGGGGTGCAGGCCCACCGTGCCACGTGCCACCTGTGGCACCAGCACATAATCGATGAACTGCTGAGCGGCTACGATAAACAGAAGCACCCACAGAAGCTGGGAAGGGGCGCTGGCCAGGGTCACCAGAAAGATGGGAATAGCGCCCAGGACGGGGCCCAGCAACGGGATGATCTCCATCAGGCCCATGAGGGTGCCCAAAACCAGCGCAAAGTCCACTCCCAGCAGCGACAGGGCGATTGCGGTCATGGTGGCCATGCTGAGGCCCAGGATCAGGCGCCCGCGCAGGTACGCGCTCATGGCCTGATCCACCAGCTCGACGATGTTGGCTACGTCCTCACGGTAGGCGAGTGGGAGGTAGCGGTAGAACCAGATGTGCATCTCGGACTGATCGCGCAGAAGGTAGAACATCCACAGCGGCACGACCACCAGGCCCAGGACAAAGCTAAGGGTGCTGAAGACGATGCTGACTGTCTTGAACACGCCGGTCTGAATGGCAGTGACCAGCATCTGCACTACGCTCTCGATGCCACGCTGCAGCGCCGCCTGGATGTTGTCTGGCACGGCCTGATAGCGGTCGAGCCACTCCTGGACGAAGCTGGGGATTGCGCTGTAGACCTTCTTGGCCAGACTGGGCAAGTGCTGTGCCATGAATTGTACCTGGTCCGCAATGGGAGGAATCACAAACGCCAGCACGCCCACGATCAAGGCGAGCACCAGAGCGTAGACTGCCAGGACAGTCAGCCCGCGTAAGAGGTCCTTCCGGCGATACTGCACTGGCAGGAACGAGTTCAAGAAGTTGGTGAGGGGCAGCAGAATGTATGCCAGCGCGGTGCCCAGCACAAAGGGCAAAAGCGCTCTGCGCGCCACGTACAGCAGCGCGATTACCAGTAGCGCAAACGCTGCCGCGAACAGGTGTCGTGGACGTTGTGATCTCACCCACTTGAGCATTGTGCTTCCGCCTCCTCGCCAGTTGTGTGTCGCTAGGCAACCGTGCCCCTGTCACCAGGCGACTGCTCAGGTTTGGCCGGCGCCGACGCCAGAATAGTGGCTGCACGCGCCCCGTGCTTCCACACCAATTGCACCCAGAGCCGCAACAGGTCCCGACCCACGTGGAAGATGCGCCCGAGGTTGAAGAACTGCGATTTACCATAGGCGCGATGGAAATGGTGCACCGGCACTTCGGCAATCACAAAGCCCGCGTCCTGGATCTTCTTCATCATTTCGACGCAGATCACGCCGCTGCTGGATTCCAGGTGCACTTGGTCAAAGATGCTGCGCCGCATGAGGCGAAAGTCACAGTCCACGTCGCGCAACTTGAGCCCAAAGCTCAGTTTGGCCGTCCAGTGGTAGATGCGCCCGATCACGATCCGGTACCACGGGTCGGAACGGCTGATCTTGTAGCCGTTGACCATGTCCACGCCGTCGACCAGCGCCGGGTAGAGCAGCTTGAGTTCGCGCGCGTCGTACTGGGCGTCGCCATCGGTGTAGAAGATCAGCTCCTTGGTGGCACTGGAAAAGCCAGTGCGCAGTGCCCCGCCATAGCCCTTGTTTCGCTCGTGATGGATGATACGCACGCGGTCATAGATGCGGGCCAGTTCGTCCAGGATCTCGGGCGTATAGTCCGAACTGCCATCGTTGACCACGATCACTTCATAGTCATCAGTCAGCTCGCGCAGGGTCAGCAGGGCTGAGAGCACCATGCTGGCAATCGTGCCGCCGTCGTTGTAGGCGGGGAAGAACACGGAAATGCTGTGGGTCATCGAGTCTCCTTTGCGTGCCAGTTCAGGATGTGAGCAGCCACCTGGCGCACCTTGGCGTCGGTCAGCTCCGGGTAGATGGGCAAGGACAACACCTGCCCGGCGTAGCGCTCTGTGATGGGGAATGAGCCGGGGCCATAGCCCAGCTCACGATAGGCGCCTTGCAGGTGAATGGGCATCGGGTAGTGGATAGCCGTTTCGACACCGCGCTCGGCCAGGTGCTTCTGCAGGGCATCGCGCTGCTCACAGCGCACCACGTACAGATGATACACGTGCTCCACCTGCGGCAGCTCCAGTGGCGTCTCAACGCGGGTATCACCCAGCAGCGCCGTGTAGAGCGCAGCGATGTGTCGCCGCTGCTGGTTCCACGTGTCGAGGTAGGGCAGCTTGACGCGCAGGATAGCGGCCTGCAACTCGTCCAGACGGCTGTTCAGCCCCAGCAACTGGTGGTCGTAGCGCGTCTTCTGGCCGCCGTTGCGCAACATGCGCACCCGCTCGGCCAGATGGGGATCGTTCGTGACCACCATGCCGCCGTCGCCATACGCCCCCAGATTCTTGCTAGGGTAGAAGCTAAAGCACCCCAGATCGCCCAGCGTGCCCACACGATGGCCGTGATACCTGGCGCCGTGCGCCTGCGCGGCGTCCTCGATCACACGCAGGCCACGCTCGCGCGCGATGGCCAAGATGGGGTCCATGTCGGCCGGCTGGCCGTAGAGGTGGACCGGGATGATGGCCCTGGTGTGTGGGCCGATGGCCTCTGCAAGCCGGCGGGCATCCAGGTTGCAGGTGTCGGGATCGATGTCCGCAAAGCGCGGGAGCGCCCCGGTGGCCGAGATGGCCAGAGCGGTAAAGGTGGCGCTGTTGGGCGCGGTGATTACTTCGTCGCCGGGACCGATACCACAGGACATGAGCGCCAATTGCAGTGCATCGGTACCGTTGCCCACGCCGACGGCAAACTGCGCGCCGCAGTAGGCCGCGAACTCCTGCTCGAACGCGGCTACGTTCTGGCCCAGGATGAACCAGCCGCCATCCAGCACGGCCTGGACGGCCCGATCCACTTCGACCTTGATCGAACCATATTGCAGCTTGAGGTCACCACATGGAATCACAGTGCGCACGCCTCCCCGCAGTGTCCGTCCCATTATACAGGAGAGTGTGGAAAAGAACCGAACTGGCCCCGAGGGACAGTGTACCCAACCAAGATGAAGCCGAGATGGAGTCACACGGCCGCAGGCATGACACTTTTTTCATTTTTCTGCGGGTGCGATCTGGTCCAGACAGGCATCGATGAGCACGTCGAGCGCGGGCGGTGCGGCCCCGTCTCCGCGGGGCGGTGCGGCCCCGTCTCCGCGGGGCGGTGCGGCGCCAGAGCCGCGCGTCCAATGGGCTAGGAACTCGCGGTTGCCGGCGGGCCCGCGCAGAGGCGAAAGGATCAGCCCCTGCACGGGTAGGCCATGCTCAAGGGTCCAGCTCAGCATGTCGTGCAGCACAGCGCGGTGTACCAGGGTATCCTTGACCACACCGCCCTTGCCCACCTGGGCCCGGCCCGCCTCAAACTGAGGCTTGATCAACGCCACGATCTGGCCCTCGGGAGTGAGCAGGCGGATCACGGCAGGTAGCACCAACTTGAGCGAGATAAACGAGGCATCGATGGTGGCCAAATCCACCGGTTCGGGGAGTGCGTGCAGGTAGCGCACGTTGACGCGCTCCATGACCACCACGCGCGGGTCCTGGCGCAGCTTCCAGGCCAGTTGGCCGTAGCCCACGTCGATGGCGTAGACGCGCCGGGCCCCACGTTGCAGCAGGCAGTCAGTGAAGCCACCAGTGGACGCGCCGACGTCGGCCGCGACGAGGCCCTGCACTTCGACGCGAAACGCATCCAGGGCTGCCTGTAGCTTGAGTCCGCCACGGCTGACGTAGGGCAGATCCTCGACCATCTCGAGCCTGGCGGCGGTCGGCACGCGCGTACCGGGCTTGTCCACCACCTGGCCGTCGACCAGCACCTGCGCAGCCATGATCAGGCGGCGAGCTCGTTCGCGGCTCTCGACCAGCCCCCGGTTGTGCAGCAGGACGTCCAATCGCTCCTTGTCCACAGGGCAAGGATAGGCGCAGTCTGGCCATAAGTCAAGTTGACTTGCTCTGTCAAATCGGCTATCATACACGAGATTCCGCCGTGGAGGACACTGCAAGACATGCTCATTCCATTGATCAAGACCATGCGGCCTAAGCAATGGGCCAAGAACGTTTTCGTGCTAACGGCGTTGGTGTTTGACGCCAAGTTGTTCGTCCCGCACTATTTCACCCGGGCGTTCCTTGCGTTCGGGTTGTTCTGTGCGATCAGCAGTGCCGTCTACCTGGTCAACGATCTGGCAGACATTGAGAAGGACCGCCAGCATCCGGCCAAGCGCAATCGCCCGCTGCCTTCTGGGCAGTTGAAGCCGGCTGCGGCACAGATCGCCGCAGCGGTCCTCATCGTCATCTCCCTTCCACTGGCCTTCTACCTGGACCACATCTTCGGCCTGGTTGCTGCGGGCTACCTGTTGATGATGCTGCTGTATTCGCTCTGGTTGAAGCAAGTCGTCCTGGTGGACGTCTTTGTCGTGGCGTCTGGCTTTGTCCTGCGCGTGGCGGCCGGCGTGGCTGTCGTGCGAGTCGAGCGCTTTTCGCCCTGGCTGTACCTGTGCATGATCCTCCTCGCCCTGTTCATCGCCATCAGCAAGCGACGGCATGAGCTGGTGCTGCTGAACGACCACGCCAACGAGCATCGCAGCATCCTCAGCGAGTATAGCTTGCCCTTGCTGGACGACATGATCCGGCTGGTAACGGCCTGCACGGCCATGGCCTACTCTCTGTACACCTTCTCTGCGCCCAATCTGCCCGCGGACCACACCATGATGCTGACTATCCCCTTTGTGCTGTACGGGTTGTTCCGCTACATGTACCTGATACACATCAAGGGCGAGGGCGGTGCGCCGGAGGACGTGCTCTTCGCGGACAAACCACTCTTGCTGGACATTATGCTGTGGGGATTGACGATTATCCTGGTCATGTACGTGGTCAGATAGCGGCGCAATGAACGCACCTGTGACAGGCTGAAGGGATAGATTCGGCTATGGCGAAGCCCCTGGTTGCCATTGTGGGCCGCCAGAACGTGGGCAAGTCCACGTTGTTCAACCGCATCATTGGCCAGCGCCTGGCCATCGTCGAGGACCTACCTGGCACGACGCGTGACCGCCTTTACGCAGACGCCCAGTGGCAGGGTCGCATCTTTGCGCTGGTTGACACCGGCGGGCTGGTGCTGGGTTCCGACGATGACCTGCTGGGGCGCGTGCTGGCACAGGCACAGGAGGCCATGGCCGAGGCGGACGTCATCGTCCTCGTCACGGACGTGCTACATGGCCTCACGGCAGAAGACCGCGACATCGTGGACGTGCTGCGCCGCACGCACAAGCCCATCATCCTGGCAGCAAACAAGGCTGAGACGGCCGGACGGCGTCTGGACGTGGCCGATTTCTACGCGCTGGGGTTGGGCGAAGTCTATACCACCTCGGCCCTGCACGGCACGGGCGTGGCCGAGTTGCTGGATGCTGTGGTAGCGGCTCTGCCTGAGGCCAAGGGCCTAGAAGAGGCCGAGGAACCGGGGACCGTCCGGATAGCTATCGTAGGGCGCACTAACGTCGGCAAGTCGAGCCTACTCAATGCGTTGCTGCGTGAAGAGCGCATGATCGTCAGTGAGACGGCGGGCACGACGCGGGATGCAATCGACACCACGCTGCAATGGCACGGCCAGAAGGTCACGCTGATCGACACGGCTGGCATCCGCAAGCGCGGCAGCGTGGAGCCCGGCGTGGAAAAGTACAGTGTGATGCGCGCGCTCAAGGCCATGGACCGCGCGGACGTGGTCCTGCTGCTGATCGACGCCACGCAGGGCGTGACGGCCCAGGACGCCCATGTGGCGGGTTACATCCTGGAGGCCAACAAGAGCGTTGTGGTGGTCGTCAACAAGTGGGACCTGGTGCCCAAGGACAGCGCCACGATGGGCGTCTACACGGCGCATATCGGGGAGCAGCTCAAGTTCATCCCCTACGCTCCGGTGCTGTTTGTCTCGGCCCTCACGCGCCAACGCATCGACCAGGTGCTGGAGACTGCCGTGCGCGTGCGCCTCCAGCGCCTCCAGCGCATCTCCACTGGCGACCTCAACGACCTTGTGCAAGAGTCGGTGGCTCGCCACAACCCCCCCTCCAAGGCGGGCAAACGACTAAAGTTCTACTATGCCACCCAGCCCAGGGTGGACCCACCCACGCTCGTCTTTTTCGTGAACGACACGCGGCTGGTGCACTTTTCCTACCAGAGGTTTCTCGAGAACCGCATCCGCGAGCGCTGGGGTTTTGAGGGCACACCACTGTTGATGCGTTTTCAGGGGCGCGAGAAGGACAAACGCTAGCGCCCGGGACGGAGGCCGGTTGCCTGGTCTAGCCGCCAAGACTAGGCGCGAGAGAATCGTCCGCTACGTGCTGCTGGGGCTGCTGGCCGTGTGTGTCGCCGGTTCCGGCGCGAGGCTCCCCCGGGCCCTGGCTCCTGACGTGCCAGGCCGCCTGGAAGAGACAGGCGGCCTGCGCACCCTCTATCTGCGCGGCAGTCCCTATGAGATGGGCCTGCAGCAGGGCTCCCTGCTGCGCGAGCCTCTACGGGCCCTTGTCGTGGACTACCTCCACGGACACTGGATTCTCGAACGTGGTGTGTCTCACCTCGACCTGCTGTCTATCGCGCGGCGGCTCGATCGCCAGATGCCGGAAGCGTGGCAGCGCGAGGCGCAGGGCATCGCCGACGGGGCGGGCCTCTCCTATGCGGACGTGTTGCTGCTCAGTGCGGCGTTGGACCTTCCGTCGCT
>Ga0315282_10018064_pt1 | contig 10128 bp, 7 predicted proteins | sample YL17G07_20_MG_FD_203693 | JGI IMG/M metagenome (GOLD analysis project Ga0315282, IMG submission 203693) | Sediment microbial communities from Yellowstone Lake, YNP, Wyoming, USA - YL17G07_20 | ecosystem: Environmental > Aquatic > Freshwater > Lake > Sediment | place: USA: Wyoming | collected... | reverse complement strand
CTGGCCAGCCCAACAAACCTGTTCTTATTAAACCGGTCCTTAACGCCTTTCCTGGTGCCGCCGAATGGTTCATAGGAATATTCCTGAGTTATCATGCCAAGGTCATCGGTCAATTGCACCACGGAACCGAGTCCGTCATAAAGGTAGTATTCCGTCAAAGGTTCCTGTAAATCCAATCTGGTTTTGCTAACTCCCGGGACATATGTCACTTTTGGCTTTTTATCATCACCAAGTTCCATAATCGGAGCAAGTCCGTCAAATACGAACCATGTGGTCTTTCCATCAGGGGCGATCTGCTTTATGCGCCTGCCCGAGGGGTCGTATGCATACCGGATTTCCTTCGAAGCCAGGGTTCTCCCTTCAGTCACTACAACCCGCGTCATTCGGTTTATCGCGTCAAAAGTATATTCATCTTGGCGGATAGGTCTGCCTGCATCCGTTTCCGCCCGCTTCAGAAGGTTCCCCGCATCATCCCAGGTGTAATCGCACGTCAGGGTTCCCTGGCTCCATTCCTTTAATTCGTTCACACTGTTGTATTGGTAAAGCATGGAAGACTGCCCGGTTTTCGTCGAGGTTAACCTGTTCCCCGCCTGGTCATACTCAAAGCGCTCGTCTGTCCGCGGAAGCGATTCGGCATCAAGGAGACGGTACAGATCATCGTAGCTGTAGGTGGTGATGCCGGTGATATCGCGCATGGTGAGCCTGTTCCCCGCGCCATCGTATGTGTATTCGAAGTAACTCAACGCGGAATCCACGGACACCCGTCCAGAGGACAACCGCATATTCTTTAATTCTATTAATCGCTCATCGGCATCGTATTTCATGCGCGAAACAATTCCGTTGGAATAGCGAATCGCAACAGGCTTGCTTTGGGAACCGCAGGTGCAGGTGTTCTGGTACTCGTACGTCGTTTTCTTGCCGCCGCTGGCCACCGCAGTCAGGCGATCCAACTGATCGTATTCGTAGGCAATGGCCAAATCGGACTGCATTGTGGCAACGGCGTCCGCCACCATCTGCATTCTGTTTCCGACGGCATCGTATTGGAATGTCCTGGTGACGAGAATCTGCCCGTCCAGCTTGATTGTCTCGCCTGCCATTCTTTTTAGCGAATCATACTCCATCTCAGTCCGGTATGCGTCGCCATCAGCCTCTGATTCAATCGCGACAAGATTACTTGCTTTGTCATACCATCTGTCTATTTCGGGGGTTCCATCGCTGAAGACGCTCTTCTTCAGCCGGTTCAAGCTGTCATAGGTGTAGTCGGTCCGGATACCCCGCCCGTCGGTGTAGACCTTCCTGCTGCCTGTGGCGTAATACTCGAATGACTCCGTCTTGCCATCCTGCTGGATTACGCTTTTCAGCCTGTTCAGCTTGTCATAGCTATATTGGGTCCAATAATTACCCCCCACATCCATATTGGGTGTTTTAAGTAGGTTCCCGGCTTTGTCGAACCAGTATTCCGCCTTGATCCCATTGGGTTCGGTTACACGAACAAGGCGGTTCAGCTCATCGTAGTCATATACGGTAATCTTTCCGTTGGCGTCCTTTGACGATATAAGGTTCCCCCTGTTGTCATACGAATACTGAACCACGTTGCCCAGAGGATCGGTCGCACTTTTAAGATAGTCCCGCTGGTCCTCGTCGTCATCGAAGGAGTAAACGGTAGCGCGGCCGGCGGTGTCGATTTCTTTTGTCCGTCTGTTGAAATTGTCGTATTCGTATTTGGCCACAGCAAGCGGGGTGGAACTTGGCAAAATGCCTGTCCGCATTTCCACCAATCTGTTCTCGGGATCATAGGTATATTCGGTCCTTACGCCATTAGGGGAAACCTTGGCGGTCCGCCTGCCGAGCCAGTCGTATTCGTAGGATGTTATGTAATCCGACGAGGTCGTCTCGGACGTCTTAAGCCGCCGGACGGTTCCGGTCATATTGCCCGTGCCATCATAGCAATAGAAGACCTGGTTGCCTGCCGGGTCGGTCACGGATGTCCGCAGACCCCTCTCGTCGCTGGTATAGGACGTGACCATGTCGCCCGTTATGTCGTCGGGAAACACGGCCTGAACCGTCCGGACCGTTCCCGTCATGACTCCCGTCCCGTCGTATGAGTGGACCGTCACGTTGCCGTTTGCGTCGGTCTCCCTGGTTATTCTGTTGAAATCAGGGCTGTATTCGTAATGGACGAAACCGCCCAGTGAATCCGTGGCGCTGACGATGTTCCCCGTTGGCATGTCATAGTTGTAAAGCGACTCGTTGCCAAGCGCGTCGGTGAATGAGGTCATGTTGAGATTGCTGTCCCAGGCGTAAACAACGGAATAGTCGGCATACACGCCGTCAGGCGTTGAGAGGTTCCCACTTACCTCCTTTATGGAATTGCCTTCTCCGTATGTATATTTCGTCCACACGTCAAAAGGAGGACCGGGGATGGTCACTCTGGCAACTGGCTTGCCGGTGGTTTCATCAGCAAGATACTCGAAATGCGCAAGGGTTTTTACCCCGGAGGGGCTCGTGACATCGGTAACCCTTCCGTTCTTGTCGTATAAATATTTGATCCGCTTAAGTCCGGGGGGAGCCCTTGGCTCTTTTTTTGAAGTCAGCAAACAGCTTTTTGAATCATATCCATATTCGCTTTGGTAGATGCCTCCGGGACCGGTCACGCCCGAAAGACGGCCCGCATTATCGTATTGGTAATTTGTTTCCTGCGTACCGGTCCCGCCGGCGTCTGTGCTCACGAGCGAAAGGAGACGCCCGGTGTCTTTCTCATAATCGAGTCGAACAGTGGCGGAAGGCAATGTGCCGGCATCCTGGAAAAGCGTTGAGGCTTGGTAGGATATAGAAACAAGCCGAGCGCCCGATGCCCCTGATACAAATGCTGCGGTGAGTGTATAGGAAAAGACCAGTCGGTTCTGTCGGGGATCCTCGATATACATGAGGTTTCCATCAAAATCGAACTTTCTCAGGATACCGGTCTTTTTCCTGAGGACTACGCCGTTTCCAAACACGGTTCCGCCAAGAACCGATCCGGTTTTTGTCATCGAGAACTTCTCTGTTATCCCCTCGGGGTTAAGAACGTCACCGTTCAGCGTCTGCGTGTAAGGAAGTGCTCGTCCATCCCCCCGCTCTTCAATGAAAAGGGTCGCACCTGTGGCATCATCATACTGCTGGCGAATAAATGTCTGGTAACTGTATGACCATCCTGGCCCAAGAGGTGACTTATATCCGGTGGCAGATATAGCTGAATCCTTTATTGCCGTATTTGACCGTTCGGAATTATATGTGCGCAGGAAATTGATGGAAAGCCCGGCAAACGGTATTGAAAGGTCCTGGACGGTGAAAAGCATATTCCCTGAAAACGTATTAACGCCGAATGGCCCGATGGTCTGGTGGCCATTCTGCGGATAGCCAGCACTGCGCAGAATTGGTGCTTTTGAAAAAACATATTTCGCAAGGGTCCCGTCCGAGGCGGACACATAAATCCCGGTCGGAGTCACCGCAATATCACCGACCAGCGAAGAAAATGCCACTTGGATTGCCTGATGCTCATTCAACGTGGTCGAATCAAGGATATGCAAAACACCGCTTAAGTCCCCATAAAGGACTGCCCCTTTAGTCAAAGTGGGCGGAGTTGTGGGGAGTTCGCCCGATAAAATATTCCTGCTGGCCCTGATATTCCCTTTATAGTCCAGTATTTTTATCAATCCCCCCGTCATGACGACAATTCGGCCATCGCCTATCGACGCGCCATCGGGCAGTATTTCACCCGCCATATTGACATGCCATAGGGCAGGCTCACCATATACAGTAGCGCATGGCAAGCGAGCAGCAAGAGAATACCTATCGGGTGAAACACAGAGTAATAACCCATCACCGGCCAAGCTTGGTCCTCCATTCTCCAAGTCAGTAACTTGCCAGCGAGACACATCATATATTTTGTCGGGATCACATCCAGGACGATAGTTGTATAAGGCACAATCGGTTATACGAACCCAAAACTCGTAATACCAATTATAAAAAGGACCATCCGCCCGAATTATGCGCAGATCCAAGGACAGCGGTCTGGATTGATGAACGACATAATATGGGGCTACTCCTGCGTATATCAGATTACCGTTGTTAACATTGAATACGGCCGTCGCATCGACAATACTGTAATTTTCCACAGTTGACGATGCATTATGGCCGTAATACATCACATATCCCGGCTCGGGTATCGACACTTCGCACCCAACCACAGAGTGGGCAACATTCAAGCTCCAATCCTGGATGGCAACGCCAACCCGCACTCCCGTCAACTCGTCAAACTCCTGATAGGATTGGTTTACGTCAACCGATGATACGAACACCATGCCGTTCGTAACTGCGGGAGTCTCCGTAGTCATGTCCCCCATCACGGACACCTCCCACATTAAATCCCCGTTATCAATTCGCCAGGCACTCAGCGTATCGGTGTAGGCGGACGCCTGATAAATGCCCACATCGCTAACGACCGATGACTTCCCCATTCCATTCCTGTTCCACGAGAGTGCCACGGGACCCCCTATCTCCACTTGACTGTAACCAGCAAAACCCCCATTGGCACGAAGCTGAGGCCAATTCTGGCCTGCGACATTAGCCGACAGGACAATACATGCAATGAGTAACGATATAACGAAGCGCGGATTCATGGCGCGGCAAACACAGAAGCCGAAATGGCTGTATTAAGGGAAACCGCTGAATACTTGACCGTCGTAATGAGCGTGTTTCGTATGCTTCGCTGGACGAGTTCCGCCCCGACTGGAAACGCGTACTTTCCTTCATTGCTCCATTCGATTGTTAACTCATCGAGGACTTCCCCCCGATATCCAAGAGCCCTGACTATTATGGGCAACCCTCTTTTATTTAATACAACGGTCTTTGCCGAACCTGACCGTTTCTGTTTCGGGAAACACAACTCAATGACAGTTCCTTCTTTGCCGGTGACTGCAGTTACCTTGGCTTTTTCAATGTCACGCAATATAGAGAAAAGCCATGACGGCTGTGGTTCAGAGCTCGTAATAATCTGCACTTTTATTTTGTCTCGTTCGACGTGGCCCTTTCCCGTAACCGTATATCCAAATGTTGCATCTGCACTTTTTCCACTTAATGCGGGAGCTTGTGACAGGAGCTCATGTCGCGCTTTGGCATCTCTTCGGCTGTAATAAACGAGAACAGACCGGTCATGGATTTTCGTCGCCCCGGATGAACTTTTATCTTCAATATGAACAGTCTCAATGTAACTCTGGGAATCAATCCCATCCCGGAGTTGTTTGAATTGGCGAAGCAATGAATCTTTCCCGGATGAATTCGCTTGTGCACTGTTTGCAAGAAGAAAGGACAGGATGGTCGCAAATATCCCCACCGCTTTAATGCACCCGAAGATTCCGCCCGCCCTACCCGGCATAACGCTGTTAACGTATCACCGGAGATAATTGCTGTCAAACATTTACAGTCCCTAATTTCCCCACTTAGTGCCCAATATCAGGACCCCTTGATACCCCCTGCACCTCTACTGGTAAAATTTCCCCGCCTGCCCTGCCAATGGCGCTTCCAATGCACATAATCAAGCGTCGCACCGGAAATAATTCCCTGCCCGCTCATCCAAATGTAGCGCCAATACGGACAATCAAACAACGCAAGACTATTGGAGGATTACTACCTTCCAGCAGTCGCCTTACTAGGCAGTGTAGACACCGCCAAAACGGCCGTCTCCGCGGTCTTGCACCCCTGGCATAGGTTCCGGCCTATCATCTCTACCAAAATGGCCTCACGCTCGCAGGAGGCGGCCAGTTCATCCAGGATGCAGAAATCCTCATCGCCTGGCCTAGCGGTCTGGTAGGCGAGGCCCGTAAGGGCCAAGCTGTGACCGCGCAGGCGGTCAGCTATACTGCCCAGCACCTTTCCGACGTCACCAACCTCAAGTTCCACCGTCTGCTTTCTTTCCTTCCTGGCCTTGTTCGTCTTCTTCATGGGGTTATGGGGACATGAAACGGAAGGTATATCAAGTTGGCCGAAATATCCGGCGGCGTAAGGGCTGACACTTTGCCCCGTGCAGCCGCTCAGTTATTGGCCACCCCTGTCAGCACAAGGTCCAGTACGACATCCTTATGTTATCCACGGGGACAATAATCAGCCCAACACGGTGTGCATCCGAACATTCCTGACAGTGACGAATGCTGACAATGTCAGATTTCGAATCCTAGCCCTGCAGAATTAGTCGGAACATGATATTTCCCTACTGTAAGCTTTTACGAAAATAGAGCAGGTTACTGGTAGGTCCGCCTCTTGAAAGCCCTTACGTCTTTCGCGTCTAAGTCAAAGAACTCCGTGTCACGGACTCTCTTTTCCTTGAAACGTTCAAGCCAGTAAACTTCGATCCCAGGGGGGTCATCTGTTTTAATCGTATGGACAACAGTGGTAGGGTCTGGCAGGAGGAGGCTCACTTCGCGGTGCCGACGAACCGGGTCGTTTGTACGACCGATCTTATAGCGACGCCCAGTCCGCATGAGGTAGACGTGCCCTTTTATTTTCGCGCCATCATCGGTAACCACGGGGACAACGTGTTGTCGTGCAATCTCCAGAACTGTTGTAAGTTCCATTTTTCCTGAGCAGTACTCGATGAGTTTAGCCGCAAGACTTCCATCCTTCATGTACCGCAACACAACGCTGGGATCGGGGAAGGTGGCACTGCTCGCTCGGGCATGGATAAGATCGGTTTGTGCGGGCCACTTGTTTAGAGCCAGAATAAGCTGCGAAACACACTCCAAAATCTGCTCAACGCCAGTCCGAGGACGCGCAAAAACCTTCGTAGGAAGTCCAGCTTCCTTTACCGCCTTGTTCCACCCGCCCCCTCCCCAGTGTTTATTAATCAGATATCCGGAAATGCCTGTTTCCTTAAGGAATGCGGCTTTGCCGATCCTATCATGGGAAGCGGCATACGCTTTGATTGCAGAAAGAATGTCTTCCTTTCCGACAACTCTTCCATCGTCGTTAGCCGTCGTCATCCTCCTTTGTGCCCTCCCTGTGCCCTTACCCAGGGTTCTCCCGGGTCGTCTAGGGTCGTCCAGGGTTGTCAGACCCTGACACCCGTTTTACAGAACTACGATAACACCGTGCCAGAGAAGGGATACCCCCCGGCCCAAACTTACCTGGACAGCTCATTTTGTCTTTTCGCCATCAAAGCCGGATTCACCCTGAACGAGGGCCCAGAGCCGGGCCTTTCCCTTCCCTCCCGCACGAGGCTCTTGGCGGAAAGGGCCGCGCTTGAGGTGACAGAGGACAGTCCAGTAGGACGTTCCAACCTCCGCCGCAATCTGCTGGGGGCTGAGAGCACCCTTCTCCTTCAGCACCTCGATAATGCGGGGAAGGGCATTACGCCTGCTATGCCGTATGGGCATAGCCTCCTCTCTCTTGACCGATTCCGGTGCCGCCTTCTCGACGGCGTCCAGGACTCGCTGAAGGGATGCGGCCTTCTGCTCGGCATTGGTCAACTCTTGGCGCAGTTCAAGAACCTTCCTATTGGCCGCCACCCACTGTGCTTTCAACCTACCCCGGATGCGGAACAGATTATTGGCCATCGCTCCTATTACTCTACACTTTGTAACGGCTGGATCGCCCGGAAGGATGCGGGGATGCTTGACACCTACCAGCGGGCGCGCCTACGCTAAAGTCAGTACCGCTTGCCAGTACAACGCGCCGGTGCGGTTACGAATTACGCTCGGCCGAAATGGCTAGGCAGGCTTGGTGGGTCACGGCTTGGATGCGGCATGACCAGGTACGGGAAGGCCCCAGAAAAAAGCCGAAAGACCGCATGGTAAGGGCCTCCGCTTGGCGTGGCTCCAAACAAGACTTGGCAAGGCAATGCCTGGCAAGGCAAGGAAGGCCGGGGTCCGAAGGGGCTCCGGCCTTCACGCTTTCATCTGGGCGGTTAGGAACGCTGGCGGGTGGACGGCCCCGTTATTTCACTGCATTTACATTGATCGAAGGTTGGCGTATATCAAGGATGGAAAGCAAAACGGATTTATCGGGTTCTGGAGCGCCCGGTGAACAACGAGCCAACCCTACCCGAATCAAAGGCTCGACCACCGGGAAACCCTACTAATGCTCCCCAGAATGCTCTCAGCACCCCTGACTTATAATGTTGACTGTAAGTAGTGAGCAATTGCGAAGGGGGGACAAACATGAAAATGACGATGGCGGCTACGGGACTACTTGCCTCGATGCTGGCGTTAACTACCATGAATGCGAGTGGAGAGACGTGGACGCGTGATAAGTGGGATGCGTGTCAAGACGGCTCTGTTATGCTCAAGGCGCTCGCAAAACAGGCGGGGCTACCAGAGAGTGAAGGTCGCCGACCGCTGGTACTCGCCGCGTGTGGTTGCGCACGACTCGCATTGCCGTATGTGATGAAGGGCGAAACCAGACCATTGGTCGCTATTAAGATGGCAGAAGCGTGGGCAAAACCACCAAGTCTATATCGCCGAATCTTGGGGAAGAAAATTGCCATAAAAGAGGTTCGGGACGCCGCCGCCCATGCCCGAGCCGCCGCTGACGAGGCCGCCGCCTCTAACGCCCAACCAGCCTTCTATGCAGCCGCCGCTGCCGGCCACGCCTTTTACGCCTGCGACTCCTCTACTGCCTCCTATGCTGTCGCCGATGCAGCCGATACCGCCAGCCTCGCCGCCGATGCCATCGCCCGCGCTGCCGCTGATGCCGCCGCTTCCACCGCCGAAGCATCAGTCAACTCTGCTGCCGCCAAAGCAAAGACGCTTGCAAGATGCGCAGACATCGTGCGCAAGTACTTCCCGGAGCCGCCAGCGACAGCTCCGAAATAAATGATTAAGAGCGAACGACACAGCAAAATCGCAGGGGATTTCGGCGAGCATATGATTCTTTATTGGCTTAGCAAAAACGGGTTTGAGACGTTGCATATCGACCATGTCGGAATAGACATTATCGCAGCGAAAGGGAACAACCGTTGGGGGATATCGGTCAAATCACGCTCACGACAGGCGGGCACGGAATATTCAAGCGTGAATATCGCCGATAAAAACGACATGACCAAAATATCGCGGGCCTGCAGGACCTTCGGATGCAAACCCTATGTGGCCGTGGTTGTCGATTGCCCGGATGAGGCGCGTAAAAAGATGAATGTGTTCATTCTGCCCATATCTATCCTAGCAAGGCAGATGAAGATCAAAAAGATGCTGACACTTTCCATGCGCGCCGAAAGCATTGAATCACTTAAAAGATATTCCCGCGTCGGATGGATCAGCGCAGAATATACGAGCGGGGGGTTCCTTAAGTCCTGATACAGCAAGAACGATCAATCGCCAAAACCTAAGGTTGATTTTCCCCTGTGCCAAACTGGTTAAAAGTTTGCGCTCACGGAAGGGCCAGCGTCAAAAATTGTCTCCGTAATCCGTTGTAATCCAGGACGGGGTCTGTAGCCATCCCCGTCGCGCACGAAGCCCGGCGGTATTGCGGATGACGCGTCCAACCGGCTCCTCCCCCGTTCCACAGAACGCCAGCAGCAGCGCCGACACGCAGTCGTCGTGGCCCCCCGAGGGCGCGCTGTATGAATATCTCAGCCCCGAGCCGGTGCGGACGCGCTCGTATGCCGTAAGCTCGTCGACGCAGGCAGCGTACTGCGGCCCGCAGTTGGGTGCGGGAATGGTTATCTTCCCCTGCTCGAACTGGATGGCCAGCTTGTCCACCATCTGCTGCTTATTCTGGTTGTCGAAGGTCACGGGTGTCACGCGCAATTTCTCCTTCTCGAGCAGCTCGATAACCGCCTGACCCGGCCCACCGGCGTCCACGATGATGCTGGCGTTCCCATACTTCTTGGCAAGACCGGAAACCAGCTCCGCCTGGGCGGTATAGGAGGTCTCCTGCCACCTCTCTATGCGGACTATACGGTCACCCTTCCGGACCACCGCCACGGCGAAGTCGCGCACCTTCGCCGGGTCGTATCCGATGACATACCAAAGGCCAGACACCGGCTCCTCCACTTGGCCATTTGCGGCGTCCCTGACCTTGCGGAACACCATTCCCGCGCCCTCCATGATCTTCGCCATGATCTCCTGCTGGAAGAACTCCTCGGGAACGTCGTGCCGC
>Ga0315282_10018063_pt1 | contig 10128 bp, 10 predicted proteins | sample YL17G07_20_MG_FD_203693 | JGI IMG/M metagenome (GOLD analysis project Ga0315282, IMG submission 203693) | Sediment microbial communities from Yellowstone Lake, YNP, Wyoming, USA - YL17G07_20 | ecosystem: Environmental > Aquatic > Freshwater > Lake > Sediment | place: USA: Wyoming | collected... | reverse complement strand
TTGAGTTTGACAAGTACTCTGCCTGGCTACGGTCGGAAGCCATATCCCCTATCCTTAATAAAGTGGGGCAATTCTTAACCAGCACACCCCTGCGAAACATTGTCGGCCAAAAGAAAAACACCTTCCGCTTCAGGAAGGTAATGGATGAAGGAAAAATATTTATTGCAAACCTGGCCAAGGGCAAAATCGGGGAAGATAATTGTTCCTTGCTTGGAGCGATGCTGGTAACACAGATTCAGTTAGCTGCTTTAAGCAGGGCGACCCTCTCCGAAAATAAAAGAAGGTCGTTTTACCTCTATGTCGATGAGGTACATAACTTCCTGACACTGTCCTTTGCAGATATCCTGTCTGAGGCAAGAAAATACGGCCTAAATCTGATCCTCAGTCATCAGTACATCGAGCAGCTTGATGAAAAAATAAGGGCAGCCATTTTTGGCAATGTGGGGACAATAATTTCATTCAGGGTTGGTGCCGAAGATGCGAAATACCTAGCAAGAGAATTTTATCCGGTTTTTACTGAGACAGATTTGGTCAATCTGCCGAATTACCATATTTATCTTAAGTTGTTGATCGATGGCGTAACGTCAAGACCTTTCAGCGCCGTAACCCTTACATGCCCACAAAAAAGGACATCTTATAAAACCGAGGTTGTCGAAATATCTAGACATAAATATGCTGGGCAACGAAAAAAGTAGAGGGAGATCCGTCTGAAAAGCTAACCATTACAATTGGATAGAACAAACAGAAGTAGTTATTCTCTTTGAGGTCTGTTTTTTAGATAGATTCAACCGCCTTGTTTCTACCAACATACTTTGACCAGAACGCCAATAGTGGAGGCGATTGTAAGAATGACAAGCCCTCGCAGAAAAAACTTTTCGGCCACTGAAAGATCATTAGCCATGATTGTCAGACGGTCTTCATTAAGTTTCGAATTGGTGACTAATTCGATTATATATCCTTCTATCCAATTTTCCTTTTTCTCCAAAACACTAAGAAACATGTCGGGGCAGAGTGAATGAAAGGCCTCAACTTTCCGCACCTTTACTGAATAATAGGCAGCTCCCAGAAGGAAAATAAAAGAGCTAAAGTAGAGTACTGCAACGATAAGGGCCGTAACTCCATCGATTCCCCACCCACCACCTAACACTGCCAGTATTAATGAGAGGATTGTTAGGGAGAATCCTACGGCGTAAACAAACATAGTGGCCTTGTTTTCGATAGTTTCCTTGCGTTTCATCTCCGATTCACGAATTTCCTGAGCCACGGACAATAAGTCTTTTTCCCCACCAAGTTGACTTACCCGGTCTCGCACCTTTAATTCGATTTGCTCATGAATCTTGCTGTAAACGATTTGCTTCTGGCGTTCGAGAATATAATCTTTTGCTATCTTCGCTTCGTAAGGGGGCCAAAGCCAAAATAAGAGGCGTCTAATATTCACCTGCAATCCTTTCATTATATATCTTTCGAGATCATAAAATTACAAAGGGTTTGAGCAATCGGCAATCCATAAGGCTTTTGGAGCCAACCCCACTCACCATTAGGATTAATTTCGAGAAAAACAAACTCTCCATTGTGTTCGACCAAATCAATTGCACCAAAGATAAGCCCACTTTTCCTAACATAGTCTCGGCACAACATCTCTATTTTCGGAGGAAGAATGCACCGGATAAAGTTAAGTCCTTCTTTTTGGGTCCGCCAGTCCAACTCTGCCGGTGTGTTCTTCTCCGGCTCTATTTTGGCTGCTAATACTATATCAGCGATGACTGTTACACGATAATCTGTCTTGGGAGTAAATGGTTCTTGAAAAATAACAGGAGCGGTTCTGAGCTGCTTGTGATTTTTGAGATCATGTTCTCCTATTTCAGTCGTAAATATAAAGTAATCTTGGCTAGGTTCCTCAATTAGGGGGGAGTAGAGCGCTTTTACAATTATCTTCCCACCATATTTATTTATCATCTGTCTAACGCCTTCAGAATCGTTCGATATGACTGTTTCAGGAATTCTAAATCCCGTTTCTGCTGCAAGTACCAACTGCCTAATTTTGCACTCCATCGCGTCATTAGCCCGTGGGTTATTAATCCAAGTAACCCCTGGAAGAAGCTGAAGCGCCTCAAGCCAAGAATACCACTGATCATTTACGAATCGTTGTGTGGCCCGTGACGGTCTCCTGCTTTTAGGCACATCGTCAAATGGTTTGCCGGGACGGCGGTACCAAATAACTCTGGTACCTTCCGATAGATCATAGATTTTCGACTGCTTTGGAATAAAAATATGGAAATCAGGAAGAGTTACCGTCGCTCGGCCCGTAACAAGGTCTTCGGTGTTGATACGTAGGTAGGGATGATTAGAATTTTGAAGTTCTCTGACTACAAAATCGACAGTAACATCCCACTTGTTTGATATAATCAAGATCATGGGCGGTCATATTCACTTCATTGCCACATTCGCCGGTCTTTGTTGTCATCGCCTTTTTCGATATCGCATTTTTTTGTCTTTGGGCCTTGTTCACCGGAGAGGTCTATTGCAGCAGGACGGTCTGGAGAACCTAAAAAGCAAACCATATCACGAGCGTTGTCATAATAATACCCTGACTCGTTCTTAACCCTACCAGGAGAACAACATTCTCGTGCAAAGCGGAATAAAAATGGCTTTACCATAATAGTTTCCTTTCTGAGACTTAAAATACAATTTACCACAAATCGTATTCTGAAAGATGGCCTAATATCATTTTACCAAACAGACGTTCTTTCTAACAAAAGATTTCCTTGAGTGCTTATCCCAGAAAAACTTCCTTTACTTTTTCATTTTCAAGAAGGGTTTTCTTTTCCCCTTCAAGGGCAATCCGGCCTATTTCAAACACATAGCCTCTGTGGCAGATCTCAAGTGCCATTCTGGCGTTCTGCTCCACAAGGAGTATGCTTACACCGCTTTTGTTAATTTCGACGAGTTTATCAAAAATAACCTCAACAAAATTCGGTGACAAACCCAGTGAAGGTTCGTCAGCCAATAATAGCTTCGGTTTGAGCATCAAGGCTCTGCCCAACGTCAGCATCTGCTGCTCGCCAGTAGAGAGTGTGCCAGCTTTGTTGCGAAGTCTCGCTTTTAATTGCGGGAGCAGGTCAAAGACATGATTAATCTCATCTTTGACAGTTCCTTTGTCACTCCTTGTGTACGCTCCCATCTCAAGATTTTCCAGAACAGTCATTGTAGGGAAAACCCGTCTGCCTTCAGGGACAAGTGTTATTCCCCTTTTAACAAGCTGGTCAGTCCTAATTCCCTTGATGTCTTTCCCTTCAAACAGCATTTCCCCTTGTTCAATACGACCATCGTACCGGTCAAGGATTCCGCTGACAGCCTTTAAGGCAGTGGACTTACCAGCCCCGTTTGGGCCGACCATAGCCACAATCTCTCCCTGCTGAATGGCAAAGCTAACACTATCAAGCGCCTTGACCTTTCCATAACAGACAGTTAAATTTTTTGCCTCAAGAAGCATATCTTTTTGCACTACCCAGATAAGCGTTTATAACTGCTTCGTTATTTTGTGTCTCTGCTGGTGTTCCCTCAGCAATCTTTTTGCCATAGTTTAGTACGATAACTTTTTCCGCCAAATCCATAACCACTTTCATATCATGCTCAATAAACAATATCGTCCTGCCCTCACTGCAAAGTTTCCGAAGAATACCTTTCATCTCCAGAACCATTTCCGGAAACAGTCCTGCCATCGGCTCATCCAAAAGAAAGAGCTTCGGCTCCAGTGCCAGCGCCCGGGCAAGTTCGAGGAGCTTTCGTTGGCCGTGAGAGAGGTTCTCAGCCCGTTCGTCCTTCTTTTCCGCCAGCCCTACAAGCTCAAGAAGTTTAAGAGCCTTTGTTCTGTTTTCAGCATCTTCTCTTTTCATCTCTTTAGACTGAAGCAGGGCAGCCCAAAGAGTTTCACCCTTGTCGTATCTGGTAGCTAACATCACATTGTCCAGCACCGGTATTTGCGGGAATAATCTTATGTTTTGAAAGGTCCTGCCTATGCCGAGCGATGCAATTTTACAGGGGTTCACTGAAGTGATTTCTTTGCCATCAAAGAGTATTCTACCTCTATTTGGCCACAGGAAACCTGTAATGATATTAAAAAGCGTTGTCTTGCCAGCGCCGTTTGGACCAATTAAAGCGGTGATTGTTCCCTTGCCTAATTCAAAAGAAAGGTCATCAACGGCCCTTACGCCGTCAAAACCCTTTGAAAGATTTTTAATCTGAAGGATAGTCATGTTGTTTTACTTAAACCTGTACTTGCCTAATATTCCCTGTGGCCTTTTTAACATAAGGATTATCAGCAGCAGCCCGTATATCATCTGCCGTAAGGGCGCAGCAATGGAAATCGGCATACCCAGAAATCGCAGCATCTCCGGCAATATCACAAGGATAGCTGCGCCGACAAATGAGCCGCCCAAGCTTCCCATCCCGCCAAAAACAACCATTAAAAGAATCATTATCGACTCCATAACCGTAAAGCTCGATGGGTCGATGAAGGTTATGTAGTGTGCATAGAGACTGCCCGCAATACCTGCAAAAAAAGCTCCTATTACAAAAACAGTAAGCTTATACTTGTTGACGTTCTTACCCATAGCAAGAGCAGCAACCTCGTCTTCCCTGATTGCCTGCAATGTCCTGCCAAAAGGTGAATTAACCACCCGCCTTATAACAAAATAGGTCAAGACAACGAACACTAATACAATGACCAAGTAGTGCCAGACCTTAGAAAATTCATACCCAAAGATTGAAAAGCTCGGTATCCCCGGCAGCCCCATCGGTCCTCTTGTTAAAGATACCCAGTTCTTGGCTACCGAATACACAATCACTCCCAGACCGAAAGTGGCAAGGGCTAGATAATCGCCTTTTAACCTTAATGAAGGAAACCCTATGATAAGCCCTATTAGAGCAGCAGCACCAGCACCAATCAATAAGCCAAGCCAGGGTGAAAGACCAAATTTTAACGCCAGAAGAGAAGAGGCATAAGCGCCTACACAGGCAAAGGCGGCATGGCCAAGTGATGCTAAGCCTGTGTATCCTAAGACAAGGTTTAGGCTCAGTGTCAGGATGACATAGATGCCGGTAATGACTAATATGTGAAGTAGATATTCCATAAAATTACAATTGCTCTTCCCTTGTTTTTATGCCGAAGATACCGCTTGGTCTAAACAGCAAAAACACAATAAGAATCACAAAGGCAATACAGTCCTTCCAGCCAGCCTGTATTTTCCAGATGCCAAGGTTCTCTGCCAAACCAAGAAGCAGCCCCCCGAAAAATGCACCGGGTATATTTCCAATTCCGCCGACGATCGAGGCAACAATGCCTTTTAAGACAGCATTCATTCCCATTGTCGGCTCAATATTTGTTTCTAGTGAAATAAGTATCCCTGCCGCACCTGCAAGAACCGACCCTATAGCAAAAGAAGCAAGAATAATCTTTTCAGGATGTATCCCAACAATGCTTGCCCCAACAGGGTCATCTGCTACAGCCCGCATTGCTTTACCGAGTTTTGTTTTCTGGATGAACAGCCATAAGCCCATAAACAATAGCACGCACACAACCAAGATGAGGATTTGAGTATCTGTGATTACTGCACCAAAAAAATGATGTCCCTCTTTCACCGGCCCTATCCGAAGTGTCAGAATCTGTGCACCGTAAATTAATTGAATCAGGTTCTGAAGAAAAATAAAAACGCCAAATGAGGCAAGGAGGAATACCAGATTAGTGGCCTTTTGCCTGCGAAGGGGATAATAGACGAATCTATCAATGCCTACTCCAACAACACCTGCCAGAATTGAGGCTACAAGAAAGGAAAGAATGGATTCAAGACCAAGTGAAATTGCAAATGTGTATGCCAAGTACGCACCTGCCGCGTAAACCACCCCGTGGGCAAAGTGGAAGAATCTGACCGTGCGATATATTAATGCAAATCCAAGAGCGACCAGTGCATAAATACACCCTGAAATGATACCGTTAGTAATTAACTGCGCAACCATTTTTCGTATTGCTTTTAACCATTGAACGAGTTTGTTTTGCCAAGGCCATACTACTTCGAAGGGGTGCAAGAGCTAATATCTCTTCAACCGCCTCTCTTGCAGAAGGATAGTCGATGAAACAGAAATACTCTAACCAGTCTTTTTCTAGCTCAGTTGCCTCGACATCGTCTTGTGAAGAGTATTTCTCTTTGAGTTCTGGATGTTGCAGAATCATGCTGTAAGCTTGTGATCCTGGGACCGGTACCAAAATAGAACAGGAGATAGTTTCCACATTCCCAATTTCTACCAGTCTTTCTATGTGGTTAACTGTCTGCCTGATGGTTTCTTCTGTTTCCCCCGGTGCACCTATCACGACGCCTAGAGTGGCTTTGATTCCTCTACTGTTTAGGGCACGTAACACATTTAAATGGCAATATGCTAAGGGTGGCTTGCCAATCCTCTGCAACATAACATTAGTTCCCGACTCAACACCAAGGAATACTTTATAGACGTTTAGTTTAGTAAAAATGTCAATCACTTTATTGTCTAATTCGTGTGCACAAGCATAGACTTCTAGAGCTGGATTTACATCCGGTGGCTTCGTTTCACACAAATATTTCAACCAAGTTCTATCACCTGCGATACTTCCGCTTACATCGTTAATATAGTCCACACCGTGTTCGCTTACTAATTGAGAGATTTCTTCCCAAACCTTTTCAGGACTCCGTGCCCTCCATCCTGCATCCATCCGACCGCAAAATAAGCAGCCACCGGTTTTTACTCTCCATAGACATCCTTTCTGGGAATATATCAAAGCGGGTTTCTTATAGTGACACCATGGACGTTGTCTGGCAAAGTTTTGAAAATAAATGTCTTGATTTACGAACGTGCGATCAGGAAAAGGCAATGAGTCGAGATTTTGCAATAAAGGAGGAGTTTTAATAACTCTTCCATTATTTCGGTAACAAAGGTTGCATATTTGCTTATAGGGTTTTCCAGCTATTATATCTGCAAGCGCAACTTCACCTTCCCCTGTAACTACGGTGTCTACAAATTCCCTATTACGCAAAATTACATCGGCTAATGCGATGGCGTGAGCACCACCAAAGATCACTGTTGCACCGCTTTCTTTCGCTTTCTTTGCAATCTCTATGGCATTCTTATAGTTCAGGATGTTTACACTTATTCCCACAATATCACCATTTGTCTGAGTTTCTACCTTCTCCAGCGAAACAACCTCACCATCTAGGATTTCCACTTGAACGGATGGATCCTTGTGTTTTAAGTATGTTGCAATGGACAGGAGTCCTAAGGATGGATAATCTTTGCTCCGGGATACACCGTGGTAACCATCGGACATTGGCGGCTGGACAAGCTTAACATTATGTATGGGAGTCGTACTCAACATCCACTATTCGCTGGCTCTGAGATTTTCCGGTAGTAATCAAAAGTCTTCTCCAAATAAGAGGCAATTATCGCAGGATCGCTTAACTCAAGACAAAAGATTTCAATACCCCGATACTTTTTACCTCTAAAAAAAGGAATGAAAAGAAAACCTTTCTGAGGGGCAAAGATCATGTGATAGGTAGGGGAGGGTTGTTCGGCTTTGTAGTATCTCACGTTTGCTCGTTCTGCCTCGGTTAATGAATTAAGCCATCGCTTGGCCTGTTCGCTATATTTGTTTATCGTTCTTACCTTCGCTTTTGGTATAGTTTCCTTCAAGGATTCGTAAAAGCCATCAAGATCATTTGGCCTCAGACAAATGAGTTCGATCCGGGATTTTCTCAATGCTTCCTTCAAATCTTCTCCGAGCCTATTCGACTCTCTTGGTAGGCTGATATTGCCAACAAGAGGAGTCTGTAACAAGGCAGAAAGTTTGTGATCTTTTTTAATCGTTTCATTTACAAAATTTATAAGTTTGTTCATTAGTACCTCGTAATTTATTACGTTCACCGACTGCGATTCGATCTTGAGCACTGTGGCCAGTAAGCCGAGCAGAGTCAGTAGCCCTGCCAGAACAGCGAAGAATGCGCCAGAATTGCTCCAACATGGAGCCCCGCGCGATGTTGAAAAGATCTGAACCAAGCATTTGGAATCTGCTCGCCATATGGAATAAAACACAAAGGGAAGCAGGGCTATGGCACCAAACAAGCACGCTAAAAACTTGTGGCCTAATGCCCAAAACCATATCCGCTTCCAATTTACTATTAGCCTATTTACTATTAAGAATATGATTATAATCCCGAAAACGATTACAATTAGTACTAGGCTCAGTGCTTGATAAGACAACAAACCTACAAGAGTTGTCTCCATACGGCTTCTTCCTTCTTAAAATTAATATCGGATGAACTTCCCGTTTTCTATTTTCTTTATAATTATTGGTTTTTGAACATCTCCTTTATTGTCGAAACTTAACAATCCGCTAGCTCCGTGATAACCTTTTACCTTGTAAAGAAATTCCTTTATACACTCCGTATTCTGTTCGCACTTTTCTATGCTCTGCGTCAGAATTTTCAGTGCATCATATGCATTTGCCGCAAGCATTTCCGGCAGCATTCCATACCTTACCTTGTATTTTTCCCGAAAGGCCTCTTGGTCTTTATCTTCGCTCTCAACATCATAGGGATAAGGGTAGATTATGTCATCAGCCAACGGCCCTGCAATTGTGAGGACATCCTCACCCTCTACAGGCGAACTAGCAATAAAACCGGTTTTGATACCCAACTCTTTTGCTTGTTTTACAATCATTCCAACATGTTTACTTGCCCCAATGATGAAAATAGCTTGCGGATTTTGCTGAATGGTTTTCCCTAACTGGGTTCTGTAATCAGTGGTCTCTACTTCAAATGAATCGATAGCGACTATTTTACCCTGTAAGCTGCCTTCAAAAGTTGATTTAAGGGCATCTTTGTATTCTACGCCATAATCAGTATTTAAGTACAGAACAGCTATTTTAGAAATATCGAGCTTATTTTTGATAAATTCCGATGTTACCGGTATTTCCTCTATCGAAGAGACCTGAGTTCTGAAGATATAATCCCCGGCATCGCTAATTTTGCTAGCTTGTGTGCCGTATCCAATAACTATTATCCTTTGCTGTTCTGCTATTGGGGCTACTGCCAATAAACAAGAAGAATTTTGAAAGCCGATAACCATTTTGACACCATCTACCTCGACCAGCTTCCGAAATCCACTCACTGCCACAGATGGTTCGTACTTATCGTCCTCGTAAATCAACTTGATCTGTTTGCCCCTTATTCCACCTTTGGAGTTTATTTCCTCCAGTGCTAGCTCCAGGCCGTTTCTCATATAAGTACCACCCATGGCACGAACTCCAGTGAGTGGGCCCAAAACGCCAATTTTTATCTCCCCCGGTTCTTTTTTGGTTTGCGTGGCAATGAACACCACACCAATAATTACGATTGCGACGATAATAATAATCCACAGTTTCTTCATGTCTTTGCCATAGGCAATCTACAATTCTGGGTTGTAGTTTAACAAAAGGGAAAAACTAAAACCTTCGGTTGTATTTTGCTGAATTTTACTGCTTTCATTTTTAATTTCGACCTTTAAGATTATAAAATCTTACACTGAACCGTTAAAGAACGCAAACAGTTTCTGCGTGCGGCTTTAGGAGGCTTTAGGATAGGATCTTTAGAACGTTTTTTCAATCGGTTTCCATGTCCAATCCCCTGTTTCATCCTATCATAAATAAACGAACCTTGTCAAAAGAGGGAATGGCCAGTAAAATAATATCCAAATGAACGGAGGTTGATTGTTGCATGGCAAAGACAGAATCAAAACCCGTTGGCATCTGGATTCGGGTCTCTACTGAAGACCAGGCCCGGGGCGAAAGCCCTGAGCATCATGAAAAGCGAGCCAGCTTCTATGCCGAATCCAAGGGCTGGCAGGTAAAAGAGGTCTATCATCTTGAGGCCGTCAGCGGCAAGTCGGTAATGGAGCATCCTGAAGCAAAAAGGATGCTTGGGGATATCAAAAGCGGTCGCATCACAGGCCTTATCTTCTCGAAGCTCGCCCGCTTAGCCCGCAACACCAAGGAGCTGCTGGATTTTGCCGACATCTTCCAGGAATATGGGGCGGATTTGATTTCTCTCCAAGAAGCCATCGACACTT